>Ga0209676_1000628_pt1 | contig 50981 bp, 42 predicted proteins | sample AraplaCvi_mLB_r2_FD_184282 | JGI IMG/M metagenome (GOLD analysis project Ga0209676, IMG submission 184282) | Arabidopsis root microbial communities from North Carolina, USA - plate scrape MF_Cvi_mLB_r2 (SPAdes) (version 2) | ecosystem: Host-associated > Plants > Roots > Endosphere | place: USA... | reverse complement strand
GGTGGCGGAACCGTGCACGTGGGTCAGTAGGGGGCGCTGGGGGGGGGGGGCGGCAGGCGGTGAGTCTAAGTCACGCGCCGGCAGCCAACCAGATACCGCTATCACGGGCCAGCGAATCGAAACCCGGGAAGGAGGTGGCGACGTTGGCGACATCCTCGATGCGCACCTCGCCCTCCGCCCGCTGGGCGGCCACGGCGAAGCTCATCGCGATGCGGTGGTCGCCATGGCTGTCCACCGTGCCCGCGCGCAGCGGCCCCGGAACGATGGTGGCGCCGTCCGGATGCTCCTCCACTTCGATGCCCAGCGCCCGCAGGCCCTGCGCCATGGTGGCGATGCGGTCGGATTCCTTGACGCGCAGCTCGGCGGCGTCGCGGATGGTCGTGGTCCCTTCCGCGCAGGCGGCGGCGACGAACAGCGCGGGGAACTCGTCGATCATGTCCGGCGCCAGTTCGCCGTCCACTTCGATGCCGTGCAACCTCGCGTGGCGCACGACGAGATCGGCCACCGGTTCGCCGCCCTGCTCGGTCGCGTTCTCCTCGACGATATCGGCGCCCATGCGGCGCAGCGCGGCAAGAAGGCCCGTGCGGCGCGGGTTCATGCCGACCGCCTCCAGGCGCAGCTGCGAACCCGGCACGATGCTCGCGGCGACCAGGAAGAACGCGGCCGACGAGAAATCGGCGGGCACGTTGACATCGGTCGCGCGCAGGCGGCCGCACGCGGACAGGCGCGCGTAGCCGGGCGAGAACTCGATCGGCCAGCCGAACGCCGCCAGCATCCGCTCGGTGTAGTCGCGGGTGGGATGCGGCTCGCGCACGACGGTGTCGCCCTGAGCGTACAGGCCGGCCAGCAGCAACGCGGACTTCACCTGCGCGCTCGCCACCGGCAGCGTGTAGTCGATGCCCTGAAGCGACTGCGCCCCATGGATGCGCAGCGGCGGCAGGCCGCCTTCGTCGGCATCGATGCGCGCGCCCATGCGCGAGAGCGGTTCGATCACGCGCCGCATCGGTCGTTTCGACAGCGAGGCATCGCCGATCAAGGTGCTGTCGAACGCCTGCCCCGACAGCACGCCGGCCAGCAGGCGCATGCCGGTGCCGGCGTTGCCGCAGTCCAGCGGCCCGGTGCTGGCGCGCAGTCCGTGCAGGCCGACGCCGTGCACGATGCGCTCGCTGGCGCTGGGGGTTTCGATGCGCACGCCGAGTTGCTCGAACACGCGGGCCGTGGCGCGCGTGTCTTCGCCCTCCAGGAAACCGCGCACGTGCGTGATGCCTTCGGCGAGCGCACCGAGCATCACCGCCCGGTGCGAGACCGACTTGTCGCCCGGCATGCGCAGCGTTCCACGCAGCGGCTGGCCGGCGCGCGCAATCCAATGTTGCGAACCACCGCTCATGCGCCCACCTCGCCGAGCACTTCGTCGACCGCCGCCAGCAACCGGCGGTTCTCCTCGACGGTGCCGACGGTCACGCGAAGGTATTCGGGCAGCCCGTAACCGCCCATCGGGCGCAGTACGACCCCGCGCTGCGCCAGTTCCGCTTCGATGCGAACCGTCTGCGGCCCGAAACGCACCAGCACGAAATTCGTCTGCGACGGCATCGCGCGCAGCCCGCGGCGTTCGAACGCTTCGGCCAGCGCGATGCGCTGCTGCGCGTTGCGCTCGCGCGCCCACTCCAGGTGCGCCGTGTCGCCCAGCGCCGCCTCGCATGCGGCCAATGCCGGGCCGTTGACGTTGAAGCTTTCGCGCAGGCGCTCCATCACCGCGACCAGTCCGGGCGCGCCGACGAGGTACCCCACGCGCAATCCCGCCAGGCCGTACGCCTTGCTGAAGGTGCGCGTGAGCGCGAGGTTGGAATGCGAGGCCAGCAGCGGCAATGCGGTCGCGGCGTCGGCATCCGCGTCGGCCAGTTCGGCGTACGCCTCGTCCATCACGACGATCACGTCCGCCGGCACCTTGGCCATGAACGCGGCGAACGCGGCGCGGCCGAACCACGTGCCGGTGGGATTGTTCGGGTTGGCCAGGTACACCAGTCGCGTGCGTTGCGTGATCGCCGCGGCGATCGCGTCCAGGTCGTGGCCCAGCGGCATCGTCGGGTGATCGTCCGGCAGCGCCGGCACGATGCGCATCGCCGCGCCCGCGGCCTGCGTCGCCAGTGCGAACACGGCGAACCCGTAGCGCGAGAACACTACTTCGTCGTCGGCACTCGCGAACACCTGCCCCAGCTGCATCAGCAACTCGTGGGAACCGTTGCCGAGCAGGATCTGGTTCGTCTCCACGCCATGCTTGCCGGCCAGGGCACGCTTGAGGTCGGCACCCAGCGGATCGGGATAACGATGCAACGCGTGCAGCTGGTCGAGGATCGCCGCGCGCGCGTCGGGCGATGGGCCATAGGGGTTTTCGTTCGAGCCCAGCTCGACCAGGTTCGCCTCGCCGAAACGACGGCGGAAGGCGACCAGATCGTGTCCGGGGTCGTACGCCTTCAACCCCTGCACGCCACGCGAGGCGCGCGCGGCGAACCATGCTTCGTCGCGCGTGATGCTGGCGGCGTCGGCGTCGGTATCGCGCACGGCGCTCATGCGATGGCGACCGGGTAGGAACCCAGCACCTTCACTTCCTGCGCGTAATCGGCCAATTCGTCCAGCGCGCGACGCATCGCCTCTTCCTGCACGTGCCCACCGATGTCGATGAAGAAGCCGTACTGCCACAGTCCGGTGTGGCCGGGGCGCGACTCGATGCGGTTCATGCTCAGCCCGTGCTTCGCGAACGGCGCGAGCACGTGGTACAGCGCGCCGGGCTGGTCCTTGATGAACACCAGCAGCGAGGTGCGGTCGTTGCCCGACGGGGTGAACAGTTCGCGGCCGATGACGAGGAATCGCGTCGTGTTGTCCGGGCGATCCTCGATGGGCCCGGCCACGGCCTTCAGGCCGTACACGTTCGCCGCGCTGATGCCGGCGATCGCCGCCGCATCGTCGGCATTGCGGGCGCGGCGCGCGGCCTCGGCGTTGCTGGACACGGGAATCTTCTCCGCCTTCGGCAGGTACTGGCGCAGCCACGCCTTGCACTGCGCGAACGACTGCGGGTGCGAATAGACGCGCTCGATGTCCTCGATGCGACCGGCGCGCGACAACAAATGCTGGTGCACGCGCAGCTCGACTTCGCCGCAGATCTTCAGCTTGGACGTCAGGAACATGTCGAGCGTGGACTGGATCGTGCCCTGCGTGGAGTTCTCCACAGGCACGACGCCGAAGTCGGCGTGGCCGGCTTCCACTTCCTGGAACACTTCCTCGATGCTCGCCAGCGGCAGGCCGTGGATCGAATGGCCGAAATGCTTGTAGACCGCCTGCTGCGAATGCGTGCCTTCCGGGCCGAGGTAACCGATCTTCAGCGGCTCCTGCTGCGCCAGGCACGCCGACATGATTTCGCGGAACAACCGCACCAGCACTTCGTCGTTGAGCGGGCCGTCGTTGCGGTCGACCACGCGGCGCAGCACCTGCGCTTCGCGTTCCGGGCGGTAGTAATCCACCGCGGCGGCGAGTTTGCCCTTCGCCTTGCCGACCTGGTTGGCGAACTGCGCGCGTTCGCCGATCAGTTCCTGGATGTGGCGGTCGATGCCGTCGATGCGTTCTCGCAGCGCCACAAGATCCAGCGGTGCGGCGTCGTGCTTGGCCGGCACCTGCGGCGCATCGGTCGCCACGGCCTTGGTCGTGGCGGTCTTCTTCGCGGCCTGCTTCTTCGGTGCGGCCTTGCCGGTCTTCTTCATGGGGGAGGTATCCGTGTTCTGCTGTTGTAGCCCGGGTAAGCCAAGCGCACCCGGGGCCGACGCCTCGTACCGGGTGCGCTTGGCTTACCCGGGCTACGAGGCCCTCATCAATATCGCGTCTGGAAATCGCGCATGAAATCCACCAGCGCCTGCACGCCGGCCTCCGGCATCGCGTTGTAGATGGACGCGCGCATGCCGCCGAGCACGCGATGGCCCTTCAGCGCGAGCAGGCCCGCCGCCTTGGATTCCTTCAGGAACGCCGCATCCAGCGCCGGATCGTGCAGGAAGAACGGCACGTTCATGCGCGAACGCGCGGCGGGCGCGACATCGTTGCGATAGAAGCCGCCGGAGCCGTCGATCGCCTCGTACAGCAGCGCCGACTTGCGTGCGTTGCGACGCGCGAATTCCACGACGCCGCCCTGCGCGATCATCCACTTGAACACCAGCCCGGCCAGGTACCAGTTCCACGTCGGCGGGGTGTTGAGCATCGACTCGCCGGCCGCGTGCGAGCGGTAATTGAAGATGTCCGCGCGCGGCTGGCCGGCGCGTTCGAGCAGGTCGCGACGCACGATCACCACCGTCACGCCGACCGGACCGAGATTCTTCTGCGCGCCGCCGTAGATCACACCGAAACGCGAGACATCCAGCGGTTCGGCGGCGATCGACGAGCTGAAGTCGGCCACCAGCGGCGCATCGCCCACGTCCGGGATGTCGCGAAACTCCACGCCGTGGATGGTTTCGTTCGCGGTGTAATGCACGTATGCGGCGCCCGGCGTGAGGCGCCAGTCGCTGCGCGGCGGAAGGTCGTGGAAGCCGCCGGCCTCACTGCTGGCGGCGATGCGCGCATCGACGTACGTGCGCGCCTGCTTGATCGCCGTTTTGCCCCAGTGGCCGGTCACGACGTAGTCGGCGGCCTGGCCGGGTTCGGCGAAGTTCAGCGGGATCAGCGCCTGCTGCAGCGTCGCTCCGCCGGCGAGGAACAGCACGGCGTAATCGTCGGGGATCGACATCAGCGTGCGCAGGTCGGCCTCGGCCTGTCGCGCGACCTCCATGAACTCCGCGCCGCGGTGGCTGATCTCCACGATCGAGGCGCCCACGCCGTTCCATTCCAGCATCTCCTCCTGCGCCTGGCGCAGCACCGCCTCCGGCAGGGTCGCGGGACCAGCGGCGAAGTTGAAGGCGCGGGACATGGAATCTCCGGTCAGCAAGGCGAAGGGCGGATGAAAACGTCTGGGCGGCCAAGTATGCCGCACTGCAACAGCCTGCGGATTCATGGTTTCCACGGCAACTTTTTGCACGTTGTGCCCCTCTATAGTGGGACGGGGCGCTTTTGCGATCACGCGCGCCCTCCCCCCGCGATCTCACAACGCGAAAACCGGACCCGACATGTCACTGCGCGATGCACTGAAGATTCCCTCTGCCGACATCACGGACGAATCGGTCTATCGCGAGCGCCGCCGGCTGCTCGCCGCGCTCTCCGTCGCACCGGCGATGGCGCTTTCGGGCTGCGGGCAGGCCGAGCCGCCCCCGCCGCCGAAGGTGGCGATCACGCCGGAACAGGCGCGCTCGGGCTTCCGCACGGACGAGACGCCGACGCGGTTCGAGGACATCACCACCTATAACAATTTCTACGAGTTCGGCACCGGCAAGGCCGATCCGTCAAAGGCCAAGCGCACGCTGCGCACGAGCCCGTGGACGGTCGCCGTCGGCGGGCATTGCGCCAAACCCGGCAAGGTTTCGATGGAAGACCTGCTCAAGGGCTTCAAGCCCGAGGAGCGCGTGTACCGCCTGCGCTGCGTGGAAGGCTGGTCGATGGTTATCCCGTGGCTGGGCGTGCCGCTGGCAAGCGTGCTCAAGCGGTTCGAACCGACCTCGCAGGCCAAGTACGTCGCCTTCACCACCATCGCCGACCCGAAGCAGACGCCCGGCGTGGTCTGGCCGTCACTGGACTGGCCGTACAAGGAGGGTCTGCGGATCGACGAGGCCATGCATCCGCTGACGCTGCTGGCGACTGGCCTGTACGGCAGGCCGCTGCTGCAGCAGAACGGCGCGCCGCTGCGGCTGGTCGTGCCGTGGAAGTACGGCTTCAAGAGCATCAAGTCGATCGTCGCGATCGATTTCGTCGAGACGATGCCCGAAACCGCATGGCACCAGGCACAGCCGAGCGAATACGGGTTCTTCTCCAACGTCAATCCGACGGTGGACCACCCGCGCTGGAGCCAGAAGACCGAGCGCCGCATCTCCGGCACGGCGAGCAAACTGTTCGCCGAACGCATCCCGACGCGCATGTTCAACGGTTATGCGGAACAGGTGGCGGGGATGTACCGGGGACTGGATCTGAAGAAGTGGTACTGAGTGCGTCACGCGCACCCGCTGTCTGGTCCTGCACGCTCACTGCTTTCCGCCCTCCAGAGCGCGTGATCCATCGGACAGTTGGATTCCCGCCATAGTGGGAATGACTGCCCTCCTCCAATGACCGCCCGCTTCAGGACGGCTCACTCCAATCGCCGACCCGCCTTCGAATGCCACTCTCCTCCCGCGCCCTCATCGCCACCAAGACCCTCGTCCACGCGCTGGCGCTCACGCCCGCCGCAATCCTTGCCTGGCAGATCCGCGCGGAGTTTCTGACCGGTAGCGGCGGACTCGGCGCTGACCCGGTGGCGGAGATCGAACATCGCCTGGGGCTGTGGGCGCTGCGTTTGCTGATGCTGACGCTGGCGATCACGCCGCTGCGCCAGCTGACCGGGCAGCCGGTGCTGCTGCGCTTCAGGCGCATGCTCGGGCTGTATGCGTTCGCCTATGCGACGCTGCATTTCACCGCGTACCTGGTGCTGGACCTGCGGGGCTACTGGACGCAGATCTTCGAGGAGATCGCCAAACGCCCCTATATCACCGTGGGGTTCGCTGCGTGGCTGCTGCTGGTGCCGCTCGCGCTGACGTCCACGCAGGCGGCGATCCGCTGGCTGGGCCGCAACTGGGCGCGGCTGCACAAGCTCGTTTATGTCATCGCCGTGCTGGCGGTGCTGCACTTCTGGTGGCTGGTGAAGTCGGATGTGCGCGAGCCTGCGCTGTATGCGGGCATCCTCGCGGTGTTGCTGGGCTGGCGCGCATGGAACGCGCTGAAGAAACGAAAGCTCAGCGCGCGCCGTAAAGCAGCAGCAGGCTGAGCGCGGCCGACAGCAGGATTGCCGCCAGCAGCAGCCACGGGATGCGTCGCGCCGAACGCTTGATCGGCGCCACCGCCCGCGTTTCCTCCACCACCGGCACGCGCGTCTTCGGCGCGGGCGCATCGGGTGCGACGGCGCGCTGCATCGGCGCTTCGACCACGAAACGGTGCTGGCTTCCGAACACCACCTGGTCCCCGGGCTGCAGCAATGCATGGCGCACCGGGCGGCCGTTGACCAGGCTGCCTTCGACCGAGCCCATGTCGCGCAGGATCACGCCGTCCGCATGCGCTTCCAGCCGCGCGTGGCGGTCGGCGAAGCTGGGGTCGTTGACGCGGATGTCGCACTCGCCGGCGCGGCCGACCACGCGGGCCATGTCCAGCGTGAAGCTGCGTCCATGGTGCGGACCGCCGATGCCGCGCAGGAGCATGCGCGTGTCGGTGCCGCCGTTGAATCCGTAATCGGCCGGGGCCGGCAGCGGGTCGCCGGCCAGCAGCACGAGTTCCACGCCATCGACGAAGATCGCGTCGCCAACGCGCAGCATCGCCACGCGCCGCACCGGACGGCCGTTGACGTGAAGGCCCGGCGCACCCTCGCGCACCTGCAGCCACACGCCGCGCCGGTCCACGCAGAACTGCGCAACGGCCGCATCGGGCGCGACCTGCGCCAGCGCGCCGCTCGGATCGTAGCCAATGGCATGCACGCCCGGCCCGAGGGACAGGTCGGCATGTTCGCGGTTCTGGAAGCGCAGGCGGAGGGCAGTCACGTTCGCGCAATCTAGCAGAAGGCCGCGCACACTTGGATGCATCGTGCGCGGCGCGCACAATACCGGCCACTTCGGGAGGCCCACATGTCGAACATCGATATCCGCCACGCGCATTCGCTTCCGCCGGAACAGGCGCGCCAGGCTTTGCAGGAAGTCGCCGACAAACTGGCCGATCGCTTCGGCATGGTCACCGGCTGGAGCGGCGACACGCTCAACTTCAGCCGCAGCGGCGTGGACGGCCACATCGACGTGGCACCGAGCGAACTGCACGTCACGGCCAAGCTGGGTTTCCTGCTCAGCACGATGAAGGGGCCGATCGAGGCGGAAATCCGCCGCGTGCTCGACGAACGCTTCACCTGACGCTCACCGCGTCCGCTACGGCATCGTTCCCTCGAACGGATCCGGATCGCCGGCGAACAGCCGGCGCGAGATCGCACGTTCGTCCTGCTCGATCTCGCCGATGAAGCCACGCGCGTCGCCGAGCTGGCCGAACGCCGCGAAGCCGCGCTCCAGGAACCCCTGCAACTGCGACAGCCCGGCCGCCCGCGCAGGCGCGCGCGACAGTCGCAGCAGCATCGACACGCCCGGCAGTCGCAGCGCATGGCCCAGGCCCAGGCCGACGCGGGCGATCAGGTCGATCTGGTAACCGCGCAGGCGCCGCAACCCGCAGGTCCGGTACGCCTGCGCGTAGAGCGCCGCGTCCATGCGCCGGCGCGACCCTCCGATGTCCCGGAGCACCTGCGCCATCCGCAGGTCCAGCGCATGGGTGAGCAGGCCCAGCTCGATCGCATCGGCCACGGTCGCCAGCAGGTGCTGCGGCAGCAGCCGCTGCATCATCGGCAGCACGCGGGCGATGTCGGCGTCCCGCTGGGCGAAGTCGTGTTCGTTGTAGACATCGCTGAGGAAGAACTGCGCGGCCGGCCGGCGCTGCGGGTCGCGCAGGAAGCGGTCGAAGCTCGCTTCCAGCCGGCGCGTCTGCCAGCGGCGCAGCTCCGCAAGCCACGGCAGGTCATTGCGTGGTTCGAGGTCCGGATCGTGCAGGGCCTGGTGCTCGCGCAGCAGCCGGTCCAGACGATCCCCCAGCGGGCGTTCGGGGCCATGGCGGCGGACGGGGCTCGGGCGCGGCGGCATCCCGGCCGATGATCGGGGCCGGGGCCCGGGGCCGCAACCCGTCACGACGCGGCCGGCGGCCGGACGGCTACACTCGGTCCAACTTCGCCGTACCCACCCGCATGCTGTCACTCCACTCCGCCCGGCAACGCGCGCGCACCACCGGCCGCCCGGCCCGCATCGGCCTGGCGATCGCCGGCGGCGGCCCCATCGGCGGGATGTACGAGCTGGGCGCCCTGCGCGCGCTCGATGAGGCGGTCGAAGGATGGGACCTCACCCGACTGGACGGGTACGTCGGCGTCAGCAGTGGCGCGTTCCTCGCCGCGGGGCTCGCCAACCGCATCGACACCGCCGAGATGTGCCGCATCTTCATCACCGGCGACAGCGCGGACGTGCAGTTCCGTCCGGAAACCTTCCTGCGTCCGGCGATCTTCGAATACCTGCGCCGCGCCTCGCGCCTGCCGCGGCTGGCGGCGACGTGGTGGCAGGAGTTGCTGTTCTCGCGCAACGAATCGCGCTGGTCGGACCTGTTGATGCACTTCGGCGCGCTGGTGCCCACCGGCCTGTTCGACAACGCCCAGGTCGAGCATTTCCTGCAGGACGTCTTCTCCCGCCGGGGCCGCAGCAACGATTTCCGCGAACTGGACGCGAACCTGTGCGTGGTCGCGGTGGACCTGGACAGCGGCGAGGTGGCCAAGTTCGGTACCGAGGGGCTGGACGAGGTGCCGATTTCCGTCGCCGTGCAGGCCAGCGCCGCCCTGCCCGGCCTGTATCCGCCGGTCGAGATCGGCGGACGGCACTTCGTCGATGGCGCGCTGCGTCGGACGATGCATGCCTCCGTGCTGCTGGACCGCGACGTTGACCTGATGATCGGCCTCAACCCGCTGGTGCCCTTCACCCAGGACGACAGCGGCCAGCCGGTGAGCGCCGAGCGCAGCCTCGCCGCCGGCGGCCTGCCCGCGGTGCTGTCGCAGACCTTCCGCACGCTGCTGCAATCGCGCATGCAGGTGGGACTGGCGCGTTACGCGCAGCAGTACCCGAACATCGACCAGCTGATCTTCGAACCCAACGCGGGCGATGCCGAGCTGTTCTTCACCAACGCCTTCAGTTTCTCGGCACGCCGGCGCATCTGCGAGATCGCCTACCGCAACACGATGGCCGACCTGCGCCGTCGCGCCGCAGACCTGGCGCCCGTGCTCGCCGCCAATGGCCTTGCGCTGCGCATGGACGTGGTCGGGAACGAAGGCCGCACGCTGCTGGACGGCCTCGTCCCGCCGCCGCGCGACAGCGACACCACCGCGCGCCTTCGCCGTGCGCTGGACGACATGGAACATCGCCAACGGCCCACCGCGCCTGCCGCGCGCCGCCGCCCACGCACGCCCCGCCGCGCGCCGTAACGTCGCCTCGACGCCCGCGATGGTGCGATGCCGGCATGTGCATCGTCGCGGAGTTCCATGCGCGTGGTTTCCGGGAGGAACGTCTACATCGGCTGCGCCGGCTGGTCGCTGCCTCCGGCGTCCAGATCGCTGTTCGGCGTGGGTGATTCGATGCTCGCTCGCTACGCCACCGGCTTCAACGCGGTGGAGATCAATTCCTCCTTCCATCGCCCCCATCGCCGCGAGACGTATGCGCGCTGGGCGCAAGCCGTGCCGGCGCGGTTCCGCTTCAGCGTGAAGCTGCCGCGCGCGCTCACGCACGATGCGCGCCTGCGCGGCACCGCGCCCGGACTGGACCGCTTCCATGGCGAAGTCGACGGCCTCGGCCGCAAGCTCGCGATGCTGCTGGTCCAGCTTCCGCCGGGCCTGCCGTTCGAGGCGCGCACCGCCGCGACGTTCTTCGCGATGCTGCGCCGACGCTTCGACGTCGGCATCGCCTGCGAGGCGCGGCATGCGTCGTGGTTCTCGCCGCGCGTGGACGAGATCTGGCACCGGCACGGCATCGCGCGCGTCGCGGCCGACCCGCCGGTTCCGGAAGGCGCCTCCGGCGAACCCGGTGGAGACACGCGCGTGCGCTACTGGCGCTGGCACGGTTCGCCACGCGTCTACTACAGCGCGTACGACGACGATGCACTGCGCCGCCTGGCAGGCGCGATGCGCAGCGTGCGCGGCACGCGCTGGGCGATCTTCGACAACACCGCGCACGGGCATGCGGTGACCGATGCCACCCGGCTGCAGGCAATGCTCCAGGACACTTCGACGAGGCAGACAAGCGCATGAGCGGGATACTGGACTGCATCGTCGTCGGCGGCGGCCCGGGCGGGCTGACGGCGGCCACGTACCTGGCGCGGTATCGCCGCAGCGTCCGCGTGTTCGACACCGGCTGCACGCGCGCGGGCTGGATTCCGAAGAGCCGCAACTGCCCTGGCTTTCCACACGGCGTGGGTGGCGAGGAACTGCTGCAGCGCATGCGCGAGCAGGCGCAGAAGTTCGGCGTGGAAACGGTGCCGGAAGAAGTGACGGCACTGCACCGCGATGCCAACGGCTTCCGCATCCGCCACGGCGAACACGAGCTGCTCGCCCGCCACGTCATCCTCGCCACCGGTTGCGAGGACGTGACGCCTCCGCTGGACGGCATCGAACAGGCGATCGAATGTGGCGCGCTGCGCGTGTGCCCGATCTGCGATGCGTTCGAGGCCATCGACACCACCATCGCCGTGCACGGCCCCGCCGACAAGGCCGCCTCGCACGCGCGCTTCCTGCGCACGTATTCGGCGAAGGTGGCGCTGGTGCCCTCCGAGGCGGACATGGACGAGCGCACGCGCGCGGAACTGGCGCGCGACGGGATCGAACTGACGCCGGTGCCGGCTTCGCTGGCCTTCAACGGGGAGCGCTGCGTGTTCGATCTCGACGGAACGCCGCGTACGTTCGACGTGGTGTATCCGATGCTGGGGCTGATCTCGCGCTCTTCACTGGCGGTCGGCGCGGGCGCGACCTGCGACGAGGATGGTGCGCTCATCGTCAACGCCCGCCAGATGACGTCGGTGGACGGGCTTTACGCCATCGGCGACGTGGTCAGCGCACTGAACCAGATCTCGGTGGCGACCGGCCATGCGGCGATCGCGGCGACGGACGTGCACAACCGGCTGGGGGCGAATTTCGCCTGAGGCTGTCGGCAGATCGTCCAACCCCTCTCCCGCGCGCGGGAGAGGGGCTTTCGTCGATTACTGGTGCTTCGCCAGCACGCTGACGCCGCTGAACGTCTTCAGCCCGACCAGCTTGATGTAATACACGCCCGCCTGCGGCGTCGGGATGCGCAGCGTTTCGTTGTTGCCCGGACGCGCGGAGCGGAAGTCGGCGCTCTGGAGCGTCGGCTCGTCGTCGAAGCTCGCCAGCAGCGTCACATCGCCCATGCCGCCGTACGACAGGATGCTGAGCCCGCTCGCGCCTTCGGGTACGGTGAGCGCCAGCAGGATCTCGTCGCCGGCCGCACCGCCCAGGCCCGTCAGCGGCACGCCGTTGGTGATCGGCGCGGCATCCGGCGGGCCGCAATCCTCCCCTTCGCAGGGATTGGCCACTTCTTCCACCGCAGCCGCGGCATCGAGGATGCCCGCGCCCAGCGGCGTCGCCGACGGAATGCTGACGGGAAACTCGCGCGCCGTGTCGACCAGCAGCGCCTTCACCTGCGCCGGGGTGAGCGGGGTTTGCGCCACGGCCTGCAGCAGCGCGACCACGCCGGCGACGTGCGGCGCCGCCATCGACGTGCCGGTGTAGCCGATGTAGGTCTCCGCGCCTTCCACCGGCGAGGTCGGGCTGTCGTGCCACGCCTGCCAGACATAGCCACCGGGATTGCCGTCCACGCTGCCGCCACCGCCGGGCGCGGACAGGTCGATGCGTTGCCCGTAGTTCGAATACGACGCGCGGCCGCCGGTGATGCGCGTGGCGCCCACCGTGATCGAACCGGTACAGCTGGCCGGCGTGAAGTTCGCCGCGTCCGAATTGGCATTGCCTGCGGCGACAACCACCGTCGTTCCGCGCGACATCGCATCGTTGATGGCCAGCTGCATGTCCGACTGCGCGTCGCACATGCCCGCGCCGCCGAGACTGAGGTTGATCACTTCGGCGGGATTCGCGTTGGCCGGCACCCCTTCGACGCTGCCGCCGGAGGCCCACACGATGGCGTCGGCGATGTCCGACTCGTAACCGCCGCAGCGCCCGAGCACGCGCACCGGCAATACCTTGGCGCCGTACGCCACGCCGGCCATGCCGACGCCGTTGCCGGTCCTTTCGGCCACGGTGCCGGTCACGTGCGTGCCGTGCCAGCTGCTGTCGGAGACGTCGCACTGCGTCGCATCGTCGTTCCAGTCGCCCAGGTCCTGCGCGCCCGGCACGCGTTCATCGCTGTCGCGGCGCGAGATGAAGGCGTCCGTGATGAAGTCGTAGCCTTCCAGTACGTTGCCGTCCAGGTCGCTGTGCGCGGTGATGCCGGTATCGAGCACCGCGACGACGACGCCCTCGCCGGTGGACGCATCCCACGCCGCGGGCGCGCGGATGCCGCCGGTCGGGTTGTGGAAGTGCCACTGATACTGCGCGTAGTACGGATCGTCCGGCGTGGACTGCACGCGCATGCGCTGCGGCGGCAGCGTCACGGTGCGCCGTTCAAGGCCTGTGTGGCGAAGCACGTCGTCGATTTCGGCGTGCGCGACGCGCGGATCGGCCTGCAGGCTGCGCAGCAGTGCCGCGGTTTCGACGCGATCGAGCCCGCGCGACAGCTTCACGACCTCCGAACCGCCGGCCGTGCGCCGCAACGTGCGCGCGCCCAGCGGCGCCGCGCTGCGCGCCGCATCGAGGCCGGCGCGACGGATCGCATCGCGCAACGGCTGCGCATGCGCCTGCACGTCGAAACGCGTGGTGGCGCTGTCGCGATAACGCACGATCAACCGGTCGTGGCGGACGCCGTCGGCGGCCGACGCGGCGGCGTCCGCGACGGGCGCGGCCAGCGCGAATGCGACGAACACGGCGAGCGGATGCAACGTGGCACGGAAAATGGAGTGCATGTTCGAACCTCCTGGAGGAAGAAAAAGAGCCGGGCGGAGGGACATCCGCGAAAGTGCGCGCCCGGCCGGGACCCTGGTCGCGCGTCACCAGCCGAAGCCGAGGCCGACGCCGACCGAACTTTCATCGCTGCTGAAGGCGCCGCCGAAGGTCAGCGTGGCCTTGTCGTCGAACGAGCGCTGGTAGCCCACCGACAGCGCCGATTCGCCGCCGGAATAACCGGCACCGACACCGATGCGGTTGGCCGTGCGGACGCCGGCGGCGCTGGTGGCCATGTTCACCATCGCGGCGTTCATCGCGCCCATGCGGTCGATGCGGCGTTCCTGTTCGTGGAAGCGTTCGCCGACTTCGGCGCGCAGGTCGTCGACGGCGGCCATCGGCACGGCAAGCGCTTCCTGCACGCGCGCATCGGCGTAGGCCTTGGCATCGTTCAGCGTCTTGGCATCGCCGGCCTGCACCTGGCGCACGTTGGTGGCGTCGGTTTCGGCCTTGCCGTCGGCGACTGCGACGCGTTCGGTGGTGTCCGCGGCCGCCGTCGGCGTGCCCTGCACTGCAACCTCGCCGGATGCGGCGTCCTGCGCCTGGGGTGCGTCAGTGGCCGCCAGCGTCGAGGCCTGCGCCGAACGCAACGTGCGCGAGTTCGAAGTGGCGGACGCCGTGCCCGATTCCAGCCCGTCCACGCGCGCGTCCAGTGCGGCAATGCCGTCGTCCAGCGCGCCAAGCGCGTCGGCGACGTTGCCGAACGATCCGCCCATCACGTTGAAGGTCGGCGCGGTGAACTGCCCGCTGGCGCCGAACATCGCGCCGCCGCCCAGCGTGTTGGCGACGGCCTGGTTCGTGGCGAACGATTCGCTGCCCAGCGCGCGCAACTGCGCGAGGTTGACCGCGTCGGTGTCGCGCGTGCCGGCGGCGACGTTGGCGATCTGCCGCTCCGAACCGGCGCGGCCCACGGACACGGTGTTCGCGCGATCGGCCACCGACTGGCTGCCGAGCGCCACGCTGTTGCCCGCGATGGCGTTGGCGCGCTGGCCGAGCGCCGCCGCGCCGCTGCCATTGGCCGAAGCCTCGCTGCCGATGGCGATCGCATTGGCGCCGTTGGAACGTGCGTAACGGCCGGCGGCCACACTGTTGGTGCCCTGGGCGACGCTGCCCGAACCCAGCGCGCTGCTGCCCTCGCCCGCCGCGCGGCTGGCGTCGCCGACGGCCGTGGTGGAGGCCGCTTCGGCGCTGCTGTACGCACCCAACGCAGTCGCGTTGTCGCCGCTGGCGATGCTGCCGGCGCCGCTCGCCGTGGCCTGCACGCCGCTGGCGACGCTGCCGCTGCCGCTCGCGGTGGACAGCACGCCCGTGGCCTGCGCGTCGTCGCCGCCTTCCTCCAGTCCGTTGGCGCGGAAGTAGCGCGCGGTCTGCTGGGCGTCTTCGGTCGCTTCGCGCAACTGGGCGACGTTGACCGCATCAAAGTCTTCCGTGCCGGCCGCGACGTTCACGATCTGCCGCTGGAACGGCGCGATGGTCTGGAAGTCGCTGTCGGTCATCGGCACCGCGCTGCCCACCGAGACGGTGTTCGCGCGATCGGCATGCGAATACGCACCCAGCGCGACGCTGCCTTCGGCCGTGGCGTCGCTCAGCGCGCCCAGCGCCGTACTCGAACGCACGCGTGCCTTCGACCAGCGGCCGAATGCGCTGGCGTCCAGTCCTGCGGTGCCGGCGAACTGGCCGACGGCCGTGTTCGCCTCGTCGTTCGCCACCGCGTTGGCACCGATGGCGACGCTGCGTTCGCCACGCGTCTGCGCGCTCGCGCCGACCGACACCGCCAGCGTTTCGTACGCGCGCGCCTGGCTGCCGATGGCGATGCTGCGATCGCCCCGCGCGGTGCTCGCCGCACCGACGGCGACGGCGCCATCGGCGGCGGCTTCGGCGGTCATGCCGACGGCGGTCGCGGCGTACTCGGTCGCGCGCGCGGCCACGCCGAGCGCCGTGCTTTCCTTGCCCGAGGCGACGGTCGACCAGGTTTCGTGCTCCCACGTCGTGCCGTTCACCACTTCCATCTGCCCGCCAACGGCAGTGGCGCTGTCGCCCAGCGCCTGGCTGCCGGTGCCGTAGGCGGTGCTCTTGCTGCCCGCGGCGGTGCTGCCGTAACCGCCGGCCGTGGCCTGCTCGCCCAGCGCCATCGCGCCGCTGCCCAGCGCGGTGGCGCCGGTGGCGAACGCGCTGGCCGCCGAGCCGACGGCGGTCGCGTAATCGCCTTCGGCGAGCGCGTCATCGCTGCCGTCACGCGCCCCGTTGGCCTTGAAGTAGCGACCGGCCTCGTCGGCCACCGCATCCAGTTGCGCGAGGTTCACCGCGTCCGTCGCCTCGGTGCCGGCGCTGACGTGGGTGATCTGGCGCGTTTCGGGGAAACCGTCGATGTTCTCGCCGGCACCGACCGACACCGCGTTGGCGCGATCGCCCACTGAACCGGCGCCAATGGCCACGCTCTGGTCTTCCAGCGCGAACGCGTACCAGCCCAGCGCGATGGCGCCTTCGCCGTCGGTGAAGGCCTGGCTGCCCACGGCGGTGGAGCGGCGCGCATTGGCGAACGCCGATTCGCCCATCGACGTGGCGCTGGTCGCGGTGGCGAAGGCGTTGGCGCCCAGCGCGGTGGCGTAGTCGCCGGTCGCCCACGCGGCCGAACCGAACGCCGACGCACGCAGACCGGTCGCCTTCGTCACGACGTGGCCCAGCCATTCGCCGGCCGGACGGCTGCCACCGACGGCGGTGCTCTGCTCGCCGCTGGCGAGCGCGGATTCGCCCAGCGCCACCGCATTGCTGCCGCTGGCATCGGCGCGCGCACCGCCGGCGGTGGACCACAGGCCCGACGCGCTCGCCGCCGCGCCGAACGCGCTGCCCAGTTCGCCCGTCGCCTGCGCGCCCGCGCCAAACGCACTGGCCGCCGCGCCGCTGGCGACGGTCGTGCCCTGCAGCGTGACTTCCTTGTGCGTTTCGGCATCGACGTAGGTGTGGTCGAGCAAACCGCCGACGGCGCTGGACGATTGCGACGTCGCCGTCGCGTTCATGCCGAGCGCGGTGGCGTTGTCGGCCACGGCCGTCGCACCGCTGCCGTAGGCCGACGCACCCGTGCCAATGGCGTTCGACGACGAACCGGCGGCGGTGGCGTATTCGCCGTCGGCGAGCGCGTCGTCGCTGCCGTCGCGCGCACCGCTGGCCTTGAAGTAGCGGCCCGCCTCCTCGGCGACGGCGTCGAGCTGCGCGAGGTTCACCGCGTCGGTCGCCTGCGTGCCGGCGGCGACGTTGACGATCTGCCGCTGCGTGCCGCGCGATTCCGACCCCACCGACAGCACGCCCGAACGCGTCGTGTCGGCGTTCATGCCCAACACGATGCTGTCGTCGGCCAGCACCATCGCGCCGTCGCCGATGGCGATGCTGTTGACGCCCTGCGCCGAGGCCCAGGTGCCCATCGCGATGCTGTCGCGGCCCATCGCGAAGGCGCCGCCGATGGAGATGGCGTTGGTCCCGCTGGCGATGGAACCGCCGCCGAGCGCGACGGACTGCTCCTGCGCCGACGCGCCGATGCCGAGCGCCGTGCCGTACGAACGCGCGTAGGTGTTGCGGCCCACCGCGACGCTGCTGTCGCCCACCGCGTTGCCGCCGAGCGACACGGCCATCTCGCCGCCGGCATAGGCGGTCGAACCGATGGCGATGGAGGCGTATTGCAGCGCCTGTGCGCCGGCGCCGAAGGCCACGCTTTCCTGCCCGGCGGCGAGCGTGGGCAGCAGTTCGCGCTCGCCGGTGCTGCCGTTGAAGATGAAGGCGTAGCCGCCCAGCGCGGTCGAACCGGTGCCCGCGGCATGCGCACCCGCGCCGTAGGCGGTGGCGTACTCACCGCTGGCGGTGGCATTGAAGCCGCTGGCCGTCGTGTATTGCGACAGCGCGAACGCGCCGCTGCCGACGGCCGTGCTGCCGATGTCGCGCGCCATCGCGGCGGAACCGACGGCGCTGGCGTATTCGCCTTCGGCCGAGGCGTCGGCGCCCAGCGCGAGGCCGCCCGTGCCCGATGCCACGCTGCGCGCACCGTAGGCGGCGCTGTTTTCCCCGCTGGCCCGACTGCCGTGGCCGCCGGCGGTCGAATCGATCGCGTCGGCATGCGCGGTGGCGCCGAGCGCGGTTGCGCGGTCGGCGCCGGCGCGACTGTTGGCACCGGCGGCGGTCGCGAATTCGCCTTGTGCATCGCTTCCGGCGCCCAGCGCCGCGGCGCCGATGCCCGAAGCGGCGGCGTATGCGCCCGTCGCGAGCGCCCCTTCGCCATCGCTGGACGCGCTGTAGCCGACGGCCGTGCCGATGACGCCGTTGGCCACGCTGTTGGCGCCCGCCGCCAGCGCGCCTTCGGCCAGTGCCTCGCTGTTGAGGCCGATCGCGTTGCTCTGCGCGCCGGCGGCGTGGCTGCCGGGGCCGACGGCGGCGGCGAATTCACCGGTCGCCGCGGCATTGGGGCCGAGCGCGGCCGAGAAGTCGCCCGCGGCCTGCGCGCCCGCGCCGAGCGCGACCGCATGCGTGCCGGCGGCGGTGGTGCGGATCCAGCCGAGGAAGGAGTTGTACTGCCCGCCGATCGCCACCGACGAATCGCCGCTGGCGCGCGCGCCGGCGCCGACGGCGGTGGTGCCCAGCCGCTGCGCCTGCGCGTCGTTGCCGACGGCGGTGGCGTATTCGCCGGTGGACTGCGCGTTCGCGCCCGTCGCCAGGCCGCCGTATGCGGTGGCGCGGCTTCCGGCGCCGTACGCGGAAGACAGCTGACCTTCGGCGCGGGCGTTCGAACCGGCAGCGACCGAGCGTTCGCCGCCCGCCTGCGCGCTGTCGCGGCCGTCGCCGGTCGCGCGGAAGTAGTTCAGCGTGCCGGCGATGTCATCGAGGATGCTGGTGATGCCGGAGGTTGGCGACCACGGGCCGGGAATCCACGGCGTCGACGACGGCGTCCCGGAATCGCGCTCAGCGGAACGGGACGGCGCCTGTGCCTCGCCTTGCGCGGCCTTGTGCGCCGAAGCCGTATTCCCGATGGGGGCCGGCTCCCGCGTCCCGGCGACCGCGCCGCCAGCGCAGGCCAGGACCGCGAGCACTGCGACGGTCAACTCCACTGTCTTCATGCGTACCAACTCCAGGGGTGGATGGATCGCCAGATCCTCGACACCCCCCTCGCCGGCCCGCACTCCAACCGCACGACCGTTTCATTACAGTTTTATTTTCCCCTTATCTTTCCTGACGTTACGGCCACTTCGGCCGGGACTTCGACGCGGCGCGGCGGGGGAATCGCAGTCAGCGCGGCCGGAATCGAACGCTCGCCTGCCATGTGCCGGGCCGTTTCCAGCGCCGACATCCACAGGTCCCGATGGCCCAGCGCGTGGTACAGCTGCACCTGCAGCAGCGCGCATTCGTAATCGCGATCGGCCCACAGCCCGACGCGGCCGACCAGCGAACCGGCCACCGCCAGCCGGCCGCGCGCGATCAGCCATGGTGTGTAGGCGGCCACGGCGTCGGCGATCTCCGACGGGATGCCGCGCCGTTCGGCCAGCGAGAGCGCCCGCGCGTAGAGGGCATCCCCGCCGGCCACGTCGCCGGCGGCGCGACGCGCGATCGCCCGCGCCAGCCATTCGGGCACCGCGCTGCCGCGATCGATGCCGGCCTCGTCCGAGTCGCCCTCGACGGACGGCGGCATCGCCAGCGGCGCGACGCCCAGCGACAGTGCGGCCTGCTGCCGGCGCAGCAGCACCCAGGCGCGCGTGTTGTCCCAGGCTTCCTCCGACCAGCCCTGGAGGATGGCGTCGGCACGCCGCAACGCATCGCGCGCATCGCCGCGCCGCCAAGCCAGTTCGATGCGCACCCACGCGCGGCGGCGCTCGTTCACCTGCGCGCCGCCATCGGCGAGCGAGGGGTCGTCCAGGAGCGTGCGTGCGCGCTGGAACTGCCCCTGGCGGATGAGGATCTCCGCGCGGTCGAGCGCGATGCCCAGCCGCTGGCCCGGATCGCGCACGCGTTCGCGCATCGCCCAGTCGCGTTCGCTGACGGCCCACGCCTGTGCGTACTGCAGCTGCATCAGGTGCACCTGGAGCACGTGAGATCGCGTGATCAGCAGTTCCTGCACCGCGCCGTAGGACTCGAACACCGCCGCGGCCTTGCGCAGGTAGTCGATCGCATACGCGGGGCGGCCGCGGTTGAGTTCCAGCACGCCCAGGTTCGCGTCCACGCGCGCCACCGCCAGCACATCGTGCGCGCGCAACAGGTGGATGCGGGCCTGCCCCAGGTCCGCCAGGGCCGCGTCGAAATCGCGCAGGCCGCTGCGCGTGACGCCGCGGTAGGTCAGCGCGCGGCCGAGTTCGCCGTGGTGCCGGTCCGGATCGAGCAGGCGCACGGCGGCGTCGAAGTCCTGCATCGCCTCGCCGATCTGCGCCTGGCGCATGCGCACCTGGCCGCGCGCGCACAGCACGCGGGCCAGGAAGGCCGGATCGGCGGTGACCTGCGCATCGGCCAGCAGCGGCGTGAGGATCGCCATCGCGCCGGCGAAATCGCCCGCGCGCGTGTAGACCTGCGCCAGTTCGTAGCGAAGGCGCGGCGCCTGCCGCTGCGATGGCGGCGCGGACAACAGGATGTCGCGCGCGGTGGTCAGTTCGTTGGCCAGTCGCGCGGCTTCGGCGCGCTGCGTGCGTTCGGCCAGATCGAGGTCCGCATCGCCACGATCGGGCGCGTGACGGCCCAGAGCGGCGAGCAACCGGTCGCTGGCGACGCGCGCGGCCCGCAGCAGATCGGCATCGCGCGCCTCGCCGTGGCGGCGAATGCCGTGGCCGTCGATCGCGCCGATCGTCAGCCGCCAATCGCCGCCATCGCGCACGATGCGGCCGTCGACGACGAGGTCGACGTTCGCCGCCTGCCTCAGCCAGTTTGCGTCCGGCGTCGCGCCGGCACGCCCGAGCAGGCCCAGCGTGCTCTCGTTGGGCACCACGGTCAGACCGCCGCGGCGCAGGCGTTCGGCGACGAAGGCCATCAGCCCCAGCCGCGCCCACGCCGCGTCCTCTGGCCCGCGCACGTCGACCGGCATCACCAGCGCCGAAGCAGGCGCGCGCGACAGCGCGGACGCGGTCGCCGGCGCCGGGCCACGCGTGATCACCACGCCGGCACCGCCGATCGCCAGCGCCGCCGACAGCGGCACGGCCCACCACAGGCGCGTGCGTCGGGTCAGGTGCTGCGCATTCGCGGGTGCCGCGACGGGCGCGATGTCGTCGGCCGCCTGCGTGATCGGCACGATGGCCGGCGCGGCGGGCCATGCGACCGGGTTGGCTTCGTGAAAGTCGACATCGCCGGCGAGCGTCTGGCCGGCGACTTCATCGACCATGGCATCGTTCGCCGCCGCGTCGTCGTCCAGCTGCGGTGCGCTGTGCACCTGCGTCGTCGCGGTCCAGCGGAAACCGTAGCGCGGGATGGTGCGGATGAGCCGCTGCACGTGCCCGTCGTCGCCGACGGCGCGGCGCGCGCGCAGGATCACCTGCCCCAGGTGCGCGTCGGTCACGTCGATGCGCCCGAACGCGGCGTGGCCCAGCTCGTCGCGGCCAACGGCGCGGTCGCGATGCTCGATCAGGTGACGCAGGCATTCGAACACCTTGCCCGGCAGCGCCACGACTTCGTCGTTGCGACGCAGCTCGCGTCGCGCGATGTCGAGGACGCAGTCGTCGAATCGGTAAAGGACGTTCATGACCTCCGCTGGAGTTGGCAGCATGAAGACGCCGGCACGAGGCTTGCATTCTCTACGTGTTCGACTGCGGCGCCCCGTGCCTTTTCCGGATCGTCGTCACGACTTTCGCATGAAACCGCCGGCCTTCATGCCCTGGTCGCACGCACTTGCGACTGCTGACATCGGCTGGCAGCAGCGTGACTGGCGACACGGCGGTCGCGCGCGCGGGCTCCGTTACCATGCGGGACTTTCCGCCGGAACGACGCACGATGACCCGCACGCTGCTGATCGCCGCACTGCTCACCGCCCTGCCCGCCATGGCCGCGCCGCCCGACGCCGCGCTTACCACCGTCTCCGAACGCAGCGGCTTCACCAGGACCGGCCGCTACGACGAGGTGATCGCGCTGTGCGAGGCCTTCGCCGCGCGTTATCCGCAGGCCGTGCGCTGCCAGGACTTCGGCACCACGCCGGAAGGCCGTCCGATGAAGGTGCTCATCGTGTCGAAGGCCGGAGCGTTCACGCCAGAAGCGGCAAAGGCGAAGGGCCTGCCGGTCATGCTGATCCAGGGTGGCATCCATGCCGGCGAGATCGACGGCAAGGACGCGGGCTTCCTCGCGCTGCGGCAGGCGCTGGAGGGCGAGGCCGCCATCGGCGCGCTGGAGAAGCAGGTCCTGCTGTTCGTGCCGGTGTTCAACGTCGACGGCCACGAACGTTTCGCCGCGTGGAACCGGCCGAACCAGCGCGGCCCGGAGGAAATGGGTTGGCGCACCACGGCGCAGAACTACAACCTCAACCGCGACTACGTGAAGGCCGACACGCCGGAGATGCAGGCGATGCTGCGCCTGGTCAACGCGTGGGACCCGCTGGCCTACGTGGACCTGCACGTCACCGACGGCGCGAAGTTCGAGCACGACGTCTCCATCCAGGTCGAGCCGGTGCACAGCGGCGACGATGCGCTGCGCAAGGCCGGCACCGCGCTGCGCGACGGCGTGATCGCCGATCTGGCCAGGCGCGGCTCGCTGCCGCTGCCGTTCTATCCCTCGTTCGTGGTGAACGACGATCCGGCGTCCGGCTTCGAGGACGGCGTCGCCACGCCGCGCTTCTCGCACGGTTATTTCCAGCTGCGCAACCGGCTGGGCATGCTGGTGGAGACGCATTCCTGGCGCGACTACCCGCATCGCGTGAAGGTCACGCACGACACGATCGTGTCGCTGCTGGAGCTGGTGGCGAAGAACGGCGCGCAATGGCGCGCGCAGGCGCTGGCTGCCGACGCGCGCGCGCAGCAGCTGGCCGGCAAGCCGGTCGTGCTGGACTACAAGGCGACCGACAAGGCCCACACCATCGATTTCCGCGGCTACCAATACACGCGCGCGCCGTCGGACGTGTCCGGCGCGCTGATGACGCGTTACGACGAGAGCAAGCCGCAGGTCTGGCACGTGCCGATGCGCGATGAGCTGGTACCGGCGCACGTCGTCGACGCGCCGAAGGCCGGCTACCTCGTCCCGGCCGCACACGCGGCGTGGGTCGGCGCGAAGCTCGACCAGCACGGGGTGACGTACCGCCGCCTGGACGCACCGTTGGCGAAGGCCGCCGTGCAGGCGTTCCGCGCCGGCACCGCCACGTTCGGCGCGCAGTCGGTCGAAGGCCACCAGCGCACGACGATCGAAGGCAAGTGGGCGCCGGAAACGCGCGACATCGGCACCGGCGCGCTGTTCGTGCCGATCGCCCAGCCGAAGGCGCGGCTGGCGATGGCGCTGCTGGAGCCGCAGGCGCCGGACGCACTGGTGGCGTGGGGCGAGTTCAACAACTACTTCGAGCGCAAGGAGTACATGGAGGACTACGTCGCCGAGGAAGTGGCGCGCGAGATGCTCAAGGACCCGGCCGTGAAGGCTGCCTTCGAGCAGCGCCTGAAGGACGACAAGGCCTTCGCCGACAGCCCGCAGCAGCGGCTGGAGTTCTTCGCGCGCCGGCATTCGTCCTGGGACGAGCAGTACCGCCGCTACCCCGTGGTGCGGGTGGACGTCGCGCCACGCTGACGCGGTCCCAACGAACGGCCCGCTACGCTCCCGCCACCTGACGGAGACGTGCCATGACCGTGTTGCGGACACCCCTGGCCGGCATCGCGACGCCGGCGCTCGCAGCGATGGCGCTCGCGCTGTCGCTTGCCGCCTGCCAGCCTCGGGAAAGCACGACGGCGCCCGCGCCGTCGATGACGCAGGGCGCGCACGCGGTCACGGGCAATGCGACGTACCGGGAGCGGATCATGCCGCCGCCGGGTTCCAGCCTGCGGGTGCAGTTGCTGGACAACCTGCTGGCCGACACGCCCAAGGCGGTCATCGCCGAAACGACCGTGACCGACTTCGCCGGCCCGCCGATCGCCTTCACCCTGCCCTTCGATCCGGCGAAGCTGCGTCCCAATGGCCAGTACGGCCTGCACGCGACGCTGTCCGGCCCGGACGGCAAGCCGATGTTCCTCAGCGACACGCGCGTGTCGGTGGATCCTTCGGCGAACGTGCCGGTCGAGATTCCGATGATCATGGTCGGCGCGTCCCCTGCCGGTGCGCCGGCGCAGGCAGCCGCCCCCGCCCCGACGAACTGGCAATGCGGCGACCTGCGCGTCGGCGCGACGTTCGACAACGTGGCCCAGCGCGTGACGCTCTCCTACAGCGGGCGCAGCCGGACGTTGCCGCTGGCGGTCGCCGCCTCCGGCGCGCGTTACGCCGACGACATCGGCAACGAATTCTGGACGAAGGGCGACAGCGGCACGCTCACGCTCGACGGCGAAAAGCACGAATGCACGCGCACCAACCTCGCCTCGCCGTGGGACGACGCACGCTCGCGCGGCATCGCGTTCCGCGCGGTAGGCAACGAGCCGGGATGGCTGGTGGAGATCGGTGGCGGGCAAACGCCTTCGCTGCACGCGCAGCTGGATTTCGGCTCGCGCAACATCGACATCGCCAGCGTGCAGCCGCGCGCGAAGGGCGAAGGCTGGACCGGCAAGACCGCCAACGGCACGCAGGTGGAACTGGTCACCCAGCGCAAGCCGTGCCAGGACGATGCCGGCGCGAGTTTCGACGTGACCGCGCAGCTGCATGCCGGCGGCAAGACCTACACCGGCTGCGGCGCATTCCTCGACGCAACGCCCCGCTGATCCGACGTTGCTTTGACGCGCCATGAACCCCGCGCCGCGCACGCTGGCGCGAGGTTCAAGCCCGTGGACGCCATGATCGACATCCTGCCCTCGCCCTCGCACGTCGGCGCCTACCGTTTCAGCGGCACGCTGGATGGTGCCGATTACGACCGCTGCATCGCCGACATCGAAGGCCGCCTGCGGCTGCACGAGCGCATCGGCATCTTCTGCGACATGACCGGCTTCACCGGCCTCACGCCCGAGGCGCTGGCGAAGGATCTTCGTTACGCGCTGAGCAAGGTGGGCGAGTACGGCCGCTTCGCGCGCGGCGCGATCGTCACCGACAAGCGCTGGCTGGCGGAGATTTCCGAGTTCGCCGGGCGTTTCTTCCCCAATACCGAAATCCGCGCGTTCGAGCCGGAGGAGCACGACGCGGCGCTGGCGTGGGCGGCGACAGTGGAGCCGCTGGGACGCTGACTGCGGTCGGTTCCTGCCAATGCGTCCTGCAGACGGCACCGCCGCCTACTTCATGTACTTCCAGTTCCGCGATTTCCCTTCCGCCAGCCACTCCACCGTCTGCGCCACGCGCCGCTGGCGCGTGTCCTCGCGCTTGGCTTCCACGATCCACTCGATGTAATCGCGTCGATACCCGGGCGCGAAACCCTCGAACGTCGCGCGCGCCTTCGCGTTCTTCCGCAACGCCGCGGTCAGGTCGTCCGGTACCGGCAACGCCGCCTTCGGCGCCGGCTTCTTCTTCGGTGGCAGCAATGCACCGGCTTCCACCCGCGCCATCGCCTGCTTCACATAGCCGGCCAGTTCGCGCTTGCCGGGCAGGTCGGATTTCTTCGTGATGCGGCCGAACTGGCCCATCGCCTCGTCGCCCTTGTCGTCGCCGACGATCGCGCGGCCCTGCCAGAACCACAGCGTCATGTGCTGCTTGAACGCCGCCATCCCGCACAGGGTCTTCCCGCGCCAGGTGAAGCTGGGCATGCCCCATTTCAGCGTTTCCTCCACCTCCGGACACGCCGCGTGCACGAGCTGCCGCACCTGCGCGAGCAGCGGCCGGGCGAACTCCGCCGACTTGGCGATGTAGGCATCGATGCGCGGATCAGGGGTGGTCATGCGCAGGCTCCCGCGTGGTCGGCGGGCGTCCGATTCCGCGCCCGCTTTTTCGTTGGATCAAGTGAGGGACACAAGGGGGACACGCCATGGCCACCGTCGAAAGGCGAACGCCAAGCAGCGGGATCCGCGTCCAGCGTGTGATCGGACTGACCATCCCGCAACGGACGATGTTGCAGGCCTGCGAGCGCTTCGGCTGGCGGCTGGCCTTCGTGCGAACGCCGCTGGAACATCCGGTGCCGGTGCTGTTCGCCACCGCGCGCGACTGCGTGGTCGTGCGCGAGGACGGCAGCATCGACCGCTCGCCGCAGATCGCGTTGCGCCACTGAACGATCAGCCCAGCGGCCATCGCCCGATCACCTCGTAAGGCGTGCCGCGCCCGGGCTGGCTGTCAATCAGCACGAACTCGTGCACCGGCCATGCCAGCGGCGCGACCGGCACGGGTGCGATGTGTCTGCGCACGTCGCGCTGCACGGTGAGGTGCGGGACGAAACTCGCCTGCGACCTCACCGGCACGCGGCGTCTGCCCAGCGATTGCCCCAATGCGTCGTACAGCGCGCGCAGAGCTTCCGGCACGTGCTGCGCGCCGAGCCACCACACGTTCGCGCCGCGAAAGCTGCCGACTTCATCCAGGACCAGGTCGAACGCCGGCGAACGCACCGTGGCGGCCGCCGCCCGCGCGTCGTCCACCAGCGACACAGGCAGCGGGCGGAAATCGCCGAGGAACTGCAGCGTCACGTGATACTTGTCCGGCTTGAGCGAGCGCCCGCCCGGCGCATGCTCCGACACCACCGACGTAGCGGCCTGCGCAATGCGCGGACGCAGCGCCTCGTCCGGCCACAGCGCGAAGAACAGGCGATGCATGTGGCCTGCGGGTGCGTCGTCGAATCCAAAGCCCATCTGCGCCATCGAATCGGACCGTCCTTACTTCGCTGGCTTGCGGAGGAACTCCGCCAGGCCATGCAGTTGCTGCGCCTGGACCTTGTCCACCACCGGCGCGAACTTCGAAAGATCGTCCGGCGTGTAGCCGCCGGCGCGGTAGAACATCGTGATGCGGGTGCCGCCACCGTCGGCGGGCGCGAGGCGGAATTCCAGCGCGCCCCCCAGGCCCATGCCCTGCAACGGACCGAGGCCGCCGGTCATGCGCAGGGTTTTGCCCGGATCGACGAACACCACCGCCATGTGCTGCGCCTGGCGTGCGCCGGCCATTTCGCAGAAGCATCCGCCGGCGCGCGCCTCGATGGACAGCTTCGATTCGGTGCCCCACCAGCTGTGGTCCTTCGGCCACCAGCGGTCGACGTCCTGCACCAGCGCCTTCCACGCCGCGTCGGCATCGACGGGCACGGTTTCGGTGTTCTCGACCGTGAATCCGCTGGCGGTCGCGTCCTTCACCGCGGCATCGGCGGTGTGGCACATCAACGCCAGCGCCAGCGCGCCTGTTCCGGCAATCCAACGCATCGCACGCTCCCGTCATCGAAAACCAGCGCGATTAGGCGCGCGCCGACCGCCGTGCGCAAGGGTGCGCCCGCCGCGCGGGGCGGGCAATAATCGAAGGTCACGCACGACGAGGAAACGCATGTCCCGCAACGGATGGCTGGTGCTGGTATCGATCGCGACCGCGGCGGCGCTCGCCGCGACCTGGGTGTTCGAAAAACGGCCACCGTTGGCGCAGGCCGTGCTCGGCCCGGCGCCGACCGCGATCGGCTGGGCCGGCCGCATCGACCTGGTTGCCGGCGATGGCGTACCGGGGAAGCACGATGGCGTCGCGGCGCAGGCGCGGTTCGCCGATCCGTACGGTGTCGCGGTCGCCAAAGACGGCGTGGTGTTCGTGAGCGATGCGGGCGACAACAACCTCATCCGTCGCATCGCGCGCGACGGCTCGGTCTCGACGTTTGCCGGCTCCGTCGAAGGTTTCGCCGATGGCACCGGCGCGGCGGCGGCATTCGACACGCCTTCGGGCCTGGCCTTCGATGGCGCCGGCAATCTGTACGTTGCCGACACCGGCAACCACGCGATCCGCAAGGTCACGCCGCAAGGCGCGGTGAGCACGCTCGCCGGCGACGGCACACCCGGCTTCGTCGATGGCCCCGGCGCGCAGGCGCGCTTCGATGGGCCGACCGGCGTGGCCGTCGGCGCGGACGGGCGGGTCTACGTCGCCGATACGTACAACGACCGGATCCGCGTGATCGCATCCGACGGCACCGTCTCCACGCTGGCAGGTGGCGACCACCCCGGCGACATCGACGGCCCGGGCCCGCTCGCGCGCTTCGACACGCCCACCGCGATCGTCGTCGACGCGATGAACCGCGTTTACGTGGCCGACCTGCGCAACAACGCGATCCGGCGCGTGACGCCCACCGGCGAAGTGGCCACGCTCGTGCGTGCGATGGACGGCGACGAACATCCGCCGGTGCACCGCCCGCTCAGCCTGGCGATGGCGCACGACGGCGTGCTCTATGTCGGCGAGATGTACCGCGGCCTGGTGCAGATCGCCCGCGACGGCAGCGCGCGGCAGATCACCGGGCAGACGCAGGCGCAGCGGTTGTCGCGCGCGGCGGGGCTGGCCGTCGCCGGCGACGGCACGCTGCTGCTCGCCGATGCGGGCGCTTATCGCGTGCATCGCATCCGCCCGATGAGCCAGGCGCCGGATGCGCCGCAGGTCGTCGGTCCCGCGCCCGATGCGCCGCTGCCCGTCACGGCCGGACGCTGGCCGCTGGCGCCGCAGGACGGATGGCACGAGGTGGTCGGCACGCTCGGCGAAGTGCGCGGCAACTACCAGCGCGAGAATCGCGACCACCTGCACGGCGGCCTCGACATCCGGGGTGATGTCGGTCAGGAGGTGCTCGCCATCGCCGATGGAAAAGTCAGCAGCCCGCACGCCGCGTGGGGTTTCGGCGAGCTCGGCGAAGGCATGGCGGTCGACACGCTGGGCTACATCCACATGCGCGTGGGACGGACGCCGCGCGGCGATGCGATCGACGCCTCGCGTTTCCTCATCGTGCCCGGCGAGGACGGCAAGCCCGAACGCGTGCGCGTGCGCCGCGGAACACGCTTCAAAGCGGGCGACGTGCTCGGCACGATCAACGGCATGGCGCACGTGCACCTGAGCGTCGGCGCCAGCGGCTACGAGCGCAACGCGGTGGCCCTGGGCTTCGTCAACTACGCCGACCACTACGCGCCGCACATCGATCGCATCGAACTGCTCGACTCGACATCGCAACCGCTTGCGACGAAACGCGACGGCCGGCTGGTTCTGTCGCGCGCGACGCCGGGCGTGCAGATCGCCGTCGATGCCTGGGACCAGGTGGACCGCAACCTGCCTCGACGCCGGCTCGGGCTGCATGCGCTGGGCTATCAATGGCTCGATGCCGCAGGCTTGCCGCTGCCCGGCTACGAGCAGCCACGCATGAACATCGAATTCAACCGGATGCCGGCCGATCCGGATGCGGTGAAGATCGCCTACGGCCCGTCCAGCGGCATTACCGTGCACGGCAGCGCGATCACGCGGTTCCAGTACCTTGTGACCAACACGGTGCGCGATGGCGTGCTCGCCACCGGGCAATGGCGGCCGGACGAACTGCCGGCGGGCGACTATGTGCTGCGCATCACCGCGCAGGACTTCAGCGGCAACGCCGCGACGGCCGGGCGCGACCTGCGGGTGCGGCTGGAGTGAATGTCAGCCGCGCGCACTGCGCGGCGGACGCACGCGATACGCGAGGCTGATGCGCGGACCCACCGCATCGCGCGTCTTCGGAATGCCGTGTTCGTGCGTGAGCTGGCTCGCATGGCTCATCACCAGCAGGCTGCCCGGTTCCAGGTCGACATGCAGCGCCTTGCGGGAGGCGATGTCGCGGATCGTCATGCGCCGCGGCGAACCCAGCGAGACGAGCGCGATGGGATGGCCCTCGACCAGCATGTGCATCTTGTCGCCGTGCGGAGCGACGGAGTCGTTGCCGTCGCGGTAGTAGTTCAGGCCGACGGCGTTGAAGGGTTCATTCAGGTGTTCGCGTAGACGGCGCACGGCGTCGATGAGCGGCGCGGGGACGTCGGCGTCTTCGAACCGGTAGGACGCGACCAGGCGCGGGACGTCGACGATGCGGTCGTACATGGGGCGGCGCTGGGCCTCCCAGGCGACGGTGTCCTTCAGCTGGTCGAACCAGGCGGCTGCGAGGTCGTGCGGAAGGAAAGCGGGCCAGTAGCGGACGCCGCCCTGCGCGTCGTCGACCAGCGTGCGCGGGCCGTCGTCGGCCAGGACGGCGGCGAAGAGGTCATCGGTGAATGCGGTGGCGCGCGGCATCGCGCGAGTGTGCGCGCGTACTGTCTCGCAGGTTGAGACTGATGCGCTCGCTGGCTCTCGGGGTCCGCCACCCGCAGCAGGGCGGTTCAGGTGGAGAGCGCGTTCAGGGATCGGGCGACCGGCTGGCAAGGTACTTCTTGTGCAATGAATTGAAGTACCACGCAAGACCGCAAAAGATCAGGATCAGTATCAGGCTGCTGATCCAGACAGCGGGGCGTTCGTAACTCAGACCAACCCGCCCGACGCCCACTCCAATAAAGCAGCGACGAAGGGCTTCGGCGCGTCACCCCTCAAGCTGGTTCCACCGCTCATACGCCGCGTCCAGCTCCGCCTGCGTCTTCGCCATCAGGTCGGTGTGTGCGGCGATGCCGGCGGCGTCGCGCTGGTAGAACGACGATTCATTCATCTGCGCCGTCAGTTCGGCGATGCGCGTTTCGAGCTGCTCGATGCGCACCGGCAACTGCTCCAGTTCGCGCGCGTCCTTGTAGCTGAGCTTTTTCTTCGGCGCCGCGACGGGCGCAGGCGCCGCTGCAGCCGCGGCCTTCGCCGGCGCGCTCGCCGCCACCGACTTCACCGGCCGCTGCCGCAGCCAATCGGTGTAGCCGCCGACGTACTCGCCGACGCGCCCGTCGCCTTCCATCACCAGCGTGGAGGTGACCACGTTGTCGAGGAAGTCGCGGTCATGGCTGACCAGCAGCAGCGTGCCGGGATAGTCGCCCAGCAACTCCTCCAGCAGCTCCAGCGTCTCGACGTCGAGGTCGTTGGTCGGTTCGTCCATCACCAGCAGGTTGGACGGCTGCGCGAACAGCTTGGCGAGCAGCAAACGGTTGCGCTCACCGCCGGACAGGCGGGTGATCGGCGCGCGGGCGCGCTCGGGCGTGAACAGGAAGTCCTGCAGGTAGCCGATCACGTGCTTCGACTTGCCGCCCACTTCGACGAACTCGCGACCTTCGGCGACGTTCTCCAGCGCGTTCCAGTCCTCGCGCAGCGTGGCGCGGTACTGGTCGAAGTACGCGATCTGCAGGTTGCTGCCCAGCTTCACCTCGCCCGACTGCGGCTTGAGTTCGCCCAGCAGCAGCTTGATCAGCGTGGTCTTGCCGCTGCCATTGGGGCCGATCAGGCCGATGCGGTCGCCGCGGAAGATGGTGGTGTTCAGATCGCCGATGAGCTGGCGCTCGCCGAAGGCGAAGTTCACGCCCTTTGCTTCGACGACCTTCTTGCCCGAGGACTCGCTCTGCGCGAAGTCCATCTTCACGTTGCCCTGCAGATCGCGCCGCTGCGAGCGCTCCACGCGCATCTGCTTCAGGCGAGTGACGCGGCCTTCGTCGCGCGTGCGGCGGGCCTTGATGCCCTGCCGGATCCACACTTCCTCCTGCGCCAGCATCTTGTCGAAACGCGCGTTTTCCTGCGCTTCGGCGTTCAGGCGTTCCTCGCGGCGACGCAGGTAGTTGTCCCAGTCGCCCGGCCAGCTGGTGACCTGCCCGCGGTCGATCTCGACGATGCGCGTGGCGAGCGAGCGCAGGAAGCGGCGGTCGTGGGTGACGAACACCAGCGCGCCCTGCCACGCCTTCAGGAAGCCTTCGAGCCAGTCGATGGCTTCGATGTCCAGGTGGTTGGTGGGCTCGTCCAGCAGCAGCACGTCGGGCGAGGACACCAGCGCGCGGGCCAGCAGCACGCGGCGCTTCATGCCGCCGGACAGGCGTGCGAACACGGCATCGCCATCCAGTTCCAGGCGTTGCAGCGTTTCGGTCACACGCTGGTCGAGCGACCACCCATGCGCGTCCTCGATTTTCTGCTGCACCTTCGCCAGCGCGTCGGTGTCGACGTGCTCGGCGTGGCTGAGGTGGTGGAACTGCGCGAGCCATGTGCCGAGCTCGCCCAGGCCGCCGGCGACCACGTCCCACACATCGCCGTCGGCGCCGGGCGGGACTTCCTGTTCGAGGCGGGCGATGCGCACGCCGCCTTCGCGGCGCACTTCGCCGTCGTCGGCGTGGATGTCGCCGGCGATGAGCTTCATCAGCGTGGATTTGCCGGCGCCGTTGCGGCCGATCAGCGCGATGCGCTCGCCGGGTTCGATGGACAGGACGACGTCGGAAAGCAGCAAGGGGCCGCCGACGCCGTAGTCGACGTTGTTCAGGGTGATCAAGGGCATGGGGGGATTCTACTTGGTGGCGCTTGCCCTCACCCGACCCCTCTCCCGCAGGCGGCAGAGGGGCCATGGCGCGCGGTCGAAACGGGGCATGGGATCATCGACCCCATGCCCTCCCCGCACGCCCTCGCCACCCAGCGCATCCGCCACTGGGTGCTGTCCGCCTTCCCGCGCGGCCAAAGCGGCATCGACTACGACCACCCGCCGGGCGATCCCGGCCTGTTCGGCCCCGACAGCGCCACCTGGCGCGTCCATTCCGACTTCCCCGGCATGCTCGCCGGCGGCCTGTGCGCGCTGATGCTGCAGACGCTGCATCCGCTGGCGCTGGCGGGCGTGTGGGACCATTCGAACTTCCGCACCGACCTCGTCGGGCGGTTGCGCCGCACGACCAATTTCGTCGCCGGGACCACGTACGCATCGCGGCCCGAGGCGCGCAAACTCATCGACCGCGTCGCCGGCATCCACGACCAGGTGCGCGGCACGACGCCCGACGGCCGTGCCTATCGCGCCGGCGATCCGGCGCTGCTGACCTGGGTCCATGTGACCGAAAGCTACGGGTTCCTCGAAGGGTTTCGCCGCTATTGCCCGCTCGCGCTGCCCGACGGCGCGGCGGACGCGTACTACGGCGAAGTGCGCCGCGTCGCGGAAATGCTCGGCGCGCGCGACGTGCCGGGGACGCAAGCCGAAGTCGCGGCCTTCTTCGCACGCGTGCAGGGCGAGCTGCGCCTGGACGAACGCTCGCGCGAGGTGCTGCGCGTGCTGGCCCGCATCGACCTGCCGGTGCCGATGGCGGGACTGTCGCGCGACCTCTTCCTGGGCGCCGGCACCGCGCTGCTGCCGGACTGGGCAGTGCGAATGCTCGCGCTGGGACGATTCGAACGCGCGCGTGCCGCCGTCGCTTCGCGCACGCTGCGCACCATCGCTCCCCTGTTCCGTGTCGCGCTCAACGACGGCGTCGGGCCGCGCGCCTGCCGTCGCGTCGGTATCGAGCCGTCGCTGCTCGATCGCTGGCCCTGAGACGTCAGCCGCCGCGCGGCGGCAGCAGCACGATCTTCGACGCCGTGCGCACCTGCCCGACCAGACGGAACGCCATGTCGATCTCATCGCCCGGCTTGAGCTGGTCCAGGCGCATGGGCGTCCCGTCCAGCGCGAACACCTGCGTCTGCGCGTCGATCGCGATGCGGTTGCGGATGCGCGATTCGGCCTGGTCGACCATCAGCACGTTCGTGCGCGGCACGAATTCGCCCACGGTTCCGTGCAGGTAACGGCCCCAGCTCTGTCCCGGTGTCGTGTCGGGGAGGCGGACGACCGAGGTCGCCTCGGTGCGGTTGCCCGACTTCACCGTATCGAGCATCACGCGATCGCCCGGCTGCAGTTTCGGCCTTTTGGCGCGGTCCTGCTGGGCCCGGGCTTCGTCGTAGTACAGGTTGATCGGCGCGCCCTGCCCCAGTTCGCTGCCGGTTCGCGCATCGACGCTGAGCACGATCCGGTGCTGCGCCGGGTCGTGCCGTTGCAGCGTGCCTACGGTGCGGCCGTGCTCCTGCGCGAGAGCGCTCGCCGTGAAGCCCAGCGCGATGCAGGCCATCACTGCGCGATGGATCCAGACACCCGTTACCTTGCCCATGGCCGCACCTCCACGATGCCCCCGCGGCGGCATCATGCGCGGCCGATGTGTAGGCCGCGTCAGGAGCTGCAGGAGAGCATCGAACAGCCCGCACGTTCGCGCGCCCAGTCGGGGCGGCGACGGGCATGGGCCTCGCGGCCCGGCTGCTCGTCGTACGGGCGACGCATCACCTCGAGCAGTTCGCTCACCCCCGCGATGTCGCCTTCCGTCGCGCGGTCGATCGCCTGCTGCGCCAGGTAATTGCGCAGTACGTAGCGCGGGTTCGCGGCGTTCATGCGCACGCGACGCGCGTCGGCCGGCAACGACTGCGTCGAAAGCCGGGCGACATAACGCCCCAGCCATTCGCGCAACGCCGGCTCCACCGCCTCGCGGCGCATCGGGTCGTAGAAGGCGTCCGCCATCGGGGACAGGTCCGGCGCCTGCACGTCGAGATCGGACAAACCGCGGAAGAACAGGGTCATGTCGATCTCGCCTTCGGTCAGAAGGTCCTGCAACTGCTGCATCAGCGCGGTGTCTTCGTCGCGGCATTCGTCCAGGCCGAGCTTGCGCGCAGTGTTCTGGCGATCGGCCTCCAGGTACGTGGACACGAAACGGCGCAGGCCCGCCTGCAGCGGCTCGGTGTCGTCGAACAACAGAGACAGCGAGCCAGCCAGGCGTCCGAGGTTCCAGTACGCCACCTGCGGCTGCTGGCCGAAGCGGTAACGGCGCTGGTAGCGGTCGGTCGTGTTCGGCGTCCAGCCCGGATCGAAGTTGTCGACCCAGCCATAGGGGCCGTAATCGATGGTGAGGCCGAGCACGGACATGTTGTCGGTGTTCATCACGCCATGCACGAAGCCGACGCGGATCCAGTGCGCCATCAGCACGGCGGTGCGTTCGCAGATCTGCGCGAACCATTCGGCGTACGCGCCCTGGCCGCGGCCGAGGCCGCGCAGTTCAGGGAAATCGCGGCGGATGCAGAAATCGGCCAGCTGGCGCAGCAGCTCGGTGTCGTTGCGCGAGGCCGGCAGCTCGAAATTGCCGAAGCGGATGAACGAAGGCGCAACACGGCACACCACCGCGCCCGGCTCCATCTGCGGATGGCCGTCGTAGAACATGTCCCGCTCGATGCGCTCGCCGGTGCCCACCAGGCTCAGCGCGCGCGTGGTGGGCACGCCGAGGTGGTACATCGCCTCGCTGCACAGGAATTCGCGGATGGACGAACGCAGCACGGCGCGGCCATCGGCGCTGCGCGAGTACGGCGTGGGCCCCGCGCCCTTGAGCTGCAGTTCCCAGCGCTCGCCGGCGGCGTTGATCATCTCGCCCAGCGTGATCGCGCGGCCGTCGCCCAGTTGCCCCGCCCACTGGCCGAACTGGTGGCCGCCGTAGTTCGCCGCGAACGGCTGCATGCCCGGCAGCAGCGCGTTGCCGCCGAAGACGCGGGCGAAGTCGTCGGAAGCGACATCGGCTTCGCTGAAACCGAGCCGGCGTGCCATGTCCGCTGAATGCGCCAGCAGGCGCGGCTGCGGCACGGGCGTGGGTTCCACGCGCGAATACGCGGCGCCGTGCACCTGGCGCACGCCGGGCGAGGTGTCGGGATCGCCGGGGAGATCGCGGACGAACAGGTTGTCGAAGTGCGGGGTCAGCATGGAACGTTCGTGAGGCGTGCGTGCGGCAGGGACCGCTTGCGGAAATGGTGCCGGGTGCTGCGGGTACAAGCGGTGAATCCGCGGCATGCGGCGTTGCCGACACGGCCGGCACATCGACACCGGGCACAGTCGGCCGGCGCGCGGCCGCGTATGCTGGCTGTCCACCGTCGCATTGGGGAATCGACCGGATGATCTGGCGTCAACGCACCAACGCTTTCCGACCGCACGCTCGCAAGACCGCCGGCACGGCGCTCGCCACGGCGGTGCTGCTGGCGCTCGTCCTGCCTGCCAGCGCGCAGGCGCCGGCCGCCGCGCCCTCGTGCAGCATCGTCCAGGCCGGGCATCTGCTCGATCGACCCGGCCACCCGGCGCGTGGCGCGAGCACGCTGCTGGTGTGCAACGGCCGGATCGAAGCGGTGCGCGACGGCTTCGTGGACGCTTCGGCCTTCCCGAACGCGACCGGCGCCAGCGTGATCGACCTGCGCGAGCGCTTCGTGCTGCCGGGGTTGATCGACAGCCACGTGCACCTGACCTCCGACAAGGCCGGCGTGGAAGGCCAGCTGGAAGGCATTTCGAAGGGCGTCGCCGACCACGCGTTCGAGGCGGCGGTGAACGCACGCAAGACCTTGCAGGCCGGTTTCACCACCGTGCGCAACCTCGGCGACGAGGACGGCGTGACGCTCGCACTGCGCGACGCGGTCGCGGCGGGCAAGCTGCCGGGGCCGCGCATCGTCGATGCGGGCATGGCCATTTCCGCCACCGCCGGCCACATGGACCCGACGCTGGGCTTTCGCGACGAACTGCACGCCGCGCTCGACGTACACGGCAACACCTGCGACGGCGCCGAGGAATGCCGCAAGGCGGTGCGACGCCAGGTCGCGCGCGGTGCGGACGTGATCAAGATCGCCACCACCGGCGGCGTGAACAGCCGCATCGGCGCGGGGCTTGGGCAGCAGATGTTCGACGACGAGGCAAAGGCCATCGTCGAAACGGCGCACCTGTACCACAAGAAGGTCGCGGTGCACGCGCACGGCGCCGACGGCATCGCGCTCGCGCTGCGCGCCGGCGCCGATTCGATCGAGCACGGCACGCTCATGGACGATGCCGACATCAAGCTGCTGCGCCAGACCGGCGCGTACTACGTGCCGACACTGTCGACGGTGAACGGGTACAAGGAGCGCCTGGCGAAGAATCCCGAGGCCTACACCGGCGAGGTGCTGGAGAAGATCCAGTGGCGCATCGGCATCACCGGCAAGGCACTGGAACGCGCGGTCCCGGCCGGCGTGAAGATCGCCTTCGGCACCGACGCGGGCGTGAGCCTGCACGGGCGCAATGCCGACGAGTTCGAGCTGATGGTCGCCCATGGCATGACGCCGGCGACGGCCATCCAGGCGGCCACCATGAATGCCGCCGACCTGCTGGGTCTTGCCGATCAGGTCGGCTCGCTGGAAGCGGGCAAGCGCGCGGACCTGATCGCGGTGAGCGGCGATCCGTTGTCCGATGTCACGGTGCTCAAGCGCGTGGAATTCGTGATGAAGGACGGGCGCGTGGAGAAGGATGTGCGCGTCGGGGCCGTCGCCGGGGCGCCCTGAAGGGTTCGTTCTCCCGGCTTCAGGCCCCTCTCCCCCGCGAGAGGGTCGAGGCTCACCGGAAGGGTCGCGCCCGCACACGGGCAACGCGGACCAGACCGCCTTTCGCAGGGCATTGCGGCGCGGGCGGCCCCGTGTGCGCCGCGCCCCATGCGCGCGGCGCACCTGACGACCGGATCTGCGCTGCGCGGGAGTGACGGCGGAAAACCGCTTCAATCGCGCCCTCCACGCGAAGAAAGAGGCCTTTTTCCCGCGCGTGGACACCGTCGCTACACAGCCCCACGACGCCCCTCGGTTACACTGTTCAGTCTTCCCGACCGGCGTTCGCCGGCGCTGCCGAGTCCTCCCCCATGAGCGCCGAGCCCAGCTCGAACGATGCCCCGTCCCTGAAGTTCACCGATCTGGCCCTGCCCGAGCCCCTGCTCAAGGCACTGGCCGACGTCGGCTATGAATCGCCCTCGCCCATCCAGGCCGCCACGATCCCGCCGCTGCTGGAAGGCCGCGACGTGCTCGGCCAGGCCCAGACCGGCACCGGCAAGACCGCCGCCTTCGCGTTGCCGATCCTGGCGCAGGTCCAGCCCGGCCGGCAGAAGCCGCAGGCGCTGGTGCTGGCTCCGACGCGTGAACTCGCCATCCAGGTGGCCGAGGCGTTCCAGAAGTACGCCCACCACCTGCCCGGCTTCCATGTCCTGCCGATCTACGGCGGCCAGAGCTACTACCCGCAGTTGCAGGCGCTCAAGCGCGGCGTGCAGGTCGTGGTGGGCACGCCGGGCCGCGTGATCGACCACCTGGAGCGCGGCTCGCTCGACCTGTCCGAACTGCGCTGCCTGGTGCTGGACGAAGCTGACGAAATGCTGCGCATGGGCTTCATCGACGATGTCGAGGCCGTGCTGAAGAAGACGCCCGAATCGCGCCAGGTCGCGCTGTTCTCGGCCACGATGCCGCCGCCGATCAAGCGCATCGCCCAGACCTACCTGAAGGACCCGGTCGAGATCTCGATCAAGGCCAAGACCACCACCGCCGCCAACATCCGCCAGCGTTATTGGGCGGTGAGCGGCGTGCACAAGCTCGACGCCATCACCCGCATCCTGGAAGCCGAGCCGTTCGACGCGATGATCGTCTTCGCGCGCACGAAGCAGGCCACCGAGGAACTGGCCGACAAGCTCGCCGCGCGCGGCATCGCGGCGGCGGCCATCAACGGCGACGTGCAGCAGGCGCAGCGCGAGAAGACCATCCAGAACCTCAAGGAAGGGAAGATCGACGTGCTGGTCGCCACCGACGTGGCGGCACGCGGCCTGGACGTGGAGCGCATCAGCCACGTGCTGAACTTCGACATTCCCTACGACACCGAAAGCTACGTGCACCGCATCGGCCGCACCGGCCGCGCGGGCCGCAAGGGCGAGGCGATCCTGTTCGTCACCCCGCGCGAGCGCGGCATGCTGCGCGCGATCGAACGCGCCACGCGCCAGCCGATCGAACCGATGGCGTTGCCGACCGTCGAAACGGTGAACGAACAGCGCGTGAACCGCTTCCTCGGCCGCATCACCGGCGCGCTGGACGCCGGCGATCTGGCGCAGTTCCGCGATCTGGTCGAGCGTTACGAGCGCGAGCAGAACGTGCCGGCGGTGGAGATCGCCGCGGCGCTGGCGAAACTGCTGCAGGGCGACATGCCACTGCTGCTGGATGTCACCGCCGAGAAACTGCGGCCGCATGCGCAGGTGGGTTTCGAACAACGCGGTCCGCGCGAGCAGGGTCGCGATTCGCGCTTCGGTCGCGAGCGGGATTCGCGCTTCGAACGCGACAGCGGGCCGCGTGCGCCGCGCGAATCGCGCCACGAGCCCCGCCAGGAGCGCGGCGATCGCTTCGAGCGTCCGCAGCGCACCGAAACGCCGTATGCGCCGACGGAGCGCTATGAACGTCCGGCGATCGAGCGTCCGCAGTTCGAACCGCGCCACGAGCGCCCGCAGAACGAGCGTTCCTCGTTCAACGCCGCCGAATCGATGTTCGATAACGAGGCGCCCGCACCGCGACAGGAATACCGTGAACCGCGCGAACACCGCGAGCCGCGTGAATCGCGCGCGCCCGAAGTGGGCATGGAGACGTTCCGGATCGAAGTCGGCCACCAGCATGGCGTGAAGCCGGGCAACATCGTCGGCGCCATCGCCAACGAAGCCGAGCTGGAAAGCCGGTACATCGGCCGCATCGACATCCGCGACGACCACAGCCTGATCGACCTGCCCGAAGGCATGCCGCGCGAGGTCATGGACCACCTCAAGCGCGTGCGCGTGGCCGGCCAGCAGTTGCGCATCAGCCGCCCCGGCGAAGGCGACCACGGCGGCCAGCGTCCGCACGGCCGCCACGAGCGCGGCGGTTTCGACGACGACCGACGTCCGCCGCGTGGACCGCGCCCGCACGGTGCGGGGCCGAGGAAGCCGGGCGGGTTCCGGCGCTGACAAGCGGCGCGTACTTCACGTAAGCGTGCCGCTCGGGGCCTGCTGTCGCTCCCCGCCATCCCGGCCAAGGCCGGGATCCACGCTCGCGGCATGGACGACGCGGCACTCCTACTGAGCCAGGTACCCGGCACCGTCATTCCAGCGAAAGCTGGAATGACGAAGGTTGTCGCGGTCAGGCGGTCGCCACCGAACTGCCGGCCGACGCGGGGTGGCATCATCACCGCCCTCTGCCGGTCACGGAAAACCAAGCGTCGATGCACCTGATCCTCCTCAGCGCCCTGTGCAGCGTCCTGGTCTCGGTGCTGCTCAAGCTCGCGCCGCGCGCGCGGCTGGACGTCGGCCAGCTCGTGACGTGGAACTATCTCGCGGCCGGCGCGCTCTGCGCCTGGCTGTTGCGTCCTCCGCTCGACAGCCTCACGCATCCCGACACGCCGTGGGCCGCGCTGCTCGGTCTGGCGGTTGTCCTCCCCTCGCTGTTCCTCGTGCTCGGCGCGTCCGTCCGCGCCGCCGGCATCGTGCGCACGGACGTGGCGCAGCGCTTGTCGCTGCTGCTGTCGCTCGCCGCGGCATTCACGCTGTTCGGCGAACGTGCGGACACGATGCGGCTGCTCGGCCTCGCGCTCGGCCTGGTTGCGGTGGCGGGCATCGTCTCGCGGCCGGAGCAGATGCCCATGGACAGCGAACGCCGCAGCTGGCTGCTCCTGCTCACCGTGTGGGTCGGCTTCGCGCTGGTGGACGTGATGCTCAAGCGCATCGCACTGGCCGGCACGCCATCGATGGCTGCGCTGCTGGCCGCCTTCGCCATCGCCTTCGTGCTGATGTCCGCCGCGCAGGTCGTGCGCCAGTTGCGCGGCCGCACGCGACTGGCGTGGCGGAACCTCGGTGGCGGCCTGCTGCTGGGGCTGCTCAATTTCGGCAACATCGTCTTCTATGTGCGCGCCCACCAGGCGTTACCGGACAGCCCGTCCGTCGTCTTCGCGGCGATGAACATCGGCGTGGTCGTGCTGGGCACGCTGGTCGGCGTGTTCGCCTTCGGCGAGAAGACCAGCCGCTGGAACCGGCTCGCCATCGTGCTCGCGCTGGTCGCCATCGCGCTCATCGCATCGGCGCCGCGCGCGTGAGGCGCGTGGATTTGGCATAGTCGTTCGACTTCCCACGCGGTTCGCTCCGCCATGTCACGCCTGCTCGTTTTCCAGCACGTTGCCGCCGAACCGCTGGGCACGCTCGACCGGCTGATCCGGCGCCGCGGCCATCGCATCCGCTTCGCCAATTTCGAACGGCAGCCGGACTTCGAGCCGAACGTCGACCGTTACCGCGGCCTGGTCGTGCTGGGCGGACCGATGAACGTCGAGGACCAGGCGCGGCGCCCGCACCTGGCGACCGAACTTCGCGCGATCGAACGCATGCTCGAACAGGGCAAGCCCGTGCTCGGCATCTGCCTGGGCGCGCAGTTGCTGGCGCACGTGCTCGGTGCGCCGGTGCGTCGACATGAGGCCCCGGAAATCGGCTGGTATCCGTTGAACACCACGCAGGCCGGGCGCGAGGATCCGGTCCTGTCGCCGCTGGGCGAGTCCTCGCCGGTGTTCCAGTGGCACCGCTACAGCTTCGAAGTGCCGCGCGAAGCGACGCATCTGGCCAGCACCGCCGGGTGCGAGCAGCAGGCGTTCCGTTATGGCGAAAACGCGTACGGCTTCCAGTTCCACCTGGAGATGGACGAGGCGCTGATCGAACGCTGGCTGCGCAATCCGGCGTATCGCGAGGAACTGGCGGAACTGGGCGGACTCGATCCCGCACGCGCCGACGTGGACGCGATCCGCCGCCACACGCACGAGCACATTTCCGGCATGCAGTCGCGTGCGGACGAGGTGTTCAACCGCTTCCTCGACCTGGTCGGCCGGCCGCAGCGGCGGATCACGCTGCCTTCGCGCGAGTGGGTCTGAACTGCCGCGCGAGCTTGGTGTGAAAGCTCTAGAGCCCGGCGCGAAGGTGACCGGACCCCAGCCACTCTTATCGAGGGAACCCGCAAATGGCGAAGTTCAAGAAGGCGGCCGGCAAGACCACCGCGTCCGGCGCGCGCCCCCGCAAGAAGGCCAGCACCCAGGATGCGCAGCAGCAGGCCGAGCAGCTCTCGCGAAGCCTGAGCGAATCGGCGCAGCAGATCTGGCTCGCCGGCGTTGGCGCGTTCTCGCGTGCGCAGGCCGAAGGCACCAAGCTGTTCGATGCGCTGATCAAGGAAGGCCTGACGCTGGAGCAGACCGCGCGTCGCTTCGCCGGCGGCCAGGCCGACACGGTGCGCGACGCGGTGGGTTCGCGCGTCGGCCAGGCGAAGGAACGTGCGGCCGATACCTGGGATCGCCTGGAGAAGGTATTCGAGGACCGCGTGCAGCGTTCGCTGGTGAAGCTGGGCGTACCCGGCCGCGACGACCTCAACGAACTCAGCCGCCGCGTGGATGCGCTCACCAGTGAGCTGCGCCGCCAGGGCGGCGGCGCCGCACCGCGCAAGACGTCCGTGCGCAAGGCGGCCGCCAGCAAGCAGACGCCGGCCGCACGCAAGTCGCCGCGCAAGGCGACCCGCGCACGTTCGTCGTCGACCTGATACCGCAGCACCGTATTGCCGCCCGGCCCCGCCGGGCACCCGACAAGCCCGCCAGTCCGCGCGTTCCGTATGCTCCCCTCCCCTTACGGTTTCGGACTGGCGGGCTTTCCTTTGCCCGCATCCGGCCCTTGGGGTGATCGACGCCACGCGGGAGGCCATGTCGCTGTCGTATAGTCGCCAGCCTCCGACATCTCCGGGTTGTGCATGCTGGCTGGTTTTCCGCTGACGATCTCGCTCCTGATCACCCTGCTGCTGGGCGCAGCCGCGACGGTATGGCTGTGGGTGGTGCGGCGGAGGCAGGACGAGACGATCGCCGGCATCGAAGCCCTGGCCGCCATGCGCTGGCGGGAGTTCTCCCGCCTGGTGGTCGAAGCGCTGCAGAAACAGGGTTTCGAGGCCGAGTCGATCGAGCAGACGCTCGAACGCGGCCCGCAGGCCGAACTGCGCCTGCGGCGCGGCGGACAGGTCTGGCTGCTCGCGTGCAAGCTCTCCGGCGCGCGTTCCCGCCTCGGCGTGGCGAGTGTGCGCGAGCTGGCCGACGCCGTGCGCTTCAATGCGGCCGAAGGCGGCATCCTCGCCACCCCCGCGCGCATCGATGCCGAGGCCCGCAAGGCCGGCGACGGCCTGGAACTGTTCGACGGCGATGCGCTCTGGGCGCTGGTCGGCCCGATGCTGCCGGCCGCGCTGCGCGAGGACCTCACCGCCAGCGCGCGCCGACGCAGCGTGCGCGAAACCGCGATGGCATGGCTCGCGGCCATCGTGGTCGGCGCACTGGTGGGGTTCATCGCGGCGACGAAGCCCGACGACACCGCTGCGCCCACGCCGCCGGCCGAGGCGATGGCGCCGGTGGCCGCACCTGCGCCCGCGACGGCGCCGCAATCGCCCGCACCGCCGCGCATACCGGCCACCGATCCCGCGCTCTCCGCCCCGGCCGATCCGAACCGCGACCAGTTCGAGCGCGGCGAAGTGATCAACGCGGTGTCCGCGTTGCCATGGGTCGAACGCGTGCTGTGGTCGACCAGCTCGACCCTGGTGATCCAGCAGCGCGACGACGTCGAGCAGCAGCAGGTGCAGGAGATCTGCGGCGTCCTGGCGCGTTACGACGCGTTGCGCGCCTCGCGCCTGCAACTGCAACCGCCGGCAGGCAGCGACCGGAAGGTGCGCTTCCTGCAGTGCCGGGCGTACTGATCCGATCGCGCCCCCGGGCCGCTAGCGCGCGCCACCCGGCAAACTCGCGCGCGGCGTCTTGAAGATCCGGGCGACGGCGCCGCCCTGCGCGATGCCCATCTCACGCGGAGTCGATCCGAACTCGGAACGGATTTCGGCATCGGCTCCCGCGACGAGCAGCGCTTCGACGAGATCCGGCAAGCCGCTGCGCACCGCCACATGCAATGGCGTTTCGCCCATGTCGCCGATTGCGTTCGGGTTCGCGCCTGCTTCGATGAGCGCCTTCGCGCCACCGGTGTTCTTCCGCCACAACAGGACGTGAAGCGGCGTGTCGCCGTCGCAATCGCGACTGTCCATGTCCACGCGCCTGCGTCCCATGTCCGCCGGGAACAACGTATCGGACGTGGACTGCAGCAGCGCCTCGATGGTGGTCGATGCGCGCATCGCTACCAGTGCACGCCCCGCATCAGCGCCGCGAACGCGATCTGCTCGCTGCTCGGCGCGACTTCGCCCCTCAAGGCCTGCTTGTCGCCGCGAGCGGCGGCTGAGTCGGGGAACAGTTCGAACGCGGTGCTCATGATCACCTCGTAGGCCTTCGGCGCCAGCGCGTTGATCACCGAGGCGAAAATGCCCAGGCGCGTGGCGATGCGGCTGGGGCGTTCGATGATGCCCTTGATGACCAGGTCCGCCGCTTCATCCGGAGTGAGCGTGGGAACGCTGTCGTACATCTTGGTCGGCGCGATCATCGGCGTCTTCACCAGCGGCATGTTGATGGTGGTGAAGCTGATGCCCTTGCCCGACAGCTCGCCCTGCGCGCAGCGGCTCCACGCATCCAGTGCGGCCTTCGACGCCACGTAAGCGGAGAAACGCGGCGAATTGGCCAGCACGCCGATCGAACTGATGTTGATGATGTGGCCCTTCCGGCGCTGCGTCATGCCGGGCAGGAAGCCCATGATCAGGCGCAGGCTGCCGAAATAGTTCAGCTGCATGGTGCGTTCGAAGTCGTGGAAGCGGTCGTAGCTTAGTTCGATCGAACGACGGATCGAGCGGCCCGCGTTGTTGACCAGCACATCGCAACGGCCGTGTTCTTCCAGCACGGTCTGCACCAGGCGGTCGCAGTCGGCCATGTCGGCCAGGTCGGCGGTATAGGCGAAAACCTTGCCGCCGGCGGCCTTCATCGCGTCGCGGGCCTTGAACAGTTCTTCCTCGCCCCGCGCGACGATGATGGTGATGGCGCCCGCCTCGGCCACGCGCTGCGCGGTCGCAAGGCCGATGCCCGACGAACCGCCGGTGATGACCACCACCTTGTTGCGCACCTTTCCCTTGAGGCTGCGGTCGACGAACAGGTCCGGATCGAGGTAACGCTCCCAGTAATCCCACAGCCGCCACGCATAGCTTTCCAGCGCAGGCACCTGGATGCCGCTGCCCTTGAGCGCGCGCTCGGCTTCGCGGTTGTCGAAGCGCGTGGGATAGGTGAGGAACTTCATCACCTGCTTGGGAATCTTGAAGTCGCGCAGCAGCATGCCGATGAATCGCCGTACCGGCGGAAGGTTCGCGACCGCGCCGCGCACGCTGCCCGGGATGAAGGCGAACATGCGTGCATCCAGGCGCATGGTCATCTCGGGCGAGTGGCCGGCCCGCGCGAAGGTGTTGAGCACCTCGCCCACGCGCAGCGGGTCGGGATCGGTCAGGTGGAAGCAATGGCCGTCCAGGCGCGGCTTGTGCGCGATGTGGTCCATCGCGTCCACCACATAGTCCACCGGCACGATGTTGATGCGGCCGCCTTCCAGGCCAAGCATCGGCATCCACGGCGGCATCATCTGCCTGAGCTTCTTGAGGAAGGTGAAGAAGAAATACGGGCCGTCGATCTTGTCCATCTCGCCCGTCTGCGAATGGCCCACGACCATGCCGGGGCGATAGATGCGCCACTTCACACGGGTTTCGCGACGCACCAGGCCTTCGGAATCGTGCTTGGTGCGCAGGTAGGGATCGTCCAGGCCCTCGGCTTCGTCGAACATGTCCTCGCGGAACACCCCCGGATACAAGCCGGCGGCAGCGATCGAACTGGTGTGGTGGAACACGCCCGCCTTCAGCGCCACGGCGAGGTCCAGCGCGTGGCGCGTGCCTTCGACGTTCGCGGCGTACTGCGCCTCGGGCTTGGCGGTGAGGTCGTAGATCGCGGCCAGGTGGAAAAAGTGCTTCACCTTGCCGGCCAGCGTGCGCAGCTGCGCGGCCGGGACACCGCACTTTTCCTGCGTCATGTCGCCTTCGACCGGGACCACGCGTTTCATGTCCCAGCCCATCTTCTTCGCGATGGCATCCAGCTTCTTCCGCGAGTCCTTGCGCACCAGCACGTAGATGGTGCCCTTGCGCTGGCGGAGCAGCCGATCGACCAGGAAGCGACCGATGAAGCCCGTGGCACCGGTGACGAAGTAGCTCATTGCCCTTTCCCCGACCTTGAATGGCCGCCACGCGGCGTCTGCCGCCTAAGTTGCCAGACGCCTGCCCTCCTCACAATTCCCCTCCGTATTGACCGCCGACGACGGTGCGTGAGGTAATTCCGGCCTCGATACGCTTCGTTCGCCGGAGGGGCGCCGCCATGACCGACCTGCAGTCCGCTTTCGAACAAGCCGCAAAGGACGTCCAGTCCCTGTCCGAGCGCCCCGACAACGAAACGCTGCTGCGCCTGTACGCGCTCTACAAGCAGGGTTCCGAGGGCGATGTCGCCGGGGCCAAGCCCGGCTTCTTCGATTTCGTCGGCACCGCCAAGTACGAGGCGTGGGCGAAGCTCAAGGGCACGAGCAGCGACGAGGCCAAGCAGAAGTACGTCGACCTCGTGAAGAAGCTGCGCGCCTGACGCGCACCGCGCCTGCCCACGACGACCGATGGCGAAACAGACGCGCCAGCGCATCCTCGACAGTGCATTGACGATGTTCAATGCCCTGGGCGAGCCGAACGTCACCACCAACCATATCGCCGACGAGCTGGAGATCAGCCCCGGCAACCTGTACTACCACTTCCGCAACAAGGACGACATCATCGAGCAGCTGTTCGCGCGCTTCGAGGAGCGCATGGACGCCGCGCTCGCCGCGCCGCAGGGGCGCCTGCCGGGGCTGGAGGACATCTGGCTGCAGTTGCACCTGGTGTTCGAATGCATCTGGGATTACCGATTCCTGCATCGCGACCTGGTGGAGATCCTCAGCCGCAACCGCCGCCTGCGACTGCGTTTCGCGCGCATCCTGCGTCGCGCCAACGAACAGGCGCATACGGTGATGAGCGGGCTGCTCCAGGCCGGAATCATGCGCGCTTCGAAGGACGAACTGGCCGCCACCGCGACGAACGTGCTGGTCATCGCCACGTTCTGGCTGAATTACGCCGCCGCACGGGGCGACAAGGACGAGCACGCGGCGATCCGCGACGGCATCGTGCAGGTGATGATGCTGTTGGCGCCGTTCCTGCGCGATGCAGAACGGGTGCACCTCAATACGCTGACGCGGGCGTACCTGGACTGAGGCGAGGCTTCGGCGGCGTTGCGGCCGCCAAGCTCAGCGCCGAACACCTCGCATCCGGCGGGCCAGCACGGCCGCCAGTCCCAGCCCTGCCAGCCATACATGGCGCAAGGTGGTTCGCCGGGTGGTCCGGTGAGCGGTCCGATGGCGCATCCACGTCTCCCACTAGCCGGCCGGGCGGCCGTCGCCCAGACTGTCGGCGCCAGAAACCGAGCAAACACCCTAGCCGCCCCTCTTGCCAGTGCAGGGCTGCAGGCGGGATGCTGGGCCATCGACCGCACGAGGGACCGCCGATGGCTGCGAAGTCCAGTTGGGCCGCCTTTCCGCACGATGCCAAGGGCTTCGCCTATGCGGGCGATGCCCTGAAAAAGGCCTGGCCCAGGTTGCATGCCGGCGATTGCGAACCCTACCCCGACGCCAAACGCGCAGCCGCCCTGCTGGCCGCTGCAGGAAATGCCGCGTCGAAGGGCGTGGATGCGCAATCGCTGGCCGAGCAACTGCAGGAAGCCTGGCGCGCCTTCCACCGCGGCGATTTCAAGGCGGCGCATGACGCCGGGGCGGCGCTGGGCCCGGCGGGTGCGTCGGTCGCGGTGAAGGCATTGGGCATCCACGCGACATATCTGGTCGACGACGACGCGGAACGCCTCAAGCGTTTCGAACAGGCGGCGAAGCTCGCCGAGTCGGCGATCAAAGCACTGCCGGACGAGGCAAACAGCCACTACCGCTACGCCTTCGCGCTGGGGCGCTACAGCCAGGGGTTGAGCATCGCCAAGGCACTGAAGGCCGGGATCGCCGGGAAGGTGCGCAGCGCGCTTGAGGCCACGCTGGACCTCGCCCCCAAGCATGCCGAAGCGCATACGGCGATGGCGCTGTACCACGCCGAGATCATCGGCAAGGTCGGCGCGATGATCGGCGGACTGACCTACGGCGCCAAAGCCGGGGAAGCGGATAAACACATCGCGATGGCGTTGAAACTCACGCCCGACTCACCCATCGCCCACATTGAGCACGGCAACGTGCTGATGCTGCTGCACGGAGACAAAAAGGAAGACGCGGCCGCGGCGGAATACGAAAAGGCGGCCAAGTTGAAGCCGCTCGATGCGATGGAGACACTGGACGCCGCGTACGCGGCATCGCAGTTGGAGTGATCCGGAACGTCCGGAGTCAGAGTTCCGGATGCAGCATGCCGAGGTAACCGCGCTCGCGGGCCACGCGGGCCAGCGCCGGCAAGGTACGCGCGCCAAGCTTCACCATCAGGCTGGTGCGATGCCGATACAGCGTCTTGACGCTGATTCCGAGGTCGGCGGCGATCGCCTTGGGTGGAAGTTCCGACAACAGGCCGCGCAGGGTCTCGAGTTCGCGCGGTGTCAGGCCGAAGTCCTTCGGGCGTTCGACCGCCTGGTTGATATCGCTGCTCAGAGCCACGTCGCCCTTCATTACCCGGTCGATAACGGACACGAGTTCGGCGATGGCCGCCGTCTTGGTGACGTAACCGTGGGCGCCCTCGTCGAGGGCCCTCAGCACCATGCCGGGATCGCTGTGCATGCTGACGACGACGCGCCGCACGTTGGGCAACTTCTTGCCCATCGTGCGCAGCAGCACCAGGCCGCCGTCGGCCGTCGCAAGGCTGAGGTCGATGACCGCCACGTCGATCGGACGGACGCGCACGATCTCGAGCGCCTGCGCGGCGTCAGCGGCTTCGGCGACCACCTCGTAGCGGCCGGTGTTGTGGAACAGGCGTTTGAAACCTTCTCGGACGATCGCGTGGTCGTCCACAAGCAGTGTGCGGATCATTCACCGAGTTTCGCCGACGGCAAGAGGGCGCGTAAGCGGAATATTCTGATTCTTGGCTGGAAGGATACCGGGCTCGGCTGCGCTCGTCGACGGAGGGTGTTGCCAAACTCCCGCCCCTTTGCGCTATACTGCGCGCCCGATTACGGGCGGTTAGCTCAGCGGTAGAGCACTGCTTTCACACGGCAGGGGTCACAAGTTCGAAACTTGTACCGCCCACCAGTTTCAGGCAAAGGCCGGCGAAAGCCGGCCTTCTGCTTTTCCATCCCGGCATGTTCCGGAGGTCCGGATGAACGGAACGCGGCTGTATCACAACCCGCGCTGCTCGAAATCGCGCGGTGCACTTGAACTGTTGCGCGAACACGGGATCGAGCCGGTCATCGTGCCCTATCTCGATACGCCGCCCTCCACGGCGGAACTGCGGTCCCTGCTCGACGCGCTGGGCCTGTCCGCACGCGAACTGCTGCGCACCGGCGAGGAGGAATACAAAGCACTCGGCCTGGCCGATGAATCCCTGCCCGAGTCGGCATTGATCGAAGCGATGAGCACGCATCCACGCCTGATCGAACGTCCGATCTTCCTTCACGGCGGCCGCGCCGTGATCGGTCGACCACCGGAACGCGTGCTGGAACTGCTCGGCTGAGTCGGCGCGCGTCAGCGGCGCCGACTACAGCCGGGCGTCGATTTCCGCACGCGGGTACAGGCTCTTGATGTCGTAAAGCAGCGCGTGCGATTTGCCGAACGCGCGTGCGCCGCTTGCGCCCAATGCCCGGAACTGGTCGTGCGCGACGGCAAGGACGACCGCGTCGTAGGTGCCGTGCCGCGGCTCGCCGACCAGTTCGATCCCGTACGCCTCGCGCGCCTCATCCGCATCCGCCCAGGGATCGTGGATGTCGACCTTCGCCCGATACTCCGCGAACTTCTGAGCAAGCTCCACGACGCGCGTGTTGCGAAGGTCCGCGCAGTTCTCCTTGAAGGTGAGCCCAAGGATCAGGATGCGCGAACCAGCCACGGCAATGTCGCGCTGGATCATCAGCTTCACGACATCGGTCGCCACGTGCTCCCCCATCGCATCGTTGATGCGTCGGCACGCCAGCAGGATGTCTGGATAGTAACCGGCGGCCTGTGCCTTCTGGATCAGGTAGTACGGGTCGACGCCGATACAGTGTCCGCCCACCAGGCCCGGCCGGAATGGCAGGAAGTTCCATTTCGTTCCCGCCGCTTCGAGCACTTCGGTCGTATCGATGCCCAGGCGCTGGAAGATGAGCGCGAACTCGTTCACAAGCGCGATGTTCGCGTCGCGCTGCGTGTTTTCGATGACCTTCGACGCTTCGGCCACCCGGATACTCGATGCCTTGTGCGTGCCGGCCTTGATGATGCTGCGATAAAGCGCATCGACGAACTCCGCCGTTTCCGGCGTCGATCCGGACGTCACCTTCGGAATGTCGACCAGCCTGCGCTGCGTGTCGCCCGGATTGATGCGCTCCGGGCTGTAGCCGACGAAGAAGTCCTGGTTGAACGTCAGGCCCGACGTCCGCTCAAGCTCGGGAACGCAGATCTCTTCAGTCGCACCGGGGTACACGGTCGACTCATAGACCACCTTGTCGCCGCGCTTCAACACGCCGCCAATGGTGCGACTGGCTTCGATCAGCGGACGGAAATCCGGACGCTTGTGTTCGTCCACCGGCGTGGGGACGGTGACGATGAAGACGCTGCAGGCACGCAACTCGGCGGCCTGCGTCGAGAACCTCAGCTTTCCGGCGGAGGACAGCTGATCGCGCGTAACCTGCCCGTTGGCGTCCTCGCCGCTTGCGATGCGCGAAACGCGTGCTTCGTCGATGTCGTAGCCAACAACGTCGTGGGCCAGGGAAAGCTCGATCGCAAGCGGAAGTCCCACGTACCCCAAACCAACCACTGCAATGTTCAATCGAGCGACATGAGCGTCCATGGAGGCCTTGATCGGTTTGAGCGTGGTGCCCGGACCCGGGATCGAACCGGGACGGCCGCGAGGCCGGCGGATTTTAAGTCCGCTGCGTCTACCTGTTCCGCCATCCGGGCTGGAACGCGTGCGTAGCTTACGCGACGAGGGCGCGAGCGCCGAAAGCACGCCGGTGACGCCAAAGAAAAAGCCCGACCTCTCGGTCGGGCTTGTTCTGGAGGCCTGGGTCGGAATTGAACCGGCGTACGCGGATTTGCAGTCCGCTGCATAACCACTCTGCCACCAGGCCGGTGACTGGAATCCGCCGAACCGGATTCTTTCATATCCCGGCCCCGTTCACGCGTCGGGGCCTGAAACGACAAGACCCCGAAAACGGGGCCTTGTCTGAAACTGGAGCGGGAAACGAGACTCGAACTCGCGACCCCGACCTTGGCAAGGTCGTGCTCTACCAACTGAGCTATTCCCGCAGAGGAACCGACATTTTAGGCATGGAATG
>Ga0209676_1000624_pt1 | contig 51430 bp, 66 predicted proteins | sample AraplaCvi_mLB_r2_FD_184282 | JGI IMG/M metagenome (GOLD analysis project Ga0209676, IMG submission 184282) | Arabidopsis root microbial communities from North Carolina, USA - plate scrape MF_Cvi_mLB_r2 (SPAdes) (version 2) | ecosystem: Host-associated > Plants > Roots > Endosphere | place: USA... | reverse complement strand
GGCCGCCGCGGCTGTATTCGGTCTTGAGGACGACCATCGGGTCCTTGCCGTGCATGATGACGTTGCCGGCGCGGATTTCTTGAGCGATTTTCATAACAGGGTCTCTGGATGTTGGCCGCTCGGTGCACGGGGCTGCCGGCGACGCTTGCCGGCATTGTTGGCCCCGCGGTACAGGTCCCGCGGCAGGTTTAGCGGAGAGCATCTCGAATCGTTGAGATTCGGGCCGAAATCCGCAAAGCCCACTATTTTAGCTTTTTTGGCCGATCAGTTTCCGCAGTTGCGTGACCAGATCGTCCTGGGCGAGCAGCCGCGTGCGGGCGTCCAGTGCTGTTTCGAGCCATGGGCCCTGTGTTTCAGGCAGCGGCAGGGCACTGCCGACGAAGCCGTTCCAGGCGTGGTGGAAAAGCCGCAGCGAGGGCGGGGCGCCGAGCCAGTCCAGCCAGGCGTTCAGCTTGACGTGGTGGGCATCGTCGTCCTGCGGGTAGATCTGCCAGACCAGCGGCGCGCCGGCCCAGAGGGCGCGCACCAGCGAATCCTCGCCGCGCACGAAATTCAGCTCGCAGGCCCAGAGCAGGTGATCGAAGTCGGGCTGCGTGAGATAGGGGAGGTATGAAATTGATAGCGCGCCGCGCCCGTGGGGCGATGGGGCGCCCCCAAAACAAGCCTGGACTGCCTGGGTGGCGCGGCCCGCCGTCACCAGCAGGCGCGTGGGTTCGGGGCCTTCCGCCAGCCGGGCGAGCAGGGCGGCCAGCGCAGGCGGCTCGTAGCAGAAGAGGGAGAGCAGGCGTTCGCCGGTTCGCCATGGGATCTGCCGTTCGGCCAGCCACTGCACCCGGTCGAAGCGTGCCCGGCGTTCCATCAGGTCGGGCTCGCGCAGCAGCCCGCCCGTGACGGGCGTGAAGCCCGGATAGAAAAAGCGCTTGGTCAACCCGGCGCCGGGACCCCTGAACACCGGCGATGGCAGCCCGTGCAGCCGCTCCACGTATGGCTCGGCCGACAGGTACTCGAGATTGATCCACGCCAGGCCCGGCCTTTCGGCGAAGCGGGCAATCGACTCCGGCGCCGGCTCGCAGCCGAAGGCTTCTATCAGCACGTCGGGCGCCGGCCCCGCTACGGCAGCCTGAAGTGCAGCGGCGTCGAGCCAGTCGATCACCTCCACGCCGTCGCGACCAGTGCGAGCCTCGGGCGCCATCCAGCGCAGCGCCGCCGCATCGTCGATCCACAGCCGCACGCGTTCGCCGAGCGCAGCCAGCTGGCGGGCCAGCCGCCAGCAGACGCCGAGGTCGCCGTGGTTGTCGATGACCTTGCAGAAGATGTCCCATTGCCTCGATTGCATGGGCGCGAGTGTGCCCGTGTTCGTGGACGGTGCTTGCTATGCTGTCCGGCACAACCACCACCGGAGAGAGAACCCATGAGGATGAAGACCTTCCGTGCCGCGAGAACCGTGCTCGCTGTCTCGCTGGCCCTGTGCGGCATGACCGCTGCCATGGCGCAGACGCAGACCCCGGCGGCCCTCACGCCGCAGCAGCAGCGCTTTCACGACATCTATAAGGAGTTGATCGAGATCAACACCAGCCATTCGGTGGGCGACAACACGGTGGCCGCGCGCGCCATGGAAAAGCGCTTGATCGAATCAGGCTTCGCGCCCGGCGACATCCAGATCTTCGAACCCTTCCCGAAGAAGGGCAACATGGTGCTGCGCTTCAAGGGCGACGGCAGCAAGAAGCCGCTGCTGCTGCTGGCCCACATCGACGTGGTCGAGGCCCGGCGCGAAGACTGGAAGACCGACCCCTTCAAGCTGCAGGAAACCGGCGGCTACTTCACCGCGCGCGGTGCCATCGACGACAAGGCGATGGCCTCGGCGCTGGTCTCGGTGATGGGGCAGCTGAAGCAGGAGGGCTTCAAGCCCAAGCGCGACATCATCCTGGCGCTGACGGCCGACGAAGAGCGCGGCGATGCGCTCAGCAACGGCGCCTTCTGGCTCATCAACAACAAGCCCGAACTGCTGCAGGCGGAGTTCGGCATCAACGAAGGCGGCGGCGGCGAGCTGCGCGGCGGCAAGCCCAACCTGCACCGCATGCAGGTGGCCGAGAAGATGTACACCACCTACATGCTGGAGGTGCGCGACGTGGGCGGCCACAGCTCGGTGCCGACCAAGACCAACCCGATCTATGCGCTGTCCGCCGGCCTGGAGCGGCTGGGCAACTTCAGCTTCCCGGTGAAGCTCGCGGACGTCACGAAGACCTACTTCGCGCGCAGCGCTCCGTTCGCCACCGGCCAGCTGGCCGACGACATGCGCGCGGTGGGCGCGGGCAACCCCGACGCAGCGGTCATCGATCGCATGTCGGCCAACCCGGCCTACAGCGCGCAGTTCCGCACCACTTGCGTCGCGACTATGGTGCAGGCCGGCCATGCCGAGAACGCGCTGCCGCAATCGGCCAAGGCCACGGTCAACTGCCGCATCCTGCCGCACGACGATCCCGAGGAAGTGGAGCGCCTGCTGACCCAGGCGGTCGGCAACGACAAGATCGTGGTGCGCAACATGGGCAAGCCGCTGCGCAGCCCGGCGTCGCCGCTGAACGGCGACCTCGTGAAGACCGTGGAGTCGCTCACGCAGCAGATGTGGCCCGGCGTGCCCGTGGTGCCCGCGATGAGCACCGGCGCCACCGACAGCCGCTTCATGCGCAACGCGGGCATCCCGATGTACGGCGTGACCGGCATGTTTCTGGAGCCGTCCGATGCGCGCGCGCACGGGCTCGACGAGCGCATCGAGATCCAGCGGCTTTATGACGGCCGGGAGTTCCTGTACCGGCTGGTGTCGGAGCTGGCGAAGTAGGCGCGCCGATGAGCGACGCCTGCGAGCACCACTTCGTCCAGGCCAACGCCCTCAGGGCGTGAAGGTATCGCCCAGCACGATGCCTTCGCGCCGCGGGTCGGCGCCGCCTGTCAGCACGGTCTTGCCGCCCACGCTGGTGCGGATGATGGTGCTCACGCCGCTGGACTGCGCCGAGACCGACACCTTGTGACCCAGTCCGATCAGCCCGGCGACCAGCGGGTCGTTGAGGCCCGAGTTCGTCGCGTCGATGTTCGGATGCTCGCCGCCGACATTGGTGGTCACGCTGTTGGAGGCGCCGAAGTCGACCAGTGACGTGGCCTGCTGGGCGTCGAGCCCCCAGTCGAGCGCACCGACCAGCGTCTTCACGACGTACTGGATGATGGTGCCGCCGCCCGGCGAACCGGTGCCCATGACGAATTCGCCCATGTTGCCATCGGCCTGCTTCCTGAATACCAGCGTCGGCGCCATCGTGCTGCGCGGGCGCTTGCCCGGTGCGACGCGGTTGGCCACCTTGATGCTCGGATCGACCGTGTCGTTCGGGTTGGCCGAGAAGTCGGTCAGCTGGTTGTTCAGCATGAAGCCCTGCGTCATGTGGAACGAGCCGAGCGTGCTTTCCACTGTGGTGGTCATCACCACCACGTTGCCCTGCTTGTCGACGATGGTGAAGTGCGTGGTGCCATGCTCCTCGGTCTTGTCGATGCCCAGCGGCACCGCGCCCAGGTTGCCCGCCTGGGCAACGCCCATGCTCTTCGCCAGGCTGATGAGGCTGGCGCGGCTCTGCAGATAGGGCTTGTTGATCAAGGTGTCGACCGAGCCGCCCGGCAGCGGGACGAAGTCGGTGTCGGCCACGTACTTGTCGCGGTCTGCATAGGCCAGGCGCTCGGCCTCGCTCACCAGGTGCACGCCCATCACGGTCGGCTTGCCTCCCTCGATGCCGATGGCGGTCGGCTTGTACAGGCCCAGGTTGAAGGTCTCGAGGATGCCCAGGCTCGCCACCACCGCGATGCCGCCCGAGGAGGGCGGCGACATGCTGCACACGTAGTAGTCGCGATAGGTGCCGCAGACCGGGTCGCGCCGCTTGGCCTTGTAGTTGGCCAGGTCGGCCAGCGTGGTCTTGCCGGGGGTGATGGCCGAGCCGTCGTTCGCGGCGGCCGTGACGCCGATCTTGTCGACGATGCCCTGGGCGATGTCGCCCGTGTAGAAGGCGTTGGCGCCTTGCGTCGCGATGGTGGTCAGCGTCTTGGCGTAGGCCGGGTTCTGCAGGCGGGTGCCCAGCGCTTTCGGCGTGCCGTCGGCGTTGAAGAAGTAGGCCGTGGCCTCGGCGTCGCGCTTGAGGCTGGCGGCCGACGACGAGATGGCGGCGGTCATGCGCCCGCCGATCAGGAAGCCGTCGGAGGCCAGCGTGATGCCGTAGCTGAAGAGGTCTTTCCAGGGCAGCTTGCCGTGGTCCTGGTAGGCGATGTCGAGCATGCGCACCGCGCCGGGCGTGCCGATCGAGCGGCCGCTGGCGCGCGCGCCGCCGGGCTTGGGCAGGCTGGTGTCGGTGGCGTCGTCCACGTAGCGCAGGTAGTTCTCGGTGGCCGCGGCGGGCGCGGTCTCACGGCCGTCGTAGGCCTGCACCTTCTTCGTCGCGGCGTCGTAATAGAGCATGAAAGCGCCGCCGCCCAGGCCGCTCGATTGCGGCTCGACCAGCCCCAGCACGGCCTGCACGGCCACCGCCGCATCGACTGCGCTGCCGCCGGCCTTCAGCACGTCGCAGCCGGCGCGCGTGGCCAGCGGGTGGTTGGCGACGACCATGTAATTCTTCGCGTAGACCAGCTTGTGCCCCGGCGCGTAGCCCGAGGCCGCCTCGGGCGCGGCCGGATCGCCGGCATCCCCCGAGCCGACCACCACGGAGGAGTTGCCGGTCGAGGTGAGGCAGCCGTTGTCGGGTGCGGGCGGGGCGGGCTGCTGGGCCGGCTGGGTGGCCGGCTGGTTGGCCGCGTTGATCGCGGCGATGGTTGCAAGAGTCGTTGCCGTGTCTTGCGCGTCATTGCGGGAGGAGCCGCCGCAGCCCGCGAGGCTCAGCGAGAGCGCGATGGGCGAGAGCGCCCACCAGGCGCGCCTGTTGTTCTTGTTCATGCAGATTTCCCGAATAGGTATGTTGAAAAACCCGGGCGCTCCTCGCGCCCGTGGCTATCTTCAGCAGGTTTCATTCCAGCCGCGTCGGGGTTTGCGCGCAGGCGGGCGCCGGGCCGCGTGCCGCGCGCCACAATAGCCGCCATGTCAGACGTGCATTCCGATCAATTGCTCAGCGAAGTTGCGGCCCTGCCGCAGCTGCCGGGCGTCTACCGCTACTTCGACGCGGCCGGCGCCGTGCTCTATGTGGGCAAGGCGCGCAACCTCAAGAAGCGGGTCGCCAACTACTTCCAGAAGAACCACGGCGGCACCCGCATCGGCCACATGATCTCGAAGATCGTGCGCATGGAGACCACGGTGGTGCGCTCCGAGGCCGAGGCGCTGCTGCTCGAGAACAACCTGATCAAGACGCTCAAGCCGCGCTACAACATCCTGTTTCGCGACGACAAGAGCTACCCCTATCTCAAGATCGCGTCGCACCAGTTCCCCCGGCTGGCGTACTACCGCGGCGCGGTCGACAAGAAGCACCGCTACTTCGGGCCGTACCCGAGCGCCTGGGCGGTGAAGGAATCGATCCAGCTGCTGCAGAAAGTGTTCCGCCTGCGCACCTGTGAAGACACGGTGTACGCCAACCGCACGCGGCCTTGCCTGCTGTACCAGATCAAGCGCTGCAGCGGGCCGTGCGTCGGCTACGTCGCGCCCGATGCCTATGCGCAGGACGTGGCCAGCGCCGAGGCCTTCCTGATGGGCGATACGCAGCTCGTCCTCTCCAAGCTCGAACAGCGCATGACGGCGCACGCCGAGAAGCTCGAGTTCGAGCAGGCGGCCGAGCTGCGCAACCAGATGTCCGCCATCTCACGCGTGTTGCACCAGCAGTCGATCGAGATCGCGTCCGACAAGGACGTGGACATCCTGGCCGTGAAGGTGCAGGGCGGCAAGGCCTGCGTGAACCTGGCGATGGTGCGCGGCGGCCGGCACCTGGGCGACCGGCCGTACTTTCCCGTGCATGTGGAAGACGCGGCGCAGATCCACCACGGCGAACTCGACGACGAAGAAGAGGGTGGTCCGCCCGCCGCGGCCGACCCGATCGAGGTGCAGGTGCTCGAGGCCTTCATCGCCCAGCACTACATCGACGTGCCGGTGCCGGCCACGCTGGTGCTGAGCGAGCAGGTGGGCCGCGAGCTGATCGAGGCGATTTCGCTGCAGGCCGGCACGCGCGTGACGGCGGTGTTCCAGCCGCGCGAGCAGCGCCGGCACTGGCTCGAAATGGCCGAGACCAACGCCAAGCTGCAGCTGGCCCGGCTGCTCGCCGAGGAGGGCTCGCAGCAGGCGCGCACGCGCGCGCTGGCCGATGCGCTGGAGCTGGCATCGGACGACCTCGACAATTTCCGCGTCGAGTGCTTCGACATCTCGCACACCGCGGGTGAAGCGACGCAGGCTTCATGCGTGGTGTTCGAGCACCACGCCATGCAGAACAAGGAGTACCGCCGCTACAACATCGAGGGCATCACGCCAGGCGACGACTACGCGGCCATGCGCCAGGTGCTGCACCGCCGCTACGGCAAGCTGGCCGAGGCGATGGCGGCCGAGACCGACGCCCTGCCTCCGGGCGACGCCGAGAGCGACGGCAGCGAGGCGCCGGTGAAGATCAAGGCCGCGCGCATGCCCGACCTGGTGCTGGTCGACGGCGGCAAGGGGCAGGTGTCGATGGCGCGCGAGGTGTTCAGCGAACTGGGCCTGCCGCTGTCGCTGATCGTCGGGGTCGAGAAGGGCGAGGGCCGCAAGGTCGGGCTCGAGGAACTCGTGTTCGCCGACGGCCGCGAGAAGGTCTACCTGGGCAAGGACTCGGCCGCGTTGATGCTGGTGGCCCAGATCCGCGACGAGGCGCATCGCTTCGCCATCACCGGCATGCGGGCCAAGCGCGCCAAGGTGCGGGTCGGCGGCAGCCAGCTCGAAGATATTCCGGGCATCGGCCCGAAGCGGCGCGCGCGGCTGCTGCAGCGCTTCGGCGGCATCCGGGGCGTGGCGGCGGCGAGCGTGGAAGACATCGCGTCGGTCGAGGGGATCGCCTCCGACCTGGCGGAGGAAATCTACAAGGCCTTGCATTGAGGGCGTGACCCCGCTGGGGGTTAATGCCGCCATGACACAATCAAGCGATGTTCTGGACCCTGCCGACCATCATGACCTGGACGCGCATCGTCGCGATCCCCCTGATCGTCGGCGTGTTCTACCTTCCGATCAGCGAGCCGATGCGCAACCTGATCGCCACGGTGATGTTCATCGTCTTCGCCGCCACCGACTGGCTCGACGGCTTCCTGGCGCGCCGGCTCAACCAGACCTCGGCCTTCGGCGCCTTCCTCGATCCTGTGGCCGACAAGTTCCTGGTCTGCGCCTCGCTGCTGGTGCTGGTGCATCTGAACCGGGCCGACGTGTTCGTGGCGCTGATCATCATCGGCCGCGAGATCGCCATCTCGGCGCTGCGCGAATGGATGGCGCAGATCGGCGCGAGCAAGAGCGTGGCGGTCCACATGATCGGCAAGGTCAAGACGACCGTGCAGATGATCGCCATTCCGTTCCTGCTTTTTGACGGGCACCTGTTCCGGGTGATCGACACCGGCGTCTGGGGTCAGTGGCTGATCTGGATCTCGGCCGTGCTCACGATCTGGTCGATGGTGTACTACCTGCAGAAGGCCATTCCGGAAATCCGGGCCCGCACCAAATGACCGCAGCGGCCACGGCCCGCAGCGCGGGCTGGCTGCGGGCGATGCCGGCGGTCTTCGTGTTGATCTGGAGTACCGGCTTCATCGTCGCGCGCTACGGCATGCCGTATGCGCCGCCCCTTAAGTTCCTGGCCGTGCGCTATGCGTTGTCGCTGGCTTGCTTCGGCCTGTGGGTCGCGCTCGCGCGGGTCGCGTGGCCGCAGCAGCGCGCGCAGTGGGGGCACCTGGCGGTCACGGGCATCTTGATGCAGGCCGGCTACCTGGGCGGTGTGTGGGCCGCCGTGCGGGAAGGCATGGGCGCGGGGCTGGTGGCGCTGCTGGTCGGCATCCAGCCGGTGCTGACGGCGGTCTGGCTGTCTTTCCACGGCGGCCGCATCTCGCAGCGGCAGTGGGGCGGGCTGGGGCTTGGTTTCGCGGGCCTGGTGCTCGTGGTGCTGCGCAAGCTCGGGCAGGGCGGCGAGGTGAGCGTGCTGACGATGGGGCTCACGCTGATGGCGCTGGTATCGATCACGGCGGGCACGCTGTACCAGAAGCGCTTCGTCGCGCCGTGCGATGTGCGCAGTGCAAGCGCGGTGCAGATGGCGGCCGCGCTGCTCGTTACATTGCCTTTCGCGGCGCTGGAGTCGGAGAGCATCCAGTGGAACCTGCACTCCGGCGGCGCGATGGCTTGGTCGGTGCTGGCGCTGTCGCTGGGTGGCAGTTCGCTGCTCTACATGCTGATCCAGCGCGGCACGGCCACGGCCGTCACGAGCCTGCTGTACCTGGTGCCGCCCTGCACGGCCGTGATGGCGTGGCTGTTGTTCTCCGAGCCGATCACGCTGGTGACGGTGCTGGGCATTGCGCTCACCGCGGTGGGCGTGAGCCTCGTGGTGCGCAACGGCCGCTGAACGTCGGCGCTTTTCTCTTCAGCGCGCATCGGCCTTGCCCGGCTTCCAGGGCTCGCCGCGGAACTGTTCCACCAGGTGATCGACCAGCAGGCGCACCCGCCGCGGCGTCTTCGGCCGCCAGGGCGCGATCCAGTGGATGTCTGCTTCCGTCATCGCGTATTGCGGCAGCACGCGCACCAGTTCGCCGCTCGCGAGTTGGGGTGCGATGTCCCACAGGCTGCGCAGCATGACGCCGTGCCCGGCCACGCACCAGTCGCGCACCATCTCGCCCGAGTTGCTGGCCAGCGGCCCCTGCACACGCACGCGCGCCGTGCTGCCGTCGCGCACATGACGCAGGGTCCAGAGTGCGTATTGGCGCTGGCTGGCATCGCCGTTCTCGCGCGCGACCAGGCAGTCGTGCGAGGCCAGCGCCTCGACGGTGCCCGGCGTGCCGCGGCGCTTCAGGTAGGCGGGCGAGGCGGCCAGCACGCGCTGGTTGCGCGCGATGCGCCGCGAGATCCAGTCGGCCGCACGGCGCTGCTGCACCGCCCAGAGCCAGACTGCGCCGTCGTAGCCCTCGGCGCCGAGGTCGGGCAGTTGCTCGGTCAGCAGCAGTTCGATCTGGAGTGCAGGGTGCCGCGCCTGGAAAGCGGCCAGCGCCGGCCCCAGCCAGCGGCGGCCGAAGCCGAAGGTCGCGGCCAGGCGGACGGTGCCGGTCAGTTCGTTCTGGCGTTCCCCGAGTTCGCTTTCGAGCGCGGCGAAGCCGTCGAGCAGCGCTCGCGCATGCAGGCAGACCGCCTCGCCCTCGGCCGTGACGCTGAGCCGCCGGGTGGTGCGCTCGAAAAGGCGCTGGCCCAGGCGCGCCTCCAGCGCACCCAGCCGCTTGGTGATGACCGAGGGCACGACGTCGAGCGTGGCCGCTGCGCCCGCCAGGCTGCCCTGGTCGCGAATGGCCAGCACCAGTGCCAGGTCGCCACGATCCATCGAGAGGGGATTCATGCCATATCGGAAAGTATGAATTGGCTGATTGTTGCTTGATGATCGTCCGGGTGCAACGCACAATCGTTTGCGTGACGGCTTCCTTCCTCTCCTTTCCCACTTTCGACATCGAGCGCGATGGCGTGCGCATCCACGGCCGCATCGGCGGGCGCGGCGCTCCGTTGCTGCTGCTGCACGGCCATCCGCAGACGCATGCGATCTGGCATCGCGTGGCTCCGGCGCTGGCCGAGCGGTTCACCGTGGTCGCCGTCGACCTGCGCGGGTATGGAGATTCGGGCCGGCCGGCGGCCGATGCCGAGCACATCGTCTACAGCAAGCGCGAGATGGCGCTCGACGCGCTCGCCGCCATGCGGCACCACGGCTTCGAACGTTTCGGCGTGCTGGCCCATGACCGCGGCGCGCGCGTGGCGCACCGGCTCGCCGCGGACCATCCCGCCGCAGTCGAGCGGATGCTGCTGCTGGACATCGCACCCACGCTCGCGATGTACGAGCACACCTCCGAAGCCTTCGCCAAGGCCTACTGGCACTGGTTCTTCCTGATCCAGCCGCCGCCATTGCCCGAGGCGCTGATCGCGTCCGACCCCGTGCGCTACGTGCGCAGCGTGATGGGCGGGCGGCATGCCGGCCTCGCGCCCTTCGCGCCCGAGGTGCTGGCCGAGTACGAGCGCTGCGCCGGCATCGCGGGCACGGCCGAATCCATCTGCGAGGACTATCGCGCCTCCGCCACCATCGATCTCGTGCACGACCGCGCCGACATCGCCGCCGGCCAGCGCCTGGCACAGCCGCTGCGCGTGCTGTGGGGCGAGCACGGTGCGGTCGGCAAGGCCTTCGACGTGCTCGCGCTGTGGCGCGAACGCGCGGCAGAAGTGTCGGGCCGCGCGTTGCCGTGCGGTCATTACGTTCCCGAAGAAGCGCCGGGCGAGTTGCTCGCCGAGGCGCAGGCATTCTTTTCGCCTTTCACCCATCTAGAACGAGCAGGAGCCACACCATGAGCACCCACAGAATCGCAGTCATCGCCGGTGACGGCATCGGCAAGGAAACCATGCCCGAGGGCCTGCGCGTGCTCGATGCTGCGGCGCGCAAATTCGGCATCGACCTGAAGTTCGACCACTTCGACTTCTCGAGCTGGGACTACTACGAGAAGCATGGCCAGATGCTGCCCGACAACTGGAAGGACCAGATCGGCGGGCACGACGCCATCTTCTTCGGCGCGGTCGGATGGCCCGAGAAGATCGCCGACCACATCTCGCTGTGGGGCTCGCTGCTGATGTTCCGCCGCGAGTTCGACCAGTACATCAACCTGCGTCCCGCGCGCCTGATGCCCGGCATCATCGCGCCCGTGGTGCGGCGCGACGGCACGCCGCGCGAGCCCGGCGAGATCGACATGTACATCGTGCGCGAGAACACCGAGGGCGAATACTCGAGCATCGGCGGACGCATGTACCAGGGCACGCCGCGCGAGATCGTGGTGCAGGAAACCGTGATGTCGCGCATCGGCGTCGACCGGGTGCTGAAGTTCGCCTTCGAGCTCGCGCAGTCGCGGCCGAAGAAGCACCTGACCAGCGCTACCAAGTCGAACGGCATCTCGATCACCATGCCGTACTGGGACGAGCGCGTGGCGGAGATGGGCAAGAACTACCCGGGCATCAAGCTCGACAAGTTCCACATCGACATCCTCACGGCGCACTTCGTGCAGCGGCCCGACTTCTTCGACGTGGTGGTGGCGAGCAACCTGTTCGGCGACATCCTGTCGGACCTGGGGCCGGCCTGCACCGGCACCATCGGCATCGCGCCGAGCGCCAACCTGAATCCCGATCGCACCGCGCCGTCGCTGTTCGAGCCGGTGCATGGCTCGGCGCCCGACATCGCCGGCAAGGGCATCGCCAACCCGATCGGGCAGATCTGGTGCGGCGCGATGATGCTGGAGTTCCTGGGCCACAAGCAGGCGCACGACGCCATTCTTTCGACCATCGAAAAGGTGCTCGCGCCCCAAAGCGGAGCGCCGCGCACCCCCGACATCGGCGGAACGGGCAGCACCAGCGACGTGGGCAAGGCGATCGCCGCCGCCCTTTGAGCCGCCCTGAAAAAGGGCTTCACGAAAGGCCTCTAAAATCGCGCGCTCCGCTGATCGGCATGGCTTTGTGTCTTATTGACACCCTGCAGACCAGTGGTTGTAATCCTCGCTGGCAGCGCGCTGCCGAGGCGTCAGTCTTGCCAGGCTCTGGGGTCGCATCGTTTGCGGCCAGGTCGCAGCTGACGGAAGCCGACCAACTTTTTCCTACAAGGGGCCCTTGTGAACAAGACCGAACTGATTGAGCACATCGCAAAGAACGCCGATATTTCCAAAGCCGCAGCGACGCGTGCACTCGAATCCACTATTGGCGCCATTCGCACCACGCTCAAGAAAGGCGGCTCCGTTTCGCTCGTCGGTTTCGGCACTTTTGCAGTAGGCAAGCGCGCGGCCCGCACTGGCCGAAATCCCCGCACCGGCGACGCGATTAAAATCAAGGCAGCCAAGATCCCGAAGTTCCGTCCGGGCAAGGCGCTGAAAGACGCGCTGAACTAAGACGTTAGACTCGGAAAGTATTCCCGGTGGGGTGCTTAGCTCAGTTGGTAGAGCGGCGCCCTTACAAGGCGTAGGTCGGGGGTTCGAGCCCCTCAGCACCCACCACCCACCCGATGCAAAGGCGAACCGCAAGTTCGCCTTTTTTATTGCCGTCCGACAGCCGTCGAAAAAGAGTGTTCAAGCATGTTTGATACCTTCCGCAAGTACAACAAGGTCGTCATGATTTTCTTGTTCTTGCTGATCATTCCCTCGTTCGTGTTCTTCGGCGTCGAGCGCTATCAGGGATTCGGCCGCGACGAGAAGGTCGCCCGCATCGAAGGGCACGACATCACGAAGCCTGAATGGGATCAGCAGCACCGCGTCGAGACGGACCGCATTCGCCAGCAGTCGCCCAACGTCGACCCGACCTTGCTCGAGTCGGACGCATTGCGCTACGCCACGCTGGAGCGCATGGTGCGCGACCGCGTGCTGGCCGCCGCGGCGGCCAAGGTCAACATGACGGTGTCCGAAGAGCGCCTGTCGCGCATCTTCGCGCAGGACCCGGGACTGGCCGCATTCCGCACGCCCGACGGCAAGTTCGACCGCGAGGCCTTCCAGCGCGTGACCGGCCGCACGCCGGAGCAGTACGAGGCTTCGGTGCGCTCCGACATGGCAACGCAGCAGGTGTTGCTGGGTGTCTCGGGCACGGCCTTCACGCCGCCTGCATTGGCCGCCACGACCATCAATGCCTTCTACGACAGCCGCGAAATCCAGGTGGCGCGCTTCGGCCCCGACAGCTTCGCCTCGAAGGTGACGGTGAGCGATGCCGACATCGAGGCCTACTACAAGGGCCACACGGCGCAGTTTCAGGCGCCCGAGCAGGCCAGCATCGAATACCTCGTGCTCGACCTCGACGCGGCCAAGAAGAACGTCGTCGTGAACGAGGCCGACCTCAAGACCTACTACGAGCAGAATGCCTCGCGCTTCGGCACCAAGGAAGAGCGCCGTGCGAGCCACATCCTGATCACCGCGCCGTCCAGCATGCCCGCGGCCGATCGCGAAAAGGCCAAGGCCAAGGCCGAGCAGTTGCTGGCCGAAGTGAAGAAGTCGCCTGCCAGCTTCGCCGAAGTTGCACGCAAGAATTCGCAGGACCCGGGTTCGGCGGAGAAGGGCGGCGACCTCGACTTCGTGACGAAGGGCGCCATGGTCAAGCCTTTCGAAGACGCGATGTTCGCGCTCAAGAAGGGTGAGACCAGCGGCGTCGTCGAAACCGAATTCGGCTATCACATCATTCGCCTGACCGACATCAAGCCGGCCGTGGTGCCGCCTTTCGAGCAGGTGCGCGCGACCATCGAGAACGACATGCGCTCGCAGCAGGCCACGCAGGAGTTCGCGAAGGCCGCCGAAGCATTCACCGACGCCGTCTACCAGTCGCCCGACAGCCTCAAGCCCGCTGCCGAGAAGCTGAAGCTCACGATCCAGACGGCCAACAACGTTGCGCGCGTGCCCGCACCGGGCAGCACCGGCCCGCTGGCCAGCCGCAATTTCCTGAGCGCGCTTTTCGCAACCGATTCGCTTGAACGCAAGCAGAACACCGAGGCGATCGAAGTCGGCCCCAGCCAACTCGCATCGGGCCGAGTGACGAAGTACACGCCTGCACATCCGGTGCCGCTGGCCGACGTCAAGGACAAGATCCGTGCGCAACTCATTGCCGAGCGCGCTGCGGTGCTGGCCAAGACCGAGGGTGAAGCCAAGCTCGCCGCGTGGACTGCCAAGGCGGACGGTGCGACCTTCGGCGCGCCCCTGACCGTGTCGCGCCGCGAAGCGCAGTCGCAGCCACTGCCGGTCATCGATGCCGCGTTGCGTGCCGACCCTTCCAAACTGCCCGCTCTCGTGGGCGTGGACCTCGGCGCGCAAGGCTATGTCGTGGTCCGCGTGACCAAGGTCGTTCCGCGCACGCCGCCGGCGCCCGAACTCGCGAAGCAGGAACAGGCACAGGTCGGCCAGTCCGTGGCTGCCGCAGAAGATGCCGCCTACTACAACCTGCTGAAAGACCGTTTCAAGGCCGAGATCCTGGTGCCGAAGCCGACGGAGACGCTGCCGCCCGCCGCCGGCCGCTGACGTACACAGCGCTGCCAGACAGCCCGAGCCGACCGCTCGGGCTTTTTTTTGGGCCCCATGAGCCGGTCGCCCGAGGGACAAGCTGCGCTTCGGCTTCTTGCCAGAATCCTGTGCATGGGAACCCTCTATCTCGTGCGCCACGGACAGGCCAGTTTTGGCGCTGCCGACTATGACAACCTGAGCGAACTCGGACACCGGCAGTCCGTTCGCCTCGGCGAGTACTGGCGTGAGCGCGGCATGAAGTTCGATGCCGTCATCACCGGCACGTTGAAGCGCCATCGCCAGACTTGGGAGGGCATCGCCAAGGGCCTCGGCCTGGAGCGCGACGACGTGCTGCCGTGGCCCGGCCTCAACGAATACGACAGCGAGGCGGTCATCGCCACCATCCACGAAGGCAAGCTGGAGAAGCCCGATTCGCCGGAGATGTACCGCCATCACTTTCGCCTGCTGCGCGAGGGGCTGGGCGCGTGGATGCAGGGCAGGACGACGCCGGCCGGAATGCCGAGCTATGTCGACTTCATGGCGGGCGTGACGACGGCGCTCGATCATGTGCGCGGCAAGCACCATGGCGCAAAGGTGCTGGTGGTGTCGAGCGGGGGGCCGATCAGCACTGCGGTGGGCCATGTGCTGGGGACGAGCGCGGAGACGACGATCGAACTCAACCTGCGTATTCGCAACACCTCGGTGACGGAGTTCGCCTTCACACCCAAGCGGCACATGCTCGTGACCTACAACACGCTGCCGCATCTGGACGGCCCCGCCTACGAAAGTTGGGTCACCTACTCCTGAAGTCCTTGCCGTCGCGTCAGGCCTGCCACACGCCGTAGCCGGCCTTGCGCAGCGCGATGCCGAGATCGACCTCCATCAGGCGCGCGTCCTCGTAGGTCATGGGGTTGTAGCGTTCGTAAAGCGCCGGCAGCAGGTGCAGGCCGAACTCCTGAACGAAGCTGTTGGCCTGGATGCCGGCCTTGTGCTTGTCGAAGCGGATGTCGGGGTCCAGGCCGGTCATGCCGACGTAGACGAAGGGCTTGCCGAGTTGGTAGTCGGGGTTGGCCCGCCTGAAGCGGCGGTTGTTCCATACGCGGTCATCGAGCTCGACCACGTAGACATGATGCTTGGTGCGCGCTTTGCGGGGCATCATGATGGCCGTGCGCGTGAAGCGGCACGGCCCATTCTTCGCATCAGCTCTTGCGCTTGATCAGGCCGTAGATGATGAGCAGCACGATCGCGCCCAGCACCGATGCGATGAACCCCGCGCCCTGGCCGGCGGTGTACCAGCCCAGCGATTGGCCGACGTAGGTGACGATCAGCGAACCGGCAACGCCGATGATGGTCGTGACGATGAAGCCGGCGGAGTCATCGCCTGGCTTGACGGCCCGCGCCACAAGACCCACGACGAACCCGATCAGGATGGTCCAGACGATGCTCATGAAGAAATTCCTTTGAGATGTGGTGAAGTGGAGATGGCCAGAAGCCATGCCCGTCGGCGCGGGTCGCATTGATGATAGCGGAGCGATATGCCTGTCGGTGCCGTCGATGAAGATCGGACAGGCGGGCGAGAATTTTTGCCGACCACCGCGATCGCGAGAGGCATCGAAGCGCCAGCGCCGATCCCGGCGGGGAGGCAAAATGTAGCTTTCGAGCCTCGCCATTGATTGCCGTCGTCAAAACAGCGATTTTTAACGCTACAATCGTAGGCTCTACGGTGGCTGTAGCTCAGCTGGTAGAGTCCCAGATTGTGATTCTGGTCGTCGTGGGTTCGAGTCCCATCAGCCACCCCAAAAATTTCCCCTCGCAGCCTCGCTCTGCTGCTATCGAAGCGATAGCAATCGCGCTAGGACTTAGTCACTTTATTCCCGTTTCGGGAATTTGACGAGGTAAGCCAAGCCCAGTTTCGGCCGGTCTTAATGTCGCGAACGCTCCATTTGCTGACATTGAATTTCTCTCCAATTGCGGCGTACGACCCAATTGAATTGAATATCTCCAAGACTTCGGCTTCAGTCAAAACAGCCCTCCCGTTTTCCTCGCCCTTTGCGCCGCGGTCTTTCGCTGCCCGGTCCGCGTTGTTGTCGCGCTGCCGGGCCGCGATGATGTGGTCGGGGTGGCAGCAGGGCGGGTTGTCGCAGGAATGCATCACTACCTCGCCAGGCTTCAGCGACTCCCGGTTGAAGCGCTCCCAGGCAGTGCGGTGCGCGCGTTCTCGACCCTCGTAGCCGTAGCCATCCGAATCGACCTGACCCTTCCACGGCCAGCAGGCATCGGGGCCGCCTGACATGTCCACCTGGGACCAGAAGGGCGACTCGGCGGCGCCGGCCATGATGCTTTCTACGGTGTGAGGGGTCATAGAGCGTTCCGGCGAACTTCTCGGCTGCGTTCGTAGACGCCGGCCGTTGTCTTGGGGTCGGCGTGCAATTCTGGCAGCTCCCCAAATTTGAGCTTGAAGTAGGTCGTGTAGTGGCCGCGCAGGTCATGGAACGTGAAGCGCTCTTCGATAATTTTTTCGTCGAGCGCTTTTTTCATTAGGCGCTGCCACATGGCCTTAAACCCGGGCTCTGAATAGGCGTTGTTCGTGCGCGGCGCGCGGAATACCGCGCCCATTGGCGAATAGCCTTCCATTGCCTTCATGCGGTCGAGAACCTCCTGCAGAGCGGCGCTTACGCCAATCAGCTCTCGCTTCGATTTCTTTCCGCGCTGCTTTGCGCGCTGCACCCGAATGATTTCCTCGTCGACCTGGGGCCAGTGCAGTTTCAGGAATTCGGCGCGCCTATTACCGGTGAGCGCCGCGAATTGCGCCATGCTGACCAGCACGACATTGCTAGGCCCCTGCTGTAGCGCCCACGCGACGAAAGCGCTCAATTCTTTCGCTTCGACCAGCCGGTCGCGGGACTCCTCGGGGTTGCGGCGCACGTCCTTGCACGGGTTGCGGTCGATCTCGCCGAGCTCGACCGCCAGGTTGAACAGATTCGACAGCAGCGCCACCTCGCGATTCGCGACCACGGGCGCACTGGCGCGTTCCACGCGCAGGTAGCGTGCGATGTCCTTCGGCTTGGTGGCAGCCACCACACCCTTGGCGAAAACCTTCTCCAGCTCCTTCCAGTTGTCGCGGTACTGGTCCTTCGTGCTCTCCGCGAGCCGCTTGAAGTCGGGCCGCTCCTGATACAGGCGCCAGAGGCGGGAGAACTGCCCCTCGTCCGTAGACTTGTTGCCCATATCCAACACCTGTTGGATTGCCTTGCCCTTGTCTCGGCCGAGGTTGATTGGCTTGCCGTCGATGGGGTGGTACCGGTAGGTGAAACCACCGTCCTTCAGCGGGCGCGCCTCCATGCGCGGTAGCAGGCCGAACTGCGATTGGCGATCACGTTGTCTCATGCCCGCTTGCTCCAGTTCAATCCGTTGGAAGCGTCTTCCCGGCCTTCGCCGGGACGGTCTGTGGCCTTAGCCAGCGCGGTGCGCACGGCGTCGCGGCCGACGATGGCGGAGCCATCGATGGGGTGCCGGTGGTGTGGAATGCCAAGGTGCTCGAGCACGCGCGCCTGGGCGGTGTAGCGGGTTCGCTTCGTCAGGCGCTTGAGCTCGTCGGGAGTGAGTTCGAGGGGTTCATTGGCCGCGAGCTGAGCGGTCATACTTTCTTCCTTTCACACGGAGGTTCGGCATGGCCCAACCAGAAAAGTCGTTTGAATACAAAGGGCACCACGTCGAGATCGACGTCACCTCCATCGGCAAGAAGTTCGGCTGGTGGTATTCGATCGATGGCGAAGAGACGCACAAGCTGGACGAATCGGGCTGCCGGACTGAGGAGCTCGCCATCCAGGAAGCAGCGCATGACGCCAGAAATCGCATCGACAGGCGATCGGCTGCGCCTGCCGTCCAATGAGTCGGCCGACGCGGAGCGCGCGCCAGCTGCAGGAGATCCTGATCGGCCGCATTGAGGCGCTGCCGGGCATGGCCGGCCAGATCACGGACGTGCACCTGGGGGGCGTGCGGTGGATGGATGGAGGGGAGGGCGGCGCCACCTGGACGGTGCCGATTCTTCGGAACCGTGACCTGCACACGCCCGCTGTCGCACGAGTGATCCGGCAGACCCAGATGGAGTTCGACCTCGAAGCGGACTGAGCTGCGATCAATCATCGTGCGCTCCCGTGCTGACGGCGAACATGGGGTGCTGAGCCTGGGCCTGCCCACTGTCGATCTTCGCCTTCAGGGCGTGCGCTGTCAGCGCAAGCCGGTTGTAGGCCTCGATGGTGCCGAGCTGGGTTTCGAGCGCTTTCACTGCGTTCTGTAGGCTCCAGTCGCATGGGCGCATGATCGGCCTCGGCAACTCCACCTCAGGGCGGCCGGCGGGCTTGGGCCATGGCACAACGTTCTGCTCATCCATGCGGCGCCTCCGCAAACAGGTCGCCGACAGCTCGGCCAGCTCTGCGCGTTGCCTGAGCGTTGGCGAGGTGGTGCTGGTGGTCATGCGCCAGGTGGTGCCGCTGGCACAACGCCCGCAAGTTGTCGTCGGCGCAGTTTTCAGGCTGGTGGTCGAGGTGCGCGATGGTCAGCACGATCACGATGACCTTGGCATGGGCAGGGCCGTCGCCGTTCAGGTCGAAAGAGATCTCGGCGGCGCGTTGGCGTGCCTGCTGATACGTCGGCGGTGCCTCTTCCAGTTCGTACCAGTTGTGCCGAACGCCTTGGTCCAGCCAGCGGCCGACTGCGTACTGGCGGGCGGCGCAGCCTGGATGCTCGCACTGGTGACCAGCGCGCTCCAAGATACGCTGCCGGATTTGCGGCCAGTCGGTAGGGTAGCGGCCCTTGTTCTCAGGCTTGATGGGCATTTGGCCCTCCTGCGGCAGCGCGCGCTTCAGCCATTGCTGCCAGGCAGCGCCGAGCAACGGCCGGCGCGTCACGCCAGCGGATCTCCACTGCGCCTGCGTCTACAGCCAGCGCGCGCTTGGTCAGCGCGATGTCGTAGTGCGGCCAGGCCGTGGCCGGCGGCCCCTGGTACCAGCGCCGCTGCATCCCGATGCGATCGGCCATGGCGTGGAGCTCGTCCAGCGTGTCCGCCACCATGTGACACATCACCATGCCTCGGAAGGGCGCGCGCATGTCGTCGACGTAGACGGCCATGGTTCAGCCCTCTCGGACACGCTGAGGAGCGAGGCTCGGAGCTGGCTGCAACTTGGATTGAAGTTTCGCGATGTGGTCAGCTTGAGCCGCGATGAGTGTTTCGGGCGTGTCCACGTTGTAGAAACGCATCAAGTCGGCATGTGCGCTCGGTGCTGGGGCAGCGTTGTCATGCTGCGGATCTACCCGGGCCGCGACGATTTCGTTGACGTGCCTACCCCACGCCGCCGCCCAGTCGGGATCGGCGAGCAGGCCGGCGATGGCATCGCGGATCAGAAAGCGCTCGTGTTCGGTCGGGTCGTAGCGGACATCGAAGCCCGCTTCGTTTTCCCCATGCAGTTCGTAGCCGTCGACGTGAGCGTCGATGATCTGCTCGAGCTGCGGCCATTGTGGCTTCGGCGCGGCCGCGCACGCCCCTTCGTGGCCCGCCGCGCGGGTGCAATGCCAGCCGGCCGGCGGGCGGGTGCAGGTGGTCTCAGCCATTGGTGGGCTCCGGGATGGTGACGATTCCCTCGGGCACGTCGAACAGGCCGAGCGAGCCCTTGTAGGGGGTGAAGGGAAGGAGACGGACGTTGGCCAGTGCGAAGCCGAAGCAGCCCGGGATGTGCCATCGGCTCAGGTGGGCCAGCGCCGGCCCGCGGCAGTCGGTCAGGTCGGCGATGCCGACGAAGCCCCCGCGGGCGATGGTGTCGCGCGTGACGCCAGCGGTGAGGGCCTTGGGCGACGCCCCGGAGCCTTGGGCGAACGTCCATGCGTCTTCCCACTCTTCGCGGGTCATGCCCTTGGCGGCGTGGATCAGCACCGGGCCGCGGTAGCGCGTGGCCCACGTCCGGTTCTCGATGTCCTTGCCGGCGTGCACGATGAGCCAAGCCCAGGGCTGGCGGATGCTGATGGCCTTCATGTGTCTTGCTTGTTGGAATGCCCGCGCCCTGCGGCGCGGGCGGGCTTTAGGAACCGATCAGCTCGGCGAGCCGACCAGGATGGGCAGACCGGTTTCAGTTGCGATGGTGGTGCGCAGCTCCTTCACGGCCGTCTCGATGACCTTGTGCGGGCGCACGAGCTCGTACCAGATGGTCAGCTTGCCGCCGTCGGCGATGCGGTAGCGCAGCTGGGCTTCCACGCGCCACAGGTCACCGTTCTCGAAGACCGGGATCGCCAGCACGAAGACCTCCGGCACCTGCAGCTGGCCCTTCTGCGCGCTGCCTTGCACGTCTTCCTCGTAGGTGAACTGCGTCGAGCCGTCCGAGAGGCGCAAGCTCGATGCGAAGTTGACCTTCTTCTTCGCTTCGAGCGTGCGCGCCACCTCCAGCACCACGGCGCCGACCGGCTCGGCGATGTCCGGCAGGTTGGTTTCGATGAACTGCGCGAAGTCCGCCTGGTTCTGGCCCTTGCCGGAAGAGGCGATCCAGGTCTTCCACTCGGGCGACAGCGGGGCGTTGTACTTGGCCGTGTGATCGCGCCAGCCGGGCGCCGTCGCCACGTCGTTGAAGATGGCGGTGAAGGTCGGCGGGTTGATCGTCGAGTAGAGGCGGGTAGCTTCGCCCTTCTGGTCGTTGACGACGGCGATGAAGCTGGCGGCATCGTGCAGCGTGGTGCCGCCGCGCTTGCGGATCGGCGCCGGCAGGATCTCTTCCTTGCCTTCGTAGCGATAGCCCGCGGGCAGCAGCACGTACGGGAAGGAGTTGTTGAGGTTGCCCAGCTCGGCCGCCTTCATGGCGCTCAGGCCGGCGCCAGCGTCGAGCACGGCCTGGGTGTTGTTGAGTTGAATGTCGTCGCTCATGGTTTCTTTCGTTGAAGAAGTTGGAAAAAAGGAATGAATGAGGGGAGGCGCCCGCGATCAGGTGACGGCGCGGACTTGGCGCGACTCCTCGGACACCGAGCGCACGCCGTCGAGGGTGCGCTGGCGCGGGTCTTCGCGCTGCAGGTTGTTGTCGGGGGTGGCGAACATCAGCGTCTTGCCGCGAACGGGCTTCGGCTTCTTCACCTTGAGGTTGCTGTCGAGTTCGACCTGGCCGGCCTTGCCGACCGGCTTGATCTTGATCGCCAGCACGAGCTCGCCGCCCTTGCCGGTTTCCGTGCAGGCGTGCACCAGCTCGTTGAGCTCGTGCATCGCCTCCTCGGAAATGGAGCCGTAGTCGAGCGTCTCGAGGAACTCCGAGAAGCTCTGCCGCCTGGCCTGCGGCGTTGGGGATTTCAATACTTCGGGCATGGTCACCTTTCTGGTGGTTGAGGGAAGAAAGAGGGCGCCGTTCGCGCGGGTCGATCGGTAAGGGAGGAGGGATGGAGGAGGGGAGTCCGACCGACGAATCGCCCGAAACTGGTTAGGCCGCGAGGCGTTCTGCGTGCTCGGCCTTGGCGTCGGCGACGCGACGGATGAGCGCGTCGCAGATGCCCGCGAACTGGTGCTCGTGGTACAGGGTGGCGCCGCGCTCGCGGGTCACGGGCTCAATGCCCAGGCCCCGCAGCTGCTCGGCAGTGAGGGTGAAACCCAGCCGGGCGGCGATGTCGCCGATGCGCAGCGTCGGTGTGCCGGCCGCCGTCGATTCGTTTGCTGCGGTTGCCCCGGCTTCGAACTGGCGAACGGGAGCGACTGCGGGGGCGGGGTCGGTCGCGCGCGTTACGCGGCTGGTGGAGTAGCTGACCACGGCGGGGGTCGGGCGCGCCGGCGCGGTTTGGGGCTCGGGAACCTGTTCCTGCGACGCAGTGGCGGGGGCCGGCGCGGGCGCCTGCTTGCTCTGCAGCTCGGCGAGCTGCGCCCGCAGACGCTCGTTCTCGAGCCGCTGAGCCTCGGCTGCGGCGCGCTCTCGCGCGTCAGCAATCATCTTCTCCAGCGCCCTGATGGTTGCGTCCTTCTGTGCGGCAGCGCGCACAGCGAACTCCTCGAAGACATCGGTACCAACGTTGATGTTGCGCACGTACTCCAGACCGGCTTCGATGCGCTCGATGGGCAGACCTTCAGCTTTCGTCACGTAGCTTTCGATCACCGCGATGGCGTCGCTGTGCTTCTTCTTGCGCTCCGCTTCGATGCGGTCGCGCTCGGCCTTCTCGTCGGCCAGCTTCTTCTCGTGGACCTTGATTTGCTCGTCAACGAACGTTTCGACGGGCTCCACGATGGCAATCAGGCGCGTGGCCTCGCCGTCGATGACCTTCTTGCAGTCGTTGAGCTGGTCCTTCGTCTTGTCGCGCAGGCGCTGGATGGCGAAGCGCCCGGACTCGCGGAGTTCGAGGCGCGCGTCTTTCGCGGCCTTGAAACCCTTCGGCGTGCTCATGTCGAAGACGACATTGCGGTGCCGCGTGGCGAGGGCCTCCATGTCGCTCTCCAGCGGAGAGAACACGGCGAGCGCCGCCTGGGCGATGCTGGTGAGTTGGGTACTGACTTCAGCGGCGGAAGTGGTGGCGAGATCGGACATATGGCCTCTCAGAACGGGTTTTCGACAACTGCATGGCCGCCGCGCGCGGGCGTGGCGGGCTCGGGGAACAGGGGAGCGGTGGGGGCCGGCGCGGGCGTGTGCGCCGGTGCGGCGGTGGCGTGCGGCGGCGCGGGAGGCGCGTTCTTGGGCGCGCCGGACATCTTGGTCGGCGCGCGCAGGATTTCGAGGTAGCTGTCGACCAGTCGGCTGAAGTCGATCAGGTCCGCTTCGAGGGCCTCGATGGCGTCCTCGCTGCGGTAGACGCGCTTCACGAACAGGTCTTTGCCGACGGGTTCCAGCCAGGGGCAGTAGACGACCAGATCGCACCATTTGCGGCCAGTGATCCACAGACCGCCGTTGATCTGGTCGATGTACTCAAGGTGTGCCGTCTCCGGGCTGGCCCAGACCTGGCCGAGCTTGTCGCAGGCCATCGGGCACTTGATTTCGACCATGCCGTCGTCGTCGATCAGGCCGTCCGAGGAGTACCCGAAGCGTTCGTCATCGGTCAGGATCAGGCTGACCTCTTCCACCAGCGCGCCGGTGCGCGTCTCGTAGACCTGGCGGGCCCGAGGTTCGAGGTCACGGCCGCGGCGCATCGCGTACGTGATGAAGGTGTCGTCGAGCGGCTCGCGACTGATGGTCTCGAACGCGACGAGCCATGCGTATTTGATTGCGGCCGCGCCGGGCTCCGTCGTTTGCTCGCCGTTGAGGGCCTTCGTGATGGCGCCGGCAGAAGGCTTCAGCTTGTAGCCCGCCTTTGCGCGCGCGTCGGGCTCTTCCATGCCCAGTTGCAGGGCTTCCACGTAGATGCGCTGCTGGTCGGTAAGCCCGCCGACTTTTTCTCTCGCGTCCGAGAAGCGCGATGCCGTAGGCACGCCGCATCGCGCGCGCAGCCAGTCTTCGCTTCCTTGGGGATAGTTCAGCAGGATCACGGGCGGCCCCCCGCCTTCAGCTTGCGGCGGTGCGCGATCACCGCATCCTTGAACTCGGTGTAGAGGTCGCGGCGCTTCGTCTCTGCCAGCGCGTTCGCCCCCTCCGCCCACAGTGCAGCGGCCTCGCCGTCGGTTTTGACCCCGCGGAGGCGATGAAACAGCGTGTCAGCGAGCCGGTCAGCATCGGTGGCTTGCCTCACGTCGCTCGGATTGGATCCAGCGCCGTTGCCGTCATCGTCGTTCTCGCCGATGGCCACGTTGAAGATCAGCTTCAACAGGTACCGCTGCGAGTAGGTCATCGCCGAGCCCTGGGCGTGGGTCTTCGTCATCACGTCGCCGCCCTTGGCGCCCTTGCCGTCGGCGGGCATGTCGCACCTGTAGGTGCGCACGTGCCCAGCGGCATGTGACACGTAGCACAGCACGCGGATGTGGTTCTCCTTCGGGCTGTCGTCCGTGTCGAAGCTCAGTGCGAAGCCGTTCTTCGTGTAGATCGGGCGCAGCACGCGGTCTAGCTGCGCGAAGCTGGCGTAGGTGCTGCGGGTCTGCGGGTTGACCGCATCTGCCGAGATCGGAGCCATCGCGGCCTGCGCCTTCGTCATCGCCGCGTTGAACTTCTGTTCATTTGCCCGGGCGTGCATGCGCTCGTGCATGCCAAGCAGCCGCTCCATCTTGTCGATGTCGACGTTCGGGTCGTTGGCGGCGGCCGTGATCGCGTGCAGCACGGTGGCGATCTCGTTGCGCGCCGGCAGCACCAGCGTTGCCTTGGGTGCGAAAACCTCGGGCTCGGTGGGGGCGAGTGCGGCGCTCACTTCGCGATACCCCACAGAGCGAACCAGGAATCGCGCGGCTCGGTGCCGCACACAGCCAGCAGGACCGCCGCGAGAAGCAGCAGCACGACGATGCCGCCGACGATGAGGTAGTCGTGCGCGGTCGATGGGAACCACAGGCACGGATCGCCCATGTGGTCGTCGTTGGCAGCGGCCGGCATGCCGGCGGGGGAGGTGTCGCCAGCGCTGACGCGCGGCGGGTGCACGAGGCGAACGCTCACGATGCGATCCTTTCGATGGACAGGTAGAGGAGGAGGAAGAGGCCGGCGAGCGCGCTGGCGCGCACCACGATTCGGTCGGCCTTGTGGAGGCTGGTGTTGGTGTCGGGCAGTGGCACGATCACGCCGCCGGCGTTCGCATCGCCGAAGGCTTCGGCCAGGGTGCGGGGGCAAGGGGTGGTGCGCTCGTGTGTCGCATCGACGCTGCCGGCGAACTGCGCTGGTGCCGAGAGCGGCGCCGGGCAGAGAGGGCTCACGCCGCGCGGCACCGCGCGTGCTGCCTCCCACTCGCGCAGCTCCACCAGATCGGCTTCGGTCACGCGGTGTTCGATGAAGTGCATGAAGCTCATGGCTTCCTCGCCTTCACGGCGGCCACGACGGCAGCGCACTTCGCAACGTCGAACCATCCGATGTGGCAGTGCTCGACGTTGGCGATGCCGAGCGCGCCGGCCAGCCAGGTGTAGGCATCGCTGCGCGTCATCGCGCCGCCTTGCCAGAGGGGGTTGAAGGCATCTTTCGCAGCGCTGCGCGCGCGCCGCATGGCTGGCGTGGCCAGCGTGCCGAGCGGGATGCCCGTGAACGGGTGGAGCCCGACGTATGAATCGCAGCCGGTGCACATCAGCGCCCACGGCCATTCGCCGAATTCGCGTCCGTTGTAGATGTGGCTGTTGGAGCCGATCCAGACCTTCGAGGCGCAGTGCGGGCAGCACTCGGGCACTGGCAACGGGTTCGTGACGCGCGCAACGGCGCGGCGCGACGGATTCCAGGGTGTGATGGGGCCCGCAGCTGGGCGGCGTCCCCGGGTCTCGCTGTTGAACTGGGCGGTCATCGCGATGGCGCCCAACAGGGCTCCCGGGCCGGCGGCGCGCAATGCTGCGTTCATGCCGCGCACCATGCGAACGGAGCCATGGCGCGCTCGCGGCGCACCTCGGCATAGTGGCGCCGCATCGCGGCGATCTGGCGCTGGATTTCCAGCAGCTGGGCTTGCAGGACTGCCTTCATGCCAGCCTAGCGGAGCGGTTGTGGGAGAGCTCCAGGCGGACGGCGGCTGCGACCTGCAAGTGGTCCAGCGCGCCGGTGTCCTTGGCGACCGCATAGGCGCGGTCGAAGGCGATCAGCTGTTCTTCAGTGAAGTCGTGGGCGGTGGGTGACACCGCGGCCGGGTTGGCCTGGGCAGTTCGCCCGGGGTTGTTGTGCATTTGCGCTCCTCGTGGGCCGTTTTGGCCGTGAGAAGTAATTTAGCGAAGCGCAAAATGACTGTCAATAGCGAAACGCGAAAGAAAGACGAAATGACGCGATCAAGGAAGTCGCAGACGCAAAAAAGCCCGCGCTCGGCGGGCTGGGCTTGGGGGCGTGCGGGGGCTACTTGATGAGGCCCAGCGCTCGCAAGACGCCGGGCATTGCCGGGAGTACCTGCGTGAACAGGATGGCTCCTACGACCCAGACGATGATGCTGTACTTCGCCTCGGACACCGAGGTCTTCACCGATTCAACGTCGGCTTTGGTGGCGTAGTACTTGCCGAACTCGTCCTGCTTGCCCTCAATCTTTGCCAGACGGAGGTCGATGCTGGTCATCCGCTCGCTGGTCTTTTCAGCGAGGGCTTCGAGCTTGGCGACACGGGCTTCCATATCTCCATTATCCGGCGGCCGTGGTCCGCCGCGCAACGGCGCCTCCGCGTAGTCGAGGGTCATCGACACGGAGGTGGTTGGGTCCACTGGCCGGCCGGTGGTGATCGAGATGACTGTGTTGTCAGGCTGCATTGGCTTGCGGAACGGTGGCCAGGGAGCGATTGAGCGCGTCAGCCAAGCGCTGTGCGTCGTCTACTGACATTTGCAGGCATGCCAACGCGAGCAGGGCCCGCTCGTATTTCTCGGGTGACTGCCCGTCGACGGGCAGCACTACATCTTGACCAAGGTGGACCTCGAACGAGAGCGCGCCACTGCGCTTTTTGATCATTGCTACCGCAAAATGGTCAGGGGTGATGCGCTGATAACTTGGTGCGATCCGCGAAACCAAAGGGGTGTGTTCCAGGTTGATCTGGGGAACGTCAAATTCGCTCATGGTGGTGCTTTTGCTGTCTAGTACTGCTCGCTCTTCCACACCGTCAGGATCTTCCCGATGATGTGGAGGTGCGGATTCTTGGGGGAGATGTCGTAGGGCGGGAAGTCGTCTTTGTTCTTCGAGATCACGCGCAGGACGAACCCAGGTCCATTGAACTCTGGAACGCGCTGCAAAATCTTGATGTAACCCTCATCGCCGACGCGGAAAAAGTACACCCCTTCGTGATCGACACGATTTACGCCGCGATCCATTAGCAAGGGGTCGCCTGGGTTGAACATCCCCTTCATCGACGGGCCGAACCCGGTGACGATGCAGAGGTTCGCCAGGCTGGTGTACGAGCGCACGTTGAGCTGCAACCACTCGCGATCCACCTTCCAGCTCTTGATGATGCCGGGCGGCTCCGCTTCAAGCAGCAGCTTGCCGCGGGTGTCCATGCCCCCGCTGACCTCGTACTGGACGATCACCACCTCGTTCTCGTTCACGCTTGGCGCGGGTGACGGGGGCAGGGTCGAAGGTTGCTGTTCCTGATCCAGCCAGCCCTCGGGCTTCCCTGCCGCCTCCTCAATGCGACGAGCGGTCTCTTTTCGCATGCCGCGCGGCTTCCCTGTCTTTGAGTCTTTCGCGCCATCACGCAAGTTCGCGAACTGGGCGGCCGACATGTTGACGATGCGAGCCGCCTCGGCGAGCCCGCCGCGTTCCTGTTCGATCAATCGCAGGTTCTCTCGCCTGATCTCGTCAATGTCTTTCATGAACGGGATTCGATAGCAAAACGCGAAAAACGTATATGCGCGTTTCGCTATTGACGGAGCTTTCGCGTAACGCTAAATTCAGGGCTATGGACCTGAAAACATACCTCTCCGGCGCCGGCCGGGGTGCCGCCTCTCGGCTCAGCCGCGAGATCGGTGTCTCCCCGGTTTTGATCTCCCAGTGGGCATCAGACGCTCGGCCGGTTCCAGCCGAGAGGTGCCCGCCCATCGAGCGGGCCACCGGCGGCGCCGTGACTTGCGAGACGCTGAATCCGAATGAGCCCTGGCGCCGCATACCCGACACGGCATGGCCGAACCCCAAGGGCCGGCCGGTGCTCGACTTCGCCGCTACCACGAAGGAGGCCGCGTGATGCACGTCAAGCCTCTATCTTCACTGAGCCACGAAGAGGTCGCCGACCTCGCCGCGCACGCCGCGGAGCGGGGCGAAGAGCTCGCCCTGGCCAACCCGTACCCCCCGGGTTCCTGGCGCCACACCGTCTTTCGCGACGTGTTCCTCGCTCGCACCGCCGACCTCCAGCCGGTCGGCTGACCACTTCACCCCAACCTGCAATTCCAGATGTCCACCATCGACCAAGACCAAGAGCCGGCCTTCGCCCGCGGCATCGCCGGGCCCCTCGGCAAGCTGACCGAAGACCTGAAGACCAAGGTTGACGAGGCGACTGACAAGGTATTCCGGCAGCACTGCGCCCTGAGCGGTACCGACGCGAGCACGCTGCTGCGCGACTTTGTGTACCTGACCTGCTACGGCAAGACGTGGCGTGCGATGGCGGCGGAGAAGCTGTTGCATGAGGAGGAGCGTATCGGCGCTCTGCGCAAACTGGCAGGGCCTTTTGAGGGCCCCGAATTCGCGCAGCGGGGAGGGCACCACTGATGGCCGCCGCGATCCCCGGTCCGCCCGTGCAGCGGCCGCTGCTGATGGCCCAGCAGCACGCCGACCAGTTCACGCCACGATTCCTCGCGTACCTGCCCGAGAACCTCCACGTCTACGACGCCTTCGAGCGCGAGACGATGCGGGTGGTTCGCCGTGGCTTCGAGCACTACAGCGCCCGCACCATCATCGAGGTGCTGCGCCACAACTCCGCGCTGGCCGAGCACGGCGGCCCGTGGAAGCTCAACGACTGGCACACCCCGTACCTGGCGCGCCTGTTCGCGCTGCTGAACCCGGCCTTCGCGGGGCTGTTCGAGTTCCGCATCACCAAGGCGGTCGGCCGTGGCCGCGCGGCGGCGGCGAACGACCCCTCGATGGAAGGGGGCGCCGCATGCTGACCCCTCAATTCGTTCTCGCGCTGTCCGCGAAGCTGGTGATCGATCTCTTTGCCGGTGGCGGTGGTGCCAGCACGGGCATCGAGCAGGCAATCGGCAGGCACGTAGATATCGCCGTCAACCACGATGCCGACGCCATCGGCATGCACGAGATCAACCACCCGCAGACCCGGCACTACCGTGCCGATGTCTGGGAAGTGGACCCGCTTGCAGTGGTGAAGGGCCAGCAGGTGGGCCTGCTGCATGCCTCGCCCGACTGCACCGACCACAGCCAAGCGAAGGGCGGGCAACCGCGCTCAAAGAAGATTCGCGCGTTGGCGTGGGTAGTGCATCGCTGGGCCGGCAAGGTGCGACCGGATGTCATCACGCTCGAGAACGTCGAGCAGATGCTGCAGTGGTCGCCGCTCATCGCGAAACGAGATCCCGAAACGGGCCGCGTGGTGACGCTCGACGAAGTGGTCGACCCGGTGACGAAGCGGAAGACCTTTCGCGTCGCGAACCCAGGCGAGTACGTGCCGCGGCACCGTCAGTTCCTGGTGCCGGACAAGACGAAGCTCGGCCGCAACTGGAAGCACTTCGTCGAAGGCCTGCGCGCGATGGGCTACGTCGTGCAATGGCGCGTCATCTGCAACGCCGACTACGGCGCGCACAGCACGCGCACACGCCTCTACATGATCGCGCGTTGCGACGGGCTGCCCATCGTGTGGCCGGAGAAAACGCACGCGAAGAAGCCGAAGGGCAAGCTGAAGGCCCACCGCCCGGCGGCCGACTGCATCAACTGGAGCATCGAGGGGCAGAGCATCTTCAACCGGAAGAAGCCGCTCGCCGACGCCACCATGCGCCGCATCGCCCATGGCATGCGCAAGTTCGTGCTGGATTGCCCGGAGCCGTTCATCGTCAACAACATGGCGAACAACGTGCCGCGGCCAGTGTCGGAGCCCATCGGGCCGGTGCTGACTGGTGGGCACAAGATGCTGCTGGCGCCCACGCCGGTTCCTGTGACCCATTCGCGTGACACCGCCTACGACGTGCAGCAGCCGCAGCGCACCATCACTACCGCCAAGGGCGGCGAGACGGCACTGGCTGCGGCTGTGCTGGTGCAAATGGGCTACGGAGAACGCGAGGGCCAGGCGCCCCGCGTGCTCGACCTGCAGCAGGCGCTCGGCACCGTCACCGCAGGCGGGAAGAAGCATGGCCTGACAACGGCATACCTCGTGCAGGCCGGTCACGGCGAGGGAAAGGACGGCGGGAAGCGCTGGAGCCATGGCGCGAACGACATTGAGGGCTCGCTGGGCACGATCACTGCCAGCGGTGGTGGACAGAGCCTCGCCACAGCGTTCATGGTTCAGGCCAATGGCGGCTTCAACAAGACGCACGCGCGCGACATGCGCGAATCGGTTTCGGCTGTGACGACCACCGGTAGCCAGCAGCAGCTCATCACCGCGCACTTGACCACGCTGCGCCGCAACAGCGAGGGCCGCGATGCCCGAGAACCGCTGACCACAATCTCAGCCGGCGGCGAGCACCAGGCGCTGGTCGAGTACCACCTGGGTAAAGAGCACGAAGAGGGTGCGCTGCGCTGCGCGGCGTTTCTGATGCGCTATCACGCCTCGGGCGGCCAGTGGGCCGACCTGCGCGAGCCGGCCACCACCATCACCACGCACGACCGGCTGGCGCTGGTCACAGTGTGGCTCAAGGGCGAACCGTGGGTCATCGTGGACATCTGCCTGCGCATGCTCACGCCGCGGGAGCTCTACAACGCTCAGGACTTCCCGGGCAACTACACCATCGACCGCACTGCGAGCGGGAAGGTGCTCACGAAGACAGCGCAGGTGCGCATGTGCGGCAACTCCGTCAGCCCGCTGCCGATGCGCTTGCTGGTGGCAGCGAACTACAGCGACTTCGGCCACGCGCAGGAAAGGCTGGCTGCGTGACGCGACCTGTTCCCTATCCTGCAGACACCCGTGCGAAGGGCTGGCGCTTCGAGCTGGACCACGAGCGCATCGAGCAGTCGGACACCTGGGCGCTGGCGCCTGCGGACGTGAAGCCGTGGCTGCTGATGCTTTGGGTCACGGCCTGGCGCCAGGAACCGTGCGGCTCGCTGCCCAACGAAGACGAGCTCATCGCCGTGCGCATCGGCATGCCCATGAAGACGTTCGCCAAGGTGCGCTCCAAGCTGATGCGCGGCTGGTGGGCGGCCGAGGACGGCCGCCTGTACCACGACACCGTGACGAAGCGCGTCCTGGAAATGCTGGCCGCCCGCGAGGCGGAGCGTCGCCGGAAGGCGGAGTACCGCCAGCGGAAGGAGGCGGAGCGCAGATCGGACACCAGTGGTGATCCGGATTTGTCCCACGGGACAACCGGCGGACACCAGCAGGACGACACCCGGAATGACACCGGGAGAGACGACACCGGAACCAGAACCGGAACCAGTACCAGTACCAGTAAAGAAGAAACCACCACCACTTCCCGAACTACGTCCGGATCGGTGGGGGGTGATCGGCAAAGCCCGACGAAAGCCGGGGAGGCATGCAAGGCCATGCGCAGCAAAGGCATCGCGGACGTGAACCCGTCGAGTCCCGAGCTGCTGGCGCTCATCGACAAGGGCGTGCCCGTCGAAACCTTCGAGGCCGCTGCCGACATCGCTGCGAAGTCCAAGCCGCCCAAGGGCTTCGCCTACCTGCTGGGCATCGTCAAGCGTCAGCTCGGCGAGGCTGCGGCCATCGCGTCCGGCGCCGGCATGCCCGAGAAGCCCTGGGACGAGAACCGCTCGACCATCGAAGCGAAGGGAGAGGAACTCGGCCTGGGCCGATGGAACGAGCACGACCTGAGCGCCGACCGCGAAACGTTCCCGCAATACACGGCCCGCGTCCGCCGGGCGGTGGAGCAACGACAAGGAGTACCCGCATGAGCACCGCACTCGCCATCGCCCAGGTGGCTGTCTCCGCACAGCGCAACCTGCATCAGATCGCCGTGTACGACCGTTCGCTGCGCCAGCGTGGCGCGCTGGTCGCAGCGGCCGCGCTGGGCCCCTATCGGGCCGTGGAGCGTACGCGCCTTGACGTGTGCGCCGAGCACTTCGCCGCGCTGCAGCCCGCCAACGACCTCGCTTTCGAGCAGAACCCGGAGCACGCATGATCCCGTCGATCAATCCCTGGGATGCCGAGATCGAGGTGTTCGAGCAACTGACGCTCGCGCGCCTGCTGAAGCACACCGAGCCCGAAGGCAACTGCCTCGAATGGACCGGCCACGCCGCTGGCGGCCTGCACCCGCAGGTGAAGCTCGGTGGCAGGGCGGGGCGGGTCTACAACGTACGCCGCGTGCTCTGGGTTCTCACGCGCGGGTTCGTGCCAGCCAACCGGCAGGTGGGCGTGAAGTGCAGCTGCGAGCTCTGCGTGCATCCGGACTGTCTGGTGTTGCGCACGCGCGCTGCGGCGATGAAGGGCGTCAAGAAGTCGCTGCTGTCCGCCCGCCGGATGGCGGCCACGAAACGTGCGAAGTCGCGACTCACCGAAGACATGGTGCGTGAGATCCGCACGAGCGAGAAGCCGGCGATGTGGTTCGACCGCAACTGGAATCTCGGGAACGGGACTGCTTCGAACATCCGACGCGGCCGCAGCCGTCGGGATTTCAGCGCCGACATGCTGGGAGGGATGCGCTGATGGCCCGCCGCCGCACCGCCGCGCTCGGGCTGATCGCCCGGGCCCTCATCGAGAAGCAGTGGCATGCGACCGCCGTGCGCGCGCAGATTCACGCCATGCTGGGCGACGACAGCGATCAGTTCGTAGCCGCCGCCGGCCGGGTGTTGTTCGTGGTGTTGGGCGCGCTCATGGCCGAAGACATCGACCACGATCTGCCGGACGTGCGCATCGTGCGCGGCGCCTGCAACGCCCTGTACGAGCAGGCGGGCGTGCCAATCATCGATCCAACGCGCCGTGCATCGCTGCGCTCCGGGCTTGAAGTCTGTGATCGTCTGGTCGGCGGCCTGCAGCGCAAGTCGCTGATCGATGCCGCTTGCGACCTGGAGCTGAAGCTGAAGACCGGACACCTGGACTGGGCCTCCTTCGAGCCTCTGTTGGAGGGCATTGCAGCATGACGTGCCCGAACTGCGACAAGGCAGGCATCCGCGCCGACTGGCCCGGCTACACCGCGAACTGCCGGGAATGCCTGGCGCGCGGCATCGCCAACGGGCCCGAATACTGGCGCTCGCGCCAGGACGGCACGCTTCGCGAGGAGTACAAGGCCGCGCTCCGGAACATCTGGGGCGCCGACTGGAAGAAGGGGCACGACGCCGTGAAGCTGGCCGCGCAGCGGCTCGACCAGCAGCGGACCTCGCCGCAGGGAGCATTGCTGTGACGGTCCACATCCTCGGAATCGACCCCGGCGCGAGCACGGGCCTGGCCGCCTTCACCAGCGGCGCCCTCGGCTTTCTGAAGACCATCGAGCCGCACTTCATCGAGCACACCCTGCGCCACTACAAGCCGGCGCGTGTGGTCTTCGAGGACAGCCGGCTGGAGTCCAAGGTCTGGACGGCTGCGGGCAGCCGCGCGGCGGCGCTGAAGATCGCCCGCAACGTCGGGCAGATCGACGCCTGGTGCAGCCTCATCACCGCCATCTGCGGTGACCTGGGCATCCCTGCCCACGGCATCAGCCCAACCGCCAAGGGCGCGAAGCTGGACGCCGAGGCCTTCGCGCTCGTGACCGGCTGGGCCGCGCGCAGCAACCAGCACGAACGGGACGCCGCAATGGTCGCGTGGCCCTACCGGAGGGCCGTGAAGTCATGACGGTCACCCCCACCGAGCAATCCCGCCGCATGTCCTTTGGGCGCGGCGTCATGGAAGGCCTCCGAATGGCAGGCGTCCAAAACCCTGGAGACGTGATGAACGCAGCGAAGTTGGCCCGCATCGAGAGCGGCCTGAACAGCATGGCCAAGAAGGTGCTCGGCGCCGTGCCCATCCAAGCGCCCTGGTCGAAGGAACAGATCGTCAGCGAGCTGCGCCGCGCCGGGGCCACGGTTGACCGCGCCGTGGTCGACGGTTGCCTCATCACTCTCTGCGAGCGTGGCCTGGTGAAGGAACCCAGTCGGGGCAGCTTCATCCGGGTCATCGCTCGCCTCATCACCCAAGCAACCGAGGAGTTCCACGACATGTCCGCCACCGCCAGACCCGCTGCTACGCAGCAGCCCCAGCCTCCCGCTCCAGAGCGGGACGATTCCCTTTCCCGCCTGGCGAACCTGGGCGCGCTGCTGCGGCGCGCCGCCGACGAGTGCGACGCCATCGCTCTCGACGTGGAAGCGCGGGTTCAGGCTGCCGGCAAGGAATGCGAGACGCTCCGGCAGCTCAAGGCCCTTCTCACTGGCGCGTGACGCGAGGACCGCATGGCAGACATCGCCCTGCAAGTCATCTGGCCCGATCAGGAGCGCGCGCGCACCAGCCTGCTCGAGCGCGTTGCACCCTGGTGCAAAGAGCAGTGGGCCGCCGGCCGGCGCCTTGAGCTGGAGATTCGGCTGCACGAGGACGCGAAGACCGACCGCCAGCGGAAGTACTACCACGGCGTGGTGTTGAAGACCATCGCGGCGCAGGCGCGCCCGAACGACCAGCAGTTCCCCCTGAAGGTCTGGAAGGAGCACTTCCGCGCTGAGTACCTCGGCTGGAAGACTGTCACGTCGAAGAACCCGCTGACCGGCAAGAAGGTGCGCAGACGCGAGCGCGTCAGCACCGAGCAGCTGGGCGTGAAGGGGTACAGCCAGCTCATCGACCGCGTGAGCGCTTTCGCCGCCAGCGAGCTCGGCGTGACGTTCCCAGCCAGCTTCGAGCAGTGGGAGCGGATGCAGGTGGACCCTGACACGGGCGAGATCATCGGAGCGATCACGCCATGAAGCGCAGCGCGCCGTTGATGCGCACCGAGTTCAAGCGCCGCCGGCCGCAGGTCATCGGCGTGGATCTCGCTTCGGGCCCAGACCGCACGGTGATCGCGAAGGTGATGCCAGTGCCGGGTCGCATCGTCCGCATGGTCGCCATCAACGATTCCGACTTCCGCGGCGCAGTGCCCAAGACCGAGCCGCAACGCAACCCGGCGCTGCTGGCAATGGCGCGCGGCCAGCGCTGCCTACTGCAGGTGCCCGGTGTGTGCCAGCCGGACCCGGCCACCACTGTCGCCTGCCACAGCAACCAATCGATGCACGGCAAGGCGGGCGCGCGCAAGGCGGATGACCAGTGGCACGTGTACGGGTGCGCGGCATGCCACCGTTGGCTTGACCAGGGGCCGGCGCCGGCCGCCGAGAAGGTAGAGCGGTTCGGCGCCGCCCACCGCTGGATGGTCGCCATCTGGCAGGACATCGTGGCAGGCGTGCAGCCGGCCACACCGAAGGAACGCCGGGCCGCCGCATGGGCCCTGGCCAGGATTTAAAACGAGGAGAACGAATGGCTGAAGCCCAAAAATCAACCCTGCTGGTGGTGCTGGAGGCTGTGCAAGATCTGCACGCCCAGGAGCAGGTGGTAACCCGCGAGACGCTGGCCGAGCTCACCGGCCTGAAGCTCACCACCATCGACGACCGCCTCGGCGTCCTGGTGGACGAGGGCGACATCGTGCGCGTGCAGCGCGGCGTGTTCGTGCCGGCGGTGCGGCATGCGCCCGCGCGGCCCATGTCCAAGACCGTGATGCCCGACGGCACCGTGAAGATCGAGATCGGCGACGAGGTGCTCACGCTCACGCCGCGCGAAGACCGCGCGCTGGCAAACCTGATGGCCGGTGCCGCCGCTCAGGCCGCCGCAATCGAGACGGGCCGGAACACCGCGCTCCTCGCGGCCGAGTTGGGCGAGGAGGTCAAGCGTCTCCGCCGCCAGGTCACGGCGCTGGAGGTGCGCGTCGATCCGAACCAGGGGCAGCTGTTCGCTACCCCCTGTAGGGCGGGCGCTACGGCGGCCAACGGGGCAAAGTTCGAACGCGCGGTGTAGCTCAGCCAGGTAGAGCGGCAGGTTCATACCCTGTTTGTCGTCGGATCGAAGCCGACCACCGCAACCAGATAACCACCCCGAAGGGGCTCAACCGTGATCTGAGCACGGGTCGAGATGCATGATGCCGGGTAGCTGCGCAGGGCGAGCCGGCCGAGGCCTTGAATGGCATCCGCCTGCGAGCGACGCCCCGCATTTCTTTCGCCGCCATAGCTCAGTCGGCAGAGCATTCCCCCTGTAAGGGACAGGTCGCGGGTTCGAATCCATGCTGGCGGCACCAGCAACGCACCGGCGACAATGGCCCGGTGAACATCAAGACCTCCGAACTGGCCGGCCCAGAACTGGAATCATGGGTTGCCAAGGCGCTGGGCGCCCGGGCCTTCGCCACCATCTGGCCGGACTTCGAGCAGCTGGTCGAACGCTACGCGATTCAGTCCGCCCCCATGCCTGGCAAGGGGCACCAGTGGTGCGCGGTGGTGGTGGGCAAGGCCAACTCCAGCGTTCCCGGCGGTCCATGGATCGAGGGCCCGACGCCGCGAATTGCAGTCGGGCGCGCCATCGTCGCAGCCCGATTCGGCCTGGAACTTCAGATCGGCTGAGCGAAGACGGCCGACCAGTGCATGTGGCTGCTCTTGTGGTGCCGCATTTCCCGTAGCTGGAACGTGATGCGCACGCGCCCGATACGCCCCACGTCGACCTCGGCCTCCATCATCTCCGGCAGTCCTTTCGCAGGCTCGGGTAACTGCTTCGAGGCGGCCGACAGCTCCTCGACCGACACGCTCGCCAACACGCCGTTCGGGTGGAATGGATCTTTCAAGTCCGGCATCCGGCCGTCGCCGTACTGCACCAGCATCTTCAGTGCCGTCATGCCGTTGCGCACGCCCTTGTCCTCGTCGCAGTTGTTGAAGATCATGTGGGCGTTCCGCGCTTTGTAGGCCAGTCGCACCGTCTCGGCGATGATGCCTTTGAGCTCGGCGTCGGAGTACTCGTAGGAGAACCTCTCCGCCGGCGAGGACACCGCCGCGTTGTAAGTCTCGGTGTTCCGGCCATGCAGGCGCACCAGCGTGTAGTTTGGGTTCGTGACCTCCCAGACCGGCGGCACGCTGTTGTCGAAGCCCCGTGGCCCGTCGACCACGGTGTGCACCGCGCTCAGGGCGCGAAGCATGGCCAAGGTCTCGACGGTCCGCTTCGTGCCGTCCCACCAGCTGCTGTGTCGGAACTCGATGCTGATGGTGTCCAGCGGCAGCTTCTGGCGGATTGACTCAAGATGAGCGACCACCCGAGGGCTCGGCACCACCGAAGGCGGGAACTGGAAGTGGATTAGCCCCAGCTTGCCGTTCAGGCGCAGCGGCTCGAGCGATTGGTGAAAGGCCTCCCAAAGCGCGTCTTTCACCTCGTCGGCGGTGTCCCGGTAGAGCAGCCGCTTCCGGCCAGGCAAGAGATCCTTCACACCGCGTGGCAGCACCTGCACGTCGGTCTGGTGCCCGGTGAAGAAGCGGAAGGCCTTCACATTGAAGACAAACCCCTCGGGAGTGCGCGCCGCCCAGTTGTGCGTGTTCGTCTGGGAGGGGATGGCGTAGTAGCTGCTGTCCACCTCGACCAGCGGGAAGATGCTGGCGTAGTAGCGCAGGCGCGCCTCCGGCGTCTTGCAGTCCGGAGGGTAGAAGCGGCCGCAGTCGATCAGCGTCTTCTCGGCCCAGGAAGCATGCCCCACGAGAGTCATGTCCCATTATGGGCACCAGCAGCCGCCCCCCTGTAGGGATTCGCCGCGTCGGCGGGCAGCGAGAACATTCCTGCACCGAGCACGGTCCCCGAACTTGGCGTCAGCCCTGGCGCTGGAGTGGGGGGCAAACCACTCCACATGACCCCTTGCGCATCCCAGGGGATTCAGGGCGGGATGAGAACCGCACGGTCCAGCGCACATCGCGTGCGTAGCCGGATGGACCGGACCTCGGCGCTTTCGCCGGCCAGTTGTCTCCTCGCGCGGCCTCGGCCGCACGTTCGCCCGCCAGGACCACCCTGGCGGGCTTTCTTTTGAGTGACGCACCCCATGGTCTACGTCCGGGCTTTCCGATATCCTGACTGCAGGAGTGGGGAATCATGACCGTTTGCGTAGCCGCTATCTGTGAGGGGAGCCAATCAGTGATCGGCGCTTCAGATCGCATGCTGACCGCTGGAAACGTCCAGTTTCAGCCGCCGGTTTCGAAGTGCTATGCCCTTACCAGTTCAGCGGTCCTGATGGTCGCTGGCGAGATGACGATTCAAGCTGAAATTGTGAGCGTCATGAGGGACAAGCTCTACGCGATGCTAAGTGTCGACCCCCCGCCCGACTGGCTCCGCATCAGCGAGATCGCCGCGATGTACTCGCAAGTGCACAGTGAACTGCGCGCAAAGCGCGCGGAAAGTGAGTTTCTGCGCCCACTCGGCCTGTCGTTGGAGACGTTTCTCTCGCGGCAAACTGAGATGTCCTCGCAACTGGTGTCGAGCCTCGCTACGGAAATGATCACGAAGGCCTTCCCGCGAGTGGAGGCGATCATTGCAGGCGTGGATCGGACAGGCGCGCACATCTATGTGGCCGACGGGGCGACGGTCTCGTGCCACGACGCAGCTGGCTTCGCGGCCATCGGCAACGGTTGGTATCACGCCAACTCGCACCTGATGTTTTCAAGGCACGGAAAGAATGCGGGCTTCACGAAGACTTTATGGCTGACCTACAGTGCGAAGAAGAGGGCTGAAGTAGCGCCGGGGGTTGGCGAGGACACGGACATGTTTGGGGTGCGCGGATTAGGTCAGCATTTCGATATTGGCGATCACGTGTTGGCTGAGTTCGACATCGTGTATGGCCAGATGGTCGAGCTGCACGCCCAGGCTGACGCGGAATCTGAAAGGAAGGCGAATGAAAGTCTTACGGAACTTCTCGCTGCAAGAGCCTCTGTTGGGGCCGAAGAGCAACAAGCTGTTGACCCCGCGCCGCCCGCTGACGGGGCAACTTTATCAAGCGACGGCGATCAGACAGTCACAAGTTGAGGAAGCTGATCGAAGGGCGGCCGGCAAGGAATCGCTCTTCGGACAGGTTTCAGACTTGGCTGCGCCAGCATCAATGTCTCCAATTGGGCAGTTACCTGTTCCAGACGAACAGTCGCGTGCGGAGCCGTTGACTCCTTTGATCCCCCTATAGGGTTCGACCGACCGGCGGCGCGCGGGAACACTCGCGCGCATGGCAACACGCAAGCCGGCCAAGAAGCAGGCACCCGCACCGAAGAAGACCACCCCCAAGCCCGCAGCCGCCAAGAAGGCCGCGGGCGCACCTGCGCGCAAGAAGGCCGCACCGCCGGCCAAGCCGAAGAAGCCAGCCCGACCGGCCCGAGCAGCAACACCAGCACCAGCCGCAGAACCCGCACAGCTCGGCCTGACCGACCTCCAGCAGCGCTTCGTCGACGAGTACCTCGTGGACCTGAACGGCACGCAGGCTGCCATCCGAGCCGGCTACAGCCCGGACACCGCCCGGCAGATGGCATCGGAGAACCTGTCAAAACCGTACATCCAGATTGCCATCGCTGAAGCTCGAAAGGCCCAGCAGACGCGCACGCACATCGAGGCCGATCGCGTGGTGGTGGAGGCTTGGAACATCGTGTTCGCCGACCCGCGTGAACTGGTGCAGATCAAGGTCGGCTGCTGCCGGCACTGCTGGGGCGAAGGGTTCAAGTTCCAGCGCACCGTGGGCGAGTTCAACCACGACCGCGAGCAGCACGCCCTGAAGGCTGGCAACCTGGCCGACTTCGACGAGAAGGGCGGCATCGGGTTCGATCCGCTCAAGCCACCGCATCCGGCCTGCCCGGACTGTGGTGGCGATGGCTACCCGCGCACGGTGCTGACCGACACGCGCCAACTGTCGCCCGCGGCGCGCGCCCTGTACGCCGGCGCCAAGATGACGAAGTACGGCATCGAGGTGCAGATGCACGACAAGGCCGCCTTCGCGGAGAAGCTCTTCAAGCACCTGGGCCTCTACGAGAAGGACAACCAGCAGAAGACCGACCCACTGGCCTCGCTGCTGCGCCGGATCTCGAATGGGAATGCCAACGGCTTCAAACCTGTGGCCGACGATCCCGAGGCGCCCGCCACCGGTTCGCCCGACTCGAACGGCATGCAGCCCCGTCAGGACGTGGAAGGCGAGGACTGAGCATGGCCGCCAAGGTGCTGGACGAAGAGCGCGACGCCTGGCTGCCCGAGCTGCATGGCGGCGCGGCCATCGACAGCCAGCTCTGGCCCGACAAGCCGCGCGACCTGAAGCGCATCAAGGTCATCCCGCCCACGCACGTGCCGCAGGACGAGGCGGAGCTCGAGCGGTGCCTTCAGGACCCGGAATGGCGCCTGTTCAGCGGGTGCCTGTACCAGATCATCGTGAAGGGGAAGAACGAAGGCGACGACGACCTCGTGCAGCCCTTCATCCCGAACCGCGCGCAGAAGCGCTTCATTCGCAGGCTCTGGCACCGCAACATCATCCTGAAGGCGCGGCAGCTCGGATTCACCACGCTGATCGCCATCCTCTGGCTCGACCACGCGCTGTTCAACGGCAACCAGCGGTGCGGCATGATCGCCCAGGACCGCGAGACGGCCGAGGCCATCTTCCGCGACAAGGTTGTCTTCGCATACGACCACCTGCCCGAGGAGCTGCGCGAGCGCTTCCCGTTGGCGCGCGCCAGCACCAAGGAGCTGCTGTTCGGCCACAACAACAGCAGCATCCGCGTGGCGACCAGCGTGCGCGGCGGCACCATTCACCGCCTGCACGTTTCCGAGTTCGGGAAGATCTGCGCCAAATTCCCGGCGAAGGCGAACGAAGTGGTCACCGGCTCGATACAGGCGGTGCCGCTGTCCGGCATCCTGGTGATCGAGAGCACGGCCGAGGGCACCGAAGGCGAGTTCTACGACATGTGCCAGCGCGCCCAGGCGCTGGTCGCGTCCGCGGCCAAGCTCACCGCCAGCCAGTACCGCTTCCACTTCTACGCCTGGTGGCAAGACCCGGCGTATTCGATGGACCCGGCCGGCGTCCCGATCAGCAACGAGCAGCACGACTACTTCAACGAGATCGAGCAGACGTGCGGGTGCAAGATCGACCTTGGGCAGCGCGCCTGGTACGTGGAAAAGCTGCGAAACGACTTCTCCGGCAAGGAGGAGAAGATGTGGCAGGAGTACCCCTCGACGCCCGAAGAGGCCTTCCAACAGTCCACGGCCGGCCACTACTACGCCAAGGACCTGGTGCTGCTGCGCAAGCGCGGCGGCATCTGCCAGGTGCCAGTACTCGACCTGCCGGTCTACACGTTCTGGGACATCGGCAACAGCGACGGCACGGCCATCTGGTTCATGCAGGTGCTGCGCGGCGAGGACCGCTTCATCGGCTACTACGAAGAGCACGAGGAAGACCTGCGCCATTACGCGCGGCACCTTCAAGACCGCGGCTTCCTGTACGGCGGGCATTTCCTGCCGCACGACGCCGACCACAAGCGGCTCGGCGACTACAACCGCAGTACCCGCGAGCAGCTGCAGCTCCTGCTGCCCGGTCAGGCCTTCTTCATCGTCCCGCGCGTCACCGAGCTGATGACCGGCATCTACACCGTGCGCAAGCACATGAAGAGCGCCTTCTTCGACCTGGACGGCACGAAGGAGGGGATGCAGCGCATCCAGGGCTACCGGAAGAAGTACAGCCAGTCGGAGAACCGCTTCCTCGACCAGCCCGACAAGAGCAATGGATGCACCGAGGGCGCCGATGCCCTGCGCCAGTGGGCCCAGGCCAAGGAGCTGGACCTGCTGAGCAGCCTCACCCAGAACGGAAGCTACGTGGAGGCCCCCGAGCCTGTCTGCGTGTAAGGACCACCACCATGACCAACCAGACCAACGACCTCGACCCCGTCGACACCCCGGACGGCGACGTGCCGCTCTCCCTCGCCGAGTACCGCGACATCCTCGACGAGATCGACAACCAGCCGCGTACCTGGCGCCGCACGGCCGACCGGGAAATGGACTACGCCGACGGCAACCAGCTCGACACTGAGCTCATCCGCGCGATGAAGGCGCAGGGCATCCCGACCACCATGGAGAACCTGATCGGCGCATCGCTGGAGGGCATCCGCGGCTACGAGGAGGCCACCCGAACCGACTGGCGCATTACGTCCAACGGGCAGCCCGGCGGCCAGGACGTGGCCGACGCGATCAGCTTCAAGCTCAACGAGGCCGAGCGCAAGAGCAAGGCCGATGACGCTTGTAGCGGGGCCTTCTATCCGCAGATTGCCGTTGGCATCGGTTGGGCGGAGGTGTGCCGCAACTCCGACCCCTTCGACTACCCGTACCAGTGCAACGTGATTCACCGCAACGAGATCCACTGGGACTGGACCAGCTCGAAGGACGATCTGAGCGACGCGCGGTGGCTGCGCCGTCAGCGCTGGATGCACCCGTCACGCCTGGCCCGGGTCTTCCCCGACCACAAGGACCTGATCCGCCGCTACGGCCGAGCGGGCATCAACTGGTGGTCGGAGTTCGACGAGACGCAATACGGCGGTGGCAGCACGGGCCTGAACCGGGCGTGGGACATCGCGCGCGAGTGGACCCGGCTGGAGGATCGGTGGTTCAACCCGATGAACAGGGAGGTGTGCGCGTCGGAGCTCTGGTACCGGCGGTGGTCCGATGTCATCGTGCTCAAGAGCCCGGACGGCCGCGTGGTGGAGTTCGACGAGAACAACCCGGCCCACGTCTTCGCTGTGGCCAACAGGCGCGTGCAGTTCGTGCGCGCGACGGTAGCCAAGGTCCGCCGCAGCTACTGGCTGGGCCCGCACGTCCTCTTCGATGGCCCCAGCCCCTACGCGCACCGCTATTTCCCGTACGTGCCGTTCTGGGGGTTCCGCGAGGACGGCACCGGCGTGCCGTTCGGCTACGTGCGCAACCTGATCGACCAGCAGGACACGCTGAACAACGGCAACGCGCGGCTGCGCTGGGGCATGAGCTCCTATCGCACTGAGCGCACCAAGGGCGCGGTGGACATGCCGGACGATGTGTTCCGCCGCACGATCAATCGGCCCGACGCGGACATCGTGTTGAACGCTGCCCACATGGCGCAGCCTGGCGCGAAGTTCGAGGTGAAGCGCGACTTCCAGGCGAATGCGCAGCAGCTCGAGCAGCTTCAGAACGCACGCAACGCCATCGAGCGCATCAACCCGGCGGCCGCGGGTGCGTTCTCCGGCCGGCGCGGCACGGCGAACAGCGGCGTGCAGGAGCAGACCCAGGTAGACCAGGCCAACCAGTCCCTCGCGCACATGATGGGCAACCAGAAGCGGGCGCGCACCCAGGTGGGCGAAATGCTGGTGGCGATGCTCGTGCAGGACATCGGTTCGAGCCCGCACGCGGTGGTCATCGAGGGCGACGACGTGACGCCCGCCCGCACTGTGGTGCTCAACAAGCCAGAGGCGGACCCGCTCACCGGCGTTCCCTACCTCTCCAACGACCTGCAGCGCACCATGCTGCAAGTCGGCCTGCAAGACGTGCCGAGCTCGCCGACCTACCGCGGCCAGCAGCTCAACGCGCTGTCCGAGTCGATCAAGAGCCTACCGTCGCAGTACCAGGCCGCGGCCATGCCGTTCCTGGCCAGCCTCATGGACGTGCCGTTCAAGCGCGCCCTCGTGGAGGCCCTGCGTAACGCGGCGGCGCAGGAGTCGCCCGAGCAGGTCGAGCAGCGCATCCAGAAGGCCGTGGCCGACGCGCTGGCCAAGGCCGGCAACGACCTCAAGGCGCGCGAGCTGGACATGAAGGAGCGCAAAACCGAAGCCGAGATCCGCAAGCTGATGGCGGATGCGGTGCAGGTGGGCGTGCAGGCTGCCTTCGCGGCGATGCAGGGTGGCGCGCAGGTGGCGCAGATGCCCATGATCGCGCCCATCGCGGATGCCATCATGCAGGGTGCTGGCTACAAGCGGCCCATGCCGGGCGGCGACGATCCGAACTTCCCGACGCCGGCGCAGACGGCGGCCATGAACATCAAGGACCCGTACATCCAGGGGGAGGGGCCCGCGCTGGTGGTGCCCGACGCGCAGGAGGAGGCGAGCGCAGCGCTGCCGGTGCGTGAGAACACCAGCCCGACATTCCCCGCGCGCGCGGCGGAGGGGGCCAGCGGTATTGACGGCATCGAGACTGCACGCACCGCCGATAACGTGCCAGCCTGAGCGACTAGGAGCCGCCGAGAAGGGAGGGCTTTCGACCCACACCAGGGACACCATCCGAAGGTGGTGGCTTCAGGAAGAACTCGTAGCCCGGAACGTCTTGCGATGGGTCAAATGCTTTGGCCCATTTTTGTTTGTCGGGGTCAGCCGCGCTGTGAAGCATCCCGGCAACCCACTCGGAAAAGTGGATGACCACCTCCTTGGGGCTTGCTTGTGCCAAATCGAAGGTGCCGCCTGCCTTGGTGAAGGCCGAATACATTGCGATTCCAACGATAGCCTGGATGTCATCCTTTGAGATTTGCACACGCCTGACATGGGCCATTCGATTGCGAATTGTTCCAAGCGCTCGTAGACCCGGCCTCGAGCTTGACAGGAGGGCGTTGGTGCTTGGAATCATCCCGACCTTTTGCTCATAGCGCAGCCGGAGTTGGTCAAGGTCCAATGTGGGATGAAGGCGCTGGAGGTACTCCGTGAGGAAAAACTCCACGACCAAATGGGCATGAAGCACCTGACCCAACTCTTCAGAGTCCTGTTCCCAAACAGTGTTGAAAGCAGCACGTCGTCCTTCCACATTCTTCCAAACCTCTTCGTGTCCTCCGTAGAGTGCGGCGAGTCGCGCAATCGCAATCTCAGCAGGAAGGAACCAGGAGTCGGGCAAGTTCTGTTCGGTCATCTCCGGAGCCTAGCAAACAACGCCCATCTGTTGGGGTAGGTGCATGCCCGAAGGATCGCGAATAGCGTCACGGCCGTGGGCCGGTCGCCTGCTTCAGGATGGACTCGACCGTCCCCCCGCTTCTGACTCGTGCCTTTCGTCTTACGGCAGGAGACCAATCCGCTGGCACCAGTGGCGGGCGCGAAAGGTCGAGTGGGCGTCATACAGAAGCGAACGCAGTCGCGGCGATTCAATGCCCAGTTCTTGAAGCAGCAACAGGTGATAGATGAATCCGAGCACCTCGGCCAGCTCATGGGCCTCCGTCGTGAGTGACTCGCTATTCGCATCCCGCCGGCCGCCGAAATGCGAAATCAAATTGCGCACATCGGCGCATCGTTTTGCAAATTTTCTGATCGCGTCTTTGTCGACATTAAGCGGTAAAAGTAAGGAGCAAAAAAGCTCGGATAGACGTTCTACGAGTGACGGTTCGCCCGCATGGGCTAGCCTCTTACGTAACCAGGTTTTGTCTTTTTCTAGTTGAATGTCGCCGAGAATTCGGCCGATCTTTTCGTCGAGCGGAGTGACCTGCGGTGGTTTGCTTCTCCGATGCAGTGCCTCTAAACCCCATATCAGACTCGCAAAGCGATGTTCGACGTAGAAGGTCATGCCTCGGCGGGTTGCCAAATAGAGATAGATTCCAGGGCCAAGGTCCCGGCGCATCTTTATGAAGCGCTGATAAAGCTCTCCGAATTGAAGGGCCACATGGTCGAAGAGCGTGAAAAGGTCATGCCAACGAGGTGCTTCAGCCTTCCCTCCGATTCGGTAGAAGTAGGCGGTAGCAACTCGGCGCTTTTTGCCCAACGTGACTGTTGGCCATTCGAGCGGCCGGTCGGAGCCGGTCAGAAGAATCATCAAGTCCTGAAGAATCCTGTACCGCTCAATCGCGTCAGCCGTCGAGAAGGGATGTTGAGGGATCCAAGCAATAAAGTGTCGAGTTATGAGCTCTACGCTGTGACGCCTGATTTGCGGAACAGCCGGTCCCAAAACTTCAGAGCGGATCTCCAACTTTCCGTCGTCTAGACGATAGCGCTTGGGCTTGGTCGTCGTGTGTTTAACGCTCAGAGTGCGAGAAGTTTTCTTGGGTTGCAGTTCGCCTCGGCTGATCCAGTCTTCGAATCCTGCAATATCGACCTCGACCTCGCGAACGTCTTTGACAAGGTCCTCGTCCGGAAACGGTCCGCCCGCGACCAGGCAAATCTCAACACGGTAGCTCACATACGAAATCCCGCGGCTTCGAGCTGACCCGCCATTTCTGAACAACCCGGTTAGCTTGACGTACTGGCTGCTTTTCTTCAACAGCCCCAAGAACGTGCGGCCGTTGAGGTCGTCCCTCGTGTCATCAAGGATGACTTTCCAAGGGTCGCCGCTGCCCGAAAACATTCCGTCGAGCTCGAGCTGAATTGTCCCTTCGGAGTCAATTGTGAGCAGGCCAGGGACCGCGCCCGGTGGAACCTCCCCATCCGGTAGCGCTTCTTCAGCGGTCCAGAAAAAACCGCGGTCTTCTAGCTGAATCGATTTCATGGGTTTGACAAATGAAAGGCGAGCCTGAAGCGGCGAGTTTGCCTTAGCAGCGTCAGCGACTGCAGTTGCCAAGTTTGCACCCCCTGTAGGGTTTCGAGAGTGAGCGAGACCCCGGCAAAGTCATGCTCAAGCGTGAAGCGAGAGCGGATCGTGAAGCAGCCCGCTCGTGAGAGCCGGCACCTCCCTCGAAAGAGTGCGAGGAACTCCCCCTGCTGGAGGTGTACCGGGTAGGGCTTCGGCCCTGCCCAGTGCTCCGAATGCGGATGTCCCCAGCGGCCACGGCGATATGTGGCGGACGAGCATGACGGCAACAAACGAGAACTTCTTTGACAGCATCGACGGCGCACTGACGCCGGAGCAGGCTGCCCAGGCATTTGCCTTGGCGGAACAGGGCGATACCGGCGGCAAGCCGGATGCAGGTGGCGCGCCCACGACCACCGCTGCGACGGACAGCACGAGCACCACGACGGCTACCCCCACGGACAACGAACAGGCCAAGCCCGCCGACGCGGGCAAGACCACCACCACCGGCGCAGAAGGCGCGGGCACCAAGGACGGCGCCGAGGTCATCGACCCCGCGAATGCCGTGGTGCTGGCGCGGGACGGCAAGCACACCATCCCCTACGACCGACTGGAGAAGGCCCGCCAGGGCGAACAGCACTGGAAGGCTCAGGCAGAGGAGGCGCAGCGCCAGCTGACGGACCTCAGGGCAAAGGCTGATGCGCGAGCAGAAGCCGGCCAGGCACCGACCAAGACCGACAACATGGTCGCCGCGGCAGAGGCGGCCATCGAGAAGGGCGTGGACGCGAGCCTGTTTGGCGATTTCTCGGAAGAGGCGCTCGCCGCCGGCATCGCGAAGCTGGTGCAACAGCAGGTGGAGGTGCACGTCGGCAAGGCCGTCGCACCGCTGCAGGCCAAGCAGCAGCAGGACGCGGCCACGGCGCACTACGACGCGATCTACAAGGCGCACCCCAACGCTGACTCCATCGTGGAGAGCGCGGAGTTCAAGGCCTGGGTGGACGCGCACCCGAGCGCTGTTCGCAACGCCTACTGGCAACTGTTCGACCCCAACAAGGGTAGCACGGCCGCGGAAATCGTCGAGGTCTTCGACGCATTCGCCAAGGTCGGCAAAGAAGCTCCTACGCCCGCAGCCTCTGACAAGGCTGCGGCCACGGCCGCCGCTGCTTCCGCGCGTGTGGAGCCCCCTGCAAGCCTGTCCGGTATCCCGGGCGGTCGCGCGGACGGGCTCTCGCCGCAAGAGCGCATGGCGCGCATGGATGGCAGCGACCTGTACCTGGCCATGGAAAGCATGTCGCCGGCGCAGATCGAGGCCTTTCTGAACAAGCGACTCTGATTGCAACAGGCATCGCCGGGAGGCGAGGCCCATCCCATCGAAGGAGGACTCCATGTCCGAAAGCAAAACGAACGTCCCGTCGGGCGCCACCGGCGCCATGATCCAGCAGGCGGTAGGGGTCTTCCACACCTGCATGCAGCGCAACACGACGCTGAACCGCCTCACGGGCAAGATGCCCACCATCGAGAACGCCATTGCGGGCGCGAAGCGTCAGTCGAAGCCCACGATGCCCATCGTGCGCGCCGACGACCTGGGCAAGAACAAGGGTGACGAGATCACCTTTCACCTCGACAACCCGATCAGCGGCTACCCGATCATGGGCAGCGAATACGCCGAAGGCAAGGGCGTGGGCATGTCGTTCTCGGAAGACCGGCTGCGCGTCAACCAGGCGCGCTTCCCGGTGGACATGGGCAACACCATGACCCAGATCCGCAGCCCCTACGACCTGCGCCGCCTGGGCCGCCCCAAGGCGCAGCAGTTGATGAACGACTACATCGACCAGTCGATCCTCGTTCACATGGCTGGCGCCCGTGGCTTCCACGACAACAAGATCGAGTGGCGCGTGCCGCTCGCCTCGCACCCGAAGTTCAAGGAAATCATGGTGAACCGGGTGAAGGCGCCGACGCGCAACCGGCACCTGGTGGTCGGCGGCGGCGCGGTGGGCGAGGTGAAGGCGAACGCTGGCGAACTGACCATCGCCACGACGGACATGTTCACCATGGATGCGGTGGACTCGCTGCGCTCGTGGATGGACCAGATCCCGCTGCCGCCGCCCCCGGTGGAGTTCGAGGGCGATCTGGCCGCCACCGACAGCCCGATCCGCGTCGCGCTGGTGTCGCCCGCGCAGTACAGCGGCTTCGCCACGAACCCGGACTTCCGCAGCTTCCAGGCCAACGCTTATGCGCGCGCCCGGCTGGCGAAGGACCACCCGCTGTTCCTCGGCGACGTGGGCCTCTGGAACGGCATCCTCATCGTGAAGATGCCCAAGGCGATCCGCTTCTACGCTGGCGACCAGCTCAACTACTGCGCTGCGTACGACAGCGAGGTCGAGTCCAGCGTCGTCGTACCGGCGTCGTTCGGCACCACCTTCGCCGTGGACCGCGCGCTGCTCCTGGGCGGCCAGGCGCTGGCGCAGGCCTTCGGCAGCTCGGAGCACAGCGGCATCCCGTTCTTCTGGTCGGAAGAGAAGGGCGACCACGGCGACAAGCTCGAAATCCTGATCGGCGCCATCCTGGGCATGTCGAAGATCCGCTTCGCAGTGGACCACGGCGACAGCACCCAGTTCACCGACCACGGCGTGACGGTGCTGGACACGGCCGTTCGCATCATCAAGCCGCGCGGCTGATGACCTCGGGGGCCGGCTGCGGTCGGCCTCCGCCTTCACCTTTCTCGAATCACACAGGAGGCCAACATGGCAACCATTAAGAAACTGGGGCTGGGCATGCAGCAATTCGGCGGCTTCACCCCATACGGCAACCTCACCACGCTGCGCGCCGCGCTGCTGACCGCGGCCGACGGTAGCGCGCTCAACGCGGACAGCGCCACGCCCCTCGGCATCGGCGATGTCGTGGTGCTCGACAAGTTGCCCGAGGGCATGGTGCTGGAAGACGCGCAACTGATCGTGTCGACGGCGATGACCGCCGCAGTGACCGGCTCGCTGGGCTTCATCTACGCCGACGGTGTGGACAGCGCCGACGTGCCGCAGGACGCCGCGTACTTCGGTGCCGGCCTGGCGCTCAACGCGACCGGCCGCCTGCGCGCCGCCACCGCCAAGGTGCCGGTGAAGCTGCCCAAGCCCGCGCTGCTGGTGCTGACCATCGCCGGTGCGGCCAACGCGAAGGCCTCGCGCGTGGACGTGATCGTGCACGGCGAGCGCAGCGGTCCGAAGTAATCGACACCTGAGTCGAGCGGGGCGGGGCCATGTGCTCCGCCCCTTCGTCACATCCAAGAGGAGCAACCCATGTCCGCCAGCCAACTCGTCGCCATCACCTACATCGGCACGGAAACGCCGTTCCAGGACCGCATCTACCGATCGCGCCTGACCTTCGACCCCGACCAGACCCGCGAGGTGCCGGCCGAGCTTGCTTCCAAGTTCCTGCTGCACGCCGACGTGTTCAAGGCGGCCGACGAGAAGGCTGCTGAAGCGACGGCGAAGAGCAAGAAGGCCGCCGCGCCGAAGGACGACACGGCGGAGACGCTCGAAGCCGCCCAGAAGGCTGAAGAGGAGCGTCGCCAGAAGGAGGGCCAGCGGTTCGAGCTGCACCAGCAGATCGACAAGATGGACAAGCAGGCGCTGCGCGACTGGACGAAGACGAAGTTCCAGCAAGAGCTGCCTGGCAACCTCGGCATCGAGAAGATGCGTGATCGCGTCAAGGGCTTCGTGGACCAGTTCGGGGCGCCCTGAGCATGACCTTGGAGGATCTCATCGCCTCATTCAGAGTGGATGCGGACGACGTTCCAACGAGCGTCCGAGGGGGCGAGCGTGATCTCCTCTGGAAGGACGCCGAGCTCGCGCGATTTTTCGGAGAGGCAGAGGAAGAGGCCGCGATCCGCAAGCGCTTGCTCTTCGATGACTACACCGAGAGCATCGTTCAGATCGCCGTGGTGCCGCGTCAGAGCTCCTATCCGCTCGACCCGCGCATGTTCGAGGTCACGAAAGCCCGTTTGCTTGCTACGCCAAATGGCGCGTGGATTCGTGATCTTCATATCACCACCCGAGACGAACTCGATGCCGTCAGTCCCGGCTGGCGCGACAGGGAGGGCCAACCGTCCCACTTCATACAGGACGACACGCGCGCAGTACTCCCCGGCATAGTGAATGGCGCTTACACGCTGCGGCTCGAGGGCTATCGAACGCCCCTGTCGCCGATCACGGAAGAAAGCGATGGCAGCACAAGGCCTGAGATTGCGTCGATCCACCACCGCTTTCTAGTCCATTGGGTACTGCATCGCGCGTACAGCAAGCCCGACAGCGAAACGCTGAACCCCCAGAAGTCCGCGCTGGCTCTGGCGGCATTCGAGGATTACTTTGGCCGTCGACCCGACGCTGATTTGCGCAAGGACTGGCAAGCCAGTCAGCTCCATCACAACAAGGCGTGGTTGATTTGAAGATGCCCGGAACACGCTCGGTCCCAATCGGTGTTCTCTCAGGCGTCAACAACCGCCTGGAGCAGTCGCAGCTCGAATCCGAGCCAGCGCGCGGCGTCAAACTGCAGGCGCTGGCTGCCGGGGTGAACATCGACCTCAACGATCGCGGCGGTGTGCGCCGGCGCCGCGGGCAGACGCTGCGCGCCGCCGGCACCGCGCACTCGGTCTGGGGCGATGGCCACGACGATGGATACGCCGTCATCGGCGCCGACCTCGTGCGGCTCACGTCCAGCGGAAACGGGTTGCAGGCCGAGGTGATGCGTTCCGTTGTATCCGCCCGGCGCCCCATGTCCTTCGAGCGCTTTCCCGACGGCGCAATCTACTACGCCAACGGCGAAGTGATGGGCCGCATCCGCGATGGCGTGGACGGCCCTGTCGTCACCGAGGCGCTGGGCAGCTTGCCGGTGTTCACCGTGATCGCTGGGGGCCTGGCTGCCGGCCTCTACACCGTGGCGCTCACGGTCGTGGGCGCCGACGGCGAGTCCGCCGCCACAGCGCCGGTGCAGGTTGACGTGCCGGCCAACGGTGGCATTCGCCTCTCCAGCCTGCCGGGCGACCAGGTGCGCGTCTACATGACCGGCCCGAACGGCGAGATTCCCACGCTCGAGCTGGAGACCTCGGCCGCCAGCGTCGACGTCCTGACGCACTCGGCCTCGGGCATCCGCTGCCAGACCCTGCTGCTCGCCAGCATGCCAGCCGGTGAGATCGTGCGGCACTACAACGGCCGGCTGCTGACCGTGGTGGGCAAC
>Ga0209676_1000622_pt1 | contig 51474 bp, 41 predicted proteins | sample AraplaCvi_mLB_r2_FD_184282 | JGI IMG/M metagenome (GOLD analysis project Ga0209676, IMG submission 184282) | Arabidopsis root microbial communities from North Carolina, USA - plate scrape MF_Cvi_mLB_r2 (SPAdes) (version 2) | ecosystem: Host-associated > Plants > Roots > Endosphere | place: USA... | reverse complement strand
CCAGCATGCGCTCCTGGCTTTCCGACAGCATCATCTCGTAGGCCGACATGCCGGTCTCGCGCTGCGGGACCATGTCCATGTTCAGCTCGATGCCGACGCCGCCCTTGCCGGCCATCTCGACCGACGACGAGGTCAGGCCCGCCGCGCCCATGTCCTGGATGGCGGCGACCGCGCCGGTGGCCATCAGTTCCAGGGTGGCTTCGATCAGCAGCTTCTCCGCGAAGGGGTCGCCGACCTGGACGGTCGGGCGCTTCTCTTCCGAGTCCTCCGAGAACTCGGCCGAGGACATGGTCGCGCCGTGGATGCCGTCGCGGCCGGTCTTGGAGCCGAAATAGACGACCGCCAGGCCCGGGCCCGGAGCGGCCGAGTAGAAGATGCTGTCGGCCTTGGCCAGGCCCACGCACATGGCGTTGACCAGGATGTTGCCGTTGTAGCCCTTGTGGAAGTTGGTCTCGCCGGCGACCGTGGGCACGCCCACGCAGTTGCCGTAGCCGGCGATGCCGGCGACCACGCCGTCCACCAGGCGCTTGGTCTTGGGGTGGTCGGGCTCGCCGAAACGCAGGGCGTTGAGGAGAGCGATCGGCCGCGCGCCCATCGTGAAGACGTCGCGCATGATGCCGCCCACGCCCGTCGCCGCGCCCTGATAGGGCTCGATGTAGGACGGGTGGTTGTGGCTCTCCATCTTGAAGATGATCGCGTCGCCGTCGCCGATGTCGATGACGCCGGCGTTCTCGCCCGGACCGCAGATGACGCGCGGCCCGTCGATCGGGAACTTCTTCAGCTGGTTCTTCGAGGACTTGTACGAGCAGTGCTCGGACCACATCACAGAGAACACGCCCAGTTCCACCAGGTTGGGCTCTCGGCCCAGGCGCTTCAGGACGACGTCATATTCGGCGGGTTTCAGGCCGAACTCGGCGGCCAATTCGGCCATGGGCTTTTGGGGCGTGCTCATGGGCGCGCCTTCTAACCCGGTCGGTCGGATTCCGCTACAGCCTGTAGGCCGTTACATCGCCTTGATGACCCTCTCCAGGTGCGTCCCGGCCAGGACCAGCCACTGGTCGATGACCACACCGCCCTTCTCGACCGAGCCCAGGCGCAGCGACACGCCGGCCACGACGGCGCCGAACAGGGCCAGCAGCGCGATGGTCAGGTTCAGCAGAGGGTGGACGACGCCGGTGCGCTTGCGGCGCCTGGCCCAGACGGGCACGCCGCTGACATAGGTCTCGGGAAACCGAACTTCGGGGTCGGCCATGGTCATGTTAACTCTGCGCGTCCTGGAAGGCTCCGCCGACGCCTTCTCGTTTCTTCCCTTTGGAAAACACTGATCGAGCTTGACCGTCGATTCCAACGATCTCGCCCAGGCGGTGCGGCCTAATCCTTTTTCTCGTCCGTAAGGCGAAGCTTTTCGCCGCGGGCGGCGCCATGGTGGGGCGAATCTTGTCGGAGACCCGCATGCCCCTCGACCGCCGCGCCCTTCTGTCCGGTCTGAGCGTCACGGCGATCGCCGCGCCGCTGACGGCGGCCGGTCGCGACCGGGTCGTGACGGTCAGGCTGGTGACCGAGAAGGGAACCATCGTCCTGGCGCTCTATCCCGACCGCGCGCCGATCACCGTGGCCAACTTCCTGGCCTATGCCGACAAGGGGCTGATGAAGGGCGGAACCTTCTACCGGACCGTCTCACCCAAGAACGACAACAACCCGGCGACGATCAGCGTGATCCAGGGTGGGCTGGGCGACGGCGGCGAGCGGCTGCCGCGCATCCCGCTGGAGACCACCCGGCGCACAGGCCTGCGCCATACCGACGGCGTGATCTCGATGGCCCGCGACACGCCCGGCACGGCGACTTCCGAGTTCTTCATCTGCCTGGGCGACAATCCCTCGCTGGACTATGGCGGCGCGCGCAACAAGGACGGCCAGGGTTTCGCGGCGTTCGGCAAGGTGGTGAAGGGCATGGACGTGGTCCGCGCGATCCACGACGCGGCCACCGAGACGCGGGCCGACGATCCTTACATGAAGGGGCAGATGATCGAGAAACCCGTGCGAATCCTGGAGCTTAGCCGGAATTAAGGCGACTCCGCCGTAGGAACGGCCTGAGTCCGGGTCCGTTTTACCTCCGTGCGTCCAGAGCGCGCTGTGCAAAAGGAGTAAGCCCGATGGCTGAGCAGAACCGCAATCCACAGCAGCAACAGAACGACCAGCAGCGTCGAGCGCCCGGCCAGCAGCAACAGCAGGGCCAGCCCAGGCAGAACGAACAGGGCCAGAACGAGCAGGGCCGCAATCCCGGCGGCCAGGCCAACCAGGACGAAAACGTCAGGCGCGGCGACCGCTGACCTGACCAACACCTCTCCGTAGATGGGAAGGGCCGGCGGTTGGTCACCGCCGGCCCTTTTCGTTGGATGCTCCCCTGCGTTGCGGGGAGCATCTATTACTTCGCGTCGACCACCGGCAGCTCGATGAAGCTGGCCGTGTCGCCCGCGTGGAACACCCGCTGCGTCGCCTTCACGTAGTCGGACGGCTTGGCGAAGAAGATGTTCGGCACAAAGGTCTGCGGGTTGCGGTCGTACAGCGGGAACCAGCTGGACTGGACCTGCACCATGATCCGGTGGCCGGGCTGGAAGGTGTAGTTCGCGGTCGGCAGGATGAACTGGTACTTCAGCGGCGTGTTGGGCGTCAGGGCCTTGGGAGCGCTGAAGCTCTCGCGATAGCGGCCGCGGAAGATGTCCATGCCCACCGACAGCTGGTAGCCGCCCAGCTCGGGCTGGTTCGGAACCTCGTCCGGATAGACGTCGATCAGCTTGACCACCCAGTCACTGTCCGTGCCGCTGGTCGAGGCGAACAGGTTGACCTTGGGCACGCCGGCGATCTTCAGCGGTTCCTTCAGCGGCTCGGTGACATAGGTGACGACGTCGGTGCGGCTTTCGGCGTGGCGTTGGTCGCTGACCAGCCAGGCCTTCCAGCGGTCGCCGTCTGCGAACTGCACCGGGCGCTGGACATAGGGCACCGGCTTGGCCGGGTCCGAGACGTACTCGTCATAGGCCGCCGGGCCCTTCGCGGCGGCCGGGGCGGTGAAGGACAGGCCGCCCTTGGCGTCGAGATAGAGGTTCTTGCCGGCCTTGGCCGGGGTCCCGGCCTGGGGCCAGCTCTTGTAGCGGTTCCATTTGTTCTGGCCCGGGTCGTAGATCAGCACCGGTGGGGTGTCGGCCTTGGGGCCGTCCTTCAGGTACTGGTCGAAGAAGGGCTTGAGCACGTCGCGGCGGAACTGCAGGGCGGTGTCGCCGTCCCACTTGAACGGACCCAGGTTGTAGCCGTCGTAGTTCACCTGGCTGTGCCGCCAGGGCCCCAGCACCAGGTAGTTCTTGTCGTTGTTCGCGTCCTTGGACTCCAGCGCCGGATAGCTGTGCACCGCGCCCCAGATGTCCTCCTGGTCCCACAGACCCTGGATCCACATGGTCGGCACCTTCAGCGGCGTCTTTTCCATGGTCTTGTCCAGAGCCTGCTCGCTCCAGAAGCTGTCATAGGCCGTGTGTTCGGCCAGCTTCTTCCACCAGGGCAGCTGGTCCAGGCCGTGGTTCTTGGCGTAGTCGCCGGCCGAGCCCTCGCGCAGGAAATTGGAATAGTCGTCATAGCCCTGGCGCTGGACGCCGTCGCCGGCCCCGCGCACGCTGGTCTGGCGGGCGAAGTAGTCGAAATTGATCTGGCGGAAGGCGCCGTACTGGAACCAGTCGTCGCCCATCCAGCCGTCGACCATCGGGCTCATCGGGGCGGCGACCTTCAGGGCCGGGTGCGGATTGACCAGGGCCATGACGACGGTGAAGCCCTCGTACGAGCTGCCCACCATGCCGACCTTGCCGTTGGTCTCGGGCACGTTCTTCACCAGCCAGTCGATGGTGTCGTAGGCGTCGGTCGCGTGGTCGACCTCGGACGAATTAAGCGGCCCCTTCAGCGGCCGGGTCATCACGTACTCGCCTTCCGAACCGTACTTGCCGCGGATGTCCTGGATGACGCGGATATAGCCGCCGTCGGCCACGAAGACCTCGTCGCCCTGGGCCAGGGTCCCGGTCATGCGCGGGCTGTCGGCGCGGGCGGTGCGCTTGGCGGCGTTGTAGGGCGTGCGGGTCAGCAGGATCGGCAGGTTCTTGCCGCCCTTGGGGACGACGATGACGGTGTACAGCTTGGTCCCGTCGCGCATCGGCACCATGACCACGCGCTTTTCGTAGTCGTAATTGACCTTGGTCTGAACGTACTTGCCGTCGATATCCGGCGTCATGGCGGTGACTGGGGCCGTGACTTGCGCATGGGCTGCAGTCACGGCGAAAGCCGACAGCGCCGCGGCGGCCAGCAGGCCGGCGCGCAGATGGGAAACAAGATTCATGGTGGCCCTCCAATACTGGCGGGCACCTTAGGAGCGGCTTTCGGCGAGTGCTACAGTGTAACGGAGTCGTGGCGCACGATTTTGCCCGTCAGCGCGTGTAGACGCCCATGAACGTTGCGCCCACGCCGGTGCAGCCTTCGCCGTCGCTGGCGATCAGGTAGCGGTCGACGCGGCGGAAGGTAAGGGTGCAGGCGGGGAGGGCCGCGTCCGCGAACACCCCGGTCGGGCCGTCGACCATCAGATCGCCCTCGAAGCCGCCCGAAGGCAGCGAGGCGCGGTGTGTGTTCACCGTGTCGCCGCCCACATGCAGACCGCCATGGGCGTCGCGGGTGACCGTGATGGTGCTGTCGGCGAAGGACCAGTCGCCCAGCCAGCCCAGCGGCTTGTCGTTGGGGGCGGACTTGGTGAGGTCGCTGGCCCGCAGCCAGCCGACGGTGGGGGTCTTGGCGCCCGCGTACCAGGCGCAGGCCCAGCCGTTCCTGGCCTTGGTCACCAGCACCGCGTTCTTGGCGACCACATAGGCCTTGCGCTGGCAGGCAGGGGCGGCGTCGGGGCAGTTGAAGAAGTTGGCGCGCGCGACGGTGACGCGGGAGACCTCGGCGCCCTTGGCCAGGGCCGCGTCGATGAAGTCGGAATAGTCGCAGGCGCGATCGTCCCGGGCCCAGGCGGCCGAGGCTGAAAAGCCGACAACAACAGTGGTTGCGATGACTGCCAGGTGACGCATCGAACCCCCTCTGTCGATGTCAGGCGCTTTGGAAGATGCTCCGGAACAGCACCGCGCCGTCTTCCGAGCCCAGGTCCGCGTCGAAGGCGCGGTCGGGGTGGGGCATCAGGCCCAGGACGTTGCCGCCCGCGTTGACGATGCCGGCGATGTTGCGAGCCGAGCCGTTCGGGTTTTCCTGGTAGCGGAACACCACTTGGCCCTCGCCCTCGAGGCGGTCCAGGGTCTCTTCGTCGGCGAAGTAGTTGCCCTCGCCGTTGCCGACGGTCATGACCGCCTGGCGCTGCTCGCCGTAGCCGGCGGTGAAGCGGGTCTGGCCGTTGACGATGTCCAGGCCGACCGGCTTGCAGACGTACTTGAGGCCGGCGTTGCGCAGCAGGGCGCCGGGCAGCAGGCCCACTTCCGTCAGCACCTGGAAGCCGTTGCAGATGCCGACGACGGCGACGCCGTTGTTGGCGGCCGTCACGACTTCCTTCATGACCGGGCTCTGGGCCGCCATGGCGCCGCAGCGCAGGTAGTCGCCGTACGAGAAGCCGCCGGGCAGGACGATCAGGTCCAGGTCGTCCGGCAGCGCCGTCTCCTGGTGCCAGACCATCTCGACGCGGGCGCCCGCGGAGCGCTCGATGGCGACCTTGCAGTCGCGGTCACAGTTCGAACCGGGGAATACGACGACGGCGGCTTTCATGGCGCGGGCCTGTAGCACCGTTCGCACGGGATGTCAGTCCCGCGCGGCCGGAAACTCACGCGCACTCGTCCAGTTCCGGTTCGACCGGCTCGCCCGTCGGGGCGGGGAAGGGGGTCTTGAAGGTGAAGGCGGCGAGCGTCGGGCCGTGGGCCTTCAGCAGGGCCAGCTTTTCCAGCGCCTCTTCCACCGTCGGCTCATGGCCCACCGGGACCCACCAGAGGGCCAGGAAGGTGTCCATGTGCTCGAACCATTCCTTGCGGCGGCGCATGATCTCGACATGGCCGCTGCGGTAGACGTAGGCGCCCAGGGACGGGATGTCCTCCCAGACCGACAGGTTCGGAATGAACAGGGGATCGCCGTTGATCGCCAGATCGGTGGCGTTGTTCCCGTCGCCCTTCAGCCGCCAGACGAAACCGGGCGAGGACTCGGCCAAGGCGTTGATGCGGTCGAGATTGTCCGCGAAGTCCTTGATCATCGGATGGTCGATCGGCGCCCTCAGGCGTCCGACATTGACCTCGGCCAGATGGAACTTGGCGCTCATGGATATCTCCCTCTCGTCCGTTGGCCGAACATTGTGCGGCGAAGCTGCGAGCGAAAGGGGCGGGGCGGATTAAATCCGCCCCTCGCTTCTAGGCGATGTCGACGCGGTAGCTTTCGATGACCGTGTTGGCCAGCAGCTTCTCGCACATGGTCTTGACTTCGGCCTTGGCGGCTTCGGCGTCCGTGGCGTCCAGGTCGAACTCGATGACGCGGCCCACGCGGGCCTCCTTGACCGACGGCCAGCCCAGGCCGTGCAGGGCGTTCTCTACGGCCTTGCCCTGGACGTCGAGCACGCCGGGCTTCAGGAACACGTGGACGGTGGCTTTCACTCTTCTCTCCTCAGGGGGATTGGGGCCGCATGCGCCCCCTCCGTCGCGACGCCGCGCATCGCGCCACCTCCCCCGCGAGCGGGGGAGGAGAATCCTTAGTGCACGCCGCCTTGGATGACGGTCGGCATTTCCTTCATGATGCCGAGGCGGCGGGCCACCTCGGTATAGCTTTCGATGACGTTGCCCAGGTCGCGACGGAAGCGGTCCTTGTCCAGCTTCTCGTTGGTGGCGGCGTCCCACAGACGGCAGCTGTCGGGGCTGATCTCGTCGGCCAGGATGATCCGCGAGAAGTCACCCTCGTAGACGCGGCCGAACTCGACCTTGAAGTCCACCAGCGTGATCCCGACGCCGCTGAACAGGCCCGACAGATAGTCGTTCACCCGCAGGGCCATGGCCATCATGTCGTCGATCTCCTGGGTGGCGGCCCAGTTGAAAGCGGTGATGTGCTCTTCGGAGACCATCGGGTCGCCGAGCTTGTCGTCCTTGTAGTAGAACTCGATGATCGAGCGGGGCAGGGGCTGACCCTCGGTCAGGCCCAGGCGCGTGGCGATCGAGCCGGCGGCGATGTTGCGCACCACGACCTCGAGCGGGACGATCTCGACTTCCTTGATCAGCTGCTCGCGCAGGTTCAGGCGGCGGATGAAGTGGTTCTGGACGCCGATCCCGTTCAGGCGAGTCATGATGTACTCGCTGATGCGGTTGTTGATGACGCCCTTGCCTTCGAGAATGGCCTTCTTCTGCGCGTTGAAGGCCGTCGCGTCATCCTTGAAGTACTGGATCAGGGTGCCGGGCTCGGGGCCCTCGTAGAGGATCTTGGCCTTGCCTTCGTAGATCTTCTTGCGACGGGTCGTCATGGCTCTCGTCGAGGCCCTTCTGCAGCGCGCGCCCCACCGAAGAAACGAAAAGCGCGCGCGGCGAGTAGCTGCGCGCGGCGTTCGACTCAAGGCCGCTCACTAAAAAATATCCTATGGAACCTACCTGAATGAGTGCGCCCGCGCAAACAAACGTGGGCTGTTTTAGTCTATGATGAGATCGGAAACGTCGACTGCGGCTTATCCGCCGATTGCGGTGGAGACCGCCACGATATATGCAGCCGGCGTAAGAGCATGATCGACGAAAGTGGACGCCGGTTTCGGCGACCATCATGCTCTAAACGTTTAGAATTAGGGCCTGTCGTGGCCAGATGGACTTATCTGGCCACGACAGGCTCTCGGCGACTTTGGGGCCTTCATGACCACCTTCGACGAACGCGAACAGGGTTTCGAACGCAAGTTCGCGCACGACCAGGAACTGGAATTCAAGGCGACCGCCCGCCGCAACCGCCTGCTGGGCGAATGGGCCGCCGGCCTGATGGGCCTGGCGACGGTCGAGGAATACGCGCGCGCCGTGGTCAAGTCCGACTTTGAACAGCCGGGTGACGAGGACGTGCTGCGCAAGGTCTTCGAGGACCTGAAGGGCTCGGGCGTCTCGGCCTCGGAGGGCGAGGTTCGCATGAAGATGCAGGAACTGCTGGCCGTGGCTCGCGAGCAGATCAAGGCCGGCGAGTAAACGCCAGCTTGTCCAGACGCTGAACGAGGCCGCCCTCGAAGGGCGGCCTTTTTCTTTTCCGGCTAGTGCGTTTCGTACGACGCCTTGCCGCCGCTGATGGCGAAGGCTTCCTCGGGCGACAGCACCAGCTTCTTGCGGCCGACGGCGGCGAAATAGGCGATGCCGACGGCGAACCAGATCGCCACGCCGATGACGCCGGTCCGATAGACCGGGTCCTTCAGCTGGTAGAAGATCGTCACCAGCGAGATCACCACCGTCAGGCCAGCGCCGGCGACGCCGAACACGCTCTTGTACGGCCGCTCCATGGTCGGGAACTTCCGGCGCAGCAGGATGTAGGACAGGCCCTGGGCCACATAGGACAGCATGGCCCCGAACACGGCCATGTTCAGCAGGGTCCCGCCGATCATCGCCGCGCCCTTCTCGGCCCCCAGCGCGAACCAGACGGCCAGCATCACCGCCAGACCCGCCAGCGAGCCGGTGATCAGCGCCACGTCCGGCGTCTTGCGTACGCCATGGGTCACCGACAGCGGACGGGGGAAATAGCCCGCCCGCGACAGCGAATAGATCTGCCGGCCGTAGGCGAAGATGATGGCGTGGAAGCTGGCCACCAGGCCCGCCACGGCCACCGCCGCCAGCACCTTGGCCAGCGAACCGCCGTACAGGGCCCGGAAGCCGTCCAGGATCGGCTCGCCCGACTTGGAGAGGGCGAAGGTCCCGGCCGGGATCGAGCTGTTCAGCCACAGCACCAGCAGGGCCGAGACGATCAGGGTCAGCATGCCCAGGATGATGCCCTTGGGCAGGTCGCGCTGGGGCGTGTGCGATTCCTCGGCCGCCAGGGGCAACTGCTCGATGGCCAGGAACAGCCACACCGCGAACGGCAGCTGGGCCAGGGCCCCGCCGATCCCCGCCGGCAGGAACGGGCCGTGGCCGTCCTTCAGCTCGGTCCCGCCCGGGCCGACGTTCAGGGCGTACTTGGCGAAGTCCGCGTGGGGCAGGGCGCTGATCCAGAAGACCGCCAGGCAGGCCAGGGCCAGCAGGGTGATGACCACCGTGAAGCGGAATGACATCGCCACTCCGCCGGCATTCAGGCCGACGAACACGACATAGGCTCCGATCCAGTACAGCGGCTGGGCCCAGGTCGGCGTCTCGAAGATCCCGGACAGGTAGCTGCCGATGAAGAAGCAGACCACGGCCGCCGTCAGCACGTACTCGACGTTCTCGCACAGGCCGGTGATGAAGCCGCCCCACGGCCCCATGGCCGAACGCGCGAACGAGTAGGCCCCGCCGGTGTGCGGCTGGGCCGCGGCCATCTCGGCGATCGAGAAGGTCAGGCCCAGATACATGACGGTGATGATCAGGGTGGCCACGAACATGCCGCCCCAGCCGCCGACGCCCATCCCCAGGTTCCAGCCCGAGAACTGGCCCGAGATCACCGCCCCGACCCCCAGCGCCCACAGCGAGAACACGCCCGCATAGCGCTTGAGGCCGCGCTTCTCGAAATAGCCGTCCTCGACCTTCTCGTAGCTGACGCCGCCGCCGGCCGTCGGTTCGCTCATGACCCGTCCCTCCATGGTCTGAGCGTCGAGGTTGCGCCTCGGGCTCGGAGGGACACGAGTCCCGCCGGATATGTCGGACGCCCGACCTCGACCGCCGTTTACTATTTCATCACAGGGAACGCGGTTCGTCCAAATCGCGGGCGATAACCGGGGCGGCGGCGTGGGGCAGGGCGGCGGTGTCGCTCTCGTCCTTCAGGGCCACGCCCGTCAGCGACAGGCGCAGGGCCTCACGCATCAGCCAGGCCAGCTTGAAGGCGGCCTGGCCGTACGACAGTCCCTCGGCGCGGATGTTGGAGACGCAGTTGCGCTCGGCGTCGGTGCGCCCCACGCGCGGCTGGAAGGTCAGATAGGCTCCCAGGCTGTCGGGCGAGGACAGGCCCGGCCGTTCGCCGACCAGCAGCAGGACGAGGCGCGCGCCCAAGAGCTCGCCGACCTCGTCGCCCAGGGCCACGCGGGCCTGGCTGGCGATGGCGACGGGCGCGAGGCTCCAGCCTTCCGCTTGCGCGAACGGCAGCAAGGCGGCGATCAGCGGCGCGGCGTGGGCGTGGACGGCGGTGCTGGAGAGGCCGTCGGCGACAATAATGGCCAGGTCGGCGGGGCCGCGCGTGGCGGCCAGGGCGATGCGGCTCGTGTCGGAGAGACGGCGGCCCAGGTCCGGTCGGCGCAGATAGGTGGCGCGGTCGGGGGCGGCGCTGTCGACCTGCACCGTCGAGACGCCCAGGGCTTCGATCGCGTCCGCTGTCGCCAGCGCGTCGAATGGCGTGTGCACCGCGTCGCGGGCCTGGGCGTGGGCCAGGGAGAAGGCCAGCACCTCGCGGGTGGGCAGGCTGGCGCCCGAGCGGCCGATGGCGATCCGGGCCGGGGTGCGGGCCCGCAGGGCGTTCCACGGATCGGGCGGGACCGGGCGGCTCATGCGCTGGCCAGTAGCGGGTGGCCCGCGCGCGGCGGGGCCAGTCGGCCGTCATCGCCGGTGATCTTCAGCCGTTCCAGCCAGGCCTCGAACTCGGGCGCGCGCTTCAGGCCCAGCAGTTCGCGGACATAGAGGGCGTCGTGGAACGAGGTCGACTGGTAGTTCAGCATCACGTCGTCGGCGCCCGGCACGCCCATGACGAAGGTGACGCCCGCTGCGGCCAGGAGGGTCAGCAGGCTGTCCATGTCGTCCTGATCGGCCTCGGCGTGGTTGGTGTAGCAGACGTCCACCCCCAGCGGCGCGCCCAGCAGCTTGCCGCAGAAGTGGTCCTCCAGCCCCGCCCGGATGATCTGCTTGCCGTCGTACAGGTACTCGGGGCCGATGAAGCCGACGACCGAATTGACCAGCAGCGGCTGGAAGGCGCGGGCGACGCCATAGGCGCGGGCTTCCAGGGTCTGCTGGTCGACGCCGTGATGCGCGCCGGCCGACAGGGCCGAGCCCTGGCCGGTCTCGAAGTACATGACGTTGTCGCCGACGGTCCCGCGCTTCAGCGAGCGGCCGGCGTCCAGGCCCTCCTGCAGCAGGGCCAGGGTGACGCCGAAGCTGGCGTTGGCGGCCTCGGTTCCGGCGATCGACTGGAACACCAGATCCACCGGCGCACCGCGCTCGACCAGCTCGACGGCGCTGGTCACATGGGTCAGGACGCAGGACTGGGTCGGGATCTCGAACCGCTGGATCAGGTCGTCCATCAGCCGCAAGAGGTCGCCCAGGGTCGAGAGGTTGTCGCTGGCCGGGTTGATGCCGATCACCGCGTCGCCGCAGCCATACAACAGGCCGTCCAGGATCGAGGCGGTGATGCCGGCCGGGTCATCGGTCGGATGGTTGGGCTGCAGGCGCACGGCCATGGTCCCGCGCAGGCCGATGGTGTTGCGGAACGTCGTCGTCACCCGGCATTTGCTGGCCGCCAGGATCAGGTCCTGGTTGCGCATGATCTTGCTGACGGCGGCGGCCATCTCGGGGATCAGGCCGGGCGCGAGTCTGGCCAGGGCGGCGGGCGAGGCGGCCTCGGACAGTAGCCAGTCGCGGAACTCGCCGACGGTCAGGGACGAGACGGGCGCGAAGGCCGCCGCGTCGTGGCCGTCCAGGATCAGGCGGGTGACCTCGTCGGTCTCATAGGGAACGAGCGCTTCGGAAAGAAAGGTCCTCAGCGGGACGTCCGCCAAGGCCTGCTTGGCGGCGACGTTCTGCTGGGCGCTGGTCGCGGCGATCCCGGCCAGGGCGTCGCCCGAACGCGGCGGCGAGGCCTTGGCCATCAGGTCGGCCAGGCTGTCGAACCGCCACGTCGTCGCGCCGATGGTCGAGGCGAAGGCCATGCTTCCTCCGGGATCGCCGAAGGATGCCCCGGAAAGGCCTGGCCGCAAACACCAAGCGGGGACGCCGATGCGACGCCCCCGCCAGTGCCGTTGCATTGATCAGTCCGCGGCTACCAGATGCGCGAGCGCTTCTCCGGCGGCAGGTAGAACTTGTCGCCCGGCTTGACGCCAAAGGCCGCGTACCAGGCGTCGACATTGCGCGTCGGGCCGATCACCCGGAAGTTCGACGGCGAGTGCGGATCCGACGCCATCTGCTGCTTCAGGGAATCGTCGCGCGACTTGTCCTGCCACGATTGGGCGAAGGCCAGGAAGAAGCGCTGGTCGGCGGTGATACCGCCGATGGTCGGGGCGGGCTTGCCCTTCAGCGAAGCGTGATAGGCGTCATAGGCCACCTGCAGGCCGGCCAGGTCGGCGATGTTCTCGCCCATGGTCAGGGCCGGATTGATCTTCATGCCCGGCACCGGTTCGTAGGTCCCGTACTGGCCGCCCAGCACCGCCGCCTGCGCCTCGAAGCGTTTGGCGTCCTCGGCCGTCCACCAGTCGCGCAGCTTGCCGGTGTCGTCGATCTTGCGGCCCTGGTCGTCGAAGCCGTGGCTGATCTCGTGGCCGATGACCGCGCCGATCGCGCCGTAGTTCACCGCCGGATCGGCGGCCGGATCGAAGTAGGGGGCCTGCAGGATGCCGGCCGGGAACACGATCTTGTTCTCCAGCCCGCCATTGTAGGCGTTCACCGTCTGCGGGGTCATGCCCCACTTGCCGTGGTCGACCGGCTTGCCCAGGTCCGACAGGGTGTAGGCCCATTCGAACCGACCGCTGCGGCGGACATTGCCGTAGAGATCGCCGGCGTCGATCTTCAGGCCCGAATAGTCGCGCCACTTGTCGGGATAGCCGACCATCACCGACATCTTCGACAGCTTGGTCAGGGCCGCCTGCTTGGTGGCCGGGGCCATCCACGGGGCCTTCTGGATCCGCTCGGCCATGGCGACCTTCAGATTGGCGATCAGCTCGACCATCTGGGCCTTGGACGACGGCGGGAAGTACTTGGCGACATAGGCCTGGCCGACCAGCTCGCCCAGGCTGCCGTCGACCAGGGTGACGCCGCGCTTCCAGCGCGGACGCAGCTGGGTCTGGCCGCTCAGCACCTTCACGAACTCGAAGCGGCTGTCGACGAAGCGCTTGGAGAGGTACGGCGACATCTCCTGCACGCCCTGCACCGTGCGCCAGGCCTTCAGGGTCTCCAGCGGCGTGTCGGCGAACAGCTTGGCGATGTCGCGGACGGCGGTCTTCTCGCCCAGCACCACCTGGCTGCGGCCGGTGATCCCGGCGGCGGCCAGATAGTCCGCCCACGGAACCTCGGGCGCATAGGCCTGCAGCTCGGCCAGGGTCATCGGGTTGTAGACCTTGTCGATGTCGCGGCGGTCGGCGACCGGCCAGCTGACCTTGGCGATCGCGGTCTCGAAGGCGACGACGTCGGCGGCCGACTTGGCCGGATCGGCATAGCCGGCCATCTTCAGCGCCCGCTCGGCGAAGGCCTTGTAGGCGTCCAGCTGCGGCTTGAAGCCGTCGGTCAGATAGTAGTCGCGGTCGGGCAAGCCGAGGCCCGACTGGCCGATATAGAGGGTGTTGAGCTCGGGGTTCTTGGCGTCCGGATAGATGTCCAGCGAGAACAGATCGGGGCCGAAGCCGCCGTGGGCCTGACCCATCGACTTGGCCATCTCGGCCTTGGACGACACGGCGGCGACGGCGGCCAGATCGACCTTCAGGGGCGCGTCGTCGACCTGCTCGACCTTGGCCTCGTCGAAGAAGCTCTTGTAGAGGCCGCCGATCTGGGTCGAGGCGTCGGCCGTCTCGATCAGGGTGCGCAACTGGTCCTGCGAGCGGTTGAAGACGTCGTAGCCCACGCCGGCCGAGGCTTGGTCGGCGGGGATGGTCGTCTTCTTCTCCCAGGCGCCGTTGGCGTACTTGTTGAAGTCGTCGCCCGGCTTCACGGCCAGGTCGCGGGCCGTCAGGTCGACGCCCCAGGCGCCGTACATCGGCTTGTCGGCGGCGAAGGCCGAGCCGGAAATCGCGACCGCCGAAACGGCGGCCAGCAGGAAGATGCGCATGTGTAGGATCCCAATGCCCCTCAGTGTGGCGCGGATGCTGCCTCAAGCGCGGGCCGGGTGCAGATGAATTTCCCGTAATGTGAGACGAGGCGTCCCGCGCGACCACGGTCTGGCTGCTACGACCTCAAGAGGTGTTTTCTCCGTGGTCTTTTGGTGGTCTGATCACTACCAAAGATTGGTCAGGCAAGCTGGCGTGTGGAGGAAACATGGACGATATCGCGAGCCGTCGAACGTTCCTGATGGCGGCCGGCGTGGGCGGCGCGGCCCTGGCGGCCGGCGAAGGCCTGGCCCAGACCGCGACCACCGAGGTCGCTGCGCCGGGACCGGCCTTGACGCCCAAGCACAAGATCAAGTTCGCGGTGATCGGCCTGGATCACTACCACATCATGAGCATGACCGCGGCGGTGAAGCGGGGCGGCGGCGAGTGCGTGTGGGTCTATGCCTACAACAACGACGCCAAGCAACTGGCCGACTTCAAGAAACAGCACGGCGACGTGCCCGTGGCCGCCAGCATCGACCAGATCCTGAACGACACGTCGATCGCGCTGGTCGCCGCCGCGCCGATTCCCGACCAGCGCACGCCGCTGGGCCTGAAGGTGATGGCGGCCGGGAAGGACTACCTGGCCGACAAGCCCGGCATCATCAGTCTGGACCAGCTGGCCCAGGTCCGCGCGGCGGTGAAGAAGACCGGCCGCAAGTTCGCGATCATGTACTCCGAGCGTCTTGAAGTGCCCGCGGCGATCAAGGCCGGCGAACTGGTTCAGGCCGGGGCGATCGGCAAGGTCGTGCAGACCGTCAACCTGGCCCCGCACCGCATCGGCCAGGGGCGTCCGGACTGGTTCTGGGACAAGGCCCGCTACGGCGGCATCCTGACCGACATCGGCTCGCACCAGGCCGACCAGTTCCTGTTCTATACCGGCAGCAAGACCGCCAGGGTCGTGGCCAGCCAGACGGGCAACATCGCCAACACCGACCATCCGAGGTTCGAGGACTTCGGCGACATGACCTGCGTCGGCAGCGGCGGCGCGGGCTATGTGCGGGTCGACTGGTACACCCCCGACGGCCTGGGCGTCTGGGGCGACGGGCGGCTCTTCATCCTCGGGACCGAGGGCTATATCGAGCTGCGCAAATATATCGACCCGACGGGACGGCCGGGCGGCAACCACCTGCTGATCGTCGGCAGGAAGCAGGCCCGCTACATCGACTGCAGCCAGGTCCAGCTGCCGTTCGGGCCGCAGTTCGTCAGCGACATCGTCGAGCGCACCAGCGTCGCCCAGGACCAGGAGCAGGCGCTGCTGGCCGCCGAGCTGGTGCTGACCGCGCAGAAGAACGCCACCCGTCCGGTGCTGGGCTAGGGGAGGGGACGATGAGCAAGCTTTCCCGTCGCGCGGTCTTGGGCGCGGGCATCGCGTTCCCGACCATCGTGCCGGCCACGGTGCTGGGCCAGAACGCGCCGTCGAACCGGATCAACATCGGCGTCATCGGCGTCGGCCGCATCGCCCGCGGTCACGACATGGCCGAGACCTTCAAGTACGACCACGCCCAGATCCTGGCGGTCTGCGAAGTCGACGCCAAGCGTCTGGCCCTGGGCAAGCAGCTGGTCGACGAGACCTACACGAAGAAGTTCGGCCGCTCCTGGGACAGCGCCCGCGCCTATGGCGACTATCACGAGGTGCTGGCCGCCAAGGACCTCGACGCGGTCATCATCGCCACGCCCGACCACCAGCACGCTATCCTGGCCACCCACGCGGTCAAGGCCGGCAAGGATGTCTATCTGCAGAAGCCGGCCTCGCTGACCATCGCCGAGGGCCGGACCATGGCCGACGCCGTGGCCGCCACCGGCCGCATCCTGCAGATCGGCTCGCAGCAGCGCTCGGACAAGCCCTGGCCGCAGTTTCGCCGCGCCTGCGAGCTGGTCCGCAACGGCCGCATCGGCCAGCTGAAGCACGTCGAGGTCGGGCTGCCCGGTGATCCTGCCGGCCCGGAGGCGCCACGGCAGCCGATCCCGGCCAACCTGAACTACGACGCCTGGCTGGGTTCGACGCCCGAGGTCTACTACACCGAGATGCGGGTGCATCCGCAGGACAGCTTCGAGCGCCCCGGCTGGCTGCGCTGCGAGCAGTTCGGGGCGGGGATGATCACCGGCTGGGGCGCGCACCATGTCGACACCGCCCATTGGGGCATGGACATGGAGCACACCGGCCCGGTGGAGGTCTGGGGCTCGGCCGAGTTCCCCAAGAGCGGCCTGTGGAACGTGCACGGCAAGTTCCTGACCCACGCCCGCTACGCCAACGGCGTGACCATGGACATCTCGGGCGACTTCCCCAACGGGGTGAAGTTCATCGGGACCGAGGGCTGGATCTTCGTGGCCCGTGACGCGCCGGTGACCTCCAGCGACCCCGGCTCCGCCAAGACGCCGGCGCTCGCGGCGAGCAGTCCCAAGATCCTGAACAGCGTGATCGGCGCGAACGAGATCCACCTTCGCAGATCCGAGGAGCAGCACGGCGACTGGCTGGACTCGATCCGCAGCCGCAAGCCGCCATCGGCCCCGGCCGAGGTCGGCCACCGCGCCTGCTCGACCTGCCTGCTGCACCACGCGGCCATGAAGACCGGGCGGCGATTGAAATGGGATCCGAAGGCCGAGCGCTTCATCGGCGACGACGCGGCCAACGCGATGCTCGGCCGTCCGCAACGCAAGCCGTACACGTTCCAAGGGGGCGCCTCATGAAGAGTATCGGGACGATCACCAGGCGAGACTTCGCCATCGCGATGGGCGCGGTGGTCCTGACCCTGGCCGGCGTCGCCGTCGCTCAGGCGCCGAAGCGGGCCCTGCTGGGCCCCACGGTCTGGCGCTAGGACGAGCTCAAGCCCCACGACACCGACGTCGGCGCCTACGCCCAGATCGTCCGCGCGCCCACCGCGACGCTGGACGAGCTGGAGATGCACGTCACGACGCTGAAGCCGGGCCTGAGCTCGCACGCGCCCCACACCCATCCGAACGAGGAACTGGTGATCATCCGCGAAGGCGAGGTCGAGGTGCTGTCGGGCGGGGTCTGGAAGAAGGTCGGCCCGGGCGGGGTGGTGTTCAACGCCAGCAACAGCCCGCATGCCCTGCGGAACGTGGGGGCGGGGAAGGCCGTGTATCACGTGATCAACTGGAAGAGCGCGAAGTAGGCCTTCAGAGGCTGCGCCCACCGGAAACCCTCTCTCTAAGAGAGAGGGGTTTTGAGGGCGGCCCAGGCTTCGGCTTTTTGGGCGAAGGTGCGGGCGGCATGCGCTGGAGACGACGAAGGCAGGGCGAGTGTCGGGATACGGTCGCCGATCAGCTTCGCGCCGAGCTTGGCGGCGGTTCCGCCGTTGAACACGACCGCCCGCAAGTTCGGCAGCGTCTCCACCAACGCCAGCAGATCATTCGCCGCCGGATCGCGGATCGCCGCGTCCAGGCTGCCGGGCCGCTCGGCCTCGGCGATCACGTCCCACAGGCCGACGCCGTGGAACCTCAGCGCTACCAGCCGCGCCTCGTAGTCCAGCGGAACCAGGGACGCGCCCAGCACGCCCTCCATCAGCCGCCAGAAGGCGTTGCGGGGATTGCCGTAGTACTGCCTCGCGGCCAGCGAGGCCTCGCCCGGCAGGCTGCCCAGGATCAGGACGCGGGTGTCCGCGTCGACGACCGGTGGGAAGCCCGCCTTGCGCACGGAGAGGGTCTTAGCCCTGTTCCCCGAAGACGCGATTGAAGATCACGTCGACGTTCTTGGTGTGGTAGCCGAGGTCGAACAGGCTCTCGAGCTCCTCGTTCGACAAGGCCTTGGACACCACCTCGTCGGCCTTCAGGAAGTCGAGGAAGCGGCCCTCGCCGCGCCAGACCTTCATGGCGTTGCCCTGGACGGCTGCGTAGGCGTCTTCACGCGACACGCCTTCCTGGGTCAGGGCCAGCATGACGCGCTGCGAGAACACCAGGCCGCCCAGCTTGTCCAGGTTCTTGGCCATGTTGTCGGGATAGATGTTGAAGCGCTCGATGACGCCGGCCAGGCGGCGCAGGGCGAAGTCGAGGTGGATGGTGGCGTCGGGGCCGATGCCGCGCTCGACCGACGAGTGGCTGATGTCGCGCTCGTGCCAGAGGGCGACGTTCTCCATGGCCGGCACCACGGCCGAGCGGACCAGGCGGGCCAGGCCGGTGAGGTTCTCGGTCAGGATCGGGTTGCGCTTGTGCGGCATGGCCGACGAGCCTTTCTGACCCGGATCGAACGGCTCTTCGGCTTCCAGCACTTCGGTGCGCTGCAGGTGGCGGATCTCGGTGGCCAGGCGCTCGACCGACGAGGCCACGACGCCGAGGGCGGCGAAGTAGGCGGCGTGGCGGTCGCGCGGGATGACCTGGGTCGAGACCGGCTCGACGGCCAGGCCCATCTTGTCGGCCACGTGCTGTTCGACGCGCGGGTCGACATTGGCGAAGGTGCCGACGGCGCCCGAGATCGCGCAGGTGGCGATCTCGAACTTGGCCATCGCCAGGCGCTCCTTGGCGCGCTGGAACTCGGCATAGTAGCCGGCCAGCTTCAGGCCGAAGGTGATCGGTTCGGCGTGGATGCCGTGGCTGCGGCCGACGCAGACGGTCATCTTGTGTTCCATGGCCCGGCGCTTCAGCGCCTTCAGGACCAGGTCGACGTCTTCCAGCAAGAGGTCGGTGGCGCGCGACAGCTGCACGGCGAAGCAGGTGTCCAGCACGTCGCTGCTGGTCATGCCCTGGTGCAGGAAGCGGGCTTCGGGACCGACGATCTCCGACACGTGGGTCAGGAAGGCGATGACGTCGTGCTTGGTGACGCGCTCGATCTCGTCGATGCGGTCGCTGTCCCAGACCGCGTCGCGACCCTTTTCCCAGATCGTCTCGGCGGCGAGCTTCGGGATGGTCCCGATCTCGGCCATGGCGTCGGCGGCGTGGGCCTCGATCTCGAACCAGATCTTGTACTTGGTCTGGCTGGACCAGATGGCGGCGGCTTCGGGGCGGGCGTAGCGGCTGATCATGGGGCGGCCGTTTCGGCCCGACCGCCCCCGGAGTCAAGGGAAGAGGCTTATTACTTAGTGCTTCACTGGGGCGCCCGCGCTCTCGCGCATGTGCTTCACCAGCCCGATCGCGGCCAGGCCGTAGTGCACCCCCGCCCAGGCGTAGAAGCACAGCGAGACGATGATGCCCTGCTGCGTCGAGCGGGCCATGGCGCCGGCGCAGGCCTTGGCCAGGGCGGGCGCGGAGCCCTTGGGGGCCAGGCCGCCCGGGCAACTGGCGGCGAAGCTCGCGGCGCCCGGATCGCTGAAGGACCCCGACAGGGCGTGGAAGATGCCGCTGGACGTGGGGTGGTTGAAGTTGAACTGCGCCAGGTGGTCGATCAGCCAGCCGGTGAAGACCGGGCCGCCGCCCAGGGCGATCAGGTTCAGGAAGAAGAACAGCAGAGCCGTGGCGGTGGCCCGGCGGCGCGGCTCCACCGAGTTCTGCACCACCCCGAAGGTCGGGGCCAGATAGGTGTAGTGGAAGATGCCGGGGATCAGCAGGATCAGGGCGGTGGTCTGCCAGCTCGTCTGCAGATAGGCGGTGATGTAGATCGGCGTGCAGACGATCAGGCCGATGGCGGGGGTCAGGGCGTACCACTTGACGCTCTTCTTGCCGGCCCAGTCGGTCAGGAAGCCGCCGACCAGCGTGCCGACACCGGCCGAGAAGCCGCCGATCAGGCCGACGATCAAACCCACCTGCGCCAGGCCCAGGCCATAGGTGCGCACGAAGTAGGGCGGCACGAACGCGCCCGAGCCGTAGCTGCCGAACGAGGCGATGGTCACGCCCAGCACCATGTGCAGCACCGGCCACTTGCCGAACAGGATCTTGGTCACGGCCCACAGCTCGGCGAACTCGGTGGCCAGCGAGAAGGCGGGCTTGGCCGCGGGCTCGACCACCAGGTTTTCCGCTTCCAGCGGACGCTCGACGATCTCGGAGTGGCCGCGCGGGGGCTCCTTGATCACCAGCTTGACGATCAGGGCCAGCAGCAGTCCGGGCACGCCCACGATGACGAAGGCCACGCGCCAGCTGAACTCCTGGGCCAGCCAGCCGCCGGCCACCGCGCCGAACATGGTGCCCAGCGGGATGCCGAACGAATAGATCGACAGGGCCGAGGCGCGTTTCTTGGGCTCGTAATAGTCGCTGATCAGCGAGTGGCTGGGCGGCGAGCAGCCGGCCTCGCCGACGCCGACGCCGAAGCGATACAGGGCCAGCTGGCCGAAGCTGGCGGCCGCGCCGCACAGGGCGGTGAACCCCGACCAGATGACCAGCGACACCGAGATGATGGTCACCCGGTTGAACCGTTCGGCCAGACGGGCGATCGGGATGCCCAGGATGGTGTAGAGCAGGGCGAAGTACAGCCCGCCCAGCAGGCCCAGCTGGGTGTCGGTCAGCTTCAGGTCGACCTTGATGGCCTGACCGATGGTGGCGATGATCGTCCGGTCGATGAAGTTGAAGGTGTAGGCGGCGAGCAGAAGCCCCAGCACCGCGGCCTTGTAGCCATTTGAATAAAGCGGCCGATCGCCGCCGGACGCACGCGCGTCGGCCATCCTGACTCTCTCTCTCTTCAAACATTTGTTCTAATCTTTGAAGGGACTGTGACGGAGCGGAAGGCAAAGCGCCAGAGGCTAATTTTCGAGCCCCCGGCGCGCCGCTGAAACTAGGACACCATCTCCTCGCGGATGCTGTTGCGCGCCGCCCAGAACAGGCCGAAGGCGGCCAGGCCCAGGGTGGCCGAGACGATCAGCGCCCAGCGCACGCCCTGCGCTTCGCCCAGGCCCACATGCCCCGCCAGCACGTCGCTGAGCAGGCCCACGGCCACGGGCCCCAGGCCCAGGCCGATCAGGTTGATGATCAGCAGCAGCACGGCCGAGGCGGTCGCCCGCAGGGCCGGGTCGACGATGCTCTGGGCGGTGGCGTAGACCGGGCCGTACCACAGCGTTCCCAGCAAGGCGTTGATGGCCAGCAGGCCGATGGCGGTCATCGGCGCGGGATGGCTGACGGCGATGATGTAGATCGGGATGGTGATCAGCGAGGCGATGGCCGGCACGGTGACGTAGGCGCGCAGGTCCTTGGCCCCCAGGCGGTCGGCGAAGACCCCGCCCAGCCAGGCGCCGATCACGCCGGCCGTACCGCCGACCAGGCCCAGGGCCAACCCCAGGAACCCCGCCGACTTCAGGCCGAAGGTCGCGGCCAGCTGGGCCAGTTCCGGTCCGTGATTGCGGAAGAAGAACGAGGCGGTGAACGGCGCATGGCCATAGCCGATGAAGGCCTTGATCGAGGCGGCCAGGGCCACCAGCCAGAAGGTCTTCTTGGTGGCCAGCACCGCGAGCGCCGCCGCGAAGCTGATCTGCGAACTGGCCCGCGCGGCCATCTCGGCGGCCAGCGCCTTGCGCGGCTCGACCAGGGTGAAGGCCGCGATCAGGGCGAACAGCACGCCCGGCGCGCCCGCGACCATGAAGGCCACGCGCCAGCCGTAGGCGTCGGCGATCAGCCCGCCCATGGCCATGCCGGCCAGCGTGCCCAGCGGCGTGCCGATCGAATAGAAGGCGATGGCGCTGGCCCGCTTCTCCTTGGGCACGTAGTCGGTGATCAGCGAATGAGCGGGCGGCGTGCAGCCGGCCTCGCCGACGCCCACGCCGATGCGCGCCAGGATCAGCTGCCAGAAGTTCTGGGTGAAGCCGCACAGCACCGTGAAGGCGCTCCAGGCGGCGACCGAGGCGCCGATGATGAAGGGCCGGTTCCGGGTCTCGGCCAGACGGGCGATCGGGATGCCCAGCACGGTGTAGAAGATGGCGAAGGCCAGGCCGGTCATCATGCCCAGCTGCCAGTCGGCCAGGCCCAGGTCGCGCTTGATCGGCTCGGCCAGGATGTTGACCACCTGCCGATCCAGGAAGTTCAGGGTGTAGATGATCAGCAGCACCCACAGGGCGTAGCGACGATAACCCGTCGAGACGGGGTTGATGAGCGGGGACGGGATCGCGTCCTTCGCCATAGGCTCACTCCCTCGAACAGTTGTTCTAATCGTTGAGGCCACCTTAGACGCACGCTAAGCCGGAAGGCCACCGGGCATTTGCGGACAGGGAGAGAGCGTCATGGAACTCGTGATCGGCACCAAGGCATGGTCGACCTGGTCCCTGCGCCCGTGGCTCGTGCTCAAGCGGACGGGCGTCGACTTCAAGGAGATCGAGGTCGCCCTGCGCCAGGGCGAGACGACCAGCGCCGAAATCGGCAAGATCTCGCCCACCAAGCTGGCCCCGGCCCTGAAAGACGGCGACCTGGTGGTCTGGGACTCGCTGGCGATCTGCGAATATCTCGCCGAGAAATTCCCCGAGGCCAACCTCTGGCCGGCCGATCCGGGCTTGCGCGCCCTGGGCCGCTCGATCTCGGCCGAGATGCATTCGGGCTTCCAGTCCCTGCGCGGCGAATGCCCAATGGCCCTGGACGAGGCGTCCCGCAAGCTGGACATCTCGGAGGCCACCCAGAAGGACGTGCGCAAGATCGTCGAGCGCTGGAACCAGCTGCTCAAGCGCTCCGGCGGGCCGTTCCTGCTGGGCGAATGGTCGATCGCCGACGCGTTCTTCACGCCGGTGGCGACGCGCTTCCGCACCTACGAGATCCACCTGTCGGACTACGGCGACACCGGCGCGGCCGGCGCCTATGCCGAGCGCCTGCTGGAGACGCCGGAATTCCTTGAGTGGGAACGCGCCGCGAAGGGTTAGTCGGCGCGCCGCCGGGCCAGCTCGGCGCGGATCAGCGCCTGGATGTCCATGCCGAAGATGGTCAGCCCATCGATCTTGGCGTCGTCGATCGAGACGCCGCTGAGATTGACGTTGGTCAGGCGCGCGCCGCTCAGGTTGGCGTTGCCGAACGTCGCGTTCGCCAGGTTCACGTCGTCGAAGGTCACGCCGGCCAGGTTGCGGTTCTCGAACCGTTGCGGCTCGGCGGGATTTGACGGCTGACCGACGTCGATGCGATTGCCGTCGGGATCGGCGAACACGAAGGCCCGCAGGCCGTAGTCCTTGTCGGCCAGCGACTTGATGATCCGGACGCCGGCGGCGACCAGCCGATCGTGCAGGGCGTCGACATCGTCGACCATCAGGTGGGCGACGTTGGTCGTCGAGGGCTTGTGGTCCTTGACCAGGCTGAGGTGCAGTTCGGCCGCGTCCTTTTCCAGGATCATGAAGCCGACCGGATCGCCGTTCTGGAAGGTTTTCTCGAAGCCCAGGACGTCGCGATAGAAGGCATGGGCGGCCTGGATGTCGCGCGTGAAGACGGACGCGGCCAGGCGGCCGAACGTGATGTTCGAGGTCGATGAGGTCATCGCTCGTGGTCTCCCCATGGCAGGGTAGGGGGTAGGGGGCAGGGGCGGCGGTGCGCGTGCCCGGTGCGGAGCGGTGTCCGGCTCCGACCCTGCCACAGGGAGATGACGAGTCCTAGAGGTCCTTCTAGAGGCCTTCCGGAACGCCGTTCTTGACGGGGGGCGGGCTGCAGCGGCCGGCCCGGGCCTGAACCACGTAGAACAGGGCGCGGCCCTGGGCGAAGGCGCTGTGTTCGGCCAACGGGTTGGTCGGCTGGCCCGTGGTCAGGCTGAGCGCCTGCTCGCCGGCGCCCGGCGCGGCCTGGCCCAGCGAGGCCTGGTTCCACTTGCTCAACACCGGGGCGCAGGCGGCGACCACGGCGTCGGCCACGACCTCGGCGCTGTCGCGCGAGCCGGCCAGGCTGTAGGCCCAGCGCCGCGCGCATTCCTCCACCGGGGTCGACGGGTCCGAGGCGGCCGTCACGTTGGGCGCGGCCTTGAAGTCGGCGCAGATCTTGGGGTTGGCCACGCCGTCGTGACGGTCGTCACAGGCGGCCAGACCGAGGACAGCGAGGGCCGCCACGGCCATCACGGGTTTGCGGATCATCTTTGGATTTCCGTCTGTTCTTAGCGGGGGCAGATCTGGACGGCGCGCGAGTTCAGGCGACCGCGGTCGTCGTAGTACGAAATGTTGGCGTCACGACAGACGCCGCCACCGGTCGGAGCCGACACCTGCTGGAAGGTCCCGTTCTGGATCTGGCCGCTGGCGACCGGGTTGCCCATGTGATCGTAATAGACTTGGCGCACAGGCGCCGGCTGCGACGACTGATACGACGTGCCGCGCGAGCGCGCGCCGGAGTCGTAATAGACGGTGCGGGTGCGATGGCAGCCGCTCTTGCCGATCTCGCGGCCGACCAGGGCCCCGCCGACGCCGCCGATCAAGAGACCGCCGCCGCCCTTGGAGATGGCGTTGCCGACCAGGGCGCCGCCCAGGCCGCCGATCACCGTGCCGGTGGCCTTGCGGCTGCGGCAGGACGCGGCGCTGGCGTCGGTGGGGGCCATGACGGCCGGGAGCGCCATGGCGCCGACGGCCAGGCTGATGATGATGAGACGGGGCATGCGATCCTCGCCGGTTAAGGTCCCTCGAGCCTCACAACGCCGCTGGCGGCGAGAAGGATGCAGAAATGTCGGGCTGACGACGTGGAACCTTCGCTGCATGAAGGGCTTATGGACGCGTAGGTTGTATGCGTCGGGGATCCTCATGACACGACTGTTGCGCGCTGCTCTGGCTGGCGCGGCCTTGTTCGCGCCGATGGCGGCTCGGGCTCAGGATGAGGCGGACTTTGATCCCGCCACCCTGGATCTGGCCAAGCTGATCGAATGCAGGACCTACGCGCCGCCGCAGTACAACGCCCTGGCCTTCTGGCTGGAGGGCGAGGACGGCAAGGCCGCGCAGTCCAGGTTCGGCCTGTCCGAGACCAAGTCCGACAACCCGATGCTCAAGGATTATGCCCTGGCGGCGCCGCTGACGGTGTTCGGCCGTCGGACCCGGCTGATCGTCTTCACCAGCTCGGGACCGATGGCCGTGCTGGATGAGGCCGATCCCCATCCGCTGGCCCGCGAGCTGGGCGTCGAGCCCGCCCTGGATGTCCCCGGCAAGTTCCTGGGCGAGCGCGAGATCGCCGCGTCGTCGGAAAAGGACGTCAAGACCGGCATGGTCTTCAGGAGCCGCGTGGCGCTGAACGTCTCGACCGTCACCTCGCACCCCGGCAAGGTCCTGGCCGGGTGCAGCTATGTGGTCGACGTGGTGGAGGCCGCCGATGCGAAATAGCCTCGTTCTGGCGCTCGTCTTCGCGCTCTCGGCCGCGCCCGCCCTGGCGCAGGACCTCTATATCGGCACGGTCGAGGTGCTGAAGGACCAGGTCGTCCTGACCCGGTGCGACCTCGCCCAGAACCGCTACATCCTGCGCGACGGCAAGGATGCGTCCGAAAAGCCGGTCGCCAAGCTGCGCGAGCGGCTGAAGACCCTGAAGGCCCCGGTCTATGTCGAGGTGTTCGGCCAGTACGCCGAACAGGGCGAGGACAACGCCCTGGACGTCATCGGCCTGGAGAACATCAAGGCCGGCAAGTCGTGCCATCTGATGGACGCCTTGCCGGGCGGGTAGACTGGCCAGCGCCGCTGGCCCCCACCGGACCACGCTGCGCGTGGTCGTCCGCCCCCAGAGGGGCAGACGGCTCGCCCGCCACCCGTCTTCCCCCTCCGGGGGAGGAGCGCGAAGCGCGGAGGGGGCAAGTACGGGGATTGGAGCGCCCGTATCCCCGGCGTTCGCGAACTCGAACTCAGCGAAATCAAGTGCTTGTCGATTTTACGCGCCTCTGAATGATCCGCGCTCAAAGCCGCTGCAATACTGACTGCACCCGATGGCTTGGAAGGGACGTCCGGCCGGCGATCGTGACGGCCGTCGGGGGTGGTCGAGCGGGAAGCGCCCGCCGGGTCTCTTCGGAGATCGTCTTCGCGACGGATCCAGCGGCGGGTTCCTTGAAACACAGGACAAAGCCCTGGCGGCGAAGACTTCGGCGAACGCGACAGGCCCGGGCTGAAATCGCCCGGGCATTCCGGGACCGGGGTCGTCGCCCCGGCCCGCCCGCCGGGGGCCTCTCGTGGGAGCGGGTTAAAACCCCGCGCCTCGCGGGCTCACCGGATAACGACTGCGCGGAGCGCTCGGCTTCGTCGAAACGGTACTCACTATCCAAACCTCCGGGCGTCGCCCGGGCGCTCCGCAGTCCCTTCCATCCCTTCAGCGGCCCGCCGCGTGAAGCCGCGGCGTCGTGCTTCCGCGACCTATCGTCCCGGATTCACGATTAACCGGGATTCACCACGCGTGGGGACTTCGCCTTAACCATCCCGGCCCATCCTGTATCGAAACGGGATTTGCTCTCGCGGGCAATTGGAGGGGGCGCCGAATGGCCCAGCACGTGGAAACCCTGGTGATCGGGGCCGGTCCGGCCGGCCTGACGACCGCCTACACCCTGGCCAAGGCCGGGCGCGAGGTCACCGTGCTGGAGATGGACGAGGCCTATGTCGGCGGCATCAGCCGCACCGTGGACTACAAGGGCTTCAAGTTCGACATCGGCGGCCACCGCTTCTTCTCGAAGAGCAAGGAGATCGTCGACCTCTGGAACGAGATCCTGCCCGACGACTTCATCGACCGGCCGCGCCTGTCGCGGATCTATTACCGCGAGAAGTTCTACGCCTATCCGCTGAAGGCCTTCGAGGCCCTGGCCAATCTGGGTGTCTGGACCGCCGCCAAGTGCATGGCCTCGTTCGGCTGGGCCAAGGTCAAGCCGATCGAGAACCCGACGACCTTCCACCAGTGGGTCCGCAACCAGTTCGGCGAGAAGCTGTTCTCGATCTTCTTCAAGACCTACACCGAGAAGGTGTGGGGCATGAGCTGCGACGAGATCTCGGCCGACTGGGCCAGCCAGCGCATCAAGGGCCTGGACCTGGCCGCCGCCATCGTCGACGGCCTCAAGCGCTCGCTGGGCGTCAAGGCCAAGGCCACCGGTGACGGCGCGCCCAAGACCCTGATCGAGAGCTTCCGCTATCCCCGCAAGGGCCCCGGCATGATGTGGGAGGCCTGCGCCGCCAAGATCACCGCCCTGGGCGGTCAGGTCCGCATGGGCCGCAAGGTCGACGGCCTGCACTACGACAAGCTGGCCAAGATCTGGACGGTCTCGGTGACCGCCGCCGACGGCAAGAAAGAGATCTACACGGCCAACGAGGTCGTCTCCTCGGCCCCGATCCGCGAACTGATGCAGGCCATCAGCCCGACCCCGATCAGCGTCTTCCACGCCGGCGAGCTGATGTACCGCGACTTCATCACCGTGGTGCTGATCGGCAGGCCGCAGAAGGAACTGCCGGACAACTGGATCTACATCCACGATCCGTCGGTGAAGGTCGGTCGCGTGCAGAACTTCCGTTCGTGGTCGCCCGAGATGATCCCGGACGGCGTCTCGACCTGCCTGGGCCTGGAATATTTCTGCTTCGAGGGCGACGGCCTGTGGGTCTCCTCCGACGAGGACCTGGTCGCCCAGGCCAAGCGCGAGATCGGCAAGATCGGCCTGATGGAGCCCTCGGACACCTACGACGCCTGCGTGGTGCGCCAGCACAAGGCCTATCCGGTCTATGACGACGCCTATGCCGAGCACATCAAGATGATCCGCCTGGATCTGAAGATGCACTTCCCGGGCCTGCACCTGGTCGGCCGCAACGGCATGCACAAGTACAACAACCAGGACCACGCCATGATGACCGGCCTGCTGACGGCCGAGAACATCATCGCCGGCGAGATCGTCCACGACGTGTGGGAGGTCAACGAGGACGCCGAGTACGGCGAGGCCGGCGTCTCCGGCGCCCGCGAGGCCCTGCGCAGCGAGCGCATGGTCCCCAAGAAGGTCGCCGCCTGATCATGGGCCTTGTTCCGCAGGTCTGGAGGCGTCTGCCAAGGGGGCTTTCTGGGGGGCTGCGCGAACTGGTTCTCTACGGCCTGGCCAGCGCCCTGGCGCTGGGCCTGGACTGGGGCGCGCTGCTGGCCCTGACGTCGCTGGGCGTGAACTATCTGGTCGCCTCGGGGACCGGCTTCACCGGCGGCATGGCCATCACGTATCTCCTGTCGATCTCGGTGGTGTTCCGCCACCGCCCGGTCGCCGACCGCAAGCGCGAGTTCATCGGCTTCATCGGCGTCGGCTTTGCCGGCCTGGTCCTGACCCAGGGGCTGATGGCGCTGTGGGTCGAGGCGCTGCACATGACGCCGGGCCTGGCCAAGATCCCGACCGCCGGGATCGTCTTCCTGTTCAACTTCACCGTCCGCCGGGCGCTGCTGTTCAAAGCGCCCGGCCCCGCCCAGTCGTGAGCCGGCTCGACAGGATCGCCAAGGGCCCCTGGCTGGGCCTGCTGGCCGCGTTCGGCCTGTTCCTGCTGAGCCGTCCGTATCCGGGCGTCTTCCACGACGGCCGCCTCTATGTCGCCGACGCCCTGGCCAAGCTGGACCCGGGCGGCGTGGGCCGGGACATGATGTTCGTCCACGACGGGCAGTTTGGCTTCAGCCTCTATACCCCGATGCTGTCGCGGCTGATCGCCGTGCTGGGCCCATCCGGCGGGACAATGGCCATCGTGGCCCTGACCCTGGTCCTGTGGTTCGCCGCCGCCGCGTTGATGGTCGAGCGCTTCCTGGCCAACCGTCCGCCGGCCGTGCGCTGGGCGGCGCTGGCCTTCGTGGTCGCCCTGCCGTCGCTGTACGGACCCCTGAACGTCATCGGCTTCGGCGAACCCTTCGCCACGCCGCGCGGCCTGGTCGAGGCCGCGGGCCTTGCCGGCATGGCCGCCTATCTGTCGGGACGCCGGATCCTGGGTCTTTTGCTGTGCGCCCTGGGCATGCTGTTCCACCCGATCATGGGCCTGTGCTCGGCCGCCGCGATCGCCTTCGCCCTGTGCCTGGAGGACCGCCGCTGGCTGTGGGCCGGCCTCGCAGGCGTCGCCGCGGTCGCCGTGGCGGGCCTGGCGCACCTGCCGGTCGCCGACCGCATCGTCACCGTCATGGACCCCGCCTGGCGGGCCGTGGTCGAGACGCGCAGCCCGATCCTGTTCACCTCGCTGTGGCCGATCGAGGCCTGGGGGCGCCTGGCCGTCCAGGCCAGCACCGTCGCCGCCGCCGCCCTGCTGCTGAGCGGCGCGTCGCGACGGCTGGCGCTGGGCGCCCTGATCGCGGGAGGTGTCGGTCTCGTCGTCGTCACGGTCCTGGGCGACCGCCTGTCGCTGCTGCTGTTCCTGCAGGTCCAGAGCTGGCGGATGCTGCAGCCCATGGCCGTGCTGGCCCTGGCGTGCCTGGCCTTGTTGTGCGCCGAGTCGCCCCGCCGCGGCCCCTCGGGCGTCGTCGGCCTGTCCCTGCTGGGCGTGGCCTGGCTGGTGCGCGACATGGGCGGCCTGGGCCTGCTGTTCGGACCGGCCGGCCTGCTGTTCGTGGCGGTCGGCGACAAGGCGCGTTTCAGCCGGCCCCAGGTGGTCTCTGGCCTGGCCCTGAGCGTCCTGCTGCTCGCCGTCGTCGGCTGCGCGGGGCTGTGGAGCGTGCAACTGGCGAACCGGCTGAACCGCCTGGGCGAGTACAGCCAGGCCAGCGTCTGGTTCAGCGACCTGCCGGCCGTGGTCATTGCCTTGACCCTGGGCGCCTGGCTGGCGAAGGACCGTGCGGCGGCGCCTGTCGCAGTGCGCCTGGCTGGCGTCGTCGTCGTCGTGCTGCTGGCGCTGCTGCTGTGGGACGACCGCTCGGCCTATGTCCGTTTCCGCGACCAGGGGAGGGATCCCACGCTGGTCGCCATGACCGCCGCGCGGCAGGGTCCGGTGCTGTGGCTGGTCGGCGACGTCGAGCCCTGGGTGCTGCTGGGCCGTCCCAGCTGGTCGGCCCGGGTGCAGGGAGCGGGCGTGGTGTTCTCGCGGCCCCTGTCCATGGCGGTCCGCGATCGCGCCGATCGGCTGGCCAGGCTGGGTCTGGTCGGCGAGGACTTCATCCGCCCGCTGACCGCGCCCGAACGCCGCCTGCCGCCGCCGGAACCGGCCCAGGTGCGAAGCTTCTGCGCCGCGCCCGACGCGCCGGCCTGGATCCTTTGGCCGCGCTGGGACGACGCGCCGCCGCTGTCGCCAGACCTGGCGGCGCGGGACTGGACGCCGAAGGGGCCGTTCGTTCGCGAACAGGTCGAGGGCGGCGAAACCCGCGCCCTGAAGGCCAGCCGCTACGCGGTCATTCCGTGCGCCGGCGTCTGAACCGGCTCGGCGCCCGCTCGGCGTTCGCTCAGGCGTCCCGCGCTCCAGCAGACGAAGTGCACCAAGGCGTCGGCCAGGCCGACCATGGCCGCCAAAACGAAAAAGCTCGAGATCACGAGAATCGCCATAACCGACATGACCGCCTCCTGTCCGTTCCAGTTAGCGGCGGGCGGGAATTTAAGTTCCATCTGGCAGCGCTTCCATCGTTGAAAAACCATCTAATTGGTTGACAACGTTGTCACGCTTCCGGTGAATGGCGCGTCCGCGCAAAGACGGATTCACGAATATCGTCACTAGGGAGTGGTGCAGTGATTGCGGTGCTGAAGTTCAACCTCGGGGGTGTCGGCCAATGACCGACGCCGCGATCGCGAAGACCACGACGAAGGGCAATGGCGTCAAGCTGGCCGTCGTCTATGTGACCTGCCTGTTCTTCATCTGGGCCCTGGTCACCAACCTGCTCGACCCGCTGCTGAAGACCTTCAAGACGGTCTTCACGCTGAGCCCCGTCGAGGCCAGCCTGACCGGCTTCGCCTTCTTCATCGCCTACGGGATCATGTCGCTGCCGTCGGCGGCGTTCCTGTCGAAATTCGGCTACGCCAAGTCGGTGATGGTCGGCCTGGGCGGCATCGTCGCCGGCTGCTTCATCGCCATCGCGGCCGCCAAGCTGCACGTCTTCGGGATCTTCCTGGTCGGCCTGTTCGTGATGGCCTCGGGCGTCACCCTGCTGCAGGTGGCCGCCAACCCGCTGATCGCCTCGATGGGCAAGCCCGAAGAGTCGTCGTTCCGCCTGAACCTGTCGCAGGCGTTCAACTCGCTGGGCGCGGCCTGCGGCCTGTGGTTCGGCGCGAACTTCCTGCTGAAGGGCGACATCTTCAAGAAGGACATCGTGATCACCGACGCCCTGCGCGAGCAGGCCCTCGGCTTCGTCTCGAACGTCTATTTCGCCATCGGCGTGGGCTTGGCCCTGTTCATCCTGCTGATCTTCCTGGTCCGCCAGAAGATCACGGACGCGGCCCCGAAGACCGGCCATCTGGTCAACCCGTTCATCGCCCTGACCTCGAAGTGGGCGAACCTCGGCGCGATCGGCATCTTCCTGTACGTCGGCGCGGAGGTGGCGATCTCGCTTCACCTGCTGCTGTTCCTGGAGCAGACCCGCATCCTGGACATCCCGTCGGAACAGGCCGGCAAGCTGACCACCTTCTACATGGTCTTCGCCATGATCGGCCGCTTCAGCGGCTCGGCCCTGCTGAAGGCGTTCAAGGACTACTTCCTGCTGGCCCTGGTCGCCGTCGGCGCCATCGCGCTGAGCCTGGTGGTGATCCTGACCAAGGACATGACCCCGACGGCGCACGCCGGCACGGTGAACCTGCTGCTGGCCTCGGCCCCGCTGACGACCGGCCTGATCCCGGCCTTCGCGGCCCTGCTGATCGGCCTGTTCAACTCGATCATGTTCCCGACCATCTTCACCCTGACCCTGCAACGCTCCTCGGCGCCGACCTCGGCGACCTCGGGCCTGCTGTGCATGGCCATCGTCGGCGGCGCCTTCCTGCCGCTGGCCTTCGCCAAGATCGAGGAGCTGACCGGCTCGATCTCGATGGGCTTCATCGCCCCGCTGGTCTGCTACGTCTACGTCCTGTGGTTCGCGATCGTGGCCAAGAAGGCTCCGACCCACGAGATCGAGGAAGGCGTGGCCGGCGGCCACTAGGCCTCGAAGACCTTTCAAGACCTACCTGCAAGCGCGCCCCGGGAAGTTCGTCTTCCCGGGGTTCTTTTTGGCCTCAGCCCCGCTGGGCCAGGACGCGATCGCGCAGGGCCAGGAACGGACGCTCGACGCCGTGGTGCAGGGCGAGGGCCGCGGCCAGCACGGTGCAGCCGTAGAGCGCCAGGGCCGGCCAGCCGGACAGGGCTCCGGCGCCCAGCCAGGCCTTGTCCAGCGTGTAGACCGGCTTGTGGACGAGGTAGAGGCTGTAGGACAGCGCCGCCAAGGTCGCGATGCCGGGCAGGGGGATCCGCGCCAGCCAGGGCTGGGCGTCCAGGGACGCCGACAGCAGCAGGGCGCAGGCCAGGGAGAACAGTGGATAGCCGAACGTCGCGCCGGCGAAGTCCAGGACGACGCCCTGGTCGCCGATCACCGCGATCGCGCTGGCCAGCACGGCGAGACCGCCCGTCAGCGCCGCCCAGCCGGGGAGCCAGTGCGCCATGGCTTCGGGCCGGAAGGTGCGTCCGGCGGCCAGCAGGACGCCCAGTAGCAGGCCGTCCAGCCGCACCCAGGTCGGATAGTACAGCCGGGCCATGTAGACCGGCCAGGGCTCGACCGGCCCGTCGAGATAGAGCTTGGCCCTCAACGCCATGCCGCCGGCCAGGATCAGGGCGGCGAGGGCGCCGCCGATCCATGCGGCGCGACCGCGCAGCGCCAGCAGCGTCAGCGGCGCCAGCAGGTAGAAGTACTCCTCGACGCACAGCGACCAGGCCGAGCTGAACGTGCCGGTCGCCTTGGCGTCGAGGTTCCAGTTCATGCTGAAGGTCAGGAACCGCCAGGCTGGCGGCATGCCATCACCCTCGCGCATGGTCGGGATCAGCAGGTACAGCGCCAGGATGGCCAGGAACGCGGGCAGGATGCGGAACGCCCGCCGCAGGTAGAAGTCGGCGAAGTCGATGCCTTGGCCCCGCGCCAGCCGGCCCATCAGCTGGCCGCCGATCAGATAGCCGCTCAGCACGAAGAAGACGTCGACGCCCAGCCAGCCCCATGCGTGAGCATCGGCCAGCACGCCCACGCGGGCCGGCTTGGGCAGGTGTCGAGAGGCGCTTGCGGGCATCACGCGAAGTTGTGTGTGGAGACCTTCTCGCCTGTCCCGCGCCGTCCCCCGAAGCGCGGTGGGCTTCAGTTTTCCTGAAGGCGCTTGCAGAAACGGCGCGGTCGTAATTCCCAGCGTGCGACACGACATTAAACGCTCAGTTTTCCGAGGAGCCGATCATGGCCGCCGCGCAAGCCAAGAGCAGTCGCTTCATCAGCGGCTTCGGGGTCCAGGTCCTGGTCGCCATGGCCCTGGGCCTGGGGCTGGGCCTGTTGGCGCGGAACCTGGGACCCGCGGAAGGCCAGGCGGGCTACGCGCTGGCCGAGACCCTGCATCAGGTCGGCGCGATCTTCATCCAACTGCTGCGCGTCCTGGTGCCGCCGCTCGTGTTCACGGCCATCGTAGCGAGCATCGCCAATATCGCCCAGTTGCAGAACGCCGCCCGCCTGGTCTGGCGGACCCTGTTCTGGTTCGCGGTCACCGCCCTGATCGCGGTGCTGATCGGCATCGCCCTGGGCCTGATCCTGCAGCCAGGCCTGCACACCACGGTCGAGGCCGCCGCCGCCAAGGCCCCCAAGACCCACGGCTCGTGGCTGGACTTCCTGACCGGCCTCGTCCCCAGCAACATCCTGGGCCTGGCCGCCTCGACCAAGATCTCGGACGGCGCGGCGACCACGGGCCTGTCGTTCAACGTGCTGCAGATCGTGGTGATCTCGCTGGTCACCGGCGTCGCTGCCCTGAAGGTCGGCGAGGCGGGCGAGGCCTTCCTGAAGTTCAACGCCTCGGCCCTGGCGATCGTGCGCAAGGTGCTGTGGTGGGTGATCCGCCTGACCCCGATCGGCACCGTCGGCCTGTTCGGCAACGCCGTGGCCCAGTACGGCTGGACCACGCTCGGACAGCTGGGCGCCTTCACCGGCGCGATCTATGTCGGCCTGGCGCTGGTGCTGCTGGTCGTCTACCCGACGATCCTGGCCTTGAACGGCCTGAACCCCGTCAAGTTCTTCCAAGGCGCCTGGCCGGCGATCCAGCTGGGCTTCGTCTCGCGCTCGTCGGTCGGCACCCTGCCGGTGACCGAGGCCGTGACCGAGACCAGCCTGGGCGTGCCGCGGGCCTACGCCGCCTTCGCCGTGCCGTTTGGCGCGACCACCAAGATGGACGGCTGCGCGGCCATCTATCCGGCGATCTCGGCGATCTTCGTGGCCCAGTTCTTCGGCGTGCACCTGGCCTGGTCGGACTACTTCCTGATCGTCTTCGTCTCGGTGATCGGCTCGGCCGCGACGGCGGGCCTGACCGGCGCGACCGTGATGCTGACCCTGACCCTCTCGACCCTAGGCCTGCCGCTGGAAGGCGCGGGCCTGCTGCTGGCCATCGACCCGATCCTCGACATGGGCCGCACGGCGGTGAACGTCGCGGGCCAGGCCCTGGTCCCGACCATAGTGGCCAAGCGCGAAGGGATCCTGGACCTCGAGGTCTACAACGCCGCTCGCGTTCCGGCCGAGGCGCAGCTGCACGCCGCCGAATAGGCGAGGGCGGTTGCGCGAGGCGGCCTAAACGGCAATTTTGCCGGCCTCGTAAAGCGTCCCCGGGGGATTCCATGGCTTTGAAGACGACGAACGGCGGCCCCGCCGGGCCGAACCGGCGCGCCTTCCTGTCCGGCGCGGCCGCCCTGGCCGGCCTTTCCGTGGCGACCCCGCGCGCCTTCGCCCGGGCCTCCAATCGCGTCGAGGGCCTGCTGGCCCAGATGACCATCGAGGAGAAGGCCGGCCAGCTGTCATGCTTCGCCGACATGATCCGCCCGCAAAACGGCGACATCAATCCGCTGGTCAACATCCGTAACGCCCAGACCCTGACCGCCGAGATCAAGGCCGGCCGGATCGGCACGCTGTTCAACGGCGTCGGCGCCCAGGCCGCTCGCGACATCCAGCAGACCGCGATCGAGGGATCTCGCCTGAGGATCCCGCTGCTGTTCGCCGCCGACGTGGTTCACGGCTTCCGCACCGTGTTCCCGATTCCGCTGGCCGAGGCGGCCAGCTTCGACCCGTACCTGGCCGAGCGCACGGCTCGCGCCGCCGCGATCGAGGCGACCGCCGCGGGCCTGCACTGGACCTTCGCGCCGATGGTCGATGTGGCCCGCGACCAGCGCTGGGGCCGGGTGGCCGAAGGCTCGGGCGAGGACGTCTATCTGGGCGAGGTGCTGGCCGCCGCCCGGGTGCGCGGCTTCCAGGGCAAGGACCTCGAGGCCGACGACAGCATGCTGGCCACGCCCAAGCACTTCGCGGCCTATGGCGCGGTGACGGCGGGTCTGGAGTACAATTCCGTCGAGCTGTCCGAGGCGACGCTGCGCGAGGTGCATCTGCCGCCGTTCCAGGCCGCGTTCGCCGCTGGGGCGATGACGGTGATGTCGGCCTTCAACGACGTGAACGGCATACCGGCCACCGCCAACAAGCGGCTGCTGACCGACCTGCTACGCGGGGAGTGGGGCTTCAAGGGCGTCGTCATCTCGGACTACACGGCCGATCAGGAACTGGTGGCCCACGGCTTCGCCGCCGACGACCGCGACGCCGCGCGCCTGGCCATACTGGCCGGGGTCGACATCAGCATGCAGAGCGGCCTCTACATCCGCTACCTACCCGAACTGGTCGCCTCGGGCGCCGTGCCCATGGCGGTGATCGACGCCTCGGTGCGCCGGGTGCTGGCCCTCAAGGAGGCGATCGGCCTTTTCGACAACCCGTATCGCTCGCTGGACCCCAAGGCCGAGGCGACGCACACCGCCACCCCGGCGATGCGGGCCCTGAGCCGGGAAGCCGGCGCGCGCTCGATCGTGCTTCTGAAGAACGACCGCGCTCTGCTGCCGCTTCCCAAGGCCGGCAAGCGCCTGGCGCTGATCGGTCCGTTCGCCGACGACCGCGAGAACGTCCTGGGCGCCTGGGGCGGCTTCTTCGCCGACCGCCGCCTGAACGTCGATCTGGCCACCGGCCTGCGCGCTCAGATGGCCGACCCGAACAGCCTGATCGTCGAACGCGGCTGCGAGGTCGAGACGACCATCGCCGACGGCTTCGAGCGCGCCGTGGCCGCCGCCCAGGCCGCCGACGTCGTCCTGCTGGCCATCGGCGAAAGCCAGGACATGACGGGCGAGGCCAAGTCGCGCACTGACATCCGCATCCCGCCGGTGCAGCAGCGCCTGGCCGAGGCGATCGCCGCCACGGGGAAGCCCGTTGTCGTCCTGCTGCGCCATGGCCGCGCCATTCAGCTGGAGGGCGTGGTCCGCGACGCGCCGGCGATCCTGGCGACCTGGTTCCTGGGCAGCGAGATGGGGAACGCCGTGGCGGACGTGCTGTTCGGCGCCGTGAACCCCTCGGGCCGCCTGCCGGTCAGCTTCCCGATCGACAGCGGCCAGGAGCCGTTCTTCTACAATGGCCGCACCACCGGCCGCCCGGCCCCTGCCGATCCGAACGGCCAGGAGTACAAGGCCCGCTGGCGCTCGATCCGAAATGACGCGCTTTATCCGTTCGGCTTCGGCCTGACCTACACGCGCTTCGACGTCACCGACATGAAGCTCAGCACGCCGCGCCTGACCTGGAACGACACCCTGCACGTGAGCGCCAAGGTCAAGAACACCGGCAACCTGCCCGGCGAGCACGTCGTCCAGCTCTATATCCGCGACCGTGTCGCCAGCCGCACGCGGCCGGTGCGTGAGCTGAAAGGCTTCCAGCGCGTCTCCCTGGCCCCGGGTGCGGAGCGGGAAGTGAAGTTCGAGCTCAAGCGCCAGAACCTCATGTTCGTCGGTGACAATGACTATTGGGTCGTCGAGCCTGGTCTGTTCGATGTCTGGATCGCCAACTCTTCGGTGGACGGCCTGAACGCGAGTTTTGAGCTGCTCCCGGCTGGGTAGTGGCCGCTCCGCGAATCGCGTCCGTTGACGAATTGGGTCTTTAGGCGCCGTATAGGGGCGTCAAAACCCGTCTGCATTAGTCGCCTGTTAGGAGAATCTTGGTGCGGCAGGCATAGTCGCCTCCACGACCGAGATTAGCTTGTGCCCTTGTCTTCTAAGGATTTTTCGGAACTGAAAGCTCCGGGATCCTCGCTTTCAAAGGCGTGCGAACGCACAATTCACCACTGCGGCCGCATGTCTCGTTGAAAGGACTTGGAAAGGAAATAAGGTTACCCCGATTTGGCCGTAGTGTGGCTGGATTGGGGCGCTTGCGTTGGGGGGCGTCTTCACATTGCTTCGGGCGCGCGTTGGGGCGCGTTCATCAGCAAGGATGAATGTATGGCGATCTCGAGCCTTTCCGCCGCGCAGATCTCGGCCCTTTCGGTCACCGCGATCCAAGGTCTGTCGACGACGGATATTCAGTCCCTGAACGGGACGCAGATCGCCGCGATCAGCACGGCGGGCATCGGCGCGCTGGCCGACACCCAGGTCGCCGCGCTCAGCTCGACCCAGGTCAAGGCGCTCACCACGACCCAGATCCCGAAGTTCGCCACTTCGGTCACCTTCGACGTCACCCAACTGACGCAGCTCTCCACGCAGCAGGTTTCGGCGCTCACCTCGACCCAACTGGCGTCGCTGGACACCTCGCACATCGCCGTCCTGAGCTCGACCCAGATCGGCGCGCTGTCGGCGGCCAACTTCTCGGGCCTGGTCGACACCCAGGTCGCCACCCTGACCGAGACCCAGATCAAGGGTCTGACCGTCAGCCAGGTGAAGGGCCTTTCCACCACCGACATCGGCGAGCTCGCCGCCACCCAGGTCGCCGCCCTGTCCGGCGAACGTCTGGCCGCGCTCAGCACCGGCGCGCTGTCGGCGCTGGACGGCACCCAGGTCGCCGCGCTCAGCACCACCCAGGTCGCCGCGCTGACGACCAGCCAGATCAAGAGCCTCAACACCACCGACATCAGCGAGTTCTCGGCCGCCCAGGTCGGCGCGCTGTCGGCCGCCCAGGTGGGCGCCCTGACGCCGGCCAACTTCTCGGCCCTGGCCGATACGCAGGTCGCCGCCCTGTCGTCGACCCAGCTGAAGGGCGTCTCGGTCGACCAGATCAAGGCCCTGACGACCACCGACATCGGCGAGCTGGCCGGCACCCAGGTGGGCGCGCTCAGCAACTCGCAGCTCGGCGCCCTGGCCACGACCCAGGCCGCTCAACTGTCCACGACCCAGATCGGCGCCCTGACGGCGACGCAGGTCGGCGGGCTGTCCACCGCGGCCTTCTCGGCCCTGGACGCCACCCAGGTCGGCGCGCTGAGCGAGACCCAGATCAAGGGCCTCACCACCCAGCAGCTGGGCGCCCTGACGACGACGGACGTCGGCGAGCTGGCCACCACCCAGATCGCCGCCCTCAGCGCCGCCCAGGTGGGGGCGCTGAGCGCCAACGCCTTCTCGGCGCTGAACGGCACCCAGGTCGCCGCGCTGAACGAGACCCAGATCAAGGGCGTCTCGGCCACGCAGCTGAAGGGCCTGACGACCACGGACGTCGGTGAGCTGGCCACGACCCAGGTCTCGGCCCTGACCGGCACGCAGCTGGCCAGTGTCAGCGCCACGAACGTTTCGGCCCTGGCCGACACGCAGGTCGCCGCGCTGTCGACCACGCAGATCAAGTCGCTGACGGCCGACCAGCTGAAGGGCCTGTCGACCACCGACATCGGCGAACTGGCCGACACCCAGGTCGCGGCCCTGACCGCCGACCAGATCAAGAACCTGTCGGCCGCCAACATCTCGGCCCTCAGCCAGACCCAGGTCACGGCGCTGACCAACAGCCAGGTCGCGGCGCTGAGCGCCACCCAGGTGAAGGGCCTGTCGACCACCGACATCGGCGAACTGTCGTCGACCCAGGTCGGCGCGCTGACGACCGCCCAGGTGGGGGCCCTGGCCTCGACCCAGGTGCAGCAGCTGTCGACCACGCAGATCGGCGGTCTGAGCTCGACGCAGCTGGGCGCCATCACGTCGACCAACCTGACCCTGATGGACGCGACCCAGCTGGGCTCGCTGAATACCACCCAGCTGAAGGGGCTGACCGCCGGCCAGCTGGGCAGCCTGACCACGACCAATGTCGGCAACCTGGCCGACACCCAGGTCGGCGCCCTGTCCGCGACGCAGCTGGGCAGCCTGTCGACCGCCGGCTTCTCGGCGCTGAACGGCACCCAGGTCGCCGCGCTGAACGAGACCCAGGTCAAGGGGATCACGGCCAGCCAGCTGAAGAGCCTGACGACGACGGATGTCGGCGAACTGGCGACGACGCAGCTCGCGGCGCTGACGACCGCCCAGGTCGCGGCGCTGTCGACCTCGGCCTTCTCGGCGCTGGACGCGACCCAGACCGCCGCCCTGACGACCACGCAGGTCAAGGCCCTGACGGCCGACCAGCTGAAGAACCTGACCACGACCGACATCGGCGAGCTGGCCGACACCCAGGTCGCGGCCCTGACGGCGACTCAGCTGGGCCAGCTGTCGACCACCGGCTTCTCGGCCCTGAGCCAGACCCAGGTCGGCGCTCTGTCGACGACCCAGATCAAGGGTCTGACGGCTGACCAGCTGAAGAACCTGACCACGACGGATATCGGCGAACTGGCCGACACCCAGATCGCGGCCCTGGCGACCTCGCAGATCGCCGCCATCAGCCTGACGAACGTCAAGAGCCTGTCGACCACCCAGGTGGGCGCCCTGACCGCCGCCCAGGTCGGCGCGCTGTCGGCGACCAATTTCTCGGCTCTGGACGCGACCCAGGTCAGCGCCCTCAGCGAAACCCAGGTCAAGGGTCTGACGGCCGCCCAGATCGGCGGCCTCTCGGCCGCTGACGTCGGCGAGCTGTCGACGACCCAGATCGGCGCCCTGGCCTCGACCCAGGTCGCGGCCCTGTCGCAGACGGCCTTCTCGGCGCTGGACGCCACCCAGGTCTCGGCCCTGTCGGCCACGCAGATCAAGGGCCTGACGGCCAGCCAGCTGAAGAACCTGAGCACCACGGACATCGGCGAGCTGTCGACGACCCAGGTCGGCGCGCTCAGCGCTTCCCAGATCGGGTCGCTGTCGGCGGCCGGCGTGTCGGCCCTGGACGCCACCCAGGTCTCGGCGCTCTCGGCCACGCAGATCAAGGGCCTGACAGCCGACCAGCTGAAGAACCTGACGACCACCGACATCGGCGAACTGGCCGACACCCAGGTCGCGGCCCTGACGGCTGATCAGATCAAGAACCTGTCGGCGGCCAACGTCTCGGCCCTGAGCCAGACCCAGGTCACCGCTCTGAGCAACACCCAGGTCGCCGCCCTGTCGGCCACGCAAGTGAAGGGGCTGTCGGTCACCGACATCGACGAGCTGTCGGCCACCCAGGTCGGCGCGCTCTCGGCGCTGCAACTGGGCGCCCTGGCCTCGACCCAGGTGCAGGAACTGTCGACCACGCAGATCGGCGGTCTGACCTCGACCCAGATCGGCGCGATTTCGTCGACCAACCTGACCTTGATGGACGCCACCCAACTGGGCGCGTTGTCCACGACCCAGATCAAGGGCCTGACCGCCAGCCAGCTGTCGGGTCTGACGACCACCAACGTCGGCAACCTCGCCGACACCCAGGTCGCCGCCCTGTCGGCGACGCAGCTGGGCGCCCTGTCCAGCGCCGGCTTCTCGGCCTTGAACGGCACCCAGGTCGCGGCTCTGAGCGAGACCCAGATCAAGGGCGTCTCGGCGACCCAGCTGAAGGGCCTGACGACCACCGACGTCGCCGAGCTGTCGACCACCCAGGTCGGCGCGCTCTCGGCCGCCCAGGTCGGCGCGCTGTCGACGTCCAGCTTCTCCGCCCTGGACGCCACCCAGGTCGGCGCTCTGACGGCGACCCAGCTGAAGGGCGTCACCGCCGACCAGCTGAAGACCCTCACGACCACCGACGTCGCCGAGCTGTCGGCGACCCAGATCGGCGCGCTCAGCGCCGACCAGATCAAGAACCTGTCGGCGACCAACATCTCGGCCCTGGACGCCACCCAGTCGGCGGCCTTGACCACGACCCAGCTGAAGTCGCTGACCAACACCCAGATCGCCGGCCTCTCGACGACGGATATCGGCGAACTGGCCGACACGCAGATCGCGGCCTTCTCGTCCGCCCAGGTCGCCGCGCTGAACGTGCAGGACCTGACGACGACCCAGATCTCGGGCCTCAGCTCGACGCTGATCGGCGCGATCGGCGCGACCAAGTTCTCGGCCTGGAACGCCACCCAGGTCAGCGCGCTGAACGCGACCCAGATCAAGGGTCTGACGGCTGACCAGCTGAAGAACCTGACGACCACCGACATCGGCGAACTGGCCGACACCCAGGTCGCGGCCCTGACGGCGACCCAAGTGGGCTCGCTGTCGACCGCCGGCTTCTCGGCCCTGAACGCGACCCAGGTCGGCGCCCTGACCGAGACCCAGATCAAGGGCGTCACGGCCAGCCAGTTGAAGGCGCTGACCAACACCGACATCGGCGAGCTGTCGACGACCCAGGTCAGCGCGCTCAGCGCCAGCCAGATCGGTTCGCTGTCGACCGGCGGCTTCTCGGCCCTGGACGCCACCCAGGTGGCCGCGCTCTCGGCGACGCAGATCAAGGGTCTGACGGCCGACCAGCTGAAGAACCTGACCACGACCGACATCGGTGAGCTGTCGACGACCCAGGTCAGCGCCCTGACCGCCGACCAGGTGAAGAACCTGTCGTCCGCCGCCGTCTCGGCCCTGGCCGACACGCAGGTGGCCGCGCTCAGCAACACCCAGGTCGCCGCCCTGTCGGCCACCCAGCTGAAGGGTCTGTCGGTCACCGACATCGACGAGTTGTCGGCCACCCAGGTCGGCGCCCTGACGGCGCTGCAGATCGGCGCCCTGGCCTCGACCCAGGTGCAGGAACTGTCGACCACCCAGATCGGCGGCCTGACCTCGACCCAGATCGGCGCGATCTCGACCTCGAACCTGACGCTGATGGACGCGACCCAGCTGGGCGCGCTGTCGACGACCCAGCTCAAGGGCCTGACGACCGCGCAGGTCCAGAACCTGTCGACCACCAATATCGGCAACCTGGCCGACACCCAGGTCGCGGCCCTGTCCGCGGCCCAGATCGGCGCTCTGTCGACCGGCGGCTTCTCGTCCCTGAACGCGACCCAGGTCGCGGCCCTGAGCGAGACCCAGATCAAGGGCGTCACCGCCAACCAGCTGAAATCGCTGAGCACGACCGATGTCGGCGAACTGTCGACGACCCAGGTCGGCGCTCTCAGCGCCAGCCAGATCGGTTCGCTGTCGACGGCGGGCTTCTCGGCCCTGAACGCGACCCAGGTCACCGCCCTGACGGCGACCCAGATCAAGGGTCTGACGGCCGATCAGCTGAAGAACCTGACCACGACCGACATCGGTGAACTGGCCGCGACCCAGGTCGCCGCCCTGACCGGGGACCAGATCAAGAACCTGTCGGCCACGAACCTGTCGGCCCTGGACGCCACCCAGTCGGGCGCTCTGACCAGCACCCAGCTGAAGAGCCTGACCAACGACCAGATCAAGGGTCTGACGACGACCGACATCGGCGATCTCGCCGACACCCAGGTCGCGGCCCTGACCAACGCCCAGCTGGGCGTGCTGGCCACGACCCAGGCGGGCCAGCTGTCGACGACCCAGATCGCGGCCCTGGCCTCGACCCAAATCGGCGCGCTGTCGACCGCCGCCTTCTCGGCCCTGGACGCCACCCAGGTCGGCGCCCTGACGGGAACCCAGGTCAAGGGTCTGACGGCCAGCCAGCTGAGCGCGCTGACGACCACGGACATCGGCGAACTGGCCGACACCCAGGTCGGCTCGCTGACGTCGACCCAGGTCGGTTCGCTGAGCGCCACGGCCTTCTCGGCGCTGGACGCGACCCAGACCGCCGCGCTGTCGACGACCCAGATCAAGGGCCTGACGACCAGCCAGCTGAAGAACCTGACCACGACCGACATCGGCGACCTGGCCGACACCCAAATCGGAGCCCTGTCGGGCGCCCAGCTGGCGTCGCTGTCGACGGGCAGCTTCTCGGCCCTGAACTCGACCCAGATGGCGGCCCTGTCGGCCACCCAGATCAAGGGTCTGGCGACCACGCAGATCGCGGCCCTGACCACGACCGACGTCGCCGAGTTCTCGACCACCCAGATCTCGGCCCTGACCGCCGATCAGCTCAAGCAGCTGTCGGTGGCCAACCTGTCGGCGCTGGATTCCACCCAGGTCTCGGCCCTGTCGAACAGCCAAGTCTCGGCCCTGTCGACGACCCAGCTGAAGGGCCTGTCGGTCACCGACATCGACGAGCTGTCGGCCACCCAGGTGGGCGCGCTCTCGGCAGCCCAGATCGGCGCCCTGGCCTCGACCCAGGTGCAGGAACTGTCGACCACCCAGATCGGCGGCCTGACCTCGACCCAGATCGGCGCCATCTCGGCGACCAACTTCAGCCTGCTGAGCGACACGCAGATCGGCGCGCTGTCGACGACGCAGGTCAAGGGTCTGACCGTCGGCCAGATGGCCGGCCTGACGACCACCAACATCGCCGCCCTGGCCGACACGCAGGTGGGGGCGCTGAGCTCGACCCAACTGGCGGGCCTGACGCCGACCGGGTTCTCGAACCTGAACGGCACCCAGGTCGCGACGCTGAATTCGACGCAGATCAAGGGTCTGACGGCGAGCCAGCTGAAGGCCTTGACGGCGACCGACGTCGGGGAGCTGGCGGATACCCAGGTCGCCGCCCTGTCGGCGGCCCAGATCGGCGCGCTGTCGGCGACGGGCTTCTCAGCCCTGAGCCAGACCCAGGTCGCCACCCTGACGGCCACGCAGATCAAGGGGATCTCGACCGACCAGATCAAGGGCCTGACGACGACCGACATTGGCGAGCTGGCGACGACCCAGATCGCCGCCCTGACGACGCCGCAGCTGAACGCCCTGTCGGCCGCCAACCTGTCGGCCCTGGACGCCACCCAGACGGGCGCCCTGACCACGACCCAGGTCAAGTCGCTGACCAACGACCAGGTGAAGGGTCTGTCGACCACCGACATCGGCGAGCTGGCCGATACCCAGGTGGGCGCGCTGACCAACTCGCAGCTGGGCGTGCTGGTCACGACCCAGGCGGCGCAGCTGTCGACCACCCAGATCGGCGCCCTGAGCGGGGCGCAGGTGGGGGCGCTGTCGGTGACCGCCTTCTCGAACCTGGACAGCACCCAGATGGGGGCGCTGAGCGCCACCCAGGTGAAGGGCATCGCCACGACCCAGCTGGCGTCGCTGTCGACCACGGACGTCGGCCAGTTCGTCAACACCCAGTTGGCGGCGCTGAGCATCCTGCAGCTGGCGGCCATGTCGGCGACCAACATCTCGGCGCTGGACGCCACCCAGACCGCCGCGCTGTCGACGACCCAGATCAAGGGCCTGACGACCACGCAGCTGAAGGGCCTGTCCTCGACCGACGTCGCCGACCTCGCCGACACCCAGATCGCGGCGCTGACGACCAGCCAGCTGGGCGCGCTGTCCACGGGCGTGATCAATACCCTGACCACGACCCAGATCGGCCAGCTGCAAGCCACGCAGCTGTCCGGCCTGACGGCGACGCAACTGGATTATCTCTCGATGACCAATATCGAGCAGATGAGTTCCACCCAGGCCAACGCCCTGACCACCACTCAGGTGCAAAGCCTGAGCGACGAACAGATCGCCTCGTACCTCAAGGTGACTTGATAAGAACCGCCGCTCGCGCCCCCTGGCGCGGGCGGCGGATCGCCGCTCGGCCATTGGTCGAGCGCCCAGCCCCATGCCATGATCGCGCTGCGCCGACTCGCGCGCCGCCTTCGCGCGCGCCTGCCGTCCGCTGCCGCCTATCGGTTTCAGGAAGACAATGGCCGACGTCGATACGCTGGATATGCTCAGCACGCTGACCGCCGAGGGCTGCCCGCTCGGCGACGTGATCACCCTAGCGGCGCGCTTGGGCGCGGAAGGGCAGGTCGCCCTGGCCGACCAGGCCTACAAGGTCTGGATCCGCTTCAATGGCGAGCATCCGCAGCTGTGCGTGGCGCTGTTCAACCGCTCGATCCTGCAGGCGGCCCTGGGCGACAACGCCGGGGCGGCGGTCTCGCTGGAGCAGGCGATCACCCTGAACCCGGACTTCCTGCCGGCCTATGTCAATCTGGGTGGCCTGCAGGAGCGGGCGGGGCTGCACGAACCGGCCATCGCCACCTGGGACGCCGGGGCCAGCCGCGCCGTGGTCGTCAACGGCATGGCCGTCAGCTACGCCTTCACCTGCTTGAAGCAGATCGCCCGCCTGCTGGGCGAGATGCACCAGCCGGCCCGCGCCGAACTGGCCCTGCAGCGCGCCGCGGATATCGATCCGCACGCCCTGGACGTGATCGGCCAGCTGGTCGCCAACCGCCTCAGCCAATGCAAGTGGCCTGCCGTACAGCCCACCGAGCGCCTGCCGCGCGAGACCCTGCTGGAGGGCGTCAATCCGCTGTCGATCGCCGCCTATACCGACGATCCGCTGCTGCAGCTGGCCGCGGGCCACCGCTTCATCGAGCGCGAGAACAAGGTGACGCCCGAGCAGATCCGCGCCGACCGCCGCGACGCGTCGATCGACCTCGGTAACGGCCGCCGGCCGCGCATCGGCTACATTTCGTCCGACCTGCGGGACCACGCCGTCGGCTATCTGATGGCCGAGCTGTTCGAGGTGCACGACAAGTCCAAGGTCGAGGTTTTCGCCTACTATTGCGGACCGGAATCCAGTGACGGCCTGAACACCCGCATCCGCGCCGCAGTCGAGCACTTCACCGACATCCGCCCGATGTCGGACGACGAGGCCGCCCAGCGCATCGTCGATGACGGCATCGACATCCTGGTCGACGTCAACGGTCACACCCGCGACGCCCGCACGGCCGTCTTCGCCCGCCGCCCCGCCCCGATCCTGGTCAACTGGCTGGGCTATCCGGGGACGATGGGTAGCGACTATCACCACTACATCGTCGCCGATCCGTGGATCATCCCGCCGGAAATGGAGCTCTACTACTCCGAAGCCGTCCGCCGGATCCCCTGCTATCAGCCCAACGACCGCCGCCGGAAGGTCGAGGAGACCTGTCCGACCCGCACCGAGGTCGGCCTGCCCGAGGACGCCTTCGTCTTCTGCTGCTTCAACGGCCCGCAGAAGATCACCCCGCACGTGTTTGGCCGCTGGATGGAGATCCTCAAGCGCACGCCGGGCAGCGTGCTGTGGCTGCTGGACAGCAATCCCGAGACCAACGCCCGCCTGCGCGAAGCCGCCGAGGCGCGGGGCGTCGACCGCACCCGCCTGGTCTTCGCCCAGAAGCTCCAGAACTCGCACCACCTGGCGCGCTATCGCCTGGCCGACCTGTTCCTCGACACCACCCCTTACGGCGCCCACACTACGGCCTCGGACGCGCTGTGGATGGCCGTCCCGGTCCTGACCTGGTCGGGCCGCAGCTTCGCCTCGCGCGTCTGCGGCAGCCTGGTGCGCAGCGCCGGCCTGCCCGAACTGGTCGTCGACAGCGGAGAGGCCTATATCGACAAGGCCGTCGAGATCGGCGCCGACCGCGAGAAGGCCAAGGCCCTGCGCGCGACGCTGGAAGCGAGCCGCGACACCTGCGTGCTGTTCGACATGGACCTGCTGGCCGGCAAGTTGGAGGCGCTCTACGGCGAGATGATAGCCGAGCATCAGGCCGGGAAGCGACCGCAGCCCGACCTGACCAACCTGTCGACCTATCTCGATATCGGTCTGTCCATCGACCGCGACGATCGCGAGATGCAGGCCGAGCCAGACTTGCATGCGCTGTATCGCCACGAACTGGCCCGGCGCGACAGCGTCAAGGCCATCCCCGCTGACCATCGGCTCTGGGAGGGCGGGGCCTCGTGAACCGCCACCAGCTGGAGCCCCTGAAGCTGGACGGCTACGCGCCGCGCACGGTCCTCGACATCGGCGCGAACGTGGGCGAGTTCACCAAGGGCTTCCTGGAGGCGTTTCCCGATTGCGTCCCGACGCTGATCGAACCCAATCCCTATTGCGAGACCGAGCTGGCCAAGCTGCCGTTCGAGCGGCACATGACGGCGGCCTCGGACCAGGCTGGGGAGGCGACGCTGTTCCTCAGCAAGGACTGGCTGCAGTCGACCGGGGCGTCGCTGTATCGTGAGAACTCGCACTATTTCAGCGACGAGCTGCTGGTCGAGACGACCGTGCCCAAGGTGCGGATCGACGACCTGCTGGCCGGTCGACGCTTCGACTTCGTCAAGATCGACACCCAGGGCTCGGAACTGGACGTGCTGCGCGGCGGCGAGACCGTGCTGCGCCAGGCCGACTACATCCTGCTGGAGCTGTCGGTCGTCGACTTCAATCAGGGTGCGCCCACGGCCGAGGCGGTCCTGGTCCAGCTGTCGGCCATGGGCTTCGCCCCGGCGGCCGTCACCGACCTGCACCGCCTGGACGATGTCCGCGACGGCGGGGTCCTGCAGCTGGACATGCTGTTCAAGCGCCGATCCGTGCGGCCCTCGCAGTTCGGGCGGCTGACCACCCTGAACGAACTGGGCGTTCTGGTCGGGCATCTGCGCTGGCGCAAAAAGCAGAACCCGGCCTGCCGCGTGCTGCTGGTCGGCGGAGGTCCGGCCGGCTGGCCCGAGGACCTGTGCGACGCCGTGCTGGGCGGCCCCAGCGGTCCGTTCGCCGGCGACCTGTCGGATCCCGACACCTACCGCGCCATCCTGGCTCACGTGGCCCGCGAGGGGCGCTTCGACTACGCGATCGCGCCGCATGTCGCCCAGACCCTGACCAGGCCCTCGACCCTTCTGGAGCGCCTGCCGCTGCTGGCCGAGGCCGGCTGGATCACCACGCCCTCGCGCTATCTTGAGGTGCTGAAGATCGAGGGCGCACATCGCGGCTTCGCCCATCACCGCTGGGGCGCGGACCACGTCGAGGGCGTTTTGACCCTGGCCCCCAAGACGCCGCTGATCGAGCACCTGACCTATCCGGGAGAGCCCGCCTGGGAGCAGGCCGAGAACCGTTTCGAGCTGCAGGTCGGCTGGCGCGGCGGCCTGCGCTTCCAGGTGCTGGGGGAGGGGGCCTTGCCCGGCCATGCCGAGACCCTGGCCCTGACGGGGCGCTTCTTCGAGGGCGTGGCCCCTGACGCCGCCGGCGCGGCCGCGGCGCAGGCGCCGGCGCTGGACGTCGCCGCCGAGCTGGCCCAGGCGATCGCCATGGCCCGTGACACGCGTTCTGGCCTGCACCCGCTGGGGCGGATGAAGTACTACCACGACGCCGTCAGCCTGATCCTGTGCGAGCCCCTGACCCGCGAGCGTCTGGACCTGTTCGACGCTCTGCTGGCCGAGGCCCGGGCTCTGGACATCCAGGCCCCCTCGGAAGAATGGGAGGGCTGGGTCACCCACTACGAACTGGTGATGGACGCCCTGGCCGGCGCCCAGGTCGATGGTCCCACGCCGCCCGCGCCGGATGACGGCCCGCCGACCTTCCTGACGGGCGACGGCAAGACCCTGGATGCCGAGGAGCTGAAGGCCCACGCCGACGCCCTGGGCGCCCAAGTGGTGTTCTTCGCCGCCGCCGACGCGCGCTATGTCGAGCTCTATGCCCGCTGGTTGGCCCTCTCGGTGCTGAAGCACAGCGACGTGCCGTTCCTGGTGGTGATCCATGTGATCGGCGGCCAGGACGCCCTGGCCCAGGCGGCGGCGACCGTGCGGGTCGAGGATCCGCGCGTGGTCTTCACCGGCGACCGCTTCGACGCCTCCAGCGTGACCACCAAGTGCTACGAGGCCCCGCCCAAGGGCCTGATCGAGATCCCGGTCGCCCACTACCAGTCGGTGCGCTTCCAGCGCCTGGGAGCGCTGCTGGAACGGCTTCAGCGGCCGGTGTTCGTGTCGGACATCGACTTGCTGCTCCAGCGCGGCGTCGCCGACCTGCTGGAAACCTGGCGCGACGCCGACCTCGTCCTGAACGTCAACGAGCGCAACATCCAGGCCGGCTCGCGCATCACCGCCAACCTGGTTCTGGCGCGTCCCGGCAAGGCGATGGACGTCATGCTGCCCTGGCTGCGCGCCTATCTGGATGAGCGGCTATCGCGCGATACGGTGACCCGCTGGATCGACCAGGTGGCCCTGAACCTGGCCCGCCATCATCTGGAGCTGCACGTTCCGGGCGCGCGGATCGGGACCTTCGACACCCGGAGCGACATCAACAACGTGATGTTCAGCGCGTACGTGCCGGGCCATCCGTTCCGCTTCCTGTCGCTGTACCACGGCTTCGATACGTCGACCCTGGAGGAGTAGGGCGGGTCTAGAAGGTCGCCTTGGCCTTCATCAGCACCGCGCCGTCGCACGTCGCCCACAGCTCGGCGCCGCCGTCGGTGAGACGGCCGTGGGCGGTGATCGTCTCGCCGGCGTAGGCGGGCTTGAGGGCGCGGAAGGCGAAGCGCGTCAGGGGCCGCTTGGGCATGGCCTCCAGCAGCAGCAGGGCGATCAGCGGGCCGTGGACGACCAGGCCGGGATAACCCTCGACGCCGGTCGCATAGGCCTGGTCGTAGTGGATGCGGTGGCCGTTCGAGGTGGCCGCCGAGAAGGCGAACAGCAGCACCGGATCGGTCGGCGTCTCGCGGCTCCACTCGGTCTCGGGCGGCGGTTCGTCGTCGGGTGTCCGGGGCGCAGGCGCGGCGGTGTAGACGATGGTCTGGCGCTCGCGTACCCGCGTCGCGCCGGCCTGGTCGAAGGTCCGCTCCACGGTGACGAAGGTCAGTGGCCCGCTGGCCCCAACCTTCTCCTCAATGGCGGCGATGGTGTCGGTGACCTCGGTCTCCTGGCCGGGGTGCAAGGGACCGGCGAAGGTCATGTCCGACGCGGCGAACATGCGGCGCGGCGCGGCGATCGGCGGCAGGTGCAGGCCTCGGCGAGGATGGCCGTCAGGCCCCAGATCCGTCCGTCGCACGGGCTCGGCCAGGCATGCCCAGTGCCAGGCCGGCGGCACCTCGGCGATCGGGGCGGGGCGGTTCAGCACCGCCGCCAGCCGGGCGAGGTCCGCAGGCGCCAGGACGGCCCTGCGGCTACGCTGACGGCCCAACCAGTCGTTGACCCACTCCATCAATAGGACCGGGGCAGGCCGAGCACGTGCTCGGCGACATAGGCCAGGATCAGGTTCGTCGAGATCGGGGCCACCTGGTAGAGACGCGTCTCGCGGAACTTGCGCTCGATGTCGTACTCCTCGGCGAAGCCGAAGCCGCCGTGGGTCTGCAGGCACATATCGGCGGCGGCCCACGACGCCTCCGAGGCCAGCATCTTGCCGATATTGGCCTGCTCGCCGCACGGCTGGCCCGCATCATAGCGGGCGGCGGCGTCGTAGATCGTCAGGCGCGCGGCGTGGGTCTGGGCGTAGGCGCGGGCGATCGGGAACTGCACGCCCTGGTTCTGGCCGATCGGACGACCGAACACGACACGGCTGTTGGCGTAGTCCCGGGCCTTGCCGATCAGCCAGGCGGCGTCGCCCAGGCACTCGGCCCCGATCAGGATCCGCTCGGCGTTCATGCCATCCAGGATGTAGCGGAAGCCCTTGCCTTCCTCGCCGATCAGGCTGTCTTTGGGGATGACGAGGTTGTCGAAGAACACCTCGGTCGTGGCGTGGTTCAACATGGTGGCGATCGGCTTGATCGTCAGGCCCTTGCCCTTGGCCTCGCGCATGTCGACCAGGAACACCGACAGGCCGTCGGCCTTCCGCGCCACCCGGTCCTTGGGCGTGGTGCGGGCCAGCAGGACCATGAGGTCGGAGTGCTCGGCGCGGCTGGTCCAGACCTTCTGGCCATTGATGACATAGGTGTCGCCCTCGCGGCGGGCGAAGGTCGAGATCGAGGTGGTGTCGGTGCCGGCGGTGGGTTCGGTGACCCCGAAGGCCTGCAGGCGGATCGAGCCGTCGGCGATCCTCGGCAGCCAAGTGTCCTTCTGGGCCTGGGAACCGTGCCGCAGGACCGTGCCCATGGTGTACATCTGGGCGTGCAGGGCCGCGGCGTTGCCGCCGCTGGCGTGGACCTCCTCCAGGATCGCCGCCGTGGCGGTGAGGCCCAGGCCGCCGCCGCCGTATTCCTCGGGGATCAGCACGCCCAGCAGGCCAGCCTTGGTCATGGCGGCCACGAAGTCGGTCGGATAGGCCTTCTCGCGGTCCAGCGCCCGCCAGTAGGCCGGCGGGAAGTCGCGGCACAGGGCTCGCACCGTCTGGCGCAGCGCCTCGATAAGTTCGGCGTCCGCCATCAGACGCGCTCGAAGGCGAGCGCCGCGCCCTGGCCGACGCCGATGCAGAGGGTGGCCAGGCCGCGCTGGCCGCCGGTCGCCTCCAGCTGGCGCAGGGCGGTCAGCACCAGCCGGGCGCCGGACGCGCCGAGCGGATGGCCCAGGGCGATGGCG
>Ga0209676_1000621_pt1 | contig 51531 bp, 42 predicted proteins | sample AraplaCvi_mLB_r2_FD_184282 | JGI IMG/M metagenome (GOLD analysis project Ga0209676, IMG submission 184282) | Arabidopsis root microbial communities from North Carolina, USA - plate scrape MF_Cvi_mLB_r2 (SPAdes) (version 2) | ecosystem: Host-associated > Plants > Roots > Endosphere | place: USA... | reverse complement strand
ACAAGTATTACAGTAAAAACACCAAATAATGTATCAAGAACAGTACAAGTAACAGTAAGTGAAGCAACACCAACAGATATCACAGTTTCAGGACCAATTAACGCGGAAGTTGGGGAAACAAGCCAAATTACAGCAACAGTATTACCGGTAGGTGCGCCACAAGTTGTAACGTACACAAGTGGAAATACAAATGTTGCGACAGTAAATTTAAGTGGACAAGTGACAGCAGTAGGTGTAGGAACAACAACAATCACAGTCAGAACACCAAACAATGTCACAAAAACAGTAAGTGTAACGGTAACTGCACCTGTGGCAACGAGTATTGATCCAATATCGGCAATTAATACAGAATCAGGTACTACAGGTAATATCACAGCAGTGGTAAAACCGTCAGGAGCGTCACAAGTGGTAACGTACACAAGTAATGATACAAGTGTAATTACTGTGAATCAAAACACAGGAGCATGGACTGCTGTAAGTACAGGAACAACAACAATTACAGTAAGATCACAGAGTAATACTAATGTCATGCGAACAGTAAATGTAACGGTAGAACGTGTAGCAGATGCAAGTAATGGTTTTTTGGGGTTTGGTCATAGTAACCTGTTTTCCACTTCTGTATGGGGTTTAGAATCGGATGGATATCGTTTAAGACCTGGTGACATCAACGCAGGGAATTCTTATTTTGGGAGTAGAGGGTACACTCATGACGATTTTTTTAAGTCATATATTACCATTGAACTAAAGATTGAGACCTATAATGTTAACAATGGCGCAGGTATAAGAATAGCTGATGCAACCGGACCGTTTAATTCTCCATCCCTTGGATACTCTATGCTACAATATAATATGGATGGAAATTGGTCAGTTCAGGCCAACGGGATGGCTACTCCTGTAACTGGGAATGGTCCTCGATTAAATCTGGGTAGTTTATATAGTTTTACTCTAAAGCGAAACGGTATGAATACTTCAAGTTTTTATATAGGTAGTACTTATCTTGGGGATATTTCCTACTCTGATGGTAATAATCTAAGGGTAATGCTTCAGCCTACCGCTCCGAATATGGGATTATTGGTGAAAAGCGTGAGGGCACAATAAATATTTACTTGGAAAACCCATGGTCGTGTCAGTCAATGTACCTTACTAGTATATAAAGATATAATTGAATGCAAAATAATAGTGAAGGTTATTCCCTCACAGCCTTTTATATGCAAATATGATCAACGATAGTTAGTCAAAATAACACACAGTACCATAAGGTAAAGCTTAGTCAATGTCGAGTAGGTTTTTATAAAATTAATCTATTCTATATTATAAATTAGCAGGAATGGGATAAATTGAAGATGCGGTTGATTTGAAACCAGACATTGACACAGTCGGTAATTAATATAAGATATCACATAAATGACAAAAAGAAGGGTCGCTTGATGAAAATCAAGGGACCCTTCTTTTTTAATAACCTTAATTTTATTTTTGGCAATTTCTTTGATAAACACATTCTCTTCTTCATAGTAGATATGTTGTTAGAGAGGTAAGGTACCCCACTTTCATAACTGGAAAAGTAACCTTTTGCGATGAGACGAAAAACGAATACAATATGTATACTTTTTTCAGAAAATTTGATAAAATTGTATGAGTGCTATCATGAAAAATTATAGATGGAAAGGACTGACATTAATGAGGTTAATAAAAAAGATTATGTATTTAATGATGATAACCACTATTTTATTTTCTTTTCATCAGAAGGACACATATCATGCAGAGAAAATGCAATCTACTACTTTCTCCCCTATTCAACAACAGATTTTTCTTGAATTCAGAAAGCATCAACATAATAAGACATCTAAAAGGAAAGTATCAAGCTACAAAGAAGATGAAGTCATAATCAAATCAATAGAAAAACTAAGCAAACTTGAAATTGAATCGTTAGAAAATCAGTTTAGAGTCAGGTTAAAAAGAGAAACCGAGACAAAAAAATTTCTTAACTTTCAATTAAAAGAAGGTGCCCTGGATGAGGCGACTTTAAGAAAACTTAACTTATCTCCATTAGTTGAATATGCTGAACCAAATTATGTACACGAACCCGCCGAAGTAAATGATCCACTGTTTGACAAACAATGGGGGCTTAAAGAGGAGTCAGGAATTGACATTAACGTTGAACCTGCATGGGAAATTACAAAAGGAAGTTCGAGTGTTGTTGTTGCAGTAATCGATACTGGAGTCGACCTGAATCATCCAGATTTAAAGGATCGTATTTGGACAAATAATAAAGAAATCAAAGATAACGGAATCGATGATGACAACAATGGATTCATAGATGATTCGAATGGATGGGATTTTAAGGATAATGAAAATCATCCGATGGATGAATACGGGCATGGTACGCATGTTTCTGGCATCATCGCCGCTTCAGAAAATGAGGTTGGTATCATTGGGGTTGCACCAAAAGTGACCATTATGCCAATTCGGGTAGGTGATAAATTATTTAGTTCTTATGATATCCTCCAAGCAATTGAGTATGCGAAAAATAATGGCGCACATATCATCAATATGTCGTATGGCAGTTATGGGAAGTCGATAGCGGAAGAAGATGCAATTCGTAGTGCAAATAATCTATTAAGTGTTGCCGCGGCTGGGAATAATGGAACAAATAACGATAGTCAGCCATTTTATCCGGCCTCTTATCCGTTAGGGAATCTTGTCTCAGTTGGTTTACTTAATCCGGATGGAAGTAATGGTGGGAATTATGGATCCCATTCGGTTGATATTGTTGCCCCGGGCTCAGATATATACAGTACAGTACCTGGTGGGTTATATGATAATAAATCCGGCACCTCCATGTCTGCACCGCATGTCACGGGAGTGGCTGCGTTATTGAAAACCATTTACTCTTCGTTAGAAGCAAATAAAATCAAAGAGGAGCTGGTAAGTGAAGTAACCTACCTTCCTGATTTGAGGGGTAGGGTGAAGGCGGAAGGTATGTTGAATGCAGGAAAAGTAGTGAACACAGACTATACGGAGAAACTCGAAAATCAATTGATTTGGGAAGATCGAAATGGCAATGGAAAATTAGATTTGTGGGAACCTGTTCTTCCTCAAATACAAATAGAATTATATAAAGTCAGTGGGGAAATAGTGGAGTCTGTTTTAACGGACGTGAATGGACGATATGCTTTTACTCAAATGTCGAATTTATCCACTAACTTTTATATCGAAGTTAGTTTACCTAGCCAGTATTCGATTGTGACCACAAGAGGTTTTGGACGTGATGGCAGAACTGGATATATTAAGTTTAATGATGTAGGTTTACAAGGTTTCAATATAGGAGTTAAGAATCATCAATTAGCTTCTATTAAAGGGAAAATTTGGTCAGATAATAACTTAAATGGCGAACTAGATGCTGAATCTCCACTAAAGTATGTAGAGAGCTTACATTTAATAGATGCATCAACAAATGAAAAAGTAGTGACCATATTTATTCGAAGTACAGATTATGAATTTACAGATGTAAAGCCGGGCTTATATTATATACAATTTGGATCGACTACGGATGAGTCATACTTCGAGCGATACTATTTAAATGGGCCGAATAGTATATTGAATTCGGAAGGGAAATCTGGGGATATGGAACTTTCCACAGGAGAAATCAAACAAGATGATACATCAATTGGTATCAAAAGAAAGAGTTAATATAAATAATGAAAAGTTAAATTCAGTAGCGATTTAATCTTTTCAGTTAGTTTATTTGCATGAAGAAAAATTTTTGCAAACAGAAATGAAATGCCATGACTTATATGATAAAATTATGGTTTTTATATTGAATGATTACATAAGGAGTGGAGAGTTTAGGGACATGATTTTATCATAAAAAAGATGGATGTAAATAACTTTATTATTTTTCAAGAGGACACATTTCCAGAGGATAGAATCCTACAACATGCTACATCTATTTATAGGGATAATCAGATCAAGCAAATTAATCAATATGCTAATAAATATGGGGTGAAATTAGTTTATCCCTATTAAATCATCCGGAAAACTACTATGTCATTCATTTGATGGAGCTGTATTGACGTGGCGTGGGTTTACCTTGGAAGTGCGATTAAATAGTCTATTCCGTGTTGTGTATCCATGAGTTCATAGGATATGTATAGGACCTTTAAGATATACAACAAGTAACAATTAATTTGTTGTGGAAGGTAATGTTTTCAATAAACATTGTTATCTTACAATTCCCTGTTAACTATGAGTTGCTATGGACAACTAGATAAATAGTAGGAAATTAAGATAAAACCTATCAAGTGTATGTTACCTTCAACAATTTACACTTGCAGCATATCTAAAGAATATATACATTCATTTGTCAAATGAAAAGAGAGAGAGGAAATTTCTTTTCAAAGATTTCAGATATATACTCGGCAATTCAGGGGTTCTTAAAATTTTTTCAGAATGCATCTAGACTTCTTTAATTTTGGAAACCTGAACTTCTTAATGATCCAATCTCATTCAATCTTCATTTAAAAATTGGCGTGTGTTAGCACTATAAACTTCGGTTTCTATATATCTTCTTATTTCGCTTCCTTCGCTCTCGGTTTTGTTTCCTTAGTGTCCAACAGAGGGGAAGTAGCATGATGACGTTGTAAATTAAAATGGGTATCAAAATATAGTGTTGATTGGGGTAGTGAATGTCTATAAAACCTGAAAACACCAAAATAGTAATTGACCACATGAAATATTTTTCAAGTTCATTGTACATGTTGTTACCTCAAATAATGTGACGTTGAAAACTATCGTTTATTAAAAATATTTGATTGGGAATTTTGATGCCAACTTTGTATCAGTGAAATATAATAGGGTAAGAAAGCCGCATGTCCAAAATAGCAAATTTATCCAAAAGAAATACCTAACTACAGAATATACTTACTTCGGGAGAAGGGCTTTACTTGTCTATGTTAATATATGTTTGCCCAACCCAAGTTCATATTTACAGATTGAGATTTATTGAGTAGCTATGTTTGGTAATTAGAGCCAATAGAATCATGATAAAGTTAAATATTTCTTTGTTAATGAATCAATCGTTCGTTTTAATTTGTTTAAAGATGAGATATTGGCGGATTTTTCTACGATTTTTAAATTGCGCTCTTGACCGATTGCCCAGATAAAGACACAAAAGGGTGTTTTTTTATATCTACAACCGGTTACTTCAATATAGTAACGATCGCTCAGAACACGATAGATAAAATCTTCATCATTTGAATTCATATAATGATATTCTCTACCTAAGTAATCTAAAACTTCTTTGATGTTTTTATTCATGAATGATACCTACTCTCTAATAAAGTCTGTGATGGGAGTTTAAAAGGCTGTATGCCCATATTTTACAATGTTATATTCTTATTGTATACAATTTCTATGGTTTTTTTCTATGGTAATTTCATCCATTACTTCCTGAAAGAACGGTTTATCAGTGAAAATAATAACAGCCTGTATGCAAGTTAGGAGAAATCCCTTTTGTCTACAGGCTGTTGCTATTTTTTATAATAATAGGTTTTGATTACTGAATATAATACAAATCAACTGGATAACCTTGGTGATTTAAATAGTCTAATACGCCAAGGTAAATTCCTTTTGCTGCTTCTTTTTGCCATGACACACTAGTTAACTTTACATTATCTGTTGGATTGTCTATAAAGCCGAGTTCTGTCAAAATTGAGGCCATAGGAGTTTCACGAATGACATGGAAGTTTCCGGTTTTTACCCCACGATCTTTTAATTTTAACTTTTCCACTAGCCTCCGTTGAACATGCTCAGCAAGTAGCTTGCTATCTTGTAGTTTTGTTTTGCTTAACGTATTTTTGGCAGTGGGAGAATCATCACTATTAGAAAAAGATATATCAGAACCACCTTTAGTCTGACCATAATAGTATGTCTCTGTTCCTTCTCCTTTATGTGTTGTAGACGCGTTTGTATGAATACTAATAAATGCATTTGCACCGTTTGATTTTGAAAAATTTACACGTTGATCTAAAGTCAAATAGACATCCGTTTGACGTGTATAAAAAGATTTGATTGGAAGTTTTGAGAAGTAACTTTTTAAATATTGCGAAACCTGTAATACAACGTTACTTTCTTTATAAATTACACCATTATTTGCTTTAAAAGTCGCTCCAGGGTCTTGACCACCATGACCGGGATCAATTACGAGTGTAAAGCTACTTAACTCAGCATCATCTTTATTAACCAACTGAATGTATGCTTTATTGACCCAGCCAGCCATTTTTTCTGAAGTAATTTGATACCAACCGTTTTGTTCTGACAGAATGGTTACGATCTTACCTGTAGTTAAGGTTCCTATTGATGTGTAATTGACAGATGGACCTGTTCTAACATGTAAAGTAGATGCTGTTACCTTTCCGAATTTATCCTTTGCTGGAACAGACGGTTGAGTAGTAGATAGTTTGATGCTGTTTGCAAGTACCCAACCATATCCCTTGCTTGTCTTAATTTTATACCATAAGTTGGTTTTCTCAACAATTGATACTTTTCCGCCTTTACTCAGTGTAACAAAGATAGTACTTGTATTTTTAGGCTCTTTCCTCACATTCATTTTGGTTGATGTAATGGTACCTGTATCGATAACAGGCAATACTTCTGTATTTGTCTTGGCTACATATTTTGACATAACCCATCCATAGCCTTTACTAGTTTTAATTTTATACCAAAGGCTTTTTTGCTCGACAATTGATACTTTTGCTCCCTTACTTAAAGTAACAAAAACTTTACTAGTATTTTCGGGTTTTGTTCTTACATTTATCTTGGTTGATGTTACTAAACCCGTGTGTATAACTGGGAGAGTGGCTAACGAGCTAGTTTGTTCTACACGGTAAGTTGCAGACAAACTTTTATGTATTTGGGAAGTTGAAAAAAATAGACTGCTAGTCGTAATCGTCAGAATCACTATAAAATTGATTAGTTTGTTTCTTAGCTTATTTTGCATGGTAGCCTCCTTACTTTTCATTCACTATAGCTGCATCACGGTAAGTGATACAGCTATAGTGAATGATGGGAAATTTAGTAAATAACAGTGCTATACTGTCTTATCGTGATGAACATTTAACAAGAGTTCATGTTACGAATCAACTTAAGCTGTAGATAGGATGGGTTATATGCCATATAGCATGACAGATCCATATATAACGTTAGGAGCTTAAACACTTATTTAGAAACAGACTGGTGTTCCGGTCTGTAGTGGGGAAGAGCCTGTGTATTTATTTACTGTAGAACTGGTTATCTCACAATAAACAAGATATATATGTATGTACATGAGCTAAAAGTTATCGACCTATATTTTATGTATAAATAAAATATAAGAGCTTACCTAAACGAATGGTAAGCTCTTATATTTTAGGTATAATTTGCTCATGTAGATAAATCATATCATGAAGTATTTTGTTTGTATACAACATTTGTGTTATTTTTGTTTTTCTATTTGATAAACTTCAACCCTATACCTGCAAAAATAAGTGCGTTAAGAAGCAGTATTTTAAAAGCGACAGGTTAGTACATAATTATTTGAACTTAGTTCGGATAGAACAAATGTGGAATTACATTGGAATTTAGACTGGTAGTCATTCTAAACTGATAACTTACTGTTTATCAATTGAATTAATTTTTATATACTTGCTAATCACTTTTTTATGTATACAATATGTGTGTTGATGTTGAGTGTATTCAGTAAAAAATATATAGTTAGTTTATGCTAGGAAATTCATTTGCAGAATGATAGGGTAGTGATTTGAAATAGATGTTTTAATGTTTGATAGTTTTTTATTAAGTTTAATAGGTATTGCAATTTTAATATTTCGATTATCCATTTTAGCTAAAATCTAGCAGAAGAAACTATCACTTTTATTCTTCAGTATAGGGATTAACGTAAGTGTATTCCCACTGAGTTTTAATTGATGAGTTGGCGACCATCGGTGGTGGCATGACATTTTTTATAAAGAGTTTATCTTTTACCAGGCAGTACATTTAATCATACTTTTCAGTAGCATTGTTAAAGTGTTGATAGATAAAAAATGAATGAAAGGAATAAAGTTGCGCCTTTTATGTTTCATTATTTTTAGATTGTATCGTTGAGCACCTTCAGAACTTGCGGGAGGTGTTTGTTTTTGTAATAGAAGTGCACTCAGTAGATTATGATTAAAATTGAAAGAAATAAAGAATATAAAAACTGTTAGTATTCCCTGTAGTAGACAGCAGAGAGGGAGGAATCGTAACTTTAGACATAAGAAAATGCACCTCAAAATGTTAATGAATTTGGAGGTGCATTACAGAGAAATGAGATTTTTTACTATTAGAATTTAATATACGTCTCTGGATCAACAGGATTTGATTTACTGGAACCCCATTCACCTTTATGAAGCTCAAAGTGTAAATGTTGTCCAAAAGAATGTCCAGTATTTGCCATGTAACCGATTCTAGACCCTCTCGAAACAAGTTGACCTGCTGATACACTAAAACTACTCATATGTGCATAAACGGTTGTGAAGACTTGTCCGTCAATATGATGCGTAATAAAAACAACATTTCCATAACTAGAAGAATAATAAGCTTGGATGACAACATCGTCAGCCGCAGAGACAATAGGAATCAATCAACTACCCGTAATATCGATCCCATGGTGAAACCCTCCGTCATCAAATGATCTATTTCCAAATCTAGATGAAATTTAGCCGTCAGATGGTTTAGTAAAGTGTCCTATTGAAACAGTTGGAGTGTCCTTTGGAATATCTGTAGAACTAGGTGCACCAGACGATTTAATTGGTTTATTTCTTTTTCTTTCAGCTTTCAATCTTGCTTCTTCAAGCGTTTTTTGTATGGCAGCTTGTTGGCTATCCAGTAATTGTTCTTGTTCATCTAGCTCTAAAACATGAACATGGGCTTCCTCTTTTTGTTCTTTTAAGGAATCCATTAGTCTGTTCTTGTAGTTGATTTGTGTTGCAAGCTCACTTTCTAAGTTCACCAGATGAACTAGATCGCTTTCAAGCTTCGCTTGTTTAATGATCAATTCATCTTTTTTCTTTTTGACTGTAATTAAAACAGTATTTTTGCTCTTCAATAATATCTGCATCGGCTTTCATAATGGTTTTTATCGTACCCATTCGTAGTATTAACTCACTGAAACTACTGGCACCTAAAATGACATCAGTATATGAAACCTTTCCACCAGATTGTTGAAGCGAACGCATACGATCCTTGAGTAACTCCTGTCGTTTTACAATCCGTCCTTCAATAAGCTTGATTTCACCTTTAAGTTGTGCTTTTACCTATGTACAAAAAATTTAACTAACTATGATTCTGTCTAGTAAAAAGAACACAGCCTTATATCAATTGTAGTTATTTTCGAAAATAACCACAATTGATATAAGGCTGTGACTAACACTTATGACAATTCTGTAACTATTGATAAATAAACCTTCGAATCCACTTCTAGAATACTATTTTTACCATCCTTAAATTGAAGTGCCACTAGATAAGTACGGTCTAGTCTTTCTGATACATCGCTTAACAGACCTATATAAGACTTTACTGTAGTTCTATTTAATTGGATATAATGAGTGGAATTGAAAGAAATGCATGACTTTTGCCCTGCGACATAAACATCTTCACCTACATAAGATCCTACGATTACCTGGTTTTTTGCCAAAATATACACCCCATTGAAAAATTATCTAAAACTTAAACTACATATATTTTATTTGAATTATTTTCTTTATAAAAGGAAGACTGTTGCTCGGTATATTTCTTACTTGATATTTTTGAGTAGTTGGATACTTAAAGAGGAATTCTGAACTTATGTAAACAGAATCCTCTTTAGTTTCTTAACCCATTATATCATAATTGTATACTTTTTGTATTTAACACACACCACTTTGATATACTGTAAATAATTTTCTTCAGATATTGATAGCAGCTCGTACATTCAAAACAAGTAGAATTGCTGATTCGTGAGAGTCTGACGGTAAACGAATGAAAAGTGTACAATCGATTCACAGTTTGGAAAACTTGGACGATACGAAGAGGACTAAACCACGACATTGTTTGGAGAGGGACTACATATTGTTTAGTCTCGACATTAATGCGGATTTCGAATTGACTATCTGTCAAAGTTGAAAATAAATACGTTGAGAAGAAAAAGCTCGTCATGATTCTAGAAGGTAAAAGAGTAATATACTTACCTTGACAACTTATCAATTGTATTTGAAATGAAATTGTCTATTTCTATATTATCGTAACAGTTGCCTTTATGAGACATACTAAAAATTGATGATAGCCTAAAAGTAGACACAGATTGTTATAGCATAACTTTTTGGAATCGTCTACAATATAGTTATGTACGTGTTGTGTACAAAGAGATGACTGTATATTAGCATTAAGAGAGGCGGTATTGAAAATGGAAACATCTAAAAAACTAATCGTAAGAACAACAGTTCAAACACCAGTAGAAATCGTATGGGCATATTGGACAGATCCAACTCATATAACACAATGGAACAATGCTTCAGATGACTGGCATACACCGTTTGCTGAAAATGATTTAAGAGCAGGTGGGAAATTTCTGTCAAGAATGGAAGCGAAAGATGGCAGTTTTGGTTTCGATTTTGGTGGGACGTATGATGAAGTGCAACTACATAAGGTTATTGCTTATACACTCGGGGATGGGAGAAAAGTTAAAATTATTTTTAAAGGGTATGAAAATGAAACCAAAGTGATCGAAACGTTCGATGCAGAAACGACGAATCCAATTGAGTTACAACAACAGGGATGGCAGGCAATTCTAGATAATTTCAAAAAATATACAGAACAGGAAACCGTTTAAAAAAGAAATTTTCCGCAAAGGTAGAGGTACGTATTGAACACCACAATTTGTTTCCGTAGGAAGTAAATGAAGATTATTAGTATAATGGATGTATCAGTATGCTTGGCGGAACAATAAATCTATTATTTGAAAAATTGGACAATCTCTAAAAAAGGCGGAAACACAGGAGCGTCATCTTTTCGAAGTACTTATTAAAAGATCATAGCAATATTGCTATGATCTTTGGATTATATGACAAAAATCTTTAAATGCATTTCTTATATTTCATACAGTTGGCCTAATTAACAAGAATTCTAAAAATGCTTAGCGTAGGTTTTCCATGTTTGGAGGTGGGACTATTAGCGCGCTAGTTGTGCTAATTTTGATTGAGTCTGAACGCCAGCGATACCATCTACACGAAGTTTGTATTTTTTTTGAAAATTAATGACTGCTTGTTTAGTTTTTGTATCGAATGTACCATTTACAGTCCCATTGTACAATCCGATTTTTTTTAAGTTTCGTTGCACATCGCTCACTTTTGCACTCTTCATTCCATGTTTTAAGGTAACGTATGAAACAGGTTTAGGTAGGCTATATAATTTCCTTTGCACTTGATTCCCTGCCATACCGTCTATCTTAAGGCGATATTTCTTTTGGAAACTTATAACAGCTTTTTTCGTTTTTGTGTCATATTTTCCTGTAACCGTACCTATATAATACTTTTGCGCCTTTAACGTATTTTGTAACTTAGTAACACTACTACCTTTTGAACCTAATTTAAGTAAAGGATAAGAAGTTACTGTAGGCGACTTAACAATAGGGGGAGGTAACGGTGCAGGGACTGCGCTGTCAGGAACATGGGTCGTCAACCATTGTTTATAATTATTCCAAATATCAGTGTTTTCATGTCCGAGTGACCAACTTCCTGTACCTTTCAGTTCATATTTATGAACCAGATCAACCTTCGATTTTATTGAATTTGCATTTTCATACCAAAAAGTATAAGTCCCAGGTTGTAGGGTATTTCCATGAATTATTGGCAACGGATCACCTGGTTTGATTGTAATTGTTGCTTTTGGTGATTTAGCATTATTGTCATACGTGACGCTTCCTTTATATTGTGAAATAAGTGATTCTACTTGAATTGCAGATACACCGAACCCACCTGGTTTTGTACCATCTGAATGCCAATATCTTCCGAAAAATGGTATACCAAGCACAATCTCTTCTTTAGGAACTCCTTGTTGTAATGCGAACTGAATTGATTTTTCTACCCAACCATAACTTGCGACAGGGCCAGCTGGCCCTCCGGAGTAATGCTCATCATATGCCATGATGAAAATATAATCCGCATACTGTGATAATTTTTTATAATCATATGAGCCATGCCATCCTTTTGTCCATCCATGTGGATTGGCTGCCACTGCAACAGATACTTCCTTCGTTTTGGGGAGTTTTTGTCGTAGTAAACGAACTAAATCCGTATACGCTTCACGATCCGTATCAGTAACATTTTCGATATCAACGTTTACACCATCTAGATTATTTTTCATGATAAATTCTGCGATTTGATTGGATAAAATTTCTCGATTTGCTAATGCTGTTCGGCCGAGCTCTCGATCCCAATGATTACTTAAGAAGGGCACTACTTTCATATTTCTTTTATGAATTTCATTGACCAATGTCGAGTTGAATTGACTTGTAACTTTTAACGTACCATCTGTATTCAAATCAAAAAAGCTGGGAGAGACTTGGTTCAAATTTCCTTTTGATTTGTCTATTTGTGAAAGATAATTATTCGTATTTCCAAAAAATAAGTAACTCATATTAAAATTTGCTGAATGTGCAGCGCTTTTCATAGGAAATGAACTTAATATCATTCCTCCAGCTACTATACTAATAGTAGCCATTTTAACTTGCGGAATATTTCGTTTGACATAATGATATGCAGACTCTTTTAAGTCCAACGATTTTTGTATACTCTTGGTCCAAAACTCTTCTGAAAATTCTTCTAAAAACGGGGAGAGATATAAGGTAACTTGCAACTGTTCCCCATCTACTTTAACTTCATAACGCTGAAATATATCCACTTATTCCACCTACTTACGTTAATTTAATTAGTTTATTAAAAGCTTTACGAGAGAATTTTTCATCTGAATACAGCTGGGAATTTGATAAAAGTAAATTTCTTTAATGTTATTAACGTTATATAGTAAATATTCTTTGTAATAACTTACAGTTCTATTCAATGACTTATTACGGGTTAATATCTTTTCGTTCTTTTTATGAATTTGCAAAAAATCTATAAACTAAAATATATAGATGATTATACTAATCTTGAAAAGGAGGATAATCAGTAGAGTTTGTCTGTTTTTCACATTAATTTATACCATTTTTTCCGGGCATGAATTTTCCCGTAATGAGTTTATCGTTACTTGTGCCCCTAGTTTGAGTCAAAAATGTGGTACGATAAAGATAACATATAGAAATATATTTTTTTGAGGATCCTGTCACCAAGGGATTTATCTGTCGTGGTAATAGTTTTTGTTTATATATTATTTTAAAAAATGATAAATTGTAAAAGGAGATATGTGAATGTTAATTTTTCAGTTAGCTATCATTTTAGTTGCCGCAAAAATAGCCGGGAAACTAAGTGCAAGATTAGGACAGCCACCAGTCCTCGGAGAACTTCTGATTGGTGTAATTCTGGGACCCTCAGTTTTAGGTATCATTCACGAAACAGAGGTGCTAACTGAGTTTGGTCAAATTGGTGTGATTTTTCTTATGTTCATTGCCGGGTTATCGACAGACGTTGGTGAATTCAAGCGAACTGGAAAAGCCTCTACATTTGTTGGAATGGGGGGAGTGATTGCCTCTTTGATCTTAGGTTATTTTGCAGGGATAATCTTGAATTTGTCTCCTATAGAATCGATATTGTTAGGTTTATTACTATCTGCGACTAGTGTCGGTATCTCAGTACAAATACTTAAAGAGGTGAACCGACTACAGACCCGCGAGGGAGCAACGATCTTAGGCGCAGCTGTAATAGATGATGTAGTGGTGATTATCTTTTTTGCGTTCCTTATGAGCTTTGCGGGTGGAGATGTTAATTTAACGCTGGTTGTATTGAAGAAAGTTATATTCTTTGTGGGCGCGGTTCTTGTTGGTTGGAAAGTAGTTCCTTGGTTCTTGAATCGATTTGCAACATTAAAAGTAACAGAAACAGTCACTTCCTCTGCGTTAATTATCTGTTTTGTTTTTGCTTATGGAGCAGAACACGCTGGAATTGCTGCCATCATAGGAGCGTATATAGCAGGTGTAGCAATTAGCGTAACAAACTTCAAACATGAGGTTACTAGAAAAGTAGGAACGATTAGTTATTCGATGTTTATTCCGGTGTTCTTTGTATCGATTGGTGTAACTACTCAATTTTCTGGTATTGTTGAAAATGTAGGACTTGTCATCTTTTTAAGTATAGTTGCTATACTATCAAAATTAGTGGGTGCGTCATTAGGAGCAAAATTAGCTGGTTTTAATTTGAAGAGTTCTTTAGGTATTGGTTCATCGATGGTTGCCAGGGGAGGAGTAGCATTGATTATTGCGGCGACTGGATTAGGAGAAAATCTACTCACTGAAGATATGTTTGCGGTTATTATTGTTGTAATATTTATCACAATCATCGTCACCCCACCAATGATGAAGTGGTTCTTTACATCAAAACAAGCTATGTAGTTTGAGTAATAGATGGAAACGGTAGCAAAATATTGCTACCGTTTTATTCTACCATCGTACTGAAAGAAGGAAAATTTCTGGCTGGAAATGTCGCCATTTGAATAAGGATTTAGCCGTTCATATTGTAAATCTCTTGTTTTAAATTATCAGATTCAGTTTACTTCGCGGTCTACAGTACCATCCCCATACAGAGTCTAGTGTAGTGATTTTTGTTTCTTTTCTTTGAAGAAAGTTCTTTGGAATTATTTACTGGTATTTTATTTGTGTACAATGTATCGATGTTTTTCTATAATTAATATTAGGTATTTGTATAAAAAAATGAAAAAAGGTGATATCGCAGTGAAGAGAATATTCTTTTTTTACTAACTAACGTATTAGTACTAGCTACAATTACGATTATTTTTTCTCTAATAGGTGGGGCAAATTACATTAATTCTACAGGGGGAATTGATTTAGTATCACTTTTAATATTCAGTTCCGTGATCGGTTTTTCTGGTTCTTTCATCTCCCTTGCACTGTCAAGGTGGATGGCTAAAAAAATGATGAATGTTCAAGTTTTAAATCCAAATACATCGTTGCCTACAGAAGAACGGATTCTTGTTGAAAAAGTCCATCAACTTTCACGAGCTGCAGGATTAACTAAAATGACAGAAGTAGGGATTTATCATTCTCCCGAAGTCAATGCTTTTGCAACTGGTCCTTCGAAAAAGAGATCACTGATTGCGGTCTCAACAGGTTTGCTGGAAGAAATGGATGATTATGCTGTAGAGGGTATTATTGCTCATGAGGTCGCTCATATTGCAAATGGCGATATGGTAACAATGACTTTACTTCAGGGTGTTGTGAATACATTCGTTGTATTTTTGGCTCGAATTGTAGCATGGACAGTTGCTCGATTTGTAAAAGAGGATATAGCTCCGATTGTTCATTTCCTCAGTATCATAGTCTTCCAAATTGCTTTTTCTATTTTAGGGAGTCTTGTGGTTTATGCTTACTCAAGAAATCGTGAATTCCATGCGGACCATGACGGAGCAGAACTTGCAGGTAAAGATAAAATGATACATGCTCTTCAAATGCTAAAAGTGTATTCGAATCGTATACAACATGAACAACAACCGACTATTGCGACTTTAAAGATTAATAATCGTAATAAATTCAGAGTGTTTTCAACCCATCCAGATTTAGATGAGCGCATTCAGCGACTGAACATGAAGTAATTAAGATAGATGGTTCTGGTGCAACAAAAAATCAAAATACAACGCATACCTTTCATGGAGAACTGTAACTTATGCCGTTAGACTAAATAACTGTTCGATTATGGATTCTGATTTTGGACAGGCTGTTCCTTTAGAGCAGTCTGTCTTTTTAATCATGTACATTGCTTCTACTCTTGAAAGAATAGAGGTGGTATTTTTCTAAGAAAATAACTTTTTAGCTGCGATATAATAAAAAGGGGGACAATGGAGTGAAATGAAGTTAAAACGTCGAACTAAATACTATCTTCTAAGATTATTTCGTTTGAATGCTAGCCCTCATAAAGTTGCAATTGGGTTAATGTTGGGCTTTATGCCTAGTTGGTTTCCAACATTAGGTTTAGGACCTATCCTATCAATAGGACTAGCTAAAATGATAAGAGGTAATCTAATTGCTGCAATTATTGGTGGTGCAATGGGAACCTTAATCTGGCCAGTTTTATTTCTTATTAATTATAAAATTGGTAGTATGGTAATACTGCATTCAAATAGAGTAGAAGATATGAGTGGTATTCAATACCCTACAGTTAATAATGGACATTCAGGTAGTATAATCTTTTTGACAGGGACTATTATTAATGTATTGATTACCTCTATTCTGATATATCTTGCCGTCTATATGTTATTTATGAAATATCGTGTCAGAATCTTGTTAAAACTAAAACAATGGTAAGTCGAGAGGTCTATAATGAAGGTCCTTTTTCTGATTGTGTAACTACACAAGATAGCCTACTTGACCTTAAAATTGCTGTCCAACAATGTATCGTTTATCCAGTTCCGGTAGGAAACACAGGTCCATACTTTTTAGATCTATTGCCACTATCTTTTATTGATTGTTTTTTCTTAGAATCTTAACACTTGGAATCGCCAGTATCTATGTAATTTCTGATAAATGTGTATCATTTATCCAATTTTATGAGTCAGTAAGAAGGGGTTTTGAATGTTGAAAAGAATTAGTTTTAAACGTCTATGCCACAATCCAGTGTCGTATTCAAGAGCAAAGATTAAGGTATACAAGGTATACATCCAGAATTATATGGATAGAAACGTATCATAATTATGAACTTTATTAGTTCCAAATGACATGAGTGAGATTGAAAAATATGTAAAGCGAGGAATATAAAAGGATTACGGTAACCACAGAAAACATTGAAGTTCATATCGTTGAGGTAGGGTTTTTGGTCTGCATTTTACTAGGATATTTAATTTACGACAAAAGCTTTAATGCAAATCATATTGAAAACATTCCAAATGGCTTCGAAATGACACATGAAATAAATATTGATCCGGTCAGTAGGGAGAAAACGAGAGTTTATTTTAATGAAGAAAATGGAGAACGTTTTTATAAAAGGGAAGAGCAGTGAAAGGACGTCAAAGGACGTCAAAGGTGAGGATACTCCTTCTATAACGAGATAGTAACAGTAAGTGAGGGGATTTGTAAGAGGAGATGGACTAGAGGAGATATTTTAAATGAAAAAAAGATTCGTGTCTTATATTGTTTTTCTAGTGGTTATTATTTCTTTCTTCCTATATGTTTCAACGATTTATTCAGATCCATTTAGCAAAGAAGAGTACCCACATTCAGAAAATAAAGCAAAAAAAGCAACAGTAAAATACTTCAAAAAAACAAAAAATATAAATGTAACCATTGATCAATCAGGAATTATTGGCGAATTAGGACCTGATAGAATGTGGTTAAACGGACATGTGGTAGAAAATAAAGAACAAAAAATTACTGCTATTGTCCAGTTCGAGGAAACTCAAATTGTTAAAGTATCTGGAGAACTATCAAAATAGTATCAAGTGAATGAAAGGTATCGATTTTACATTCTCTTTAATTTAATTGTTATTCACGTAGGATGATCTTTTTTTCTTAAACTAGTAATTTTCACCTTAATAGAGAACCCGTATTTTTTATGTGCAAATCATGCCGTAAGAAATACGGGTTTTCATCTTGAAAGTGTGATTTGAGTCCGTGAAAAGTAAATATAAGTTTGTGCGGTAGGGAAGTTACTTAGTTTAAACAACCAAAAAGTGAAGTTGAGTTATTTTGATTGTGAAACGTTCGGATTGAGTGAAACATAACTAGGTACGAAAAACTAGCAAGATCAATGAACATTCCATCAGTGTGAATGCCAAAACAGGGGATTACAATTGTCCGGAAGTGAAGTCCGGAGCAAATACTATTGAAATGTAATATGGTTAAAAACCCACTCCTTCAATTCGAGAGAGTTGGTTTTTCTAGCTAATTGTAGCGACCTTCATTCTGCTAGAAGAAATTAGAAAAGAAAAGTATATAAAAACTAGGTGACCTTAAACAAGGAGACGTAGTTGAACACTGTTATCGAATGTTTATCCAGGTTTTTGGGCATGGACTGGATAGATAGTTTAAATTATGTATCTGATATTTATCAAAAAGGTGAGAATTGAGAAAAATTGGTCAGAAAGAAAATCGTGAACAAAAATTGTATGTTTTGTAAACATGCTCCAAGTCGTGTTCAAAGCTTGTTAACTAACGTGTGATGATGTAATGTAGTATACAGACTGTATACAAAAATAAGATTTGTGATTTAGTATGTTAAACTTCAATTAGATTTGATGGCGTCTGCATTTAGGAATCAAGAACTGTAACTTATGCAATAGGAGATAAAAAGATAACTCTGGCTGGGTTAAAATAATTGAAAATCTTAATAGAGAAGGAAATATCGAGAGGACCTAGGTAAAAGGACGAGGCTAGTTTGTAAACAGTATATAGAATAATACATCATTAGTTTTTGGGAGGAGAGATCGGCATGTTGATGAGTAAATTTAAAAATGCTGGTTTTCTATACCTTGCTGTGTTTCTTTTGTGGCTTAAGGCAATGTTATTAAGCTTATTTTATTTTGACTTTGAAATTGACAACGTTATGCAGATAATACTATTAATAATAAATCCGATTGCACCTTTATTACTATTTATAGGGCTGGGCCTTTTTGTAAAGGGGTACAAAAGAAATCGAACGATTATTTGGCTTAGCTTCATCCTTTCCTTTATTTTGGTAGGAGACGTCGCTTACTATTCATTTTTTTATGATTTCGTGACAGTCCCCGTTCTGTTTATGACTCAGAATTTTTCGGATTTAGGAACTAGTGTGAAATCGATGATTAGCTGGAAAACAGTAATTCACGCTTAGGTTACGATCGATACTATCATGAGGATGATTATCAAGTTACTGAAAAAAAATCAGTAGGGTGGGGACTTAAAGATATTGATTTTTTTGAACAATCCGTTGAAATGATGAAAGAATTCCCGCAGCCTTTCTATACACGATTACTGACATTAACAAATCATTATCCTTTTGAATTAAGTGAAGAGGATATAATGATTGAGAAGTTAAAGACAGGTGATAAAACAGTCGATAATTATGTAACAACGTTCACTATTTAGATGAATCAATTAAACGTTTTATAGAAGAAATGAAGGTATCTGGTTTATATGATGAGACAATTATTGTCATGTATGGAGACCACTATGGTATTTCTGAAAACCATAATCGATCGATGAGCAGCGTGTTAGGTAAAGAAATTACGCGACCAGAGCATGTGAAATTACAACGAGTACCTTTCTATATTAACTTACCTAGACAGACAAAAGGTACAACAGTTCATCATGTATCTGGACAGGTTGATATTAAACCGACAATTTTAAACTTACTAGGTGTTGAAGCAAATAAAACGTCAGTTAATTTTGGAAATGATTTGTTTTCTCCCAACTATAAAAATTTTGTTGTTTTACGTGATGGGACAATTGTGACAGATAAATATATCTACACGCGTGAAAAAATGTATGATGCTGCGACAAGTGAATTAATGGAAGGCAGTCAGCCACCGATTGAGGATTTATCAAAAGCAAAACAATCACTTGAATATTCAAACACAATCATTTATAAAGACTTATTGCGTTTCTATGAAGTTAAGTATGATCTGACAAAAACAAAGTTTGAATAAAACGGAGTCCTTCTGTTAGTAAACATTCAGAAAGGAATAGTAGGGAGTATAAGTTGCTGAGAGATTTTTGGAAATAGGATGAAATGTCAAGGTGGAATAGTGCGTGTAATGCTACAAAGTAGTTTCGATATATAGGCCATTTAAACTGGTAGCTTGTAATGCGGTAATGAGTGAGATGCCTTACCTTGCGTAGATGACAGTAAATGTTCACTGAATAGGTCGGAGATAACAAAATGGTTTTCACATAAAAGGATGCAACCAATCGAAAAAGGTTGCATCCTTTTGAATATATACCATCTAATGAGATTCTGGTGATTCAGATACCTCCTTTACTTTTTCAACGAATTTTATGACGATTTTATCAGTAGAAAAAGCCAAAAATAACTGTCCTAACACTCCTAACGCTTGGTTAGTAACTATATATTTAAATTTTGTTGTGTGATCACTTACTTTAAACAATTCATAAAAAGCTGTGATTTCGAACATCTTTGCAAGGGAAAATCCAACTTGTAGACACTTATGGGCGGGAGAGTCTATATAATCTAAAGTTTCGACATCGTATTCTTGAATTCGATTCCGTTCTTTATATTGCTGTCTATAGATACTACCTATCTGATTTTCTGTTAATTTGATGGGAGTGTTCATAATAACTTGTGGCATGATTTTTTGCATGTTTTCGAGTGATCCATTGAACAGTTCCCAAACTTGTTCAATAGGAGCATTAATTTCAATTTCCTTTGTCCATTTTTTCATAAATATACTCCTTTTCAATTTTCTTGAAAGTATACCACATGTATTATGAAATGTACACTTCTAATCGGTTGGTCCGTTTTTAGGTACGTACCAACCGACTAGAACCCTTCAAAGATAGAATTATCAGTTAAATAACAACTCTAATAGCGTATTAGTACTAAGGAAAAATGAGTACTAAGAAAAAGAATTTACGATCACTGGTGAGTAATATGCTGATATAAATGTATGTATTTTGAATATATAAACCCTAAATTGTATACTAATTGTATATTAGTGTGGTACTATTAGGGTATAGGCCATCTCCTATTATATAGAATTGCTTTCTTATGTATATAGATAGGTAAATTATATCTGTGGATGAAGCTGTCTGTTTATTGTTGCAAGCAATCCCGCGAGATGTAGGATTGAATTAGGAGATATAGTGTTAGGAGGTTAAGCTTGTGAGGAAGCTTTGCGAGAAAGTATGGTGAGTTTCCTAAAGTAAGGAAGTGATATTAGAAAATGTTAATAACTTTTTCTCTATTTTCATATCTTTCGATGTTTGCGATTGGTATTTATTTTATAAAATTTTTTAAAAATAAAAGTAAAATTAGTTTCATTACTGGATTATTATGTATAATGGCTAGTTTAATTAGTTTATTGATTTTGGCATTGGAAGGGTCACTTTGATGAACCAAAATAAGCCAATGATGGTGTAGATTAGTTTTTTTGTTTGGGTAATTTTTGGTTAGTAGAAATCTTTAGAAGGTAAAAAAGGGATACGAGTTTATATTCACCAGAATAATATAAGGGAATCATTTTTATATGATTTCAATCATTACTAAGGAGTGAAACACATGTCTGTAGATGTATATTTAAATTTTAACGGAAATACGAGGGAAGTTGTAGAATTTTATACGAAAGTTTTTGGGACTGAAAGACCACAAATGATGACTTTTGGAGATGCACCACCTAACCCTGAATATCCTCTTCCAGAAGAAGCGAAGGATTTAATCATGCACACCAGACTTACGATTAATGGGAGCAATGTAATGTTTTCTGATACATTCCCTGGATCACCTTTTGTTATAGGAAACAATGTTAGCCTTGCGTATGTAGGTGAGGACATAGATGAGATAAAAATGATATTTCATAAATTATGTGATGGCGGGAAAGTGGAGATGGAGCTCCAAGAAACATTTTGGAGCAAATGCTATGGAAGTGTGACAGACAAGTTTGGAATTCATTGGATGTTTAATTACGAGCTTGTAAAATGTGAATAACGTTTATTTTACAGTTGATAGTGTCTGAATTGATAAAAGAAAGTGGCTACAGTTTAAATTAAAGTGGTCAAGCCCTATTTCAAATTTAATTGGAACTGGGTTTGTTTACTTTTATGGCGATGTGATCGCCTATGTCTTGTCTAGATTCAGTACGTCACCTAACATTCAATTGGGATTCCTTATCATATTAGCTTACTGCATGCGATGACGAAATACTGTTTATATCTGTTCTGTTGATAATAGGAAAAACAGACTCACGCCGATCCCTGAATTGAGTAATTTAAAAGAATGCGGTTAGTGTGTAATGAATGTATAGTTTTTTAGGTTATAAAGGAGAAAACATCTGTTAGAGGAGGGATTATGTGTTAAATTTTAAAAAAAAGATTCGGATGCTTTTAAAAACTAGGTGCATATCATTAACAGTTTTAAGTAAGTTAAGTAAGGTGAGTATGGCTAGAATCTCAATAGGACTAAGTCAACATAATAATAGATTACCTCGTTTTGATGACTTTTACTTAATATTAAAGGTTATTAGTAATGATGTAAATGAGCACGCTGATTTAATTAGAAAGTACTTCAAATTGACAAAAAGATCGGTAGATATCAAGTTAGGTTTGGAATATGCCGTGATTCAAAAAGATTATGAATTGCTAACATCTTTACTTAATGCTTCTAGAGGGACGAAAAACGTTGAGTTACAAAAAATGGTGCAGATTTATGAAGTCTATTTAGACAACTATATCCATTCGAGGATTAGTGAAGACTATGCTCCATTTAACGATGAAGCCTTTGTCACCTTTAAATTTTCGAAGTCCAATTCTATGCAACATTATAATGCTAGTTTAGCGTTATTGAAATTACATGCTCATTTTCAAACAGGAGAACGAAAACGGATAAAACTCTGCATACAAAAATTTGAGACATATTTAAGAGGAATCGAATCTACTATTTTTAAAGAAATGCTATTAATTCGTTTTAATACATTAAAAGCAGCAATCTTACTAACTCAAAAAAATTATCAGTGTGTCTCGGTTGCAAAGGAAACTATGAAAATAGGGCTGATTCATGATTTTGATTTTTATAAAGAAAATCTTCTTATGTATATATATCAGTTCTATGCACTTAATAGTAAAGAGAACTTCTTCAGGGTTGTGAAGAATCGCTCTACTGCTGTTAAATGTTTAAATGCTAATTCAGAAAGTGAGTTTTTAAGGAACCAATTAATAGGCAGTGGATATAAGGTATCTTAGAAATACTTGTTAAACAAGTATTTCTTCTTTTGTGTAGATTTGGTGAAACGTTGATAATAGACAAAAAAACCTGTATAGAATAAAAAAATCTACACAGGTTTCTAGTTTGTGGGCTGTCTATAGGGAGCAATCAGATTTTTAAGAGCTCTTATTTGTAGGATGCCACATGGAATCGCTTTGTTGATCACTGTTTTTTGGCCAAGCAGTGATTTGCGCTGAGTTTAATTCAGGTAAATCATCTAAATAGAAAACAGGGTCTTTTTGTTGTTTTAATTGCTGGATATAGTTTTGAATTAATCGTAAAGCGGTTGGAGAAATGACAAGAATCACACTCACATTTGTAATCGTCATCAATGCCATACACACATCTGCTAAATTCCATACAGTTGCTACGGAAACTAGTGATCCAAAAAGAACAAACCCTAATGTAATTAAACGGAATACGGTAATCGTTCTTTTGTTATCTTTAATCAATTTCATGTTCATTTCACCGTAGTAATAGGAACCGATGATGGAGCTAAAGGCGAATAAGAAGATAGAAATTGCCATGAAACCACTTGCCCAAGTTCCGATATGAGACGACATCGATTGTTGAAGTAAGCTAACCCCCTCATATGTTTCCGAAATGTTATATACGTCAGACAGTAAGATCACGAATGCGGTAATACTACATACGATTAATGTATCGAAATAAACACCTAATGTTTGAATTAGTCCTTGCTTAACAGGGTGGCTAACTGTTGCTGCAGCTGCTGCATTTGGAGCACTTCCCATACCGGCTTCGTTTGAAAATAGGCCACGTTTTACGCCGAATGATAATGCTGCTCCCATTCCGCCTGCAAAAGCCTGCTCCAATCCGAAAGCCGATTTGAAAATCAACATAAATACGGTTGGAATCATTGCAATATTAGTAACGAATACATACAGTCCAAGAAGTATATAAATTCCAGCCATAATTGGAACAACCGTAGCTGAGAATCTTGAAATACGATGAATCCCTCCAAAGATGACAATTCCTGATAATATAACAAGTAAGATACCTGTAACTGAAGGTGAGATATTGAATGAATTATCCAATGAATCAGCAATGGTGTTTGCTTGTACACTATTGAAAATCCAAGCGAAAGAAAGAATTGTAAAAATAGCCATTGCAACAGCCAGCCATCTTTGTCCAAGTGCTTTTTGAATATAATATGCAGGTCCGCCTTTAAATGTCCCAGTTTGTTCGTCTTTTTCCTTGTAAAGTTGAGCAAGTGTACATTCAATCATACTAGTAGCCCCACCAACCAAGGCGACAAGCCACATCCAAAAAATTGCCCCTGGACCACCAAATGCAACTGCAGTGGTCACTCCTGCTAAGTTTCCTGTCCCAATTCTTGTAGCAGCACCAATCATAAAAGCTCCGAAGCCTGAAATACCTTTTTTTCCATCTGGTCCGATAGAAGGTTTTGTATCGCTAATAACGCGGAACATTTCTTTTAATAGGACAACTTGACCGAACTTTGTTCGGATGGTAAAAATTATACCAGCTCCAAGTAGTAAGTAAATCAGCACATATCCCCATAAAACTCCGTTTATTTGGTTGATGATAATGTTAATAAATTCCATATTATACAACTCCTTTCTGAATTTTCAGTTAAATTACAATGAAATCATGGTTTAACCGGATTTTAGAAAACCCTTCGTAAACGAGTAGAATTCATTTGTTGTCTATGGTAAATCATATCAGTCTGACAAATGCTAATATGAATAAATTGATTTTAGCATGAAGGGACACTAAATGTATACAATTATTTAAATATTTCGAGAATCCCATTATGCGTGAATCCGGAAGCATCTGAATAAACCAGAGTAGATAGGACAGTCTATTGTACATCTTATAAAGATGAGGCAATCTGATAAATTAGGTTCCTCTCTAATAAACGTTAGTTCGTAGTGTCTCTATCTAAGTTCTGGTATCAGATAAAATTAAAGGAAAGTGTCTGAGAGGAGTATCTTCAAGTGGTTTGATACGAGGATTGACCTAGCGTTTAGTAATCTATCTAGAGTAGGAAACAGATAAGTTGGCAACGTTCACTTGTATACAAATCGTATATAGTGTGGTAACTTAATGAAGGTAATATACTATAATGGAATATAAAAAAATAGATTTCAAAACACTACATTTCGAAGATGGAATTTAGTGTGTTAGGCATCAATAAAGTGAGCTTTAAGATCTACTAAAATTAATTTCGAAGTGAAAGGTGTTATAAAAAATGTATAGGCCAAGTTTGTGGTATGAGAAAGTTGTCATGTTCCGAATTGTTCTTTGTTTTTCCATCATTGCGACGATTATCTTTGATGGAGTTTTATATAAAAATCACTCGCTATCAGGATTTTATCTTCTATGTATGGCCAATTTAGGCTTATGTATGTGTAAATTTTACATACAATTATTAGTCAGTGGCAGCATAGCTTTTATGCGTTATGCATTTTTGCCAAATGAAACGCCTAATATTGAGAGCTTTATATTTCAATGGTTTGTTTTATTTTCGATAACATTTATTATCACGACCTTACTAAAGCATATAAAAACACAGCAAAGTATTTTTATAGAAACTGCGGTATTACTGGCTGAAATCATTGATAAAAAAGATAGATATACGGCTATGCATTCAAAAAACGTTGCACACTATGCAACGTTGATAGGAAAAAGGATGAATTTAAGTAAATCGCAAATAGATTCACTTTATTTTGGTGGTTTAATTCATGATATAGGCAAAATTGGGATACCAGATGCCATTTTACAGAAGAATTCTAGGCTGACTGATTGGGAATACCAACAAATTCTATTGCACCCTTCTATTGGATATCACCTATTAAAAAATAACGAATTCTTTAAGAAAAAAGATATTTTAGATATTATTCTTTACCATCACGAACGGTACGATGGATTTGGATATCCGGAAAAATTAAGAGGGAATGAGATACCCATCTTAGCTAGAATTATAAGTGTTGCGGATGCATTTGATGCGATGACATCTTTTCGAGCCTACAACTTCAGTAATGATATTGACTATGCTATCGAAGAGATAACAAATGGTTTGGGGACTCAATTTGATCCGATAATAGGGGATGTGTTCCTTCAAATGATTGAAACAGAAGACGTAATGAGTAATTTAGAATTAAATAAAAGCACTTTATAAGTGCTTTTATTTAATTGATATTAGTTTATGGTGATTAATAAAGTAAGTCGCGGAGTATTTCCTGATACATTTTCTCTAACAGTCCGTTAACTTTATCATAATCTTGTGACTCTAAGGCTGCTACTGCTTCTTTATAACCCTTAATAATGTCGTTAACTCCACTTTTTCTTAACTCAAATACTTCCTGTGAGGAGTGGAATGTAAAACGCTCCCAAGACTCATTTATAACATCCATCATTAGTTGGTTGTTACTAACGCCCACGATTAAATTATGAATCCTATTAACTGTTTCGTAATAAACGGCTACATTATTATCTCTAAAAGCCCATTCGATGGTTTCGACGCAGTCATTTAGACTTTTAATATCGAACTTTAACTGTTTTCGTTTAGCTTTATCGAGGCTTGAAATTAGGAACGCCTTGTGTACCTCAAACATGTTAATAATATTGATCATTGAAATTTTTACATTTTGTACGACATTTCCTTGATGACTGTGATGAAGAAGCAGCTTTTCATTTTCTAATCTTCCTAATGCTCTACGAATGGGTGTTCTGCTCATTTGTAAATCCTCTACCAGTAATGCTTCAGTGAGATGCATTCCTGGTTTATAAAGCCCCTTTTGTATCTTTGTTTTAATTTTCTCATAAGCTTGTTGCTCAAGAGTTTTTGTTTTTTGCATATTGAGTGAAGTCTCCTTTATATAAATATTTAAAAGTTAGAATTGTCAGACAGAATCAGGTTCTATGTTACAGATTTACTTCTATTGTATACAATTCATGGTAATTTGTACAGTTAGTATATGTATTTTTTTATTTATTAATAACTAAATAATAACTAAAGTGAGGTTCAGCTAATCGGTTTTTCATACTAAACTTCTAATTTTAGAAATGAGTTGTTTAGTATACGTATTCTAAACAATGAATAAAAGATGTACTTCGTAAATTACTGATTATTTTAGCGAAACAGATGAGAAGTGCATACGAATTCGAAAAGTTATAGAAATCTCGTGCGAAAATAGTGGGAGAGATAACTTCTTTATTGTATAAACGAAATTGGAAAAAGGTTGACCGTAATTGAAGATCAGATTTTGGGAAATGGTAAGAATGTGATGTAGATGTAAACAGATATTAAAATGAAATAGTTTTACTGTGAAGAGGGGTAACGCTGTGTTTCTCCTCTTAATTTTTAATGAACCTTGCGCAAAATGTGATCTTCTAGACCACACAATTATAAAGTTTGCTATTGATTCTCTAGTCAAAAATACAATTCAGCAACATTATAGATACACACAAAAATATTGTATACATTAATTACACAAAATAAACACATCATAAATATTTTTATATTGAAACTGTACGATAAAAAGATTAGGCCACATTTGGTTCAACATAGCATTAATTGTAATTAGTGCTTGAATGAAATAATTTTGAAAAAACTACCTTACCTGAAAAAGAAATAAAACAATCAATACATAGGTGTTTAAGAGTCTCGACCACTATGTTGAAAATTTTACATTTATAATGGATAGAAAACACTTTACAATTGTACTCTATGTGTATACACTTGTTGTAATAGGAAGGATTATTCGGACTAGTTTTACTAGTCGGAAGAACTAAAGTTTAAACACGGTGTTCTCTAAAAAATAGGTCTAACTTTATTGTGGAGGGAGCGCTATTTGATTACCAATAGTTCTAAGAATAAATTTTTTTGTATAAATGATTCAAAGGACTAAAGATGAAGGTAGGGACGAGAATGTTATTGATAACAAGTACAGATGTTGTCGTAGACGGACTTTCTTTTTCTGAGAAAATTGCTACGCATACTTTATTAAAAAAATTGCTGAGATACGAAAAAAGAAAAGGGATTATCAATGTAAATGATGTAGTTAGTGAAAGTAATGAAGCTTTTACCAGAACAGTTGCTGTAAATGTACTACGAAAGTTAGAGATTACAGGTGTTTTAAGAACTAGAAGTTTAGGTGTAAAAGGGACCTATTTTGAAATCCTGCATTTTGAGGCTACTAAAGAAATTTGCAAAAAAATAGGATTAGTTAAACGTTAGAATGGAAAGGAGCTTATATGGTTCTAAAACAAATTCAAACGTTTGGTAGACCTTTATATCTGACGTTTCCGATGGATTTAACAGAATTATCTACTTATACATTAAAGTTACCTGTTTCTCAGATAGAGTTCTACTTAAAGATTGTTCAAAGATTAAGCATATCAATTGACATGAATGAAGAATTGTATTTTATTGCGAATGCCTTAACCTCAAATGAAGAAGAGGTTGGTTTAGTTTTAGGAGAGAAGGTCCTTTACATAGTGTATCTTAGTATGGTGTGTGAAGACCCGGAGGTCCTAAGAATGATTGCGTACCAAGATATTTGCGGATTAGATTATGATATACGGCCGTACTCTTTAGAACCTTTACAAAATAAAGGAAGTATAATAATTAATTTTAAAAATGCCTCCTTGCCGTCTGTACAGTTTAGAGAAATACCATCTGAAGACATGCAGATGATGATTGATATTTTAAATGATCAGATATATATCCATTGTTTGGTTGAATAAAAAGAATGCGTTTTGATTCAGCTCATGTGATGTTAGCCAGTATCAATTTTGAACCTATTCTTACTTTATACTTATTACAATTATAGAAGAGACATTAGAAGGAGGCATCTCTCTACATGATAAATATCATAATTTCCTTAAACGAAGAAGGGGAACAGACGCAAGAAATTAAAAATTAGAAGGGCATCGGATAAGAATTTGAACGTATGTTCGTTAAATTAGCTAGTTAGATACCGTAAAGTCAAAGAAAGAAGACTATCGGAAAGTGGTATGTGAGGAAAACCGTATGCATTGTTAAATAAAAAGAACTGAAAAATAAAAAGAGATAGCGTAAACTATCCCTTTGAAATTAGTTTTCTACGATTGGTACTAGGTGGCCAATCCTATGAAGGTGAGAAATCCTAGTAGCTTCTATTTATAGTAACAAAGATAAATTATTAGAAATGTTTCTAACAGTATTTATCTTTTTTGACTATTAATAAAATATAAATTACGTTTGTTGAAAGTATAGAAGGATTAGTCGTTTTCATCGTGAGGATACTTGTGATGACTATTAATAAGTTTCTTTAAATCTCCACGATAAAATACATCGTTGAATTCATGTGGTCGAAATGGAATGATTGGCGCCAAATAAGGCACACCGACTGAACGAAGACGAGCCACATAAATAATTAATAATAAAATCCCGATTCCCATGGCGGTTAAACCAAAAAAACTACCAATAATTAAAAATCCGTAACGAAGCGATAGTGTTGTATTAACCATTCCCCCCGTTACAAACAGAAAACTAAGTAGAAATGAAATTCCAACAATAATCAAACTAAGAGGATGTACTAATTGAGCGTCCACTGCTGTCGTACTGATGACCATTGTCCCAACCAAAGATGCGACAATAATTAAATCGGTTTGAATTCTATATGATGCTATACCTAATAGATATAAAATGATAAGTAATACTACAACTTCTATGAAGAATGGTAAGATTGTTTCAGAGTGGGTAAAATATTTTTTCGCAAATTTTGGTGGAAACCAGTCATCATGAAAATTAGCGATTGCTACATAGACTCCTGGAATAAAAATCGAAATACAGTAGCTCAAAAATAAAAACAATCTGTTTGATAATCTTCCGGTCTTTGAATAATATTCATTCGGTTGTTGCATAAATTGGACAAACAAAGATGGCACAATGGATGCTATCGGTGTACCATTGACAATCACTGCAATTCTTCCTTCATACAATGCAGAGGCAGCTATATCTGGCATTTCAGTATTAAATACAAGAGGGAAAATGGACTTCTTTCTACCCTCCAAAACCTCTTCAACTACTCTTGACTCCAAAACATATTCGACATCTAAAGTCTCGATTCGTGTTCGTACTTCTTCTAAAGAAACTTTATCAACTTTATCATGTAAATAAACAATTGCAAGGTCTGTTTTTGCAAAGCGACCAATTTGTTTCGATTCAACTACTAAGTTTGGTGATTGAACAAAACTCCGTATTAGATTTAAATTCACTTTTAATTGTTCGGAAAATCCTATCATTGGTCCAAAAGGGGAACGTTGTCTGCTACTTGTTTCAACTGATCGTTGTTGCCACTGGGTTGTTTCTGCGATGATAACTTGTTTAACCCCATCTAACATTATCAGCGTCTTACCACTAACAATTCCATTAACTGCAACTTCAAGCGATTGACTGATTTCTACTGATGGAGATTGGATATGGTGAAAAGCTATACTATGCATTATATTTTGTTGATCTAATTCACTTGCATTTCTGATTCGTAACAAAGGTGAAATGATATTATCGCGAATAACTTGAGAGTCGACGAGATTTTCAATATATATAAGTACACCTTCATATTTTTGAACACCACCTATTTGGAGGTGTCTGACCGATAAGTCACTAGTGTTATTTAATTTATATTTAATTAATTCAATCTTTTTATTTAAACTAATCGGAAAATTGAGTTCATCAATGATCTTAATTCTCTTTCACCTCTAGTCATGGAAATATTATACCAATAATTAATATGTGCAAATGCTGTCCCTACCATTCAAGTTTACATGAACAGATAAAACCAAAGGATTCATCCGTGGAAGATTACCATGTAAGCGTATTTAAATTATTTATAACCGGGTTTATTTTTATACACATATTTCTTAAAAAGAATATAAGGAACTGTAAGTATAACCTAGTCATTTTTGCAAACTTTATAAATAACTAGATTTTTAAGGTGTGGAGTGGAAAAGATGAAGAAAATTTTAAAAAGATTCTTTGTGATTTTTTTCGCATTTGTTTTAATGTCAAGTTGTTCGAAAGATAAGAATGAATATTCAACCAAACACACTAAACAAGGTATTCAACAAGGAAGTGCAATAGATATACCAAAGGACATGGCAAATGTATTACTTAATAATGATCACGCGCATAACAACATCAAAATAAAATCGAAGGTGAATTACGATTCTGTACATAAATACTCAGTTAGTTATCCCCATTATGGGATTGAAAAGATAGATGAAGCGATTGTTCATTTTATTAATGAAGTAATCAAGGAATATAAAAATGATATAAAACTGAATGATACACCATCGAATGAATTAAACATAGACTTTAACATTTTTCATCTATCAAAACAAACGAGTTCGATTGCCTTTACTGTCTATCAATATACAGGTGGATCAAATGGAAATGAGATGATTCATACTTTTACTTTTGATCTTGTGGAAAAGAAAGTACTTGATTTAGGTGATTTATTTAAGAAAGATAGTCATTACCTGAAAAGAATATCGGACTTATCATTCAGGGAACTTTTAAAACATCCGAATTTGGATAAAGAGAGCTATAAGATTATTACAAGGCCAGATGTAGAGACATTCCAACACTTTGTCTTAACTGAAGAATATTTAACTTTTTATATTGATAAATATCAAGTTTCAGGTGGCTACTCTGGACCCCAAGTGATAAAAATTAGTAAAGATTTACTTAATGACATCCTGAAAGATGAATATAAAGTGAAGAGTACGAATAAGTCATTGTTAAAAAATGAAAATAATATGATTGAACCTATAGCAACCTTACCGCCACCAAAAACATCTATAGACTATAAAAAGAAAGTGATCGCTCTAACATTTGATGATGGACCTACCAAAGGAGTAACAGATCTAATACTGAAGGAATTAAAAAGATATAATGGTCACGCGACATTTTTTGTGCTGGGAAATCGTGTGAACTATCATTCTGCGCTTCTAAAACAAATAAATAAGGAGGGCCATCAGATTGGAAACCATTCTTGGAATCATCCTCAATTTACACGTCTGACTGATCAACAAATAAAGTTTCAAATCAACAAAACTCAATCAGAGATAAGGAAGATAGTAGGTAAAAGTCCAACTCATCTTAGACCACCCTATGGTGCGATGAACAGTAAAGTACGGAAGGCAAGTACATTGAAAATAGCGCTCTGGGATGTTGACTCCTTAGATTGGAAGTATCGAGATAAAGTCAAAATTGAAAGCGTGTTTTGGAAAAATAAATCATTAGACGGAAAAAACGTGTTATTTCATGATCTTTATAAGCCTAGCGCTCATGCAACAATTGATATTATCAGAAAACTACATAAACAGGGATATCAATTTGTCACTGTATCAGAGCTAGAAACTGTTAAATATAGGCGGGGGGAAAATAATATGTCTCAGTTGAAAAAGGGTAAGTAGATGGTAACTGAACGCCTTCTGGTTAACATGGGTGTGCGTCAATGTAAGAAAACGGGGATGAGTATTCAAGGAATAGCTAATCGAACAGGACTATGGAAAAGAGGTTTCTTCTATACGTTCAGTTTTAACCATCCATTTCTTCCGCGAAATTGACGATAGAAGGCCATCCAATTACTCGGTATGACTAATAAATTATAAAATGGAGTAGTCCTATTCCTAGACATTCCATAAAGGTTCTTCCTTGATGATTGTTGAATAATGGATCAATGGCCACGAAGTGAAGGTACGTAAATGAGTAAGAGCCAGATGAAGATAGGTGCTATATTCATCCATGTTGGATTATTTGACAGCATAAGCTGAATGTCATTAATAAAAATGAGTTTACTCGCTAAAAAAACATGAAAGAATCATAATCACGCTACCGGCTAAGTTCATCCAAGGGTGATCTAAAAAGTACATGATTTAAATCTTTTCACCTTTATTTAGTGGAGATTTGATCAGGTTTTTTGTATAGGGAACCGACTGGATATTCCCTTGAACCCATCGAGAACGTTGATGGATAGAGCGTTTAATTGAACTTAAACGAGTTAAAGGATTTATCTAGTTAATAAGGAGGTGAGTCAAAGTGAATAAAATGAAAAAAGTACTCATTTATACTGTTTTATGGGCCATGATTTCATCAAGTATATTTTCTATATCGACGGATTCAACATATGCAACAACTGTAAAAACTGTAAAAACACGAGCAAAAGCTACGATTCAAAATACTGTTCATGAAGATTTGAATTCTAATAAACAGGGTGTCGCTGATGTTAAAATGGAAACGGAGGGGGAAACAACAACCATTTTAGCAGGTGTACATGATAGTATTGGGTCCTCAATTGGAGATACCGTTTTCAATGATTTGAATGGTAATGGACTTCAGGACAGTGGTGAACAAGGAGTAAATATCAGCATTGACCTCTATTTCTGGGATGGAACGAAATTAAAAACTTCATCCACAGACTCTAACGGAAACTATCGATTCGATAAATTAGACAAAGGGATTTATTATGTGAAGCTACATTTGTCAGATGATAGTCGAATAACGGGTGGATCCTACTTTGGAGAAGATGGGAATACTGGGTACATTGAGTTATCAGAAGGACAACAACTAGACGATATTGATGCGGGAGTTCAGCAGGTAATTCTAACACAGATTGGGGGAAAAGTATGGGAAGACACGGATCAAGATGGGCAAATTGACTCAGGTGAAAGTGGCATTTCTGGTGTGAAAACGACATTATATTCGATATATGGATCAAAGATAGTGACTACTCTATCAGAAGTGGACGGCTCATACTCATTCCAAAATGTAAAAGCTGGTTTTTACTATGTGATAGCAGAAGTCATTTCAGATTATGAAATCCTCGGAAATGGCCCTTTTGGTGGAGATGGTAATTCAGGTTATCTAGATGTGACGAGTCGAAATATCACAGATTTACATGTTGGTCTGAAAAATATTAGTTCAAAGCAAATTGCGGGAAAAGTATGGGAAGATCAGAATCGAGATGGACAGTTAGATGTAGGGGATGTAGGTGTAGCTGATGTGACCTTAACGTTGTATACAATAGCCGGTGTGCAAGTTGCAACGGCCGAATCCGGAGCTGGGGGTTTCTATACATTTCCAAATGTCTCTCAAGGATTATACTTTATAACAGCAACGGTACCGGACGGATATGAAGTTTTTGCACATGGTGCATTTGGTAGTGATGGAACGACAGGTTACTTGAGTGTAGAGAATCAAAATTTATCTAATGTTGATTTAGGAATTGTAGAACAACAGTTAGTTGATGCAGATGAAATGATTGTTTTTCCAGATGCAAATTTAGCACATGCACTCTACCTCGAGTTAGGGCGTCCAGGTGAATCTGATTACGATCCGGAAATTAGAAGTTTTCGAAAAGGGTTTTTAAACTCTATAACAGGAGAGGTGGATCTAGTCAATTACCAAATTAGTAACTTAACAGGTATAGAAAACCTTAGAAACGTGACATATTTAGATCTGAGACTCAATTATATCAGAGATATAAGTCCGTTAGCAGGTATGACAAATTTGAAGACATTATTGCTTAGCAATAGTATAAATGAGGGTCTGAATTTTATTGAAGATCTAAGCCCATTAGTAGATGTGGTACATCTAGAGCGATTAGATTTGGCATATAATAATATATACGATATCAGTGAACTATCAGGTATGACACAAATGAGATTTCTAACATTGAAGCATAATCAAATAAGTGATTTAAATCCATTACGAAATATGATAAATATGTCAACGTTAAACCTACAGAATAACCTAGTCACAGATGTCAGTCCATTGGTCGATATGAACAATCTACAGTTATTAAGTTTGACGTGGAATCAGATTTCTGTAGAAAACAGAAGCGTGTTGTCGCATCTAGGTATATACCAACTGATTCAATGGTAAGTATTACAAAATTTTAATAGCCTTCCCCTTAAGTAGACAGTTACAAAAGTAACTGTCTACTTAAGGGGATTTTGTTAGGGAGGAAACTTGAAAAATCCGCCAAACGCATTTTTTAAAGACCTTGGTTCTTTCGTGTGTCGACACCTAGTGTAATTACTGTAGTTAAGTAAGCCTACTTACGCAGTGGCATTTAACGAATTGAAAGATGAACAAAGGATGCCAAAAGACATTGAGATAAGGCAAATAAAGTATTTAAATAATATCGATGAACAAGAGCATCGCTTCATAAAAAAACGCGTACTTCCAATGTTAGGATTTACATCTTTCGATACAGACATGTCGCACCTTCGGAGATTGAGGTAAGGGGCATGGTAAAAAGAACAGATTGTTTTACGATATAAGTCTGTCTAAAAACAGAAACTATTCGTCAATCAACTATTGGATTTACGGCATAAGTTACAATTCTGTTAGGAAGATGTGCACAGTAATATTTTGTTTTTATTTTGGACGAAAACCCATTATCACCTCATAAAAATCATATTACAATTGAATACAATGTACCGATAATATTATCTGCAATTATCTGAGTGTCTACATTAAATAAACCAATTATAATTGTCTTAAAATAAAGTGAAAATTGACTATATTAAAAATCGGCCACTAGAAACATTTTGATTTACAAATTGTTGGAAAGAATAGATTGTTCGATTAAATGTGTTTACTAACTTGATATCCTGAGGTTTTTCTAATCTCCTTTCTTTCTAACACATCAGGCTAGAATTAAGAAATTACTAATTCAGTTTTAATGTAAATTAGTATAACCAAACGAGGCAGACTCTTAAAAAATGGATAAATTTTCCATATTCAAAATCGTTATTTTTGTATACAAATAAAGTGCAATTGTTATACAATAATTTTGTGAAGTCATAATACTTATCAACAAGAGATATGAAAAGAAGCGCGTACAGTAGCTTACTTGAAAAAAGCCATTCTAATTTCATTATTCGAAAATTAATGATTTCTAAATACATAAAGGAATAACAGTTACTAGGAGGTATTCATGCAAGAGACGATTAGTTTACAGGAGTTATTTGGTGTAATAAAAAAACGTCTTAAGATGATTATTAGCATTACATTAATTACTGCACTAGTTGCTGGAATCGTAAGTTATTTATTCTTAACACCAATTTATCAATCCTCAACTCAGATATTAGTAAATCAGAAAGAAACACAAGACTCATCTATCTATCAAAATAACCAAGTACAAACAAGTATTCAATTAATAAATACGTATAATGTCATCATCAAGAGTCCGATAATTTTAGATGACGTAATAAAGGAATTGAACTTAAATTATTCAGTTACAGAGCTTACAGAAAAAATAGCAACAGTAAGAGAAAAGGATTCACAGGTTTTTACTGTAACAGTAGAGGATTCTAACGCGAAACAAGCTCAACAAATTGCAAATACAATTGCAGAAGTGTTTCAAAAAAAGATCGGAAAAATTATGAGTGTTAATAATGTTAGCGTGTTAGCTAAAGCAGAATTAAGGGAGAATCCTAATCCAATCAAACCAAATACTAACTTAAATATTGTTATTGCAATGGTTGTAGGTTTAATGGCGGCAGTCGGTTTGACGTTTTTACTCGAGTTTCTAGACAATACTGTGAAAACAGAAAAGGATATTGAAGAATTCTTGGATTTACCAGTTCTAGGATTGATTTCTGAAATGACAGAAGAAGTGGATATTAATGTACAGGAAAATACAAGAGTTAGAAGAGGTGCGTAAAACCATGTTTAAAAAGAAAACGAAAACGAGCAAAAAAAATTTTCTTGTAACAATTACTAAACCAAAATCACCATTTGCTGAACAATATCGGACAGTCCGAACAAATATCCAATTTTCTTCCATTGATCATGTTATTCAAACGATAATTGTAACTTCTTCTGAGCCTTCTGAAGGGAAGACAACAACAATAGCTAATCTTGCAGTGACATATGCACAGCAAGGTAAGAAAGTATTATTAGTAGATGCTGATTTAAGAAAACCACAGTTACACTACATGTATCAACTTGAAAATGTTAATGGCTTATCAACAATCATCGCAGATAATAAACTTCTGGTTCAAGTTGCTCAAAAAACAAATATTGGAAACCTTAGTGTACTGACTTCTGGTCCGATACCGCCTAATCCGTCAGAATTATTATCGTCTGAAAAAATGCTCAAAGTTGTTTCTGAAATGAAAGAACAATTTGATATTATTCTTTTTGATGCACCACCAATTTTATGCGTAACAGATGCGCAAATACTTTCTCAATTTTGTGATGGAACATTATTAGTAGTACGCAGGAATCAAGCAGAGAAGGAAAAAGTTAAAAAAGCAAAAGAGTTGTTAGAACTAGTAAACTCACAAATACTAGGTGTCATACTTAATGGAACAAAACAAGAAAAAAATAGTAATTACTACTATTACGGTAATGAAGAATGATTGATTTACATTGTCATATCTTACACGGACTTGATGATGGTCCTAAAACTTTAAAAGAAAGTCTAGATATGGCTCGTGCTGCTGTTACGAATGGCATTCATACAATTGTTGCATCGCCACATCATAAAAATGGACGATATAATACTGATCGAAACACAATTCTTCAAAAAGTAGATGAGTTGAATGCAACCTTAAAAAAGCATGGCATTCCATTAACAATTCTACCTGGTCAAGAAGTTCGTCTCTATGACGAAATGAACGTAGATTTACAGATAAATAATCTTGTGACAATTAATGGGAGAAAACGATACTTATTATGTGAACTTCCTTCTTCTCGTATACCGTGTTTTACAAAAAATGTATTTTACGAACTGCAAGCAAATCAGATTATTCCAATTCTCGTACATCCTGAGCGACACAAAGTATTAATGAACGATCCAGATTTGCTATATGAGCTAGTCAGAAAAGGAATATTTACTCAAATAACTGCATCGTCATTAACTGGAAAGTTTGGAAAAAGTATTCAAAAGTATTCATTCAAATGTATCGAAGCAAATTTAGCACATGTCATTGCTTCTGATGCACATGATACACAAAATCGAATTTTCCAACTTTCAGAAGCTTATGAATTGATTCGTGAAAATTTTGGTATACAAACGGAGTTTATGTTTAAAAAAAATGCTCATTCTATTATGAATGGAGAAATATTTTATCCGGAAGAACCATTGAAAATAAAGCAAAATATTTTCAGTCGTTTTCTAGGTAGTTAATAAACGAACATTGATATCTACTAACCACTATCAATGGGGGGAATCGGTTGTACTAATGTAAGGAGTTAACAAATAGTTTTACTTTCTATAGATATGTGTTGAAATCCAGTTTATAGAATTCGATTATCAGACCAATTCTTTATAATCTGTAAGGAGAATCATGTATTATCAATTTTCTTTTGCTGAGAAGCTAATCTTCAAGTGTGTGAGGACGAGATACTCTAAAAAATCATTTTTATTACACCTTAGGGGGGGGACAAACATTGAAAAAAGTTAGAAAAGCGATTATCCCTGCTGCTGGATTAGGAACGCGCTTTTTACCAGCTACAAAAGCATTACCAAAAGAAATGCTACCAATTGTGGATAAGCCTACAATTCAATATATTATAGAAGAAGCAGTGGAGTCGGGGATAGAGGATATTATAATCGTTACAGGTAAAGGCAAGAGAGCGATAGAAGATCATTTCGATAACGCGTATGAGTTGGAACAAAATTTATTAGAAAAGAAAAAATACGATATGTTAAAAGCAGTACAAGCTCCTTCTCAGGTAGCTATACATTATATTCGTCAAAAAGAACCTTTAGGGTTAGGCCATGCGGTATGGTGTGCACGTAAATTTATCGGTAATGAAACATTCGCAGTTTTACTTGGGGATGATATTGTCCAAAACGATGAAGGTAAACCTTGTTTACGTCAATTAATGGATGAGTTTGAAAAAACTCATTCTTCTGTAATAGGTGTGCAACAAGTGGCTGACAATGAAACACATCGTTACGGTATTATTAATCCCACAAGTAACAATGGAAGAAGCTATGGTGTTCGCGACTTTGTTGAAAAACCAGAACTTGGTACTGCTCCTTCAAATTTAGCAATTTTGGGACGGTATATTTTAACGCCAGAAATATTTATGTTTTTAGATGAACAAAAACGTGGAGCAGGGAATGAAATTCAGTTAACGGACGCTATCCAATCACTTAATAAAATTCAACGTGTGTTTGCGTATGATTTCGAAGGGCAACGTTTTGACGTTGGTGAGAAATTTGGCTACATTCAAACGACGATTGAAATGGCATTAAAAAACAATGAATTACGTTCCGACTTGTTGAAGTTAATGAGCGATATAGTGGAACGAGCAATGGTTAAGGCTTAAATAATTATGTGAAGAACTTTACTGGTGTTATCTAAATAAAAGCAAAAAAGGACGCGTGATATACTTGGATACAGCAAATCTTCAACGAACAAATGTTTATTATAAGTCGTCAGTAGCGACTGTTGAAGTTAATGAAAGATTAGCCTACAAAATCGTAAAAAGATTGATGGATATTTTTGGTGCATTAATTGGACTAATATTATTGTCCCCAATATTAGTTTTTGTAGCTATTTGCATCAAAATCGAAGATAAAAATAGCCCAGTTTTTTTCAGTCAAATTCGAGTTGGAAAAAATGAGAAAGAATTTAAAATGTATAAGTTTCGATCGATGGTAACAGATGCTGAATCGAAACTTGGGAAACTGTTGGTATACAATGAAGTTTCTGGTGCAATGTTTAAAATGAAGGATGATCCTAGGGTCACTAATATTGGGAAATTTATTAGAAAAACGTCAATTGACGAATTACCCCAATTGTTTAATGTTTTGATTGGAGATATGTCTCTGGTAGGACCAAGGCCGCCATTACCAAAGGAAGTTACAGAATATACAGATTTTGATATGCAAAGATTACTAGTTACGCCAGGCTGTACAGGACTCTGGCAAGCGAGTGCAAGAAATAGTGTAGGGTTTAATGAAATGGTTAAACTAGATCTGGAATATATTGAAAAACGAAATATCTTATTTGATCTTATGATTATTTTTAAAACAATTGGTGTATTATTTTATTCTAAAAACGCTTATTAAAATGTAAATGTTGATTATTAGTATTTATAATATCACTTACATTTAGTAAATTAGATATTTTTAATAGTAGAAGACTTATGAAATTCTTTCATCCTGAATAGTTATCAAATGCGAAGATTTATTTTACAGGCTGTAGCGCCATTTGAATGAAAGTAGCATCAATAAATCCCTACTAAGTACATTATTTTCAGATTATTGACTATAACAACAGAGACATGTACATACATACCTTGCCCGTAATTTTTGTATACAGTAAAGAAATTATCAATGAACCAATAAAATGATATCAAAATGAATAATTAGAAAGCAGTAGTGATATTGATAAATCTGCTACTATTTATCACAAACTAATAACGGAAGGGTGAGTATCTTGAAAATATGTTTTACCGCCTCATCAGGTGGACATTTAGAACAACTAATGATGCTTTATCCCATGATAAAAAAACACGATAGCTTTATTTTGACTGAAAAAACAAATTATGAATTTAATTCAAGAGATATTGAGTGTTACGATGTTATTCAGATTAATAGACGAGAATTCACATTTATTTATAAACTACTAGTGTTGATTATACAATCCTTCATTATTTACGTTAAGGAAAAACCGGATGTTGTTATCTCCACAGGTGCTTTAGCAACAGTGCCAATGTGTTTAATTGCTAAGATTTTTAAGAAAAAACTCATTTTTATTGAATCCTTTTCTAAGATAAACTCACCGACTATTACAGGTAAATTGATGTACAAACACGCAGATCTATTTTTAGTTCAATGGGAAGAACTAAAAAAGTATTATCCAGATGCAACGTATGGAGGCGGAATATATTGATTTTTGTTACGGTGGGTTCCCAAAAATTTCAATTTAATAGATTGTTACAACAAATAGATCGTTTAATTGAAGAACAGAAAGTAAGTTCTAAAGAAGTATTTGCTCAAACTGGTTACTCAACATATGAGCCTCGCTTCTATTCATTTAAGAAATTCTTAAATAAAGAAGAATTTTTAGAAGTTATAGAGAAGAGTGAAATAATTGTTACCCATGGGGGGACAGGATCGATTATTAATGGTGTAAAAAAAGGAAAAAAGGTTATTGGTATTCCGCGAACTGTACAATATGGTGAACATGTAGATAACCATCAGTTTGAGATTATTGAACGTTTTACAAGTTCTAATATGATATATGGTATTTTTGATATATGTGATTTAGAAAATGCGATTAAGAAGGTAAAGGGCATAAAATTTAGAAAATATGAGTCTAATACAAGGAATATTATTGACATATTAGAAGTTTATTTAATAAGTATTAAATAAACTTTGTATCCAGTATATTGAATCTAATATTAAAATCATTAATCTAACAATTAACTTATTAGAAAAGGTGAACAAATGAGAGTTATTATGATAGGTTCTCACTTACGTGTGACAGGAGGGATTACCCGAGTAGTAAAGAACTATATTCAAGCTGGACTGAATAAAAAGACAACATTAGAATACTTTCCTACGTATTACGGCAGCAATCATTTTGTAAATATAATATATTTTTTAGTTCAATTCATTAAATTGTTTTTAAAACTTAATGTATTAAATAAGAAATATGACGTAGCACATCTTCATATGTCTTACAGAGGCAGTTTTATTAGGAAAAGTTACATTATTAAACTTTTAAAAAATAAAAACATACCTATCGTTTTGCATATGCACGGATCACAATTTAAAGACTTCTATAATGAGAGTTCCGATAAACGTAAACGACAGATTACAGATGCATTGAACAAAGTAACTGTCATATTAGCTTTGGGAGAACAATGGAAAGAATATTATAAATCAATTTGCGAAACTGAAGTTGTGTCTTTGGATAATGCTGTTTTTCCAAAGCAGACTATTAGTGACTCAGAGGAGAAGATATATATTACAACAATGGGCGTTCTTTCTCAAAGAAAAGGTACGTATGATCTAATTGAAGTTGGCGCTAAATTAAAGGGGAAGATAGATAGGAAATATAAATTCGTCATAGCCGGCGATGGTGAAATCGAAAAAGTGAAAAAGAAAATTAACGATTTAGATGTAGATGATTTATTTTTTATTCCTGGATGGATTTCGGATGAAAAGAAAATAGAGGAAATCTATCGAAAAAGCATTATATATATTTTACCATCATATAACGAGGGGATGCCAATGTCTATTCTTGAAGCAATGAGTTATGGAGTGCCTATAATATCTACGGATGTGGGTTCTATTCCATCGGTTGTTGAAAAGGATAATGGCTTTATTATTAAACCAGGAGATATAGACGATTTAGAAAATAAAGTGATGAAATTATTGAATAAAAAGACAGATATTAAATACATTAGAAACAATAATATTAAAAAAGTAAGTACCATATATAATATATATACTTCATTAGATGAGTTGCTCCTATTATATAAGAAGTTTTAAAGGACTGATACTAGAGGAAATAGCTAGTAATTTCAGTTAAAGTAGTTAAATTTATGCCAGATTTCTTGGGTTTTATTTCAATTAAATAGAAGGATTAGATAAGAACATTAACAGTTATGACAGTATTGATAAAAGTAAGTACGATTTAAATTACGTAGTATTAGCTTCTATATCGGAGCTAGATGGTAGTTTTTTAAATACAGTTCAGAAATTTGAAAGAGTTAAAATATTTTACCAATATATATAATTTTTTATCCTTAATGGTGTTATTTTAAATAAACATGTCCTAAATAAAAAACATTTTTGAAGTGGTGACATCTCACTATCTCATTGGATAATGTAAGATGATTAAAAATAATCAGAGATTTTATAAATGGACAATAATAAAAGTAATGAGGAATATTATGCGTGGATTTTTTAAAGTAGGATTAGCACTGTTTATTATTTCGATTATTAGCAAATTAATGGGTTTCTTTAGAGAAGTTTTAATTGCAAATTATTTTGGAATCTCCTACAGTGCAGATGCGTATTATGTTGCATTAACGCCTGCCACTTTAGCAATAACTTTTTCAATTGTGATTAGTAGTGTTTTTCTCCCACTTTTTGTAAAGAATTCAAGAGACAGAAATTACTCTTTTTTATTCGCTAATAGTGTACTTTCTATGTTTCTTATCGGGGTCTCTTTTTTCTATATAAACATTTTAATTTTTACTGATTTTTTTATTAATTTATTGGCGCCAGGGCTTCCACCTGAAGCTGAGACTACGTCAATTACACTAATAAAGTATTTATTTCCTATCGTATTTATTGTCATAGCTATACAAATATATACTTTGATGTTGAATACTTTTGAAGACTATGTTGCTTCTGCAGCAAGCATTCTCCCAAATAACCTAATAATTATCATCTATTTCTGGATCTACGGTAATGAGTATGGCATAACAGGAGTAGCAGTAGTTACATTAATAGCAAACCTTGCCCAGTTGTTTATATTGTACTACCTCTTACGTAAACATCATAAGTACCGGATAATTCACTCAGTGAAAGTTTGGAGTCCTGATTCAAAAGTTTTTATGCTATTGTTCTTGCCCGTTTTGGTTAGCTCTGGGTTTAGTCAATTAAATTCAGTCATTGACCGTTTACTGGCTTCTAGTATATCCGAAGGGGCTATTGCCTCTCTTTCCTATGCTTTTCGACTAAGAGGTATTGTTACCGGAATATTTATTGCACCAATCATCACGCTTACATTTCCTAAGCTTGCCAAACATTCTCAAAATCAAAATTATTCAGAGGTAAGTGATTTAACACATAAAAGTGTGTTCTCTGTTTTTATTTTACTAATTCCGTTAACAATTATGTTTCTATTTTTTTACAGAGAGATCATACAAGTTCTCTTTGAAAGAGGGAACTTTGATTCCGATGCCACTACAGTGACATCAGAAGTTTTTTGGGCATATTCAATAGGGATTCTGGCAATAGGTTTTAGAGAAGTAACTTTAAGGGCATTTTACAGTTACGGGGACACTAAAACGCCAACTTTTATTATGATAATAGGCTCTTTAACAAACATAGGTCTAAGTTATCTGTTAATAAAACCATTTGGGTTGATGGGGCTTGGTTTATCTGCGAGTATTTCTTTTGTGATTTCGTCATGTATAACTATAATTTTGTTGAAAAGAAACTTAGATTCAATTTGGTCACGTGCGTTTGTTAGTCAGATGTTGAAATTGGTCGTAGCATCAGCTATCGTTAGTGTTTCTATTTTCTATTTAAAGTATGGATTTGCCATTGATTTTTCAAGTAACAAATATACTCAACTCATTGGCTTAGGTGTATACGGTATTTTTAGTTATGTACTATTTCTTTTCATCCTTCTTTTGTTAAAAGAAAAGGCAATATTAGGTTTATTGCAAAAACTTCTGATTAAAAAAACTATAAGGAAGTAACAAACATGAATATTCTCATCATTAATGCTCATTCATCAAAAAACAAAGGGGATGCAGGAATACTCCTATCGATGATAGATGCTATAAAAAAACATAATCCAAAATGCAATATCAAAATTCATAGTAGATTTCCCGAAATTGATTCTGAATTCTATGATGAACCTGTCGCCTCTTGTGTTGAAAATATCTCAATTGACCCTAAAACATCCAAAATTACCAAAATAGTTTCAGCGTTGAGACTATTAACGATATTAAATGATGTTAGAAAAGTTAAATCCTTAGATTATGAGTGGGCAGACGTTGTAGTTAGCTGTGGGGGCGGTTTTTTACTTTCGCACAGACTTAGTGTTGCGTTACTGCAACATTTAGTGCAGATAAAAACTGCATTTGATTACGGGAAACCAGTTGTGATTTATTCTCAGTCAATTGGACCTTTTTATAATACTTTCATGCAGAAAATGGCTAAACGGATACTAGATAAAGTGACTAAAATCTATATTAGAGAATCCACCACGTACAAGTGGCTTACTAAAATTGGATGTGAGAATCCGAATATTGAACTAGTTCCAGACTCAGCATTTTCCATGTATACTCAGGGATTTCAAAAAATTGATAATTTATTGAAAGAATTGAAAGAAGAAGACAATAAAAAGATTGTAGGAATGACAGTAAGAGATTGGAATTTCCCAGAATTGGAAGATACAGAGTTTTATAGAAACAAATACATTGAAAGTATACGCAGTGCAATAAAGCATATTTCAAAAGAATATAAGTCCAAGGTTTATCTAATGCCACAAGTGCTGGGACCTAACCCTTTCAACGATGATCGGATTATAGGTAGGGAAATATTACAAACGATTGATACAAGTTTAGCAGAGCTCTTAGATTATGATTTAAATCCTCGTGAATTAAAGTATCTTTATTCAAAAATGGATATGTTTATAGGAACAAGAATGCATTCAAACATATTTGCTTTATCAACATTTGTACCTACTGTTGCAATTAACTATGAGCACAAAACAGAGGGAATTATGAAAATGTTAGATTTAGAAGACTATGTTGTAGATATTAAAGATATTGAGTCTGAGACTTTTATAAAAATGATTGATAAATGCTGGAATAATAAATTTGATTTGCAGAAAGAACTTTCAAGTAAAATCCCAGTTGTTATAAAAACTGCCGAAATTCCGGCAATAATACTAAAGAGTTTATGAGTAAAAACTTCAACAAAGTGATGAAATCATTGATTAGAGACATCCAAGCTGATATTGATCGATATGTAAAATTGGGTAATCACTTGACTTTACTTTCCAAAATGAAAATGTACATACTCAATGAGCCTCTATGGTATCTTTTAGTGTATCGTTTAGGAACTTACTTGAATAAGGATTTTAAGATTCCTTTATTAAGGCAAGCTTTTTATTTGATTTTTTATGTCGTTCATAAGTTTCTTTCAGTAGTAACGGGGATACAGATTCCGTTAAGTACTGATATAGGAAAAGGTGTATACTTGCCTCATTTCGGTACGATTGTTGTTCATCAAAAATCTATAATAGGAGAACATTGCAATATAGGACAGGGCGTAACTATTGGAGTTGCTGGCAGAGGGGCAAGAAGGGGTACGCCAATAATTGGGAATTATGTTTATATAGAACCTGGAGCAAAAATTATTGATAATATCAGAATCGGCAATAATGTTATGATTGGTGCAAATGCTGTTGTAACTAAGGATGTTCCAGACCATACTGTAGTTGGCGGGGTTCCTGCGAAAATAATAAGTTTTAATGGATGGGAAACTGAAGGTAACCCTTTTAATGAAATAAAAAAGTAGTTTGACTCATAATATTTGATACATTTGAAATAGTAAAATCGTAATGGAGATGTACTAATTAATGAAAATTACAGTCGTAGGAACAGGTTATGTTGGTTTATCAAATGCAATACTACTAGCCCAATACAATGAAGTTATAGCTATTGATATTATTCAAGAAAAAGTAGATATGATTAATAATAGGAGATCTCCTATTTTTGATCATGAGATTGAAGAATTTTTAGCGACAAAAAAACTAAATTTAACTGCAACCACGGATAATTATATAGCTTTCAAGGATGCGGAGTATGTCATTATTTCGACGCCAACGAACTATGATTCGGAAAAGAACTATTTTAATACTAAAACGATTGAAACTGTTATTGCCAATGTATTATCTATTAATCCAGAAGCCATAATGGTGATTAAATCAACGGTCCCAGTAGGTTATACAGAAAAAATAAGGGGAAAGTTTGAAACAGATAATATTATTTTCTCACCAGAGTTTTTAAGAGAAGGCAGAGCACTTTATGATAACTTGTACCCTTCAAGGATAGTTGTTGGAGAACAATCAGATAGAGCTAGAGCATTTACGGATTTGTTAGTAGAAGGTGCTTTAAAACAAAATATAGAAGTTTTGTTTACGAACTCAACAGAAGCCGAGGCTATTAAGCTGTTTGCTAATACTTATTTAGCATTGAGAGTAGCCTATTTCAATGAACTGGATTCCTATGCAGAGATAAGGGGATTAGATACACAGCAAATTATTGAAGGGGTATGTTTAGATCCGCGAATTGGCACTCAATATAATAATCCATCTTTTGGCTACGGTGGATACTGCCTTCCTAAAGATACAAAGCAGTTATTAGCTAATTATGAGAATGTTCCTAATAAAATAATGGCTGCGATTGTTGATGCAAATAGAACGAGAAAAGATCATATTGCTGATATGATTATACAACGGAATCCTAAGATTGTAGGTATATATAGACTTACAATGAAAATGAACTCAGATAACTTTAGACAGTCAGCTATTTTGGGCATTATGAAACGTATTAAAGCTAAAGGCATTGAAGTTGTTGTATACGAGCCAGCTTTACATGAAGATAAATTCTATAGATCTAGAGTAATTAATGACTTAGTCGAGTTTAAGAAGTTATCTGATGTGATTGTGGCTAATCGATTGTCAGGTGATTTATTAGAAATAGAGGATAAAGTATACACAAGGGATTTGTTTAGTAGGGATTGAGTTCGTGCGCCTGGCAACAATCGAATTTGGGATAAAGTTAGTGAGATATTATCTAGGGAGAATAAACAAGATTATGTAGGCGATGCTGGTTATATCGTTAGCCACCTTGTAAAGGAATTAGTAGAAAAAGCAGAGGGCGGTTTTATTGACTAAATAGACTAGGGGCATCGTGAAGCAGTTGACGCTAGGGCGACATTTGTAAAAGGTGTTCTAAAGAAGGTTACAAATGATTTATACAGTTATCCAATCAAATGGAACAGCTTGTAGTTCGGCGCAAATCACTGTATTTCCATGTAGGGATGTTCATTTTCAGGGTAGCACCTACTGATTACACATACAGGTAGCTACTTATCATTAACGGGATTTTATATTGGAAAGACGGAAGGTATAAGAGCTATTGTCATAGCAATCCAATTGGTATAAATTATTATAGACAAAAAATTAAAGGGGAATGTTCATTGTTTATACTACGCCACTTGGTATCCTTCAAACATTTTTATTTAGGTGAACATCATGAAATTAGATAGATTTAATAAAATAAAAGTCTCGTTAATATCATTTGCTATTGTATTATTGGTAGGAGTTTTGTCCGCAGTTAGACCAGAATTTTTAGTTGTATTAATAGGTGTGATCGTTTATGTATCTTTAGTAATATTGTTTACAAATGAAAACAATATAAAAAAAGTTCTACCACCTTTTTTTGTTATAATACTTTTCCAAGATACTATTATAAGAAACGTAGAATTATATTCGAATAATCTAGGGACGTTAATTTCTTATATAGACGAAGGTGTCTTACTCATCTGGTTGACGTCCTTTATAGTCAGATTATTTCGTGGAAAACTGTTAAATGGAAAAAGCATATTGTTTATATTAATAATTATTTTGACACTTGGTTTTATTTCCTGTCTTATTAATGACGTCCCATTCAATATTGCTATACCGGGAGCTTTTCTTTTTGTGAAGGGATTACTTTATCTGTGTTTATTTGCGAATATTTCCTTTAATGAATCAGATATTAAAAGATACGTAAAGTCAATAAAAATAGTTTCAATTATTGTATTGCTTTTTGCAATTGTTGATTTGGTTTTTTGGCAACAATTAAGAACGCTATTGCATACTGATTATAAAATTGAATTTCGCGCAGGTGTTATTAATCTGCAGTCATTATTCATCCATCCAGGAATTTACGGATGGTTTATGGTTTTTATTGGTACATATACAATTGCAGCTACTAAAGTGAAAATGCAATATAAATATTTGAATGCTACTGTAGTTTTTTTCTCGTTTGCATTATTATCCTTTAGATTTAAAGCAATGCTAGGGATTATTTCTATTCTCTTCTTTCTGTATTTGTTAAACGGAACTAAAAAGGTAATAGCTTTTTCAATTCCGTTTGTAATGATTCTTTTAGTTGGTTGGCTTATAGCAGGAAATTATATTGCTGAATTAACAGAAATGACCTTACAAAGATATGTTTTTGTTGACATGTATGATTCTGCTAGAAATGCTTTGTACCAAGTTTCCATATTAATTGGAAAAAACGAATTTCCATTTGGAGCTGGTTTTGGTAGGTACGGTTCATTCACTGCTCGTTCTCAGTATTCTCCAGTTTACTATGAGTATGGAATGGATACAATTTGGGGATTAACTCCTGATAAACCTGACTTTGCTACAGATACTTACTGGCCGAGTGTAATAGGTGAAATAGGGTTTATAGGAATGTTTGTAATGGCTATGCTTTTTGTTTATTTGGCAATAAAACTGCTTAAGAAATTTAAAAGTGTAGAGAAACAAAATTTACAAAGCTTTATTTTATTCGCCGGATTTACATTTGTCTATTCAATGATTGAATCATTAGGCGAACCAATATATAACAGTGCCCCACAAAATGTATTTATATTTATAACAGTGGGAATTGCATGGTCTCTGTTAAATCATTCAAAAGTAATAACCCATAACCATCAAACAGTAAAGGACTGATATTTTTCAGCCCTTTTTTGAATAATCGGAGAACAGTGTACGACAAGTAACTTACCACTAAATACGACTTTATCGTAAACTAATCGATCATTAGCGAAAGAATGAAAAATTCATATTAAATCGATATTTGGACAGATTTTGTACATTATTTTTAAAAATCTGGGGAGAGATATTCACATGATTCTAGTAGTAGGCGGAGCAGGTTACATCGGTAGTCACACAGTGAAAGAGTTATTAGAACAAAATTTTAAAGTACTTGTTTTAGATGATTTAACAACAGGACATCGTGTTGCGGTGGATTCCCGAGCAGAATTTATTAAAGGCAACCTTGGGGATTCAGATTTATTACAAGAAATTTTTGCTGAGAAATCGATTAGTGCTGTTATGCATTTTGCGGCAAATAGTCTTGTTGGCGAATCGGTTGTAAATCCTTTGAAATATTATCAAAATAATGTTTCAGCAACAATTACTTTGTTAGGATGCATGCTAGAATATGGTGTGAAGAAATTCATTTTCTCATCTACTGCAGCGACTTATGGGATTCCGAAAGTGGATTTAATAACTGAGGAAACGGAAACAAATCCAATTAATCCGTATGGTCAATCGAAATTAATGATTGAGAAAATATTACATGATTTTCATATTGCATATGGAATAGATTATGTAGTTCTACGTTACTTTAATGCGGCGGGAGCACATATTACTGGTGGAATAGGGGAAGATCATACACCAGAAAGTCACCTTATTCCTTTAGTCCTACAACATCTTTTAGGACGAAGAGAGAGTATTACAGTATTTGGCAACGATTATCCTACTGCAGATGGAACTTGTATTAGAGATTATATTCATATTACAGATCTTTCTCAAGCTCACATTATGTCCTTAAAAAAAATGTTAGTACAAGATAATTTTACTCGTACTTATAACTTAGGGAATGGTCTGGGATATTCTGTAAAAGAAATCATTGGAATGTGTGAGCAGGTAACAGGATTAAAAGCGAATGTAGTTATTGGAGATCGTCGTGCTGGAGATCCAACCCAGTTAATTGCTTCATCTCAAAAAATATTAGATGAGCTTGGATGGGAAACAAAATTTTCATTACAAACGATAATCGAAACAGCATGGAAATGGCATCAAGAAAATCCGAATGGTTTTATGAGATAATTTATTTAAATGCCCCTTAAAATCTAAAGAACGGTTCTGGTGCAGACATTCTATCAATCTAAGATATACCGATTATATTAATCTAAAACAGGAGAATAATCAGTATGAACAATAAACCTTTATTCAAATGGAACCATTTTTAGCCAGAAATGACTGAAAGTGTCACTGATTCAAGAAAAAACGTTTTCGATATTCTTTGAATGGATATGAAAGAACAATCGAGACTAAAAAACTGCCCTTAAAAATGGTTAATGTTACGTTTGTTTGTTGTGCCCATTTTTAGCTAATTGACCATCCGAAGTGGAAATTACAAATCCATTATTCATTTAAGGTGTTAATTAGATGTTGATGTGACGCTCCCTCTAGAAGAAAGGTACAACAAAATTAATCCCCTCACACTAAACAATAAACCTAGAAGGTCAGGGTGTCTATTATGAGGGGATTGTTGATGAGATAGACTTAATTGTAATATACAAAACAATACAGAAGACTAATCAATTTAAAAAGACAGAACTATCTTTTTAACTCGTTAATTTTTCAGGTTTTGCGAGTAGTATTTTTAGCATTGGTGGTGTTGCAATCGTTGAAATAATAACAGCTATGATGATTGATGTGAAGTATTCTTGGGCTAGTAATCCTGCATTTAGCCCAATTGTTGCAATGATTAACGCTACTTCACCTCTTGATATCATTCCTGCGCCAATCACTAAAGAAGAGTGCGTGTTAAATCCGGTCAATTTAGCTCCTAGAC
>Ga0209676_1000620_pt1 | contig 51683 bp, 46 predicted proteins | sample AraplaCvi_mLB_r2_FD_184282 | JGI IMG/M metagenome (GOLD analysis project Ga0209676, IMG submission 184282) | Arabidopsis root microbial communities from North Carolina, USA - plate scrape MF_Cvi_mLB_r2 (SPAdes) (version 2) | ecosystem: Host-associated > Plants > Roots > Endosphere | place: USA... | reverse complement strand
GAAGCGGTCGAGAAGGCCAAGAAGATGGCTGAGAAGGCCTGATCATGAGCACCATCCGTTGCGACATCGTCAGCGCCGAGCAGGAAATCTTCCGTGGTGAAGCGACTCTGGTCGTGGCTACGGGTGAGCTCGGCGAACTGGGCATCGCGCCCAAGCACGCTCCGCTGATCACCCGGTTGAAGCCGGGCAAGGTGGTGGTCACCCTGCAGAATGGCGAGCAGCTGGACTTCGCCATCTCCGGCGGCATCCTCGAGGTGCAGCCGCAGGTCGTGACCGTGCTGGCCGACACCGCGATCCGCGCGCAGGACATCGACGAATCCGCGGTCCGCAAGGCCAAGGAAGAAGCCGAGCGCATCCTGGCCAACCGTGGCGAGGCGATGGAAGTGGCCGAGGCCCAGCAGAAGCTGGCCGAAGCGGTGGTCCAGCTGCAGGCGCTGGAGCGCCTGCGCAAGACCCTCAAGCACTGACATCCTGCTACTGCTGCACAACGACAACGCCGGCTTATGCCGGCGTTGTTGTTTTCGGGGTCCGGCAGCATTCAACCCAGGGTCGCGGACCTGGCCCGAAAGCCACCACGTCGACCGCATGCGTTCTAGAATTGCAGCCATCCCCGTCGTTCACGCATCGCTAGCCCCATGACCCAAGCCCTGCACGTCATCATCCTCGCCGCCGGCGCTGGCAAGCGCATGAAGTCGGTCCTGCCCAAGGTGCTGCAGCCGATTGCCGGCCGGCCGATGCTGGCGCATGTGATCGATACCGCACGCCAGCTGCAGCCGGCTGCCATCCACGTGGTGTACGGCCACGGCGGTGAGGCGGTGCGCGCGGCGTTCGCCGACCAGCCCGACCTGCAGTGGGCCGAGCAGCGCGAGCAGCTGGGGACCGGCCATGCCGTGCAGCAGGCCATGCCGCAGGTGCCCGACGCGGCCCGGGTACTGGTGCTGTACGGCGACGTGCCGCTGATCCGGCTCGATACCCTGCAGCACCTGCTGTCCCAGCCCGGGCGGCTGGCGGTGCTGGTGGCGGACATGCTCAATCCCACCGGCTACGGCCGCATCGTGCGCAATGCCGAGGGCAAGGTCGGCGCGATCGTTGAGCAGAAGGATGCCACGGAGGAACAGCTGGCGATCCGCACCATCAACACCGGCATCATCACCGCCGATGCCACCGCGCTGCGCACCTGGCTCTCGCAGCTGTCCAACAGCAATGCGCAGGGCGAGTACTACCTGACCGATGTGTTCGCCTCGGCCGCGGCCGACTACACCCCGGCCGACATGGCCTTCGTCGCCGACGCGCAGGAAGCCGAGGGCGCCAACGATCCGTGGCAGCTGTCCCAGCTCGAACGCGCGTGGCAGCTGCGCGAGGTGCGCGCGCTGTGCACGCAGGGCGCGCGCGTGATCGATCCCGCGCGGCTGGACATCCGTGGCACGGTCACGGTGGGCCGAGACGTGCAGATCGACGTCAACGTGATCCTGGAAGGCACCGTGGAACTGGGCGACGGGGTCAGCATCGGCCCGTTCACCAGGCTCAAGGACGTGAAGCTGGCCGCCGGCACGGTGGTCAAGCCGCACTGCGACCTGGAAGGCGTGGTCAGCGAAGGTGCCGCCGACATCGGCCCGTTCGCCCGCCTGCGCCCGGGTACCGTGCTGGCCGACGGCACGCACGTGGGCAATTTCGTTGAAACCAAGAAGGTCCGCCTGGGCGTGGGCAGCAAGGCCAACCACCTGACCTACCTTGGCGATGCGGTGATCGGCAGCAAGGTCAACATCGGCGCCGGCACCATCACCTGCAATTACGACGGGGTGAACAAGTCGCAGACCACCATTGGCGACAACGCCTTCATCGGCTCGAACAGTTCGCTGGTGGCGCCGGTGACCATCGGCGACGGAGCGACCATCGCCGCCGGTTCGGTGATTACCCGCAACGCGCCGGAAGGCAAGTTGACGCTGGCACGCGTGCGCCAGGAAACCATTGATGGCTGGCACCGACCGGTGAAGAAGTAACCGGGCAGCGCGTTGGCCGGCCAACGGCCGGCGCTACCGCGGCGTATCCGACGCCCATGGTTGATTGACCCATATCCCGATGGGCCCGTAAAAATTCGTAGCGCCGGCCGTTGGCCGGCCCAGGCAAACCCATCACCCCGGCAAAAAGATCGCCACGCACAACCCGCCATCCCGGCGGTTCTGCAGCGACACGCGGCCGCCATGCGCTTCGACGATCTCGCGGGTCAGCGCCAGGCCCAGTCCGGTGCCATTGCGCTTGGTCGAATAGAACGGCATCAGCGCGTTCTGAAGCACTGCCTCGTTCATGCCCTTGCCGCGATCCAGCACTTCGATCCGCAGCCACTGCGGCAGCCGGGTCAGGCGCAGTTCGACATCGTCGTTCGGCGGTTCGGCTTCGCTGCACGCCTCATGCGCGTTCTTGAGCAGGTTCAGCAGCGCCTGGCCGAGCTGCGCGATGTCGACGCGGCCCTGCAGGTCGTCGGGAATCTCTGCCATGCGGAATGGAATCTGCATCTGCAGCCCGCCCAGGAACTGCTTCCACTGCACGTTCTGCAACTGCGGCTGCGGCAGCTTGGCAAAGCGCGCATACCCCCGGATGAAACCCTCCAGGTGTCGTGAGCGCTCTTCGATGGTGGAAAACACTTCCTCCAGCCGCTCGGTCCTCCCGCGTCGCACCAGCTCGCCACCGGAGTGCGCCAGCGAGGCAATCGGCGCCAGCGAGTTGTTGAGCTCGTGGCTGATCACCCGGATCACCTTCTTCCAGGTCTGCACTTCCTGGCGGCGAAGTTCGGCGGTCAGCAGGCGGATCAGCAGCAGGTCGTGGGGGCGCCCGTTGAGGTGGAAATTGCGCCGCGACAGGTGGTAGACCTGCTCGTCGTCTTCATCGCCATCTTCGGCTTCATCACCGGGGCCACGCACCGCGAACAGGCTGTCGCCGCCGCGCTCGATCGCGTCGCGCAGTTCCACCGGCATGGTCTGCAACACCTGCTGCACGGCCTGGCCTTCCAGCTTCCAGCCGTTGTGCAGCAGCTTGCGCGCGGCCAGGTTGGAAAACACCACGCGCTGTACGCCGTCGCCGCCATTGGCCAGCAGCAGCATCGACACCGGCGTGTTCTGCACCATGGTGTCCAGCAGCAGCTCGCGCTGCACCAGGCCCTGGCGCTGCTCCCGCAGCACGTCGCCCAGTTCACGATGGGCCTGCACCAGATCGCCCAGCTCGTCGTTGCCGGGCCAGTACACGCTGAAATTGTATTCGCCGTCGCGGTAGGAACTGGTGGTGCCGGCCAGTGCCCGCAGCAGCGAGCGCACCGGGGCGGTGGCGCGGCGCAGGGTCCACCACATCAGGGCCAGCAGCAGCACGCTGGATACCAGCGTCACCAGCCAGCCTTGGTCCATCCAGTAAGCCAGCAGCCACGGCCCTGCCGCAGCCAATGCCAGCACTGGCAGCAGGCGCAGGAACAGGCGGAAGGTAAACGAGGTGCGCTTCATTCGCGCGGAATGCCGTAGCGATCCATGCGCCGATACAACGCCTGCCGGCTCAGCCCGAGTTCGGCGGCGGCCTGGGCAATGATGCCGTGGCTGTGCGACAGGGCCGATTCGATCCGGCTGCGGTCGGGGTCTGCGCCCGGCACGGCGGCGCGCGGTGCGGCGGCCGCGCGCGGCAGGTTGAGGTCGGCCACTTCGATGCGCGCGCCCTGCGCGAGCAGGCCGGCGCGCTGGATCACGTTGCGCAGCTCGCGCACGTTGCCCGGCCATGCATGTCGCTGCAACGCGCTGGCGGCGGCGCTGGACAACGGCTTGCCATCGCCCAGGAAGCGCTCGGCGAGCGGCAGGATGTCGCCCGGGCGTTCGGCCAGCGGCGGCAGCGCCAGCTCGACGGTATTGAGGCGGTAGTACAGGTCTTCGCGGAATTGCCCGTCGCGGATCATCGACGGCAGGTCGGCATTGGTCGCACTGATCACGCGTACCTTGACCTGGCGTTCGCGGTTGGAGCCCAGCCGTTCGAAGCGGCCGGTTTCCAGCACGCGCAGCAGCTTCATCTGGCCGCCCAGCGACAGGTTGCCGATCTCATCGAGGAACAGGGTGCCGCCGTCGGCGGCCTCGAACTTGCCCTCGCGTGCCTTGTTGGCGCCGGTGTAGGCGCCGGCTTCGCTGCCGAACAGTTCGGCCTCGATCAGCTCGGCCGGAATGGCGCCGCAGTTGAGCGCCACGAACGGCCCCCTGGCCACCAGCGAATTGGCCTGGATGATCTCGGCGATCTTTTCCTTGCCCGCGCCGTTGGGCCCGGTGATCAGCACCGGCAGCTCCGAGCGCGCGACCTGGCAGGCCAGGTTGACCACGCGTTCGCTGGCCGGGTCGGCCACAACCGCGCCACGCAGGTCGTAGCGGGCTTCCAGCGCGGTGCGGTCGCGTTGTTCGCGGGCCCGGCGGCGGTCCAGTTCGTTCCGGGCTTCGGACAGTTCCAGCAGGTTGTTGACCGTGGTCAGCAGCTTGCGATCGTCCCAGGGTTTGGCCAGGTAGTCGGCGGCACCGGCCTTCACCAGGTCCACCGCGCTGCTCAGGTGGGTCCAGGCGGTGAGCAGGATCACCGGCAGGTCGGGGTGGCGCGCGCGGATCTGCTGGAAGAGGGCTTCGCCTTCTTCACCCGAGGTGGTGTCCTCGGTGAAATTCATGTCCTGGATCACCAGGTCGACCGGCTGCTGCTCCAGCACCGCCAACCCCGCCTCCGGGGACAGCGCGTGCACGGCCTCGATGTCGTGCAGCGAGAACAGGACCTCCAACGCGGTGGCCACGCTGGCATTGTCGTCAATGATCAGGATCGAGGGCATGCGGCAGCGAAAGACCGGGGAGTAGGCAGAGAGTACCCGAGCGCCGGGCCCACCGGCAGGGTGGGCCCGGCATGCGGCTTACGGGCGTTCCGGCGGTGACGGCGGCGCCGGCGGGCGCGGCGGGGGCGGCGGTTGCACCGCGCGCCACGCTGCGGTCGGCACGCTGACCACCTGGTCACGACCGCCGCGGCGCACCGTGACCGGCACGCTGGCGTTGTCGCTGGCCGACAGTGCATCGGTCAGCTCGCCCACCTTGCGCACCGGCACGCCGTCCACGCGCAGGACCTGGTCGCCGGCCTGCACGCCGAAGCGGCTGGCCGGCGACGCGGCGGTAACGCTCACCACGCCCTGCCCGGACTCCAGGGTCAGGCGCGCGCCATCCTGGCGCCAGTCCATGCGCGATGACTCGGTCCGGGTGCTTTCGGCGCAGGCGGTGGTGCTGATCAGCAGCAGGGCAGCCAGCGTGATGCGGATCGGCGAAACGGTCATCTCAGGCGCTCCGGGTGGCGACGGCCGGCGGTACCGCGGCGGCGCGGTGGGCCGGCCCGAACACGGCGATCTGGCCCAGCAGCCACAGTAGCACTGCACCAATGGGCAGGTAGGTGATCGGCATGCGCGGCAGCTCGTACGCCCCCATCAGCCACAGGTTGATCGAGTACGCCAGCAGCATGCCGAGCACGATGCCGACCGTGGCCAACAGGAAATTCTCGGTCTGGAAGTAGCGCAGGATCTGGCCACGCGTGGCGCCCAGCGCACGGCGGATGCCGATCTGCTTGGTGCGCTGCTGTACCCAGAAGCTGGCCAGGCCGACGATGCCCAGTGCGGTCACCACCAGCAGCGCGACGCACACGGTGATCAGCAGCCCCACCATCGCCCGATCGTTCTGGAAGTACTTCTCACGCTGTTCCTGGTAGGTGAGCTTGCCGCGCACCATGCGGTTGGTGTCCACCTTCTCCAGCGCCGCCACGGCGGCGTTGAGCACTTCCTGGCGACGCGTGGGGTCGGTGACCCGGATCAGGTACAGGCCCATGTCGTAGTTGATCCGCACCGGCAGCATCATCGAGTAGCCGGTGTCGGCCTCCACCGTCACCGGCCGCGCCAGTTCCTTCACCACGCCCACGATGCGCAGCGGCATGCGGCCGGTATAGATGGTCTTGCCCACGGCCTGGCCATCCGGGAACAGGTTGTTGGCAGCCTTGCTGGTAAGGATCACCGCCGAGCCGCGCTGCTCCACCGTGGCGTCCTTCTCCACGTCTTCCAGGTTGGCGTACTCGTCGCCCTGGAAGTCGCGGCCGGCCACCAGCTGCAGGCCCATGGTGTCCAGCGTGCCTTCACTGGCGAAGTACTGCGCGGCGTTGAAGTTCGGCCGTTCCTGGTCGGGAACCAGCGACAGGCTGGTGTTCCACGAATTGCGCCGGAACGGCAGCTGGTTGATCGCCACCGCGTTCTTGACCCCGGGAAGGGCACGCAGCGCGGCCAGGTCTTCGCGGGTGCGTGCAGTGGCGTTGACCTGGGCGCCGATGCCGCCCAGGCGGACTTCCAGCAGCTCCTGCTCGGCGATGCCGCTGGGCTGGTTGATCTTCTCCAGGCGCTGGCCGATCAGGAACAGCGCGTTGCAGACGATCGCGCAGGTGAGCGCGATTTCCAGCACGATGAGGGCGGCGGCGGTCTTGTGCCGGCGCAGCGTGGTCAGGATGGGACGGATATCCATGATGTGCTCCGGATCCTTACTGCGATTTGAGTTGGATGGCGGGCGTGACCTGCATGGCGCGCAGCGCCGGCAGGAAACCGGCCAGCAGGCTGGCGGCCAGGGTCAGGCCGAAGGTGAGCAGCAGCATCTTGCCGTCGAGCACGGCCAGCTTGGCGTAGTCCACCGGCTGCTGGCGCACGGCATACAGGCCGAGCAGGGCAAGCCCCAAGCCCAGCAAGCCGCCGGCCAGGCCCACGGTGCCCGCTTCCACCAGCGACTGCAGGAAGATCTGCCCGCGGCTGGCGCCCAGGGCGCGGCGCACGCCGATCTCGCCACTGCGGCGCAGGAACTTGGCCAGCAGCAGCCCCACGGTGTTGATCAGGCACACGGCGAGGAAGCCCAGTGCCAGCCACAGCTGCAGGCGCACGTCGCTGGGAACCACCTGCTTGAAGTCCAGCCACTCCATCACGTTGCGCAGGCGCACGTTCGACGGGCGCTGGAAGCGGCCGGCCGCTTTCTGCTGGGCCGAGTAGTTTTCCAGGTAGGCGCGGTAGTCGGCGGCGTCGGCCGGCGAGGCCAGCTCCACCCAGTACTGCATCCACACGCACGGCGCATTGAGCGCGGTCTCCTCGCCGTTGGAGTTGTCCCAGCAGTTCATGTTGCCGTTGCGGCCGAAGTTCAGGTCCAGCGCCGTGGACACCGGCACGTAGATGTCTTCGCTGTCGCCGTAGCGGCCGGTTTCCAGGTCATAGAAGTGCGGGTTCGGGTTCCACTGGTCGAGCACGCCGACGATGTTGAAGGTATGCCCGTCCATGCGCAGCGGGCGGCCGACGCTGTTCTGGCCGCTGAACAGTTTGTCGTTCAGCGCCTTGGAGATCACCGCGACGCGGCCACGACCGTCATCCTGCTCACCCTTCCAGCCCTGGCCGTACAGGAACGGCGTATCGAACATGGCGAAGAAGTCGGTGGAGGTGTAACGCGCGTCGGTGGTGAACGGGCGCAGCGTGCTGCCGTCCGGTTCGACGGTGACGCCACCGCCGGTCATCAGCACCTGGCGCTTGGCCTTCTTTTCGCGCAACAGGGTTTCACCGTCGTAGCGGGTGACCTGCTCCTCCGGTTCCTCGCTGGGCTGGTAGCCGATCATCGGGCGCGGGTCGACCTGGACGTTGAACAGGCGGTCGCTCTTCTGCGGGATCGGGTCGCCGGAAAGCACGTGGAACACGGTGAGCGTCGTCATCGAGGCGCCGATGCCCAGCGCGATGGCGATCACCATCAGCGCGGTCAGCACCCGGTTGCGCCGGAAGCTGCGCAGCGCCAATCGGAAGTAGTAGGCGAACATGGGCAGGGCCTCAGTCGTTGACGGTGGCGAGGGCGACGCGCGGGGTGGCCAGCACCGGTTCGCGCACCAGATCTGTGGCCTGGCCATCGACGATGTGCACGTTTCGCTGGGCACGCGCGGCCAGCTCCGGATCATGGGTGACCATGACGATGGTGGTGCCGGCGGCGTTGATCTCTTCCAGCAGCTCCATCACCCCGCGTGCCATCTGGCTGTCCAGGTTGCCGGTCGGTTCGTCGGCCAGCAGCAGGCGCGGGCTGCCGGCCAGGGCGCGTGCGATGGCGGCGCGCTGCTGCTGGCCGCCGGACAGTTCGGAGGGGTAGTGCTTCATGCGCGAGCCCAGGCCTACCTGCTGCAGCGCATGTTCGATGCGCTGCCTGCGCTCGGACGCGGCCATGCCGCGGTAACGCAGCGGCACGTCGACGTTGTCGAACAGGTTCAGGTCGGAGATCAGGTTGAAGCCCTGGAAGATGAAGCCGATCTTCTGGTTGCGCAGCTTGCTGCGCGCGTCATCGCCCAGCTTGCTCACATCCTGGCCGTCGAGCAGATAGGTGCCGCTGGTGAACGTTTCCAGCAGCCCGGCGATATTGAGGAAGGTGGTCTTGCCCGAACCGGACGGACCGGTGACGGCGACGAACTCGCCTTCGCGGACGTGCAGGTCCAGCGACCGCAGGGCATGGGTTTCCACCTGTTCGGTGCGGAACACCTTGGCGACCGAGCGCATCTCAAGCATGGCTGTATTCCTTGTATGGGTAGGGGGTTCAGTTGACGGACACGCGCTCGGCATCGCCGAACAGATCGCTGCCTGACACCACGACGCGATCGCCGGGCTGCAGGCCGGAAAGGATTTCCACTTCGCCCAGGCTGCTGACGCCCAGCCGGACCGGACGCCGCACCGCGGTGCTGCCATCCATGACGTAGGCCTGGCCGTTGCCCTGTTCCACGAACGGGCCACGCTCGACCTTGATCACGTTGCGGCGGGTATCGAGCACCACCCGGGCCTGCATGCGCTGGCTTTGGCGCAGGCCCTGCGGCTGCTTGTCGGTGAAGCGGATGCGGGCGTTGACTTCTCCAGCCACCACTTCCGGGGACACCGCGCTGATCTCGCCCGGGAACGGCTGGCCGCTGCCGCTGGTGAGCTGGGCCGGGATGCCGATCGACAGGTCGCGGGCGAAGCTTTCCGGCACCTTGATCTCGATTTCGAAGCGCGACAGGTCGACCACGCCCAGGATCGGGGCATTGGCTGCCACTTGGGTGTGCTGGGTCGCCTGGACCTGGCCCACCTGGCCATCGAACGGCGCGCGCAGGGTCAGGGCATCCACCTGGCGCTGCACTTCCTCGACCACCGCGCGCTGGCGGTCTGCCAGCAGGCGCTTGTTGCGCGCGTCCAGGTCCGCGCCCTGGCCCTGCAGGCGGGCGTCGGTCTGGGCGTTGGCCAGTGAAATGTCGGCCTTCTTCAGGGTGTCGTTGGCCTTGGCCAGGTCGATCTGCGGCACCGCACCGCCATCAAAGCCGCGCTGGTAGCGCTGCAGGTCACGCTCGGCAGCCTGGCGTTCGATGTTGGCCTGGTCGGTTTCCTTGCTGGCCTTGGCCCGGGCCAGGGTGGCGTCGAGCAGCGAGCGGCTGGCTTCGGCTTCCAGGCCGGCCAGGGTTGTCCGCTCCTGGGCCAGCTTGCTGCGCAGTTCCGGGCTGTCGATGACTGCCAGTTCCTGGCCCTTCTTCACCACGTCACCGGCGACCACTTTGAGGTCCACGGTACCGGCGGAGATCGCGTACAGCACCGGGCTGTTGGCGGCGATGACCTTGCCGTCGGCGGCCAGGTCGCGGACCAGGTCGCCCTTCTTGACCTCGGCGATGCGGACCCGCGCGCTGTCGAAGGAGCGGCTGGCGCCGAGCCAGGCACGGGCGGCAAAGCCGATCGCCAGCAGCACCAGCAGCGCGGCGACGCCCGGCCACAGCCAGCGCTTCCACGGCGCCGCCGTGGCGGGAGAGGAGAAGGTCTGGTCCTGTGCGGAAGTGTCGCGGATCATCGGGCTCGGTCGCGGTTGGGTTGCGATATACCAAGCACGCCGCGTGCCAACTTTATGACCTTTAAAAACAACAGGTTGCAGCTGCGAGTAGAGCGTCCGGGTGTCCGCGGACACCGCAGCGGACACTTTTGTTAAGCGGACAGGCCCGGGGCCGGAGGGCCGCCCACGCTAGAATGCGCCATCAACAGCAGGGATTCGAAACTATGTGCGGGATTGTGGGTGCGATCGCGAATCGCGATGTGGTGCCGGTACTCATCGAAGGGCTGAAACGCCTCGAATACCGCGGCTACGACTCCTCCGGCATCGCGGTGCTGGACCAGACCCAGGCCCAGGCCGATGTGCGCCGGGTGCGCCGCACCGGCCGGGTGGCGGAGATGGAGAAGGCCGCCGCCGCCGAAGGTTTCGATGCCACGCTCGGCATCGGCCACACCCGCTGGGCGACCCACGGGGGCGTGACCGAAGCCAACGCCCACCCGCATATCAGCCACGGCGTGGCGCTGGTGCACAACGGCATCATCGAAAACCATGAAGAGCAGCGCGAAAAACTGCGCGCGCTGGGCTACGTGTTCGAGTCGCAGACCGACACCGAAGTCATCGCCCATCTCATGCACTACCATCTGAAGGGCGGCGACAGCCTGCTTTCGGCGTTGCAGCGCACGGTCAAGGAACTGACCGGTGCCTACGCGCTGGCAGTGATGAGCCGCGCCGAGCCGGACCATTTCGTCTGCGCGCGCATGGGCTGCCCGCTGCTGGTGGGCCTGGGCGAGGGCGAGAACTTCGTCGCGTCGGACGTGTCGGCGGTGATTTCCTCCACCCGCAATGTCATCTTCCTTGAGGAAGGCGACACCGCGGATGTGCGTCGCGACGGCGTGCAGGTGTACGACGAACACAACCTGCCGGTGGACCGTGGCGTGCACCAGTCGGACGTGTCGCTGGCCTCGCTGGAGCTCGGCCCGTACCGCCACTTCATGCAGAAGGAAGTGCACGAACAGCCGCGCGCGCTGGGCGACACCATCGAAGCGGCGATCGACGCCGGCGGCTTCCCGGCCGAGCTGTTCGGCAAGAATGCCGAAGCGGTGTTGTCGGGCATCGAAGGCGTGCAGATCCTGGCCTGCGGTACCAGCTACTACGCCGGCCTGACCGCGCGTTACTGGATCGAGGCCATCGCCGGCCTGCCGTGCAGCGTGGAGATCGCCAGCGAGTACCGCTACCGCGCCGCGTATGCCAATCCCAAGCACCTGATCGTCACCATTTCCCAGTCCGGCGAAACGCTGGATACGATGGAAGCGCTGAAGTACGCCAAGTCGCTGGGGCACCTGCACACGCTGTCGATCTGCAACGTGCCGGAGAGCGCGATTCCGCGTGCCAGCGAACTGGTCTGCTACACCCGCGCCGGCGCCGAGATCGGCGTCGCCTCGACCAAGGCCTTCACCACCCAGCTGGCGGCGCTGTTCCAGCTCACCGTGGTGCTGGGCAAGCTGCACGGCCGCGTCGACGCCGCGCAGGAAGCGGACTACCTGGAGCAGCTGCGCTTCCTGCCGGGCAGCGTGCAGCACGCGTTGAACATGGAGCCGCAGATCGCCATCTGGGCTGAACGTTTCGCGCGCAAGAACAGTGCGCTGTTCCTGGGCCGTGGCCTGCACTATCCGATCGCGCTGGAAGGCGCGCTCAAGCTCAAGGAAATCACTTACATCCACGCCGAAGCCTACCCGGCCGGCGAGCTCAAGCACGGCCCGCTGGCGCTGGTGGATGAAGACATGCCGGTGGTGGTGATCGCGCCCAACGACAGCCTGCTGGAGAAGGTGAAGTCCAACATGCAGGAAGTGCGTGCGCGCGGCGGCGAGCTGTTTGTGTTTGCCGACCAGGACAGCAACTTCGTCGAATCCGAAGGCGTGCACGTCATCCGCACGCCGCGCCACGCCGGCGTGCTCAGCCCGGTGGTGCACACCATCCCGGTGCAGCTGCTGGCGTACCACACCGCCCTGGCGCGCGGCACCGACGTGGACAAGCCGCGCAACCTGGCCAAGAGCGTGACGGTGGAGTAGCGCTGGACCCAGGTCGATCCACGGTAGGTGCCCACCGTTGGTGGGTATGCTTCAAAAAAAAGGGCGACCCGGCAGGGCCGCCCTTTGCCGTTTCTGGCGTCGGGAAAACTTTAGTCGGGGGCACCGGCGACATTCAGCGTCGGTTCTAGTCGAAGTGCCATTCTCGGGGTGTCAGCCGTTGGCTGCGTCAATCGGTCCCACCACGCAAGGCGTGTGGCTTTAGTCAGTCTGCAACAGGAACAAGAATGAACGTTCGCGAACTTCTGCAATCCAAGAAAGACGCTGTTGTCACCATCGATGTCGAAGACACCATCGGCGCCGCCGCCCACAAGATGAGCGCGCACAGGATCGCCGCGCTGGTGGTGATGAAGGACGGTGTGCCGGTCCGGATCATTTCCGAGAAGGACATCGTGCGCAGCCTGGCCGATGACGGCCCGCAGGCCGGGCGCCGGGTCATCTCCACGCTCCCGTCGGCGGGCCTGGAAGGCATTTCGCCCGATGCGACCCTTAAACAAGCCATGGCGCTGATGACCTACTCGCGCCACCGCCACCTGATGGTGACCGAGGGCAGCACGCTGGTCGGCATTCTGAGCCTGGGTGACATCGTCAAGAACCTGCTCAGCGAGCTGGAGCTGGAGAAGGCGGTGCTCCAGGACATCTACATGGCCGCGCATTAACAGAATGGCGTAGAGCGGGGCGCTGCCCCGCTGAAGGAATCAAGGGCAGCGGGGCAGAGCCCCGCTCTACGGGTTCAGTTGGCGCAGGTCTTCCAACAGGAGCTGGTAAGCGCCATCCCGCTTCGCCGGCTCCTGGCGCAGCACCCACGATGGATGGACCGTTGCGAAACCGCGCGTGCCATCGTCCATGTCATGCCAGCGGCCTCTGTCGCGCGTCAGGTTGAAGCCGCTGCCAAACACGGCCCGTGCCGCGCTGGCACCCAGGCACACGATCACTTTCGGACGCACCTGTTCAATCTCTGACAGCAACCACGGCCGGCAGGCGTTGATGTGGGTGACCTGCGGTTTGGAATGGATGCGTTTCTTGCCGCGGCGCTCGTAGCGGAAATGCTTCACCGCGTTGGTCAGGTACAACGTGCTGCGGTCGATGCCAAGCTCTTGGAGCGCCCGGTTCAGCAGTTGCCCCGCCGGGCCGACAAAGGGATGTCCACTGAGGTCTTCGCTGTCGCCCGGCTGTTCGCCGACCAGCATTACCTGCGCATCCTGCGGCCCCTCGCCGAACACGGTCTGCGTGGCCGGCTCCCAGAGCGGGCAGCGGCGGCAGCCGGCGGCCGCGGTGCGTAGTGCGTCGAGGGAATCGCCGGTGGCGGTGGCCGGGCCACGCACCGGGATCTGCTGCTCGGGAATCCGCCGCTGCGGCGCCTGCGCCTGGCGGTCGTGCATTTCCTGCACGCGGTCGCCTGCGTCACGCACCAGCGTCGGCAGCAGGCTCGCCTCCGGCAGGTGCTTCCAGTACCTGGCCGGCATCTCCTGCTGCATCATCCGCGTGTTGAGCCGGGCGGGGTTGAAGATGTTGGCGTAGTAGGTGCGCCACAGGTCCTCGCGGGCATCTTCCACCGGCGCGTCCGCCTGCTTGCTCCCCGGGCCGAACGCCAGCACCTGCCCGTCCCAGCGCGCACTGCGGTAGGGGGTCAGGATCGCCCAGCGCATCCCGGCGAAGCGGCGCGCGAAGAACGGCGCGACCCGCTCCACGATGTAGTGGTCGGGCTCGAACCAGGCGATGAAAGCATCATCCTCGCCCGGCACTTCGCGGAAGCGCACGAAGGCTTTCATCTTGTGGCTGTCGCGGCGCACCGCCTGGGCCAGGGCCATCGCACGCAGCACGTCCGGATCGGCCGGGTTGGTGAGCAGGCTGCGCTCGCCGTGCGTGATCCGCCAGAGCATGCGGTACAGCAGCGAGTGCCGCTGCGGATCGCGGTGGCACAGGCAGGTGGTGGCCAGCTCGAGGAACGCCTTCGGCACCGCAATGGCGGTCGCTTCAACGTCAGGCGCGGACAGGCTGGCCAGCGCGGGCGCGTCCAGCAGCGACCCTTCACCGTCCTGCAGCCAGTCCAGCTGCTCCGGCGCGACGCGGTGCTGCAGCGCCAGCCGCGCGGCCTCACGCCAGGACTGCACCGACCACGACGGGTCCAGCCGCACACTCCAACGGGTCATGCGGCGGCGTCGGGGAACAGCGAGGCCTGGCGCGGCGGCGGTGCCAGCCGCGCGCGCAGCGCGGTGGGATCATCCAATGCGCGACGCGGGTGATGGTCGGCCAGCTGCACGAACGGCAGCAGCTTGCTCATCGGCGCGCGCAGGCGGGCCACGTCGGCCACGCGCAGGCGGCCATGGCGGCGCGCCATCAGCACGCGTTTGACATTGCGCACGCCCAGCCCGGGCACGCGCAGCAGCATTTCCTTCGAGGCCAGGTTGAGGTCGACCGGGAAGCGTTCGGGGTGGCGGATCGCCCAGGCCAGCTTCGGGTCGATGTCCAGGTCGAGCATGCCGTTCTGCGTGGTATCGGTGATTTCATCCACGCCATAGCCGTAGAAGCGCAGCAGCCAATCGGCCTGGTACAGCCGATGTTCGCGCGCCAGCGGCGGAGCCTGCACCGGCAGCAGGCGGCTGGCGTCGGGGATCGGGCTGAAGGCGGAGTAGTACACCCGGCGCATGCGGTAATTGCCGTACAGGTTGTCGGCGGCGCCCAGGATCTGCTGGTCGCTGGCGCCGTCGGCGCCGACGATCATCTGGGTGCTTTGCCCGGCCGGCGCGAAGCGCGGTGCGCGGGCGCGGCCGGCCCGTTTGGCAGGCGCGGCAGGGGCGGTTGCCGCCACCGTGGTGGGCTTGGCCTCGCCGGCGACCTTGGCTTCCTTGGCCTCCTCGATCCGCCAGCGCAGCTCGCCCATCGCGCCGCGGATGGACGGCAGGGATTTCTCCGGGGCGAAACTGGAGAGGCCTTCTTCGGTGGGAAGCTCGATGTTGATCGACAGGCGGTCGGCATGGCGCCCGGCGGCGGCCAGCAGTTCCGGCGAGGCCTCGGGAATGGTCTTGAGATGGATGTAGCCGGAGAAGCGATGTTCTTCGCGCAGCTGGCGCGCCACTTCCACCATCTGCTCCATGGTGTAGTCGGCGTTGCGGATGATGCCGCTGGAGAGGAACAGGCCTTCGATGTAGTTGCGCTTGTAGAAGTCCATGGTCAGCGCGACCACTTCGGCCACGCTGAAGCGCGCGCGCGGCACGTTGCTGGAGACGCGGTTCACGCAGTACGCGCAGTCGTAGATGCAGAAGTTGGTCAGCAGGATCTTGAGCAGCGAGACGCAGCGGCCATCGGGCGTGTAGCTGTGGCAGATGCCGGCGCCTTCGGTGCTGCCGATGCCGCCGGAAGCACGCGAATCGCGCTTGCCCGCACCGCTGGAGGCGCAGGAGGCGTCGTATTTGGCGGCATCGGCCAGGATCGCCAGCTTGCGGATGGTTTCCATGCGCGCACGGTAGGGGGGGGCAATCTCATGTTGTGAGATTGGGGGGAAGGGTGGCTGAAGGGTTCAGGGACGGTGGGAGCAGCCACGCAGGGCGTGGCTCTACGGGTTCTGTGGCGGCGGGGGTGCAGCCACGCAGGGCGTGGCTCTACGGGATGGGGGCGCAGCCACGCAGGGCATGGCGATACGGATTGACGGACGACCCTTCGCGCTCAGCGTTCGAAGGTGACCTTTACCGAGTCGGCGCTGTAGTCGGCCGGGCCGTGGTAGACGACCTCAATGTTGTTGCCGTCCGGATCGATGGCGAAGGCGGCGTAGTAGCCCGGGTGATAGGGGCGTTCGCCGGGGGCGCCGTTGTCCCTGCCGCCGGCGGCAAGGGCGGCGGTGTGGAAGGCGTCGACGGTGGCGCGGTCGCGGGCCTGGAACGCCAGGTGATGCCGGCCGGTGAGTTCGCCGGCGGCGGCGTCGCTGGTTGCGGTGGAGATGAACAGCTCGTCGGCCCAGAAGTAGTCGTCGCCTTCGCCGGCGATCGGGATGCCGATGGTGTCGAATACCGCCTGGTAGAAACGGCGGCTGGTAGGCAGGTCGCGCACGATCAGTTGCAGGTGGTCGATCAGGCGCCCGCGGTGCAGTTCCATGGTGTCCATGCGGTGTCCTTCGGCTGGGAAGGAGCGCAGGTATACCACCGGCGGGATTCAGGGGACGTGGTGGTCCGGTTACGACCAACGGTCGTAACCTACCAGGCTCCCGCATGGACGGCGGGGGGTAGCATCGTGCGCGTGGCGTACGGAGGGGTCACGGCACCGGCCTCGGGCACCCCGGTAGGCCACGACCGTTGGTCGTGGCCCGACCAGCCGATCAGGCCAGCGGCGTATTGGAGATGATCTCCACCCAGTAGCCGTCCGGGTCCTTGATGAAGGCCAGGTGCTTCATGCGGCCGTCTTCCAGGCGCTTCTGGTAGGGCACCTGCAGCTCGTCGAAGCGCTTGCAGGCGGCGTGGATGTCCGGCACGGACACGCAGATGTGGCCAAAGCCGCGCGGGTCCTGGTTGCCATCGTGGTACACCGGGCCGTCCTGCTTCTCGGTACCGTGGTTGTGGGTCAGTTCCAGCACGCCCGGCAGGCCGGCCATCCAGAGGCGGCGCGCGCTGTCTTCTTCAGGCACCTGGGTGCCGGCTGGCAGCAGCGCCAGGAAATACAGGCTGAACTCGGCTTCGGGGAAATCGCGCTGGTCGAGTAGGCGGAAGCCGAGCACGCGGGTATAGAAATCCAGCGACGCGGCGGCATCTTTCACCCGCAGCATGGTGTGGTTGAAAACAAAACCGGTGGTTTCGGCCGGCGGCTGGGCGGCCACGCCGGGCTGGGACTGCAGGGACGCAAGGCTCATGGGGGATCCTGTGGAGGGCCGCGCAACGCGGCTGGCCGTTCATTTTAGCGGCGCAGCGGCAAGGCGACGTAGAATGCTGCATCTTCCAGGCCCGTCCTCGACATGTCTCAGCGTGAATGGGTGGCCGCCGCCATCCGCAAGATCGAAGCCGATTTCAACCGCTCGGCCGACACCCACCTGATTCCGATGGACCTGCCGGGGCACCCGGGCATCGAGCTGTACTTCAAGGATGAATCCAGCCATCCGACCGGCAGCCTGAAGCACCGCCTGGCGCGTTCGCTGTTCCTGTATGCGCTGGCCAATGGCTGGCTGCGCGAGGGGCGCCCGGTGATCGAGGCCTCCAGCGGGTCCACCGCCGTATCCGAGGCGTACTTTGCCCGCCTGCTGGGGCTGCCGTTCATCGCGGTGATGCCGGCCAGCACCTCGCCGGAAAAGATCGCCGCGATCGAATTCCACGGCGGCCGCTGCCACCTGGTCGAGCGCGCCTGCGGCCTGAATGGCGCGTCGGAACGGCTGGCGCAGGAAACCGGCGGCCATTTCATGGACCAGTTCACTTACGCCGAGCGTGCCACCGACTGGCGCGCCAACAACAACATCGCCGAATCCATTTTCAAGCAGATGGCGGAAGAGCCGCACCCGATACCGGAATGGATCGTGTGCAGCCCCGGCACCGGCGGCACCGCCGCCACCCTGGGTCGCTATGTCAGCTACCGCCGGCATGACACCCGCATCCTGTGCGCGGACCCGGAAGTGTCGGTGTTCTTCGATGGCTATCGTGCGGCCCTGGCCGGCGAGCCATGGCGCGAGCTGACCTGCAACGGCGGCTCGCGGGTGGAAGGCATCGGCCGGCCACGGGTGGAATCCAGTTTCATTCCCACCAGCGTCGATGCGATGGTGAAGGTGCCCGACGCGCTCAGCCTGGCTGCGATGCGCCATGTCAGCCGGCAGCTGGGGCGCCGCGTGGGCGGTTCCACCGGGACCAACTTCATCGGCGTGCTGCACGCGGCCGAGCGCATGCGCGCGGCGGGGCGCGGCGGTTCGATCGTGACCATCCTGTGCGACAGCGGCGAGCGTTACGCGCACAGCTATTACAACCCTGACTGGTACCCGCGCCAGGGCATCGACGTGGACCAGGCCGACGCGGTGATCGCTGCGGCGGTGGCCGGCCAAGGCCTGCCCGAGCTGCCCAGCGCTGCGCTGGAAGCCCTGTACTGAGCCAGGCTGGCGGGTGAACCGCCACGAACCCGTGGCGGCCAGGCCTTGTGACCGGCCGGACCCAGTGCCATATGGTGAGGGAACGCCGCGCACGCGGCCCCGTTGCCTGGAGATGCCTGTGACCCCCGCCAACCCCCTGCTCGATTTTTCCGGCCTGCCCCGTTTCGATGCGATCCAGCCCGCGCATGTCGGTCCGGCCATCGATACCCTGCTGGCCGAGGCGGAAGCGGCGGTGAAGGCGGCCGAGACCGTGCAGCCGGTCAGCTGGGCCACGTTCGTCGAACCGCTGGACGATGCTACCGAGCGCCTGTGGCGCGCATGGGGCCAGGTCGGCCACCTGCAGGCGGTGGTCAACACGCCGGAGCTGCGCGAGGCCTACAACAGCAACCTGCCCAAGGTGACCCGGTTCGGCAGTGCGCTGGGCCAGAACCTGGCGTTGTTCCAGCAGTACCGCGCGCTGGCGGCAAGCCCGGAAGCGGCGCAGTACGACCCGGCCCGGCGCAAGGTGCTGGACAACGCACTGCGCGATTTCCGCCTCGGCGGTGCCGAGCTGGATGACGCCGGCAAGGCCCGCTACAGCGCGATCCGCGAAGAACTCTCGGCGCTGTCGGCGACGTTCTCGCAGAACGTGCTCGATGCCACCGACGCCTGGTCGCTGCACGTGGAAGACCGCAGCGAGCTGGCAGGCCTGCCCGAAGACGTGGTGGCCGCCGCCCGCGCCGCCGCCGAAAAGGCCGAGCTGCCTGGCTGGAAGCTTACCCTGCAGATGCCGTGCTACCTGCCGGTACAGACCTACGCCGAACATCGCCCGCTGCGCGAGGCGCTGTACCGCGCCAACGCGCTGCGCGCCTCCGAATTGGGCGACGCGAAGCTGGACAACAGCGCGAACATCGACCGGATCCTGGCGCTGCGCGCCGAGCTGGCCGCGCTGCTGGGGTTTGCCAGCTATGCCGAATACTCCATCGCCACCAAGATGGCCGACGACGCACCGCAGGTGCTCGGCTTCCTGCGCGACCTCGCCGCACGTGCCAAACCGTATGCCCGGCGCGACCGTGCCGAGCTGGAGGACTTCGCCCGCGACGCGCTTGGCCTGCCGACGCTGGAAGCCTGGGACCTGTCCTTCGCCGCGGAAAAACTGAAGCAGGCGCGCTACAGCTATTCCGAGCAGGAAGTGAAGCAGTATTTCACCGAGCCGAAGGTGCTCGCAGGCCTGTTCGATGTCATCCACAGCCTCTACGGACTGCAGGTGCAGCCGGACCAGGCGCCGGTGTGGCACCCGGATGTGCGCTTCTTCCGCGTGGTCGACGCGCAGGGCGCGCTGGTCGGCCAGTTCTACCTGGACCTGTACGCGCGCGAAGGCAAGCGCGGCGGGGCGTGGATGGACGACTGCCGCAACCGTCGCGAGACCGCGCAGGGCGTGCAGACGCCGCTGGTGTACCTGGTGTGCAACTTCGGCAAGGGCGCCGAGGGCAGGGCATCGACCTTCAGCCACAACGAAGTGACCACGCTGTTCCATGAAATGGGGCATGGCCTGCACCAGCTGCTCACCCGTATCGGCGAGCTGGGCGTGGCCGGCATCAACGGGGTCGAATGGGACGCGGTGGAGCTGCCGAGCCAGTTCATGGAGAACTTCTGCTGGGAGTGGGACCGCGTGCAGCAGATGACCGCGCACGTGGACAGTGGCGAACCGCTGCCGCGCGCGCTGTTCGATCGCATGCTGGCCGCACGTAATTTCCAGAGCGGCATGTTCACCGTGCGCCAGCTGGAATTCGCGCTGTTCGACATGCAGCTGCACAGCAGTTTCGACCCGACCCAGGACAGCGTGCTGCAGCTGCTGGAACGCGTGCGCGACGAGGTGGCGGTGAATCGCCCGCCGGAGTGGAATCGCTTCCCCCACCAGTTCAGCCACATTTTCGCGGGCGGGTATGCGGCGGGCTACTACAGCTACAAGTGGGCCGAGGTGCTCAGCGCCGATGCGTATGCGGCGTTCGAGGAAGCGCCGGAGCAGGTGGCCGAAACCGGCAGGCGCTTCCGCGATGAAGTGTTGTCGCGCGGCGGCAGCCGCAGTGCAGCGGAGAATTTCGCCGCGTTCCGCGGGCGTGCGCCGAACGTGGACGCGTTGCTGCGCCACAACGGCATGGCCGGTTGATGCGAGGGGTACCGACCAACGGTCGGTACCTACCGGTGATTCGAGGCAGGTGCCGAGTGTGGGTGCGCACGTACCGGTGATCCGGGTAGGTGCCGACCGTTGGTCGGCACGGCGGTGAATCACTCGGCGTAGATCATCGTGCGGCTCATGCCGCCATCGACGATGTGGTCCTGGCCGGTGATGAACCCGGCCAGGTCGGAGAGCAGGAACACGGCCAAGGCGCCGATGTCTTCCGGCTGGCCGACACGCCCGACCGCATGCTGCGCATGGTCGCGACGCGACAGCTTCGGCGTGCGCCGGCGCGTGGGTGCCTGCCAGGCGTCGGTGGTGATCCAGCCCGGGCTGATGCTGTTGACCCGTACCTGCGGCCCGCTGCTGATCGCCAACGCGTGGGTGAACGCCACCAGCCCGCCCTTCGCGGCCGCATAGGCTTCGCTGTCCGCTTCGGACTGCCAGGCGCGGGTGGAGGCGATGTTGAGGATGGCACCACCGGGTTTGCCCGCCGCCTGCTCGCGCAGTGCGGGCAGCGCGTGCTTGCTGCACAGGAACGCGCCGTGCAGGCTGGACAGCCGTCGCTGCCATTCGGCCAGCGGCATCTCCGCCAGCGGCGTGCCATGTGCGCTGGCGATGCCGGCGTTGTTGACCAGGCCATCGATACGACCGAACCGTTTCAGCGTGGCTCTGACCAGCGCCTGCACGCTGCGCTCGCTGGCCACGTCCGCGCGCTGGAACGCGGTGCGCTCGGGCAGGGCCCATTCCTTCAGGCAGGCGCGGCCGGCGTCGGCGTCCAGGTCGGCGATCACCACGCTGCCACCTGCGCCCAGCACCGCCTGCGCGATGCCCCGGCCGACGCCCTGCGCGCCGCCGGTGACGATCACCACGCGGTCGCGCAGCGGCTGCGCCGGCCAGTCGCTGATCGACGGGGTCAGTGGCATCGCGGCGTGTCCTTGCGCCCGAGCAGGCGCGTCCAGCCTTCGATGCCCAGCTTGTCCAGGGTCTCGATGTTGCGCTGGACGATCACGTCCGGGTCCGGGAAGGCGGCGACGGCGCGCTCGACGCTGTCCTCGCGCAGCAGGTGCAGGGTCGGGTAGGGCGCGCGGTTGGTGTAATTGCTTACATCGTCCGGTGCCACCCCTTCGAACTGGTACTGCGGATGGAAGCTGGCCACCTGCAGGATGCCCTGCAGGTCCAGCGCCTCGATTGCCGCGTCGGCGTTGTCGAGGAAGTCGTTGTAGTCCAGGAAATCGGTGAGCACGTCCGGATGCACGATCAGCGTGGTGTCGATCTGCTCGGCCGGGGTATCGCGCAGCAGCACCAGTTCCTCGGCCAGTTCCTCCACCAATGCCTCGACCGTGGTGGCATCGCTGAGCACGAAGCGCACCTGGTCCTTCACGTACACCGCCTTGGCGAACGGGCACAGGTTCAGGCCGATCACGATCTGCTCGAGCCACATGCGGGTCTCGGCGATCGGGTCGGTGGCGTCGGTGCCATCGCTGGCGGGCAGGTCATCCATGGCGGTCAATCGCGGAAGTTGTCGTACTGCAGCGGAACCTCGAAGGTTTCCTTCTTCAGCAGGGCGATGGCGTCCTGCAGGTCGTCGCGCTTCTTGCCGGTCACGCGCAGCTTGTCCCCGTTGATCTGGGTGTCCACCTTGAGCTTGGCTTCCTTGATCTTCGCCGCGATCTTCTTGGCCACCTTCTGCTCGATGCCCTGCTTGACGGTGATCTTCTGGCGCGCACCGGCCAGGTTGGTTTCGATGTCGCCGAACTCCAGGCACGACGCGTCGATCTTCCGCGCGGTCAGGCGCTGGCGCAGGATGTCGGTCATCTGCTGCAGCTGGAATTCGCTCGGCGCGGACTGGTTGATCACGCCGTCCTCCAGCACGAACTTCGCGTCCACGCCCTTGAAGTCGAAGCGGGTGGACAGCTCGCGGTTGGCCTGGTCGACCGCGTTGGTCAGTTCATGGATGTCGACTTCGGAAACGACGTCAAACGAGGGCATGGGGATTCTCCTGCGGGTGAAGACCCCATTCTAACCAACCGCGCATGCACGCCCCGGCATGGGCGGCGATAATGGTGCATGGATACCCAACGCTCCCCCACCCGCGCCGTTGCCTGGATGCTGCTGGCGGTGGCCTGCTTCTCGCTGATGGACGCCGGCATGAAGCAGCTGTCGGCCAGCTACCCGACCCTGCAGGTCACCTTCCTGCGCGGGGCGGCGTCGCTGCCGTTCGTGCTGGTCTGGGTGCTGGCCACGGCCGGGCCGCGCTCGCTCATCCCGGTGCGCTGGGGCCTGCACCTGCTGCGCGGGCTGCTGGGCATGGCCATGATCGGCTGCTTCGTGTTCGCCCTGCGCAGCCTGCCGCTGTCCACCGCCTACACCATCTATTTCGTGGCGCCGCTGCTGATCGCCGCGCTGTCGGTGCCATTGCTCGGTGAATACGTCGGGCCGCGCCGCTGGATCGCCATCGGCATCGGCCTGGTCGGGGTGCTGGTGGTGCTGCGCCCAGGGGTGGGCGGGTTCATCTCCATTCCCGGGCTGATGGTGCTGCTGGCGGCCACCGCATACGCGGTCGCGGCGATCACCGTGAGCATGCTGACCCGCACCGACACCCCGCAGTCGATGGTCGTGTGGTTCCTGGTGCTGCTGGCGCTGGGCGCCGGCCTGCTGGCGATCCCGGACTGGCAGCCGCTGCGGCTCGGCCACGCCGGCCTGATCGCCGGCATGGGCCTGGCCGGCGCCGGCGGGCAGGTGGCGCTGACCCGGGCCTTCCAGCTCGGCGAGGCCTCCATGATCGCCCCGCTGGAGTACACCGGGCTGGTCTGGGTGATCGGCTGGGACCTGCTGTTCTGGGGCGCGCTGCCCGACGGCTACACCTGGCTGGGGGCAGCGATCATCGTCGCCTCCGGGTTGTACCTGCTGCACCGCGAGCGTGTCCGCAAGGTCACCGCCCCGCAGTCGCTGGACCACCCCTGAGGCCCGCCGGGCGGGCAATGACATCGCGTTATAAGCAAACGGAATATGATTCGCTGCTGCCGCGCGGGCCAGGGCCGTCCCGCGCTGGTAGGCTGCACGCCCCCCCCCGTCGATGCCCCGGTTGACCGCGAAGTGATCGAGTTCCAGCGCCTGCACAAATCCTATGCCGTCGGCGGCCGCGCGATCGCCGCGCTGCAGCCGCTGGACCTGACCATCGAGGCCGGCGAAGTGTTCGGCATCATCGGCCATTCCGGCGCGGGCAAATCCACCCTGATCCGCTTGATCAACCGGTTGGAAGAGCCGAGCGGCGGGCGCCTGCTGATCAATGGCGAAGACGTCACCGCGCTGGACGGCGACGGCCTGCGCGCGCTGCGCCGGAAGATCGGCATGATCTTCCAGCACTTCAACCTGCTGTCCTCGCGCACGGTGGCGGCCAATGTCGCGTTCCCGCTGGAGCTGGCCGGCGCCCCGCGCGCGGAGATCGATGCGCGGGTGGCCGAGCTGCTGCAGACGGTGGGCCTGGAAGCGCATGCCAACAAATACCCGGCGCAGCTGTCTGGTGGCCAGAAGCAGCGCGTCGGCATTGCCCGCGCGCTGGCCACGCGCCCGCAGATCCTGCTCTGCGATGAAGCGACCAGCGCGCTGGATCCGCAGACCACTGCGTCGGTGCTGAAGCTGCTGGGCCGGATCAACCGCGAGCTGGGCCTGACCATCGTGCTGATCACCCACGAAATGGATGTGATCCGTCGCGTCTGCGACCGCGTGGCCGTGCTCGATGCCGGCCACCTGGTGGAAACCGGCCCGGTCACCGACGTGTTCCTGCACCCGCAGCACCCGACCACAAGGCGTTTCGTCAACGAGTCCGAACAGGTCGACGAGGGCGAGCTGCACAAGGACTTCGATGCCGTGGCCGGGCGCATCGTGCGCCTGACCTTCCTCGGTAGCGACACCTACGAACCGGTGCTGGGGCGCATCGCCCGCGAAACCGGCGTGGACTACAACATCCTGTCCGGACGCATCGACCGCATCAAGGACACCCCGTATGGCCAGCTGACCGTGTCGCTGGTCGGCGGCGACGTGCAGGCCGCGCAGGCCGGCTTCGTTGCCGCCGGCGTCCACCTGGAGGAACTGCGCCGATGAACCTGGCTACCGCAGGCGGTTTCTTCCGCCACCTCGACGCGGGCAAGTGGGCCGACATCGGCCAAGCTACCATCGACACCCTGCTGATGCTGGCCGGTTCGCTGCCGCTGACCCTGGCCATCGGCCTGCCGCTGGGCGTGCTGCTGTTCCTGACCGGCTCGCCGCAGCTGCACCGCAAGCCGGTGCTGTATGGCGGGCTGGCGCTGCTGGTCAACCTGCTGCGCTCGGTGCCCTTCATCATCCTGATGATCGTGTTGATCCCGATCACGCTGTGGATGATGGGTACCTCGCTCGGCGTGCGCGGCGCGATCGTGCCGCTGGTGATCGGCGCCGCACCGTTCTACGCGCGCCTGGTGGAAACCGCGCTGCGCGAGGTGGACCGGGGCGTGATCGAGGCCAGCCAGGCGATGGGTGCCACCACCTGGCAGCTTGTCAGCCGCGTCCTGCTGCCCGAAGCACGGCCCGGCCTGATCGCCGGCGCCACGGTGACCGTGATCGCGCTGATCGGCTTTACCGCGATGGGCGGTGCCATCGGTTCGGGTGGCCTGGGCGACCTGGCCTTCCGCGACGGCTACCAGCGCTCGCACACCGACGTGGCGCTGGTCACCGTGGTGCTGCTGCTGGTGCTGGTCCAACTGCTGCAGATGCTGGGCGACTGGCTGGTGGCGCGCTACTCGCGGAAGTAACCCTGAAGCGCGGCTTCGGTCGGTCCAAACGCCGGTGCCGCGCTGCGCGCGGTGTCCGGCCAACGGCCGGGGCTATGAAATGTTACGTAACGTCCGCAGACCGGGATCAACCAACCGGAGGTCAATGGCCGTTATCGGTCATCGCGTCCGGCACCAATCAACCCGGTAGCGCCGGCCGTTGGCCGGCCTGATCACCGGACGTTCGGAACCTCGTACCCCAGCCGGTCCACCTGCTCGCGGTGCTGTGGCACGCGCTTGAGCTTGTCGGTGTTGACCCCGTAATCGTCGCGCAGGCGCGTCGCCAGTTCCTTGTAGAGCTCCTTGTCCATGTCCGGGGTGCGCGCGAAGATCCAGGCCATTTCGCGGCCCGGGTAGCCCAGCATCGCCCAGGAATAGTCCGGCGCCACTTCCAGCACGCGGGTGTGGGTCGGCACTACCTTGTAGAACCAGGTCCGCCAGTTGTGGTTGCCGCTCTTCTCGTCCACCGACGCACGCACGGTGATCTGCTGCAGCGGCTCGGAGAAGCCGTCGCGGAAGGAATAGGTGATCGACACCTTCTGGTCGCCGCGCAGGCTGTACCGGTTCACGCTGGCCACGTGGCCGCGTTCGACCGGGTTCGGCACGCGGCCGATCACGTACCAGGTACCCATGAACCGCTGCAGGTCGATCGGGGCGCTGGCCGGAGCGCTGACCGTCGGCGCAGGCGTTGGCTTGCTGTCGCCAAACGCACAGGCGGACAGCAGCGACAGCGTCGACAGCAGCAGGACAACGCGAAGCGGGCGGTTCGAAGACATGCGGCGAAAAGCTCCAGTGATGGTACCGGCCGTGGCTCGGTGAACGTGGCTGCAGGCATGGTGGGTGGGACGGAAGAGAACGTCAATGGCGGGAATGCGAAGGTCGCAGCCTGTGAGATGAAAGCACGGCAAGGTGACGCATCACTTTCGCATGGAGCCCTGTCATGACCCTGTCGTCTTCGCGCCGTTCGCGCACCCCGCAGGCCCCCGATCCCCGCGTCCTGCGCGGCATCCGCCAGGTGGCCCTGGCCGGTCTGGCCCTGGTGCTGGTCTGGCCGGCCGCACGGGGCAGCAGTGAATGGCTGGGCTGGCTGCCGATGTGGCTGGTGGGCATGCCGTGCCTGGCCTGGTGGAGCCTGCATCGTTTCCGTCTGCCGGCGTCCTGGATGGCCTCATACCGGCAGCGCCGGCGGGGGCCGCAGGCCCGGCGCCGCGCCCCTGTACGGCCGCGGCGGGCGCGCCCTGACCTTCGACAGGGGGGAGCCGGGCAGGCCGTGTGATAGCGTCGGAGGGATATGACCGCCTGGAGCCATAATGTCCCGACTCGCTTCCGCCTGCCTGATGGCAGGCCTGTTCTCCGCTGGATTGGCCGGAACCGCCATGGCCGCTGAGACTCCCGCCGACCCCTACGCCTGGCTGGAAGATGTCAGCGGCGACAAGGCGCTGGACTGGGTGAAGCAGCAGAACGCCGCGTCCGAAGGGCGCCTGGCCCAGACCGCGGCCTTCAAGCAGATGGAAGCCAGCATCCGCGAGGTGCTCGACTCGGACGCGAAGATCCCGGGCGTGCAGAAGATCGGCGATTACTACTACAACTTCTGGAAGGACAAGCAGCACGAGCGCGGCGTGTGGCGTCGCACCACCCTGGACGAGTACCGCAAGCCCGCGCCGGCGTGGGAAACCGTGCTCGACCTGGACGCGTTGAACAAGGCGGAAGGTGAAAACTGGGTGTGGCATGGCGCCGAGTGCCTGCGCCCCGATTACAGCCGCTGCCTGATCGCGCTGTCGCGCGGCGGCGCGGACGCCGACGTCACCCGTGAATTCGACCTGGTCAACAAGACCTGGATCAAGGACGGCTTCTTCCGCCCAGAATCCAAGGGCGGGCTGGGCTGGATCGATCGCGACACCGTGTTCGTCTATACCGATTTCGGCAAGGACAGCATGACCACTTCGGGCTACCCGCGCGTGGCCAAGCTGTGGAAGCGCGGCACTCCGATGTCCGCCGCCAGCGTGGTCTACGAGGGCAAGCCCGATGACATGTACATCGCGGCCCTGCATGACGATACCCCCGGCTTCGAGCGCAACCTGGTCAGCCGGACCCTGGCCTTCTACAACAACGAGCTGTACCTGCGCGCTGACGATGGCACGCTGACCAGGATCGATGCACCGAACTCGGCGGAGAAGGGCCTGCGCCGGGAGTGGCTGACACTGGAACTGCGCGAACCCTGGACCGTGGGTGGCAAGACCTACACCGCCGGTTCGCTGCTGGTGACCCGACTGAATGACTTCATCGCCGGCAAGCGCGACTTCGAGGTGCTGTTCGCCCCCACCGAAACAACGTCGCTGGCGGGCTCGAGCTGGACGAAGAACCACCTGGTGCTGAACGTGCTGGACGACGTGAAGAGCCGCCTGCAGGTGCTCACCCCCACGGCGAAGGGCTGGAAAAAAAGCGATTTCACCGGCGCGCCGTCGTTCGGCACCGTGGCCGTGGGCGCGGTGGATGCCGATGAAAGCGACGCGGTGTGGATGACCGTCACCGACTACCTGACCCCGACCACGCTGGCCCTGGCCGAGATCGGCAAACAGCCGGAAGTGCTCAAGACCATGCCGGCGTTCTTCGATGCCGAAGGCAAGGTGATCGAGCAGCATTTCGCCACCAGCAAGGACGGCACCCGCGTGCCGTATTTCGTGGTGCACGCCAAGGACATGAAGCTGGACGGGTCCAACCCGACCCTGCTGTACGGTTACGGCGGGTTCGAGATCTCGCTGACCCCGTCGTATTCCGGTGGCATGGGCCGCGCGTGGCTGGAAAAGGGCGGCGTCTACGTGGTGGCCAACATCCGCGGCGGTGGCGAGTACGGCCCGCGCTGGCACCAGGCGGCGCTGAAGCAGAACCGGCACAAGGCGTATGAAGACATGGCCGCGGTCGCACGCGACCTGGTCAGCCGCAAGATCACCTCGCCGAAGCATCTGGGCGTGCAGGGCGGCAGCAACGGCGGCCTGCTCACCGGCAACATGCTCACCCAGTACCCGGAGCTGTTCGGTGCGGTGGTGGTGCAGGTGCCGCTGCTGGACATGAAGCGCTACAGCCACCTGCTGGCCGGTGCGTCCTGGATGGCCGAATACGGCAACCCGGACACCGCCGATTGGTCGTACATCCAGACCTTCTCGCCCTACCATCTGTTCGACCCGGCCAGGACCTATCCGCCGGTGCTGTTCACCACCTCGACCCGCGATGACCGCGTCCACCCGGGCCATGCGCGCAAGATGGCGGCGAAGATGATCGCCGCCGGCAAGGACGTGACGTACTACGAGAACATCGAAGGTGGCCACGGCGGCGCGGCTAACAACGCGCAGGCCGCGCACATGTCGGCGCTGGCGTACGCGTTCCTCTGGGAACGCCTGAAATAACCAGTGTGCCGACCAACGGTCGGCACCTACCGACGGCAGCCGCCGACCGTTGGTAGCCACCGACCGTTGGTCGGTGGACGTCTCCGGGTGGTGGGGCGTCTGGTTGGCTCCACCCCTTTTGAACGCCGCGCGTGATGCGCGGCGTTTTTTTGTACCTACCGGGCGGTAGGCGCCGAAGAGAACGGCATGGAGCCGTTCTCAACGTCGCGAAGCGACGACCCAGCGGGTGCACGCCAAGGATGGCGGGCATACCGTTGGTCGGTGCGTTTCCAGCTTTCCAGGCCGCGTGCGATCCGTGTCACCGCCTCTTCCAGCCGTGGAATTTCCTGCGTGTACGCCAGGCGCACATGCTGGTTCGCGCGGTAGTGGCCGAAGTCCAGGCCCGGAGTGAACGCGACGTGCTCCGTTTCCAGGAAGTGCGCGCAGAACGCCTGCGCGTCATCGGTGAACGCGCTGACGTCGCAGTACAGATAGAACGCGCCTTCCGGTTCGACCTCGATGCGGAAGCCGAGGGCGCGAAGCGCCGGCAGAAGATAGTCGCGACGGGCCTGGAACGCATGGCGGCGCTGTTCGAAGATCGCGATCGTCTCCGCCTCGAAACAGGCCAGCGCGGCATGCTGGGCGATGCTGGAAGCGCTGATGTACAGGTTCTGCGCCAGCTTCTCCAGCTCCGGTACGGCCTGCGGCGGTGCCACCAGCCAGCCGAGGCGCCAGCCGGTCATGCCGAAGTACTTGGAGAAGCTGTTGAGCACGAAGGCGTCGTCATCCACCTGCAGCACGCTGGCCGCGTCCATGCCGTAAGTCAGGCCGTGGTAGATCTCGTCCACCACCAGGTGTCCGCCGCGGTCCTTCAGTGACTGCGACAGTGCCGCCAGCTGCGCCGCGGGGAGCACCGTGCCGGTCGGGTTGGCCGGCGAGGCCACCAGCGCGCCGACGCTGGCCGCGTTCCAGTGGGCTTCCACCAGCGCCGGGGTGAGCTGGTACGCGGTCTGCGGACCCACCGGGACCAGTTGCGCGGCACCTTCGACCAGGCGCAGGAAGTGGCGGTTGCACGGATAGCCGGGGTCGGCCAGCAACCAGTGCCGGTCCGGGTCGACCAGCAGGCTGCTGGCCAGCAGCAGCGCGCCCGAGCCACCCGGCGTCACCAGGATCCGCTCCGGGTCCAAGTCCAGGTCGTAACGGGTGCCGTAGAACGCGGCGATGGCGGCGCGCAGTGCCGGCAGTCCGCGCGCAGCGGTGTAGCGGGTATGCCCGGCAGCCAGCGCGGCTTGGCCGGCGCGCACGATCGGTTCGGCGGTGGTGAAATCGGGCTCGCCGATCTCCAGGTGGATGACGTCGTGCCCCTGCTGCTCCAGCGCCTGGGCGCGGGCGAGCAGGGACATGACGTGGAAGGGAGCGATGTCCTGGCTGCGGCGGCTGTAGTTCATGCGGCCCATCATAGGCGAGCGCCCGCGGGCTAGACTGCATCTCCACCATTGCATTCGCGGGCAAGGAGCCTTATTTCGTGAATCCCACCGTCTCTTTCCTGGTTGCCAGCCTGATGACCGCTTCCGTGCATGCCGCCCCCGCGCTGACCCCACCCGACGCCGAGAAGCATCCGCATGTGGTGACGACCCCGTTCGGTGCCACCCGCACCGATGAGTACTACTGGCTGCGCGACGACAAACGTGAAGCACCGGCCATGCTGGCCTACCTGAATGCGGAAAATGCGTACACCGACCAGGTGATGGCGCCGCTCAAGCCGGTGCAGGAGACGCTGTACAACGAGATCGTGGGCCGGATCAAACAGGACGATGCCAGCGTGCCGGCGCGCGAGCGCGGCTACTGGTACTACTCCCGCTTCGAGACCGGCAAGGACTACCCGATCCAGGCACGCCGCAAGGGCAGCATGGACGCGCCGGAGGAGATCCTGCTCGACATCAACCAGATGGCCGCCGGCAAGGGCTACTTCAGTGTCGACGACGCCGAGGTCAGCCAGGACAACCAGCTGCTGGCGTGGGCCGAGGATGACGTGGGCCGCCGCCAGTACGTGATCCGCTTCAAGGACCTGCGTACCGGCGAAGTGCTGCCCGACCGCATCGAGAATGTTTCTGCGAACGTGGTCTGGGCCGATGACAACCGCACCCTGTTCTACGTAGAGAACGACCCGGAGACGCTGCTTACGGTACGGGTGAAGAAGCACGTGCTGGGCACCCCGGTCAGCAGCGACGTGCTGGTCTACGAAGAGGAAGACGACAGCTTCTACATGGGCGTGGGCCGCACCCGTGACGACCGCTACCTCACCATCGAACTGCACAGCACGGTCAGCTCCGAGGCGCGCTACGCGCCGGCTGCCGACCCCCGTGAGTTCACCGTGCTGTCGCCGCGCGCACGCGATGTGGAGTACGACGCCGACCACTTCGACGGGCGCTGGGTGATCCGCACCAACGACGCAGGCGCGAAGAACTTCAAGATCGTGACCGCACCAAGCGACGCCACCACGCGCAGCCAGTGGACCGACTGGGTGGCGCACGACGACAACGTGCTGGTGGAAGGTTTCGAGCTGTTCGACGGCTTTACCGCCATCGCCGAGCGTTCCAACGCGCTGGAACGGGTGCGCCTGCTGTTCGCGGACGGCCGCCAGGACTACGTCAAGGCCGACGAACCGGCGTACTCGATGGGCCTGGCCGCCAACCCCGAGCCGGACACGCCGTGGCTGCGCTATGCCTATACCTCGCTGACCACCCCGACCACCACCTATGAGCTCAACACCCTCACCGGCGAGCGCCGCCAGCTCAAGCAGCAGCCGGTCATCGGTTACGACCCGACGCAGTACACCACCGAGCGGGTCTGGGTGACCGCGCGCGACGGGGTCAAGGTGCCGGTGTCGCTGGTATACCGCAACGGGTTCCGGAAGGACGGCAGCGCCGCGCTGTACCAGTACGCCTACGGCAGCTACGGCATGTCGATGGATCCGGGGTTCAACCAGACCGTGGTCAGCCTGCTCGACCGTGGCGTGGTGTATGCGATCGCGCACATCCGCGGCGGCGAGGAAATGGGCCGCGCCTGGTACGAAGACGGCAAGCTGCTGAAGAAGCAGAACACCTTCAACGACTTCGTCGATGTCACCCGCGAACTGGTCCGCCAGGGCTACGCGGCCAAGGACCGCGTGGCCGCCTCCGGTGGCAGTGCCGGCGGCCTGTTGATGGGCGCGGTGGCCAACCAGGCACCGCAGGACTATCGGGTGATGGTGGCGCAGGTGCCGTTCGTGGACGTGGTCACCACCATGCTCGACCCGACCATTCCGCTCACCACCAACGAATACGACGAGTGGGGCAACCCCGAGCAGCGCGAGTACTACGACTACATGCTCACGTACTCGCCCTACGACAACGTCACGCGCCAGGCCTACCCGTCGCTGTTCGTCGGTACCGGGTTGTGGGATTCGCAGGTGCAGTACTGGGAACCGGCCAAGTGGGTGGCGCGCCTGCGCGACAACAACACCGGCCGCCTGCCGATCGTGTTCCGCACCAACATGGAAGCCGGGCACGGCGGCAAATCCGGCCGTTTCCAGCGTTACAGGGAGCTGGCCGAGTCGTATGCGTTCGTCCTCCAGCAACTGGGCGTCGACGCTGCGTCGAACTGACGCAGCAGTGTGCCCGGCGGGACCGTCGCGGTGGCCGTCCCGGCTGGGTATGCTGGGCGCATGACCGCGCACCCGCCCCCCGACGCTGCCGATGCCCCGCCTGCGCGCGTGCCGGAACCGGCGCGCCGCGTGCGCTTCCGCTGGGCCTGGTGGCTGCTGGCCTATGCCAGCCTGGGCACCGGCATCGTCGGCATCTTCGTGCCGGGGCTGCCCACCACGGTGTTCATCCTGATCGCGGCATGGGCCGCTTCGCGTGGCTCTGAGCGGCTGCACAACCGGCTGCTGCAGGACCCCCGGTTCGGCCCGGCGATCCGCAACTGGCAGGCGCATGGCGCGGTCAGCCGGAAGGGCAAGTGGATGGCCACCCTGACCATGGCGGTCTGCGCCGGGATCATGCTGTGGTGCGTGCCGTTGGCCTGGGTGAAGTGGCTGTCGATCGGCTGCATGACCACCGTGGCGGCGTGGCTGTGGACCCGGCCGTTGCCGCCCTAGCACTGCCTGGGCCGGCCAACGGCCGGCGCTACCCGCGGCGGCAGTCACCGGTCCGGGCGCACCGGTCCATCTGGGCGTTCATTGAATCGGCACACCTGTCCTTTCGCTCGCCGCTATACTCGGGCCATGAGCATCCCCCATCGCAATCGCATCCTGATTCCGTTGGCAGCGCTGGCGCTGCTGTTCCTTTCGGCCTGCGGCAACAAGGGCCCGCTGGTGATGCCGCAGAAGCCGGTGCCGGTGGAAGAGCAGGCGGTCGAACCCGCCAGCGACGCCGACACCGTGCCGGAAGACACCAATGACACCGACGCCCCGCCGGTGGTGCCGGACCCGGTCGAACCGCAGCTCGACAACGCCAGCGACGACGACGGGAATGAGTAGGGCCGCGTCCGCCGCACTGCGCTTCAGCAAGATGCACGGTGCGGGCAACGACTTCGTCGTGCTGGACCTGCGCGATGGCACCCCCGCACCGACCCCGGGCCTGGCCGCCCAGCTCGCCGACCGCCACACCGGCGTCGGCTGCGACCAGATCCTGACCATCGAACCGCCACGCGCGGAAGGCTCGGTAGCCGCGTACCGCATCTGGAATTCGGACGGTTCGCAGTCCGAACAGTGTGGCAACGGCGCGCGCTGCGTGGCCGCCTGGCTGGTGCGCGACGGTGCGGCGCAGGGCGACCGCTTCAACATCGACAGCCCGCTGGCCACCCACGCCATCGAACGCATCGGCAGCGACCACTACGCGGTGGCCATGGGCGTGCCGCGCTTCGAACCGGAGCAGGTGCCGCTGCTGGGCTTCGCCCGTGCCCGCGAGGAATACCTGCTGCCGTTGCAGGGCGACACCGTCCGCTTCGGCGCGGTGTCGATGGGCAACCCCCATGCGGTGATCGAAGTCGGCCTGGTCGATGCCGCACCGGTCGAGCGCCTCGGTCCGCTGCTGCAGCAGCACGCTACCTTCCCGCAGTCGGTGAATGTCGGGTTCGTGCAGGTGATCGACCCGCAGCACGCGCGGTTGCGCGTGTACGAACGTGGCGTGGGTGAAACCCTGGCCTGCGGCAGCGGCGCCTGCGCAGCCGCGGTGGTGATGATGCAGCGCGGCCGCCTGCAGCGCGACGCCACGGTGTCGCTGCCGGGCGGCGAGCTGCGCCTGCGCTGGCCGGCCGACGACGCCGAGGTGGTGATGTCCGGTCCGGCGTCATTCGTCTTCGAAGGGGAGTGGAACGCATGAGCGACACCGTCGAGAAGATCGGGGCGCATGAAGTCGCCTCCTGGCTGCGCCGGCATCCGGCCTTCCTGAAGCAGTTCCCGGACCTGGCGCTTACCCTGGTGGTGCCGCGCGATGACGGCCCCACCGCGTCGCTGGCCAGCTACCAGCTGGAAGTGCTGCGCGACAAGAACCGCGAACTGTCGCGCCGGCTCGCCGACCTGGCCGCCAACGCACAGGTCAACGAACGTTTGGCCGTGCGCACCCACCAGCTGACCCTGGCGCTGATGAAGCAGGGCACCGCGGCGGACACGCTGCGCGCGATGGCCGCGTCGCTGGAAGAGGACTTTGCCGGCGACCTGGTCCGGCTGGTGGTACTGCAGCCGGTGCCGGGGCTGGAGCAGGCGCCGTGGCTGCAGGTGATCGAGGAAAGCAGCCCGCTGCTGGGCGCGTTCCGCGACTGCCTGAAGGATGGCGAGCCGATCTGTGGCCGCCTGCAGCCGGAAAAGAACGCCGTGCTGTACGGTGGTCGGGTCGACGAAGTGCAGTCCAGCGCGCTGTTGCCGCTGCCCGGCGTCGGCCTGATCGCGGTCGGCAGCCACGATGGCAACCGTTTCTATCCCGGGATGGGCACGCTGTTCCTGCGCATGATGGGCGAAGCGCTGGTCGTGGCGCTCAAGCGGTTCGATCCGGCCTGAGCCTGCCCGGGCGAGCGAGCACATGAACGCCGTCCAGGACTTCCTCGGCTACCTGCAGGTGGAGCGCCGCGCGTCGGCGCATACGCTGGACGCCTACCGGCGCGACCTGGACGCGCTAGGCGCGTGGGCCACCGCGCACGACGCAGAGGCCGCCACGCTGGAGGGCGCCCAGCTGCGCCAGTTCATCGCCGACGAACACCGCCGCGGGCTGGCGCCGAAGTCGCTGCAACGGCGTCTGTCGGCGTGCCGCAGTTTCTATGCCTGGCTGCTGAAGCACCAGCGCATTGCGGCCAGCCCGGCCGCGGGCCTGAAAGCGCCGAAGGCGCCGCGCAAGCTGCCACAGGTGCTCGATGCCGATGAGGCGGTGCGCTTGGTCGAGCTGCCCACCGATGCGCCGTTGGGCCTGCGCGACCGCGCGCTGCTGGAGCTGTTCTATTCGTCGGGGCTGCGCCTGAGCGAGCTGTGCGCACTGATCTGGCGCGACCTGGATTTCGCCACCGGCCTGGTCAACGTGCTTGGCAAGGGCAACCGCCAGCGCCGCGTGCCGTTCGGTTCGCATGCCCGCGAGGCGTTGTCGGGCTGGCGAGCGGAAAGTGGCGGTGCCGACGGGCAGCCGGTGTTTCCCGGGCGCAGGGGCGGGCCGATCACCCAGCGCGCAGTGCAGATCCGCATCCGCCAGCTGGCCCAGCGCCAGGGCCTGTTCAAGCACGTGCACCCGCACATGCTGCGGCACAGCTTCGCCAGCCACATCCTGGAATCGTCGGGCGACCTGCGTGGTGTGCAGGAGCTGCTGGGCCATGCCGACATCGCTACCACGCAGATCTACACCCATCTGGATTTCCAGCACCTGGCCAAGGTGTACGACGCGGCGCACCCGCGCGCCAAGCGGCGCAAGGCGCCGGCAGCGGACACGCCAGCGGACGGCTGAATGCCCGCTGGCGCTGAACGGCAGCTTCACGTGCGGGGTTGATGGCGGCGGCGGACGGCCCCATGTCCCTCGAACAGCAGCCCGGAGGCACCATGGATCCCAGTCAGAACCCCACCGTTTTTCATGCCACCACCATCGTCTGCGTTCGTCGCGGCGATCACGTGGCCATTGCCGGCGACGGCCAGGTCACGCTGGGCCACACGGTGATGAAGGGCAACGCCCGCAAGGTGCGCCGACTGGGCCGAGACGGCCAGGTGCTGGCCGGGTTCGCCGGTGCCGCTGCGGATGCGTTCACCCTGTTCGAACTGTTCGAAGCCAAGCTGGAGAAGCATGGCCAGCTGACCCGCGCCGCAGTGGAGCTGGCCAAGGATTGGCGCACCGAGCGTCGCCTGGGCAAGCTGGAAGCGCTGCTGGCGGTCGCCGACACCGAGACATCGCTGATCATCAGCGGCACCGGTGACGTGATCGAGCCGGAAGACGGCATCATCGCGATCGGCTCCGGCGGCTCGTACGCCTTGTCGGCCGCACGCGCGCTGATGGCGCACACCGAACTGGACGCGCGCACGATTGCCAGCGAGGCGATCAACATCGCCGGCGACATCTGCATCTACACCAACCGCAACGTCGTGGTGGAGGAGCTGTAACGCGTAGCGTTACAGCTCGGTAGCGCCGGCCGTTGGCCGGCCCAGGCGGTGTCGGATGCCGGCCAACGGCCGGCGCTACCTCACCGTTACGTCGTGACCAGTGACCGCCTCAGCGCGGGATTCCTCCAGCAGGCAAGGCGTCGCCTGCACGGTTCCCCCCCATTCTCTGTGAGCACCCACCCCATGCCGCACAAGATCGAAGTTTCCTCCGCCACCATGACCCCGCGCGAGATCGTGCAGGAACTGGACCGGCACATCGTCGGCCAGCACGACGCCAAGCGCGCGGTTGCCATCGCGCTGCGCAACCGCTGGCGGCGCATGCAGCTGCCGGCCGAGCTGCGCGATGAAGTCATGCCCAAGAACATCCTGATGATCGGCCCGACCGGCGTCGGCAAGACCGAGATCGCACGGCGCCTGGCCACGCTGGCGAACGCGCCGTTCGTGAAGGTGGAAGCCACCCGCTTCACCGAGGTCGGCTATGTCGGCAAGGACGTCGAGCAGATCATCCGCGACCTCGCCGATACCGCGGTCAAGCTGTACCGCGAGCAGGCCAAGGTCCGCGTGCGCAACCAGGCCGAAGAGCGGGCCGAGGACCGGATCCTGGACGCGCTGCTGCCACGCCGTGCCGGTGGTATCGGTTTCGATCCGGAGGCAGCACGCAACGAGCCGTCGGCGCAGGACAACGAAACCCGCATCAAGTTCCGCCGCATGCTGCGCAATGGCGAGCTGGACGATCGCGAGATCGAGCTGGAAGTCAGCGCCAACGTCGGGGTGGACATCATGACCCCGCCGGGCATGGAGGAGATGGGCCAGCAGCTGCGCCAGATGTTCTCCAGCCTCGGCGGCGGCAAGGCGCAGAAGCGCACGCTGAGCATCAAGGCGGCGCGCCCGCTGCTGGTCGAGGAAGAGGCCGGCAAGCTGGTCAACGAGGACGATATCCGCATCGCGGCGATCGAGGCGTGCGAACAGCATGGCATCGTGTTCATCGACGAGATCGACAAGGTCGCCAAGCGTGGCGACAACGTCGGTGGCGGCGATGTCTCCCGCGAAGGCGTGCAGCGCGACCTGCTGCCGCTGGTGGAAGGCTCGAACGTGTCGACCAAGTACGGCACGGTCAAGACCGACCACATCCTGTTCATCGCGTCCGGTGCGTTCCATCTGGCCAAGCCGAGCGACCTGATTCCGGAACTGCAGGGTCGTTTCCCGATCCGGGTGGAGCTGGGCGCGCTGAGCAAGGACGACTTCGTGCGCATCCTGACCGAACCGAAGGCGGCGCTGACCAAGCAGTACGAAGCGCTGCTGCAGACCGAAGGCGTCGCGGTGAACTTCACCACCGATGCGGTGGACCGCCTGGCCGAGATCGCCTTCCAGGTCAACGAACGCCAGGAAAACATCGGCGCCCGCCGCCTGCATACGGTACTGGAACGCCTGCTCGATTCGCTCAGCTACGAAGCCCCGGACCGCGACGGCGAAACCATCGCCATCGACAAGGCGTACGTGGACAAGCACCTGGGCGAGCTGGTCAAGGACCCGGACCTGAGCCGTTACATCCTGTAACCGGTTCGGCGTATGAACCCATGAAAAGGCGGCACGTCGGTGCCGCCTTTTTGTTGCGCAGCCGCGCGTAGAGCCACGCCCTGCGTGGCTGCCTCGGATTGCATGCAATCCCGTAGAGCCGGGCTCTGCCCGGCTGCTTCACGCATCTGGGCGAACAGCCGTGGTCTGCGCGCGCTCCTGGTCTGGGCCGACGGGGATGGGTTTGCGGGACACGCCGTAAATCCCCCTCCGGGGCCCGGCCCAGCCGCCAGCGGCTGGGCGTTCAGTCGCACGCGAGGCAGTGCCTCGCAAGCAGTGCGCCTTCACCCATGTAGGCTCGTAGAAAACATCCATGTTTTCTACGGCCCGCAAACCCACCCCCGCCGACCCTCCGATAGTTGGCTGGTGGCCAAGGGAAACACGGATGCCGACCGATGTTCGGCATCGCGCCGGTAGGGTTGGTTCCCAAACAACCGCCGTGAACCCATCCACGTCCGGTTACGCATGGACTTGATCGACATCGTCTGACGGCCGACGCCCGTCCCCGCGTTTCCCACGGCAACGACACACTGTCAAAAGGTGGGTCGGGGCGGGTTTGTGGGGGTGTGAGCGGCATGGATGCCGCGACCAAGCCCCCATGGATGGGTTCACGGCGTCCCCCACAAACCCGCCCCGACCCGCCTAAGCCAGGGCATCGTTGCATATGGGCTGTTCGCCAAAGTGCATGAAGCAGCCGGGCAGAGCCCGGCTCTACGGGATCGAATGCAATCCAACAGCAGCCACGCAGGGCGTGGCTCTACACGCGGCGTTACGCCTCGTCGTCGGTCGGTAGTGCTTCCGGCGGTGAGCCGGGGACGAACACGCCCGGCACCACGAAGGCGCTGAAGATTGCGTCCAGGGTCTGCGTGCCGTCGCGCTGCAGGTCGAACAGTTCCGGCTCCAGCATCGCGCTGTACAACACACCGGTCAGGCTGGTGCTGATGATGCGCGCCACCGTGTCCACCTCCACGCCTGCGCGCAGCTGGCCCAGGTCGCGCGCGCGCTGCAGGGCCGCGGCGAAGATCGCCAGCTCCTCGCGTGACATCTCGCGCTGCATGTCCTGCATCGCCTGGCTTTCCACCGACAGATCGTTGCGCAGCATGATCTCCAGCATGTTGCGCAGGCGCTCGTCCTCGGCGATCTCCCGGAACGACACCAGCAGCGCCGAACGCAGGTCCCGCACCGGCGTGGAGCGCTTGGACGATGCCGTGCGCCGCAGGCGCTCGATGAACGGAATGCGCTCGCGGTCGATCATCGCCGTCAACACTTCCGATTTGTTCTTGAAGTGCCAGTACACCGCACCGCGGGTATAGCCCGCGCGCTCGCCGATCATCGCCAGGCTGGTCCCGGCGACCCCGAACTCGTGGAAGCAGGTCTGCGCCGCGTCCAGGATGCCTTCCCGGGTGGCCTGCGCCGCTTCTTTGGTTTTTCTGGCCATGGCGCTTGTGCACGTGCTGGATGAAACCGGCATGAATTGTACCCGTTTACAAACAAACATGCATGTATGTATATTTAGCGCCCACTGATCCCCGGTGAGGGCCGCGCGTACCCGCACGCGTGGCCCCGACGGGGGATTGCGCCCCCTTGTACGGCTGACGTGTCGTTGTCCGGTGTCCCGGTTCGTCGATGGCAGGTCGGTCCATTCCTTTCTGCTTGCCGCGAGTCCCCACCATGTCCCCACTCTCGTACCGTCTCCCCGCGTTGTCGCTCGCGGTCGCCCTGGCCCTTTCCGCATGCGGCGGCGGTGAACAGCAAGGCCCGCAGGGCGGTCCCGGCCAGGTCACCGTGGCCACCCTGCAGCCCGGCCAGGTCAGCCTCACCCGCGAGCTGCCCGGCCGCACCAACGCCTTCCTGGTCGCCGAAGTGCGCCCACAGGTGAGTGGCATCGTTGCCAAGCGCCTGTTCACCGAAGGCGGCCTGGTCAGTGCCGGCCAGCCCCTGTACCAGGTCGATGACGCCAGCTACCGCGCCGAGGCCAACAGCGCCCGCGCCCAGCTTGCCCGCGCCGAAGCCACGGCCAACGCATCGCGGCTGAGCGCAAAGCGCATCACCGAGCTGGCCAAGGTCGACGCCGTCAGCCAGCAGGACCTGGAAAACGCCGTCGCCGCGCAGAAGCAGGCCGAAGCCGATGTCGGCGCCGCCAGGGCCGCCCTCGACGCCGCCAACGTCACCCTCGGCTACGCCCGCATCACCGCGCCGATCAGCGGCCGGATCGGCAAGTCCTCGGTCACCCAGGGCGCGCTGGTCAGCGCCGGCCAGGCCGACCCGCTGGCCACCGTCCAGCAGCTCGACCCGATCCACGTCGACCTGACCCAGTCGGCCAGCGAACTGCTGCAGATGCGCCGGGACCTGTCCAGCGGCCGCCTGCAGGACAACCAGAGCCTGCCGGTGACCATCCTGCTCGACGACGGCAGCGAGTTCGAACACAAGGGCACGCTGCAGTTCTCCGAAGTCAGCGTCGACCCCACCACCGGCAGCTACGCGTTGCGCGTCACCGTCGCCAATCCCGACCACGTACTGATGCCGGGCATGTACGTGCGCGCGCGCGTCGGCAGCGGCGTGCGCGACAACGCCCTGCTGGTGCCGATGCAGGGCATCGCCCGCGACGCCAAGGGCGACACCACCGCCATGGTGGTCGGCAAGGAGAACAAGGTCGAAGTGCGCCCGGTGAAGGTCAGCCGCGCCGTCGGCAGCGCCTGGCTGGTCGAGGACGGCCTGAAGGCCGGCGACAAGGTCATCGTCGAAGGCCTGCAGAAGATCCAGCCGGGCATGCCCGTGCAGGCCACCGAAATGGGTGCCGCGCCGGCCACGCCCGCGGCACCTGCCGCGGCTGCCGCCCCGGCCGACAAGCAGTAAGCGGAGAACTCCATGGCGCGTTATTTCATTGATCGACCCATCTTTGCGTGGGTGATCGCCATCATCATCATGCTCGCCGGTGCGCTGGCGGTGGTGAAGCTGCCCGTCTCCATGTATCCGGAAGTGGCCCCGCCCGCGGTCGAGATCAGTGCCAGCTACCCCGGCGCGTCGGCCAAGGTGGTCGAGGACTCGGTGACCCAGATCATCGAGCAGAACATGAAGGGCATCGATGGCCTGATCTACTTCTCTTCCAACAGCTCGGCCAATGGCCAGGCCACCATCACCCTCACCTTCGAAAGTGGGACCAACCCCGACATCGCCCAGGTGCAGGTGCAGAACAAGCTGCAGTTGGCCATGCCGCTGCTGCCGCAGGAAGTGCAGCGGCAGGGCATCAACGTGGCCAAGTCGAGCAGCGGCTTCCTGCAGGTGATCGGCTTCGTCTCCAACGACGGCAGCATGGACGCTACCGACATTTCCGACTACGTCGGCTCCAATATCGTGGACCCACTGAGCCGCGTGCCCGGCGTGGGCAACATCCAGGTGTTCGGCGGCAAGTACGCCATGCGCATCTGGCTGGATCCCAACAAGCTGCAGACCTACAGGCTGTCGGTGGAGGAGGTGACCGCCGCGATCACCGCACAGAATGCCCAGGTGGCCATCGGCCAGCTCGGCGGTGCGCCCTCGATCAAGGGCCAGCAGCTCAATGCCACCATCAACGCGCAGGACCGCCTGCAGACGCCCGAACAGTTCCGCAACATCCTGGTGCGGGGCGGCACCGACGGCAGCGAGCTGCGGCTCGGCGATGTCGCCCGGGTCGAGCTGGGCGCGGAAAGCTATGACTTCGTCACCCGATACAACGGCAAGCCCTCGTCCGGCATCGCCATCACCCTGGCCACCGGCGCCAACGCACTGGACACCGCCAACGGCGTGCGTGCCGCGCTCGACGACCTGAAGCAGAACTTCCCGGCCGGCCTGGAATCGGTGGTGCCCTACGACACCACGCCGTTCGTGCAGGTGTCGATCAAGGGCGTGATCAAGACCCTGATCGAAGCGATCGTGCTGGTGTTCGTGGTGATGTACCTGTTCCTGCAGAACTTCCGCGCCACCCTGATCCCCACCATCGCCGTGCCGGTGGTGCTGCTGGGCACGTTCGGCATCCTGGCCGCGCTGGGCTTCTCGATCAACATGCTGACCATGTTCGCGATGGTGCTGGCGATCGGCCTGCTGGTCGACGACGCCATCGTCGTGGTGGAGAACGTCGAACGCATCATGTCCGAGGAAGGCCTGTCGCCGCTGGAAGCGACCCGCAAATCCATGGGCCAGATCACCGGCGCCCTGGTCGGCATCGGCCTGGTGCTGTCGGCGGTGTTCGTGCCGATGGCATTCATGAGCGGCTCCACCGGCGTGATCTACCGGCAGTTCTCGGCCACCATCGTCTCGGCCATGGCGCTGTCGGTCCTGGTCGCGATCGTGCTGACCCCGGCGCTCTGCGCCACCATGCTCAAGCCGCTGAAGAAGGGCGAGCACCACGTCGCGCACAAGGGCTGGGCCGGCCGTTTCTTCAATGGTTTCAACCGTGGCTTCGACCGCTCCAGCGAAACCTACCAGCGTGGGGTCAAGGGCATCCTGGCACGGCCCTGGCGCTTCATGGCGATCTTCGCCGCGCTGGTGGTGGTGATGGGCCTGCTGTTCGCGCGCCTGCCCAGTTCGTTCCTGCCCAATGAAGACCAGGGCATCCTGATGGCGCTGGTGCAGACCCCGGTCGGCGCCACCCAGGAGCGAACCCTGGAGGCGATGTACAAGCTGGAAGACCACTTCCTGAAGAACGAGACCGACGCCGTGGAGTCGGTGTTCTCGGTGCAGGGCTTCAGCTTCGCCGGCATGGGCCAGAACGCGGGCATGGCCTTCATCAAGCTCAAGGACTGGAAGGAGCGTGATGCCGAGCAGGGCGTGGGCCCGATCACCGGGCGCGCGATGGGCGCGCTGGGCCAGATCAAGGACGCCTTCATCTTCGCCTTCCCGCCGCCGGCCATGCCGGAGCTCGGCATCGGCTCGGGCTACACCTTCTTCCTGAAGGACAACAGCGGCCAGGGCCACGAAGCGCTGCTCAACGCACGCAACCAGCTGCTCGGCGGGGCGGGGCAGAGCAAACTGCTGGCCAACGTTCGCCCGAACGGCCAGGAGGACACCCCGCAGCTGCGCATCGACGTGGACGTGGAAAAGGCCAATGCACTGGGCCTGTCGACCAGCGCGATCAACAGCACGCTGGCCGCCGCGTGGGGCAGCAGCTATATCGATGACTTCATCGACCGCGGCCGCGTCAAGCGCGTGTATGTGCAGTCCGATGCGCCGTTCCGCATGAACCCGGACGACTTCAACCTGTGGTCGGTGAAGAACAGCGCCGGCGAGATGGTGCCGTTCAGTGCCTTTGCCAGCAAGCGCTGGGACTATGGTTCACCGCGCCTGGAGCGCTACAACGGCGTGTCGGCGATGGAGATCCAGGGCGAACCCGCCCCGGGCGTGGCCTCGGGCGACGCCATGGCCGAGATCGAACGCATCGCCAAGGACCTGCCGCCCGGCTTCGAGATCGAATGGACGGCGCTGTCCTACCAGGAACGCCAGGCCGGTTCGCAGACCCCACTGCTGTACACGCTGTCGCTGCTGATCGTGTTCCTGTGCCTGGCTGCGCTGTATGAAAGCTGGAGCGTGCCGACCTCGGTGCTGCTGGTGGCGCCGCTGGGCATCCTGGGCGCGGTGCTGGCCAACAGCATGCGCGGCATGGAGCGCGACATCTATTTCCAGGTGGCGATGCTGACCACGGTGGGCCTGACCAGCAAGAACGCGATCCTGATCGTGGAATTCGCCAAGGAGAACCTGGAAAAGGGTGCCGGCGTGCTCGAAGCCACCATGCATGCGGTACGCGACCGCCTGCGGCCGATCATCATGACCTCGCTGGCGTTCGGCCTGGGCGTGCTGCCGCTGGCCATCGCTTCCGGCGCCGGCTCCGGCGCGCAGCGCGCGATCGGTACCGGCGTGCTCGGCGGCATGATCGTCGGCACCCTGCTGGGCTTGTTCTTCATCCCGCTGTTCTTCGTGGTGGTGCAGAAGCTGTTCAACCGCAGGGCGAAGGCGGACAAGGTCGAACACTCCTGATATCTGTCGACGTTGCCTGACGTGACGCACCGCCTGGGCCGGCCAACGGCCGGGCGGTACCGGGGACGGCGTCGTCCCCGGTGTCCGCATCGCCTTGTAGCGCCGGCCGTTGGCCGGCCCAGGCGATCCAAAACGGAATCCATACAATGAAACCCACGCATCTCTTCCTCTCCCTTTCCGCGTTGCTGCTGTCCGGCTGCGCCATGCTGGAACCGCGCAGCACCGAGGTCGCTCCGGCCATCCCGGCGCAATGGCCAGCCACGACGGCCACCGCATCGTCGGTGGAAGTGACCGACATCGGCTGGCGCGACTTCTTCGTCGACCCGCGCCTGCAGGCCGTGATCGCACAGTCGCTGCAGAACAACCGCGACCTGCGCGTGGCCGTGCTGAACGTGGACAAGGCGCGCGCGCAGTACCGCATCCAGCGTGCCGACCGGGTTCCCGCAGTGGGGGTGCAGGGACAGATGACCCGCAGCGGTGGCGATGTCCCGGTCGCCGAGCAGTTCAGCGCCAACCTCGGCGTGGTCGAATTCGAGCTGGACCTGTTCGGCCGCGTGCGCAGCCTCAGCCAGGCCGCCCTGCAGCAGTACTTCGCCGAAGCGGCCAACCGGCGCAGTGCGCAGCTGGCGCTGGTGGCCGAAGTGGCCAACGCGTGGCTGACCCTGGGCGCGGACAGCGAACAGCTGAAGATCGCCCAGGCCACGCTGTCCAGCTACGAAGACTCGCTGCGCCTGAGCGAAGCGCGGCATCGGCTCGGCGGGGTGTCGGCGCTGGAGCTGAGCCAGACCCGTACCCTGGTCGAAACCGCGCGTACCGACGTCGCCCGTTTCCAAGGGCAGCTGGCGCAGGACCGCAATGCGCTGGTGCTGCTTGCCGGTGGACCGGTGGATGACGCGCTGCTGCCGGACAGCGAAGCGACCGCGGTCGCTGCCGTGCGCGCGATGCCCGGCGGCGTGCCCGGCGACGTGCTGCTGCGGCGGCCCGACGTGATGGCCGCCGAACACACGCTGATGGCGGCCAACGCCAATATCGGCGCTGCGCGCGCGGCCTTCTTCCCCTCGATCAGCCTGACCGGCAGCGTGGGTTCGGCGTCGTCGGAACTGTCGGGGTTGTTCGATTCCGGCACGCGGGTGTGGAGTTTCATGCCGACCCTGAACCTGCCGATCTTCCAGGGTGGCAAACTGCGCGCCGGTCTGGGCGTGGCCAACGCCAACCGCGATATCGCCCTGGCGCGGTATGAACAGGCGATCCAGTCCGGGTTCCGCGAGGCGGCCGACGCGCTGGCGCTCAACGAAAGCCTGGACGCCCAGCTGGCCTCGCAGCAGGCGCTGGTGGCGGCTGCCGAAGAGGCGCAGCGGCTGTCCCAGGCACGCTACGATGCCGGCCTGGACAGCTTCCTGACCCTGCTGGATGCGCGGCGGACGGCGTACACGGCGCGGCAGTCGCGGGTGAGCACGCAGCTGGCGCAACAGTCGAACCAGGTGGCGCTGTACAAAGTACTGGGCGGCGGCTGGTACGAGCGGGGCGAAGTCGCCGCGCGTTGAACGTCCGGTCGGATCCGCAGATCCGACGTAGCGACACGCCATGCGTGTCCCACGCAATGCAGGGAATGGTCAGCCGCCCCCACGCCGCCGCTGCAGCGTCTGCGTCGCTTCTCTGGCCATCGCCTCGTAGGTTCGCCGGATTTCCTCCAGTCGTTCCTCGTCGAGTTCTTCCAGGTCCAGCAGTTCGTTGTTGGCCTCGGCTGTCACCCGGATCAGCTCATCCAGCTTGATCTGGATGGCAGCGGTGTCGGCGTTCTGGCTGTGCTGGATCAGGAACACCATCAGGAAGGTGATGATGGTGGTGCCGGTGTTGATCACCAGCTGCCAGGTGTCGTTGAATTTGAATACGGGTCCGCTCAGGCCCCAGATGACCACGATGCAGAGCGCACCGAGGAAGGTCCATGGGGTGCCCGCGGCATAGGACGCCTTCTTGGCGACCAGGTTGAAGAGGCTGCGGAGTTTCATCTGCACCGGAACGAAGTGGCGTTGCGCCATCATGGGCCGGGGCGGCGTGTAGGCCCCGTGCAGCGAGGGCTCAGGCGCGGGCAGTGAGGCGGGGACGGGCGTTCTGGTCGTGCTGGCTGGTTAGGTACACGTGTTCCCACACCTGCTCGACGAACTCGCGCGCCTCGTCCTCGCTCAAGCGCGGCAGGATCTGGTAGTCGAAATGCTCCTTGAAGGTCCGGGCGCGCTCTCGGTCGTCCGCGTGCGGCTTGGAGATCAACGAGTTGCAGGCGAACTTGACCCACGGCACGTAATTCCCGAACGAGGACAGTTTCAGCTTGCCCTGGGTGTGCTGGGTGCGCCAATAGTTGATCTCGGCGTCGACGTCGATGACGGCGGGAATGGACAGTGGTACAGAGGACATGGTCGCGTCGATTCACAGGGAAGAAGACACCCTGATGATGCGTAACACCCAGTGCATGGGGTGTCATGGCGATGTGCAGCGGGCGTGCGCACCAACCTTCGCGCCTGAAGTGTTCATGACTGCGACCCGCGCTCGCAGGTCGACGGCGACGCCTTCGGCCCGCACCGTGCACAGATGCGCACGGTGGGGTACGGATCACTCGCCGATGTCTTCGTTCCAGACCTCGGGGTGGGCCGAGATGAATCCGCCCAGCAGGTCGATGCACTCCTGGTTCTGCATGTCGATGACCTGCACGCCGTTCTCGCGCAGCCAGTCGATGCCGCCCTGGAAGGTCACCGATTCACCCACCACCACGGTGCCGATGTTGAACTGGCGGACCAGCCCGCTGCAGTACCAGCAAGGGGCCAGGGTGGTGACCATGATGGTGTCCTGGTAGCGGCGCTGGCGGCCGGCCTTGCGGAAGGCATCGGTTTCGCCGTGCACCGACGGGTCGCCTTCCTGCACGCGGCGGTTGTGGCCACAGCCGAGCAGGCGCCCGTCGTTGTGGTACAGCGCCGCGCCGATGGGGATGCCGCCTTCGGCCAGGCCCTGGCGGGCCTCGTCGATGGCGGTCTGGAGCAGGGCGGCGTAGTCGGGGGTGATGAGCATGGGCAGTCCATGGGGGAGAAGGGGGCATCATAAGGTGCCGCAGACTGGCGAGCGGTGCGATAATCGGGGCCATGAGCGAATCCCCCTACAAGACTGGCACCACCCATTTCGGCTTCCGTGACGTTGCCGCCACGGACAAGCAGAAGCTGGTGGGCGAAGTGTTCACCTCGGTCGCGCGCAACTACGACCTGATGAACGACCTGATGAGCCTGGGCATCCACCGGGCGTGGAAGCGCTACTACGTGGCCACCGCGCAGGTGAAGCCGGGCGACAGCGTGCTCGACCTGGCCGGCGGCACCGGCGACATCGCGGTGCTGCTCAAGGAGCGGGTCGGTGACGAGGGTACCGTCGTGGTGGGCGACATCAACGCGGGCATGCTGACCGTGGGCCGCGACCGCCTGACCAACCGCGGCGTGGTCGCCGGCCTGGATTTCGTGCAGCTCAACGCCGAGGCGTTGCCGTTCCCGGACGCCAGCTTCGACCTGGTCACCATCGCCTTCGGGCTGCGCAACGTCACCGACAAGGACGCGGCGCTGCGCGAGATGTACCGCGTGCTGAAGGTCGGCGGCCAGGCCCGCGTGCTGGAGTTCTCGGAAGTCACCGCGGACTGGTTCAAGCCGATCTACGATTTCCACTCGTTCAAGATCCTGCCGAAGCTGGGCCAGTTGTTCGCCCGCGATGGCGCCAGCTACCAGTACCTGGCCGAAAGCATCCGCAAGCACCCGCCGCAGGAAGCGCTGAAGACCATGATGGGTGAGGCCGGCTTCGCCCGCTGCCACTACAAGAACCTGACCGGCGGGATCGTCTCGATCCACTCCGGCTACAAGGTGTAGAGCGGGGCTCTGCCCCGCTGGCTCTGCCCCGCTACGGCGGGGCATTCCGTATTCAGCTTCCGGGAGGGGTAAACTGGCGGTTTCACCCTGATCGGTCCCGATTCATGCGATCCCCGTTCCTGCTGATTCCCCTGGCCGTTGCGCTTGCCGCCGGCTGCTCCAAAGAGCCCGCCGCCCCGACCGCGGCCCCCGCCGCCCAGCCGAGCGCCGACAACGCCGTGAAAGCCGCCAACCGCAGCCACGATGAGAGTTCCTACGCCGAGCCGGACAAGGTCGTCATCAAGGACCTGGCGCTGGACCTGAAGCTGGACTTCGACAGCCGGCAGATCGGCGGTACCGCCACCTACACCCTGGAGTGGAAGGACAAGGCCGCCAAGCAGCTCGTGCTCGATACCCGCGAGCTGACCATTGAAAAGGTCGAAGCCGTGGCAGCCGATGGCAAGACCGCGCCGCTGCAGTTCGCGCTGGCCCCGGCCGACAAGGTGTTCGGCAGCAAGCTGACCATCGACGCCCCGGAACAGCCGGGCAAGGTCCTGGTGACCTACCACACCGCGCCGACCGCCTCGGGCCTGCAGTGGCTGGAGCCGTCGATGACCGAAGGCAAGCAGCTGCCCTTCATGTTCAGCCAGTCGCAGGCCATCCACGCCCGCTCCTGGGTGCCGCTGCAGGACACGCCGAGCGTGCGTTTCACCTACAGCGCGCACGTGACCTCGCGTCCGGACGTGATGGTGCTGATGAGCGCCGACAACGACCCCAAGGCAGCGCGTGACGGTGACTACACCTTCAAGATGCCGCAGCCGATTCCGTCCTACCTGCTGGCCATCGCCGCCGGTGACCTGGTATTCGAACCGATCTCCGGCCGCTCCGGCGTGTGGGCCGAACCGACCATGGTCGGCAAGGCCGCCAAGGAGTTCGAAGACACCGAGAAGATGATCGGTGCGGCCGAGAAGCTCTACGGCGAGTATCGCTGGGGCCGCTACGACATGCTGGTGCTGCCGCCGTCGTTCCCGTTCGGCGGCATGGAGAACCCGCGCCTGACCTTCGCCACCCCGACCGTGATCGTCGGCGACAAGTCGCTGGTGTCGCTGGTCGCCCATGAGCTGGCGCACAGCTGGTCGGGCAACCTGGTGACCAACTCGAGCTGGAAGGACATCTGGCTCAACGAAGGCTTCACCACCTACGTGCAGGGCCGCATCACCGAAGCGCTGTATGGCCAGGAGATGGCCGAGATGGAGCGCGAGATCGACCAGAACGACCTGCTCGCGGAGGTCAAGGACATGAGCCCGGCCGACCAGGCGCTGGCCCTGCCGCCGCTGACCGAACGCGACCCGGACGAAGCGCTGAGCAACGTCGCCTACGTCAAGGGTTCGTGGTTCCTGCAGTTCCTGGAGCAGCGCTTTGGCCGCGAGATCTTCGACCCGTTCCTGCGTGGCTGGTTCGATGACCACGCCTTCCAGAGCGCCAACACCGACCAGTTCGTCGAGTACCTGAAGAAGAACCTGCTGCCCAGGAAGCCCGGCGCCGTCACCGATGCCGAGCTGAAAGCATGGCTTGAAGAGCCGGGCATTCCGGCGTTCGCGGCCAAGGCGCGCTCGCGCAGCTTCAGCATCGTCGACACCGCACGTATTGCCTGGCAGGGCAGCGGCACCCTGCCGAACGCGCAGATCACCGGTGAGTGGGGTACCCAGGAGTGGGTGCACTTCATCGACGGCCTGGGCAAGACACTGCCGGTGGAGAAACTGGCCGCGCTGGACCGTGCGTACAAGTTCACCGGTACCGCCAACGGTGAGATCGCCATGCGCTGGTACCCGCTGGCGATCCGCAGCGGCTATGCCGAAGCCAATGAAGCGGCCGGTGCGTTCATCGAGCGCGTGGGCCGTCGCAAGCTGATCCTGCCGATCTACGCCGAACTGGTGAAGACCCCGGAAGGCCTGGCCTTCGCCAAGGCGGCCTTCGAAAAGGCCAAGCCCAGCTACCACCCGATCACCACCGCATCGGTGCAGGACATGCTGGACAAGGCGAGCCCGGCCGCACCGTAACGGCGGTTGCAGCGCAGGATGCATGGGAAGCGGCGGGGGCAACCCCGCCGTTTTTTTTGCGTTTGCGCTACCGGTACACTCGGAGCCGCACCCGAACCGGACTTCTGCAATGAAACGACTGATCCTCGCCGCTGCCTGCGCGTTCGCCCTGGCGGCCTGCAGCAACCCGGAAGAAGAGCGCAGGGCGCAGGAGGCCGCTGCCGCCGCTGCCAAGGCGCAGCAGGAGGCAAAGGCCGAAGGCGTGGCCAAGCAGTACGACATGGCAGTGGCCGCGCAGGATTGGGAACGCGCGCGCATCCACGGTGGGTCGCTGCTGGACCAGTACAAGGACACCGACGTGGCCGCGCGCATCGAGCCGGGATACGCCGAGGTCAAGGCCAAGGCCGACACCGCGCGCGAGCTTCGCCGCATGCAGGGCCTGTGGCAGTACAACCAGGTGGCGGTGGGCAGCAAGGGCAACCAGGTGTCGGCCTCGATCTACAGCAGGGAGCGCGTGGACGTGGACGGCAGCGGGCCCAAGCCGGTGCAGCTGATCTTCCGCGACCATCCCGAATGGAAGCGGCACGCCTACCTGGTCCTGCAGGCCGGCGATTTCCGCTGCCCGCAGTGCACCGTCAAGGTCACCGTGGACGACGGCAAGCCGATCAACATGGCTGCCTGGCGCCCGAAGACCGACGAAGCCATCGCCATGTTCATCACCGACCAGAAGGCACTGTGGAAGCTCGCACGCAAGGCGAAGTCCATCAGCATCGAATTCCCGGTCAAGGCCGGCGGCACCCGCACCGCCGTCTTCGAAACCGGCGGCGTGGACGCCAGCAGAATGCCGAACTGGTGGAATTGATCGCCCGGTGAAGCAGCGTGCCGACCAACGGTCGGCACCTACCGATATCGCACGCCCCGTACGAACCGATGTCCCGCCCCCGGTATCGCACGTTTCGTACGAACCGATGTCCCGCCCCCGGTATCGCACGTTTCGTACGAACCGATGTCCCGCCCCCGGTATCGCACGTTTCGCACGAACCGATGTCCCGCCCCCGGTATCGCACGTTTCGCACGAACCGATGTCCCGCCCCGGTAGGTACCGACCGTTGGTCGGTACGGAAGGCGCCGGTCACCCCTCTGGGGCAACAGCCCCCTTCTGTCAAGGGGGCGCGCCGACAGGCGCGGGGATAGGTGAAATGCCTCGGGGCCCAGGATTCGCCGAAGGCGAATCCTGGGCGAGCAGTTCAACCAGCAGTTCGATTACGCGCTCAGCGCGTAACCGAATTGCTGCTTGAACTGCTCGTTGAACTCATCAAAGGTGAACCGCTGGTTCTGCGTGCCCGGGTGCTCGACCTTCAGCGCGCCCATCAGGTTGCCCATGCGGCCGATGGTGAGCCAGTCGTAGCCCTTCTCGATGCCGTAGATCAGGCCGGCGCGGAAGGCGTCGCCGCAGCCGGTCGGATCCACCACGCGGCGTTCGTGCGCCGGCGGGATGTCATAGGTCTTTTCCGGGGTATGGATCACCGCGCCCTTCGGGCCGCGGGTGGTGATGTAGGCCTTGACCCGGCTCACGATTTCCTTTTCGTCCCAGCCGGTACGCTCCTGCAGCAGGTTGGACTCGTAGTCGTTGACCACCACGTAGTCGGCCTGCTCGATGAAGGTGCGCAGCTCCGGCCCATTGAACAGCGGCATCGCCTGGCCCGGGTCGAAGATGAACGGCACGCCGGCGTCGAAGAACTCCTGCGAGTTCTGGATCATGCCTTCACGGCCGTCCGGGCCGACCAGGCCCAGGGTCACCCCCGGCACGTCCTTCACGTGGTTTTCGTAGGAGCGCATCATCGCGCCCGGATGGAAGGCGGTGATCTGGTTGTTGTCGTGGTCGGTGGTGATGAAGGCCTGCGGGGTGAACAGTTCGTCGATCACCTTGACCCGGCTCAGGTCGATGCCCAGGCCCTGGAAATACTCGCGATACGGGCCGAAATCCGATCCCACCGTGCCCATCGGGATCGGGTCGCCGCCCAGCAGGTGCAGGTTGTAGGCGATGTTGCCGGCGCAGCCACCGAACTCGCGGCGCATGCGCGGCACCAGGAACGACACGTTCAGGATGTGCACCTTGTCCGGCAGGATGTGATTCTTGAACTGGTCCGGGAACACCATGATGGTGTCGAAGGCAAGAGAACCACAGATCAAAGCGGACATCGATTAAGGCCTATGCGAATGGG
>Ga0209676_1000619_pt1 | contig 51687 bp, 38 predicted proteins | sample AraplaCvi_mLB_r2_FD_184282 | JGI IMG/M metagenome (GOLD analysis project Ga0209676, IMG submission 184282) | Arabidopsis root microbial communities from North Carolina, USA - plate scrape MF_Cvi_mLB_r2 (SPAdes) (version 2) | ecosystem: Host-associated > Plants > Roots > Endosphere | place: USA... | reverse complement strand
GCCCCGCATACGCATCGTAAGGGCCAGTTCCTTTACACGCAGGGCGGGATCGTGCATGTGGTGACGCCGCAGAAGACCTATTTTCTGCCTGCCCGGCATTATATATGGATCCCGCCCGGGGTGGAGCACAGCATTCATCCGGGCTCGCCTGACGTAATCATGCGGAACCTGTATTTCCCGGTAGAGCCCGGCGACCAGCCCTTTTACTTTGAAATAGGCATTTATCCCGTGAACGACCTGCTTTTGCAAATGGTGATTTTCAGCAACCAATGGAGCGGAGACATCCACGAGGCCGACAAGAGCAGTTACCTGTTTGCGATGGCATTGAAATACATTTTACCCGAAATCAGCATCTATAACCTGCCGCTTGCATTGCCCTACGCGAAAGACAAGCGCCTCGATAAGGTGATACGTTTTATGGAGGACAACCTGCATGAACCGATCGTATTCCCTGAGTTAGCCCGCCGCTTCGGTTTCAGCGAACGCAGCCTTTCGAGGTTGTTTCACAAAGACCTGGCGATGTCGTTCGTGCAGTACCTGACCATTCAGCGGATGATGCGCGCATTACGGTTTCTCCTTGAAGAGCATATGCCGGTGAAAGAGGCGGCGGCATTGGTCGGTTATAACAGCGTCCCGACATTCAGCACTACCTTTTACAAAATCATAGGTATCCGCCCGTCCGACTACGTGAAAATGAATGATCTGTCGCACGAAAAGTTGTTTTAAGGGCGCTGTTGGCTAATTTGGCCGTTCAGCTGAATACACCATATGCAAGTCGAGCATTTTCTGGGGCAAAGATTAGGATTGGAAGGCAGTCGCCTGCGCGAGCTGCTGGACATCGCGCACGTGAGGCGTTGCCGGAGAGGCGAGGTTGTTTTTCAAAGGGACACGGTTTGCAACTACCTCGGATACATTGTGAACGGGGCGGTGCGGACCTACTGCGTGATGGAATCCGGTCAGGAAATCAGCTTCCTGCTGCAAGTGAACGGTGATTTTTTCGGAGATTATGAAAGTTACCTCACAGGTAACCGGTCGGGATTCATTATCGAAGCGGTGATGGATACCGAAGTGTTGCTGTTTGACAAGCACGACCTTGACCGGCTGATCGACAGCGACATTTTCTGGCTGCGGTTCAGCCGAAGGATTCCCGATGTTTGCTTCCTCGAAGCAAAGCGCCGGATCGAAGACCTGCTGTTCTTCGGGCCGGAGGAACGTTATTTCAGGTTGCTGAACAAAATGCCGGAAATCGTTCAGAAAATTCCTTTGAAATACATTTCAAGCTACCTGGGCATTACGCCGCAGTCGCTGAGCCGTATTCGCAAACGGATCATTAATTAACTTAAGTGAACGTTTTTTGGACTACCCGCAAACCAATTTAGCGGCTACAAATCACCAACCATAAAAACATGGAAGTAGCCATTATTGGAGCAGGGATCGGCGGATTGGCCACCGCTCTTGCATTAAAGTCAGCCCAAATACCATTCCGCATTTACGAAGGTGCACCTGCGCTCGAACCTGTGGGAGCAGGCATTATGATTGCCAACAACGCCATGCAGGCGTTCCGCAATTGGGGGATCGCCGAGGCAGCCGTTGCGCTGGGAAACCGCATTTCGGTGATGAACCTCACCCGACCCGATCTGAAACCGATATCTTCCAACGATCTCGGATGGTTTGAAGAGCGGTCGGGCCTGCACAACATCGCTATTCACCGGGCCGATCTTCACGGAATTCTGGTAAATGCAGTGGGTGCAGACCACATTGTTTTGAACAAACGGCTGAAAGCCATTTCGCAAACGGATAGTGCCTGGGAGCTGTCTTTTGAAGACGGTACCGTGGCAGCGGCAGATTACCTCGTGGGTGCCGACGGCCTCCGCTCGCGGCTGCGAAGCGCATTATTCGGAAATGGAGAGTTGCGGGACGCCGGGCAAAACTGCTGGCGGGGCGTGACGGACTTCGAACTCCCCGAACGCTACCATTACCAATTGAACGAGGCATGGGGAAAAGGGAAGCGCTTCGGGTTCGTCAGGCTGAACGGGCGGCAGGTATACTGGTACTTGCTCATAGACCGGGATCTGGCCGGCATCTCATCCGATATTTCCCCTTTTTTAAGCGACTTTCACCCGCTGGTCACGGAGATCATCGAGGCAACACCGCCGTCCGGGTGGATCGTCGCACCTATTTTCGACTTGAAACCGATGTCGGAATGGAGTACGGGTCGCGCGTGCCTGATCGGCGACGCTGCCCATGCCACTACGCCTAACCTGGGGCAAGGGGCATGCCAGGCCATCGAGGACGCTTACGCCCTGGGCGAATTGCTCAAAAGGTTTTCACTCGACGAGGCCATTCGCCGGTATCCGTCGGTCCGTATACCAAAGGCGCATTACATCGTGGATATGAGCTGGCGCATAGGCAAGGTGGCGCACGCGCGGAACCCGCTGATGATCGGCCTGCGTAATCTGATCATGAAAGCGACGCCTGCACGGGTCAATCAAAAGCAATTGGAGAAGATTTTTTCGCTGGATGCGGTTTAGCAGGATTCCTCCAAAATTCGTTAAGTTAGCCAGCACTAACTGCGTTCCCATTCATCGTTGCATATGTTGAGTCTGATAGGGCTGGCAATAACCTTCTTTCTGGCCGTGATTTTATGGGGTAAGCACCATAAAACCACGGCCGATTACGTGTTACTGATCTGGCTGCTGCTGATTGGGGTGCATTTGGGGCTCTATTATTCCGTCGCGAGCGGGAAGTACCTGCAATTTCCCCATTTGCTGGGTGTCGAAATCCCGCTTCCGCTTGCTTACGGACCGCTGCTGTACCTCTACACCTCCGAACTTACCCGGCTCACGCACAGGCGGCGATACCGGTTGCTCCATTTCGTGCCCCTGGCGCTGGCTTATCTCTACATCATCCCGTTTTATATGCTGACGCCCGGGCGCAAGATTTGGGTTTACCAGCACGAAGGGGAGGGGTTTCGCGAGCGGCAGCTGCTCTTGCTCTGTGCGATCGTGCTTTCAGGCGTGTCGTACGCATTGGCTTCGTGGTTCCGGCTGCAACGGCATCGAAAGCGGATCGATGCGCAGTTTTCCAATACCGAAAAAATCAACCTGGCCTGGCTGCGGTACCTGATCGCGGGGATATCGGTGATCTGGCTAACGATCTTTCTCGACAATGAAGCCTATATTTTCGGCGCGGTGGTGGCCTTCGTGTGTTTCATCGGCTATTTCGGGATCCGGCAAACGGGGATTTTTACCGATCATTCCCGGCTCGTGTGGGAGCAGGGGAGCGCCGCGCCGGATGGCGCAGCGGCGTCGCTGGCGGCAGAGACGGCGGGACCTCAGGAACCGATTACCGGGGCAGGTAATGCAGCACAGGATACCGCTGTGAAAGCCAAGTATGCGAGGTCGGGATTGAGCCAGGATGTGGCTTTGCTGATCTATGGAAACCTGGAAGCGCTGATGATGCGCGAGCGGCTTTTCACCGATCCTGAGCTCACCCTGGTGCAGTTGTCGGAGAAGCTCGGTACCAATGCCAACCACCTCTCGCAGGTGATTAATATGGTTGGTAATATGAGTTTCTACGACTACGTTAATGCGCTGAGGATCGCCGAATTTACCCGGATTGCCGGGTTGCCTGAAAACCAGAAGTATACCTTGCTGCATCTGGCTCTGGAATGCGGGTTTAATTCCAAAACTTCCTTCAACCGTAATTTTAAGAAGCATACCGGCCTGTCACCCAGTGAGTTTCTGGCCCGGCAGCATATCCATCTTTCATAGGAACTTAGCGGTGCCAGGCACCCAACTTCGTGCCATCCTACACGACGGGGCGATACCTGGTGCCCCGGATCTCATCTTTGTCCCGAACATTTAATCGACAAAGATGAAAAACCAGACTATCCGCCGGCAGGTCCGGCCCCGGAGCATCCGTATGGCGTTGAACGCCGCTTTCCTCATTCCCATCCTGGCGATATGGACGCTCTCCTGTACCACCGATCACGTCCCGCCGGGAGGTCATCCCGACGCCGGGAAGTACCAGCGCATTGTTACCCGGTTCATGGAGGCGGGCGCCTCTGGCGTGAGTGTGACCGTGCGCTCGCCGAAGGGCATCTGGCAAGGTGCAGGCGGCCATGCCGACCAAGGCAAAGGAATTGCCATGAGTCCTGAAAATACCCTCCGTATCGGCAGTATGTCGAAGGTATTTACCGCCGTCACCATTCTCCGGTTGCAGGAGGAAGGGAGGCTGTCGATCACCGACAAGATCAGCCAATACCTGCCGGCCGAAGTGACCAGCCGCATTGCCAACGCCGGCCAGGCGACCATCGAACAATGTCTGAACCACACCTCAGGCGTGCGGGAGTACCTCGGCGATGAGACGATCGAAGGCATTGCCAGCGGACGCATTGTGAAGTATTCGGCCGCGCAGAACCTCGCGCTCGTGTACGACAAGCCGGCGGATTTTCCGCTGGGCAAGGGTAATTATTGCAATACCAACTACCTGCTGCTTTCGGAGATTATCCGGGCTGTAACCGGGAAAAGTGCCTACCATATTGTCCGCGAAAAGGCGATAGAGCCGCTGGGGTTGCGCCATACTTCCGCCAGCGTGGTATTGCCGGCATCGCTTACGCAATCCTATTTCGAAACCGACGGTACTATGCAGGAAGTGACCTGGGTGGATAACAATGCAGTAGGCGGCGAGGGGCAGCTCGACGGCGGGATGATCTCCACCTCCGGCGATGTGGCCGTATTTCTGGAAGCATTACTAACCGGGAAGATCCTGTCGCCCGCTTCGCTCGCGCTCATGCAGACCTACCAGGACATCGACCCCGGTACATTGCCCGACGAATTGAAATATTACAAGCAATACGGCCTTGGGTTAATGAAAATCGAAACGGACCATGGTACCGCCATCGGCCATGACGGGCACGTGTATGGGTTTGTGGGAAAAGTGTTCTATCTTCCGGAGCATCAGACGACTATCGCGATTTTGCTCAATGGCTGGTCCCCTTCCAGCGTAGCGGTACTCAATGCAAAAAGCACTTTTAACCTATTATTCTGAAAACACGTATCCTATGCAACGCAGGAAGTTTCTTCAATCATCCGTCGTGGCCACAGCTGGTACGGCCGTTGGTGCCAGCCACGTAATAGCAGGTAATGCACCTGCCGCAAACAGGGAAATATATGAGTGGCGCGAGTACGAGTTCCGCTTCGGGGCAGACCAGTCGCAGCTGGAAAACTATTTCAAAACGGCGCTCATTCCGGCCTTGAACAGGGCGGGGGTAAAATCGGTGGGCGTTTTCCGAGAATGGCGCGCGTCGGATCCTGCCAAATTCTTTGCATTGATACCCTATGGCTCATTGGAGCAGCGCATGACCGTCCACGAAAAATTGAAGGCAGACCAGGAATACATTAAAAACAGTGCGGTATACAACGGTATTCCGGTCGAAAAGGCATTGTACAGTCGCTTCACCTCCTCATTGATGATGGCTTTTGAAGGCTGGCCTGCGATAACGGTCCCATCTGCCGCACCCCGGGTATTTGAGCTGAGGACGTATGAAGGTTACAGCGAGGAAGCCGTTACGCGGAAAATCAAAATGTTCCATGATGGCGAATTTCCTATTTTTCAGCGTGCAGGGCTCAATCCCGTGTTCTTCGGCGACGTCATCGCCGGCGACAAACTCCCCCGCCTGACCTACCTGCTCACCTGCGAAAGCATGGAGGCACGCGACAAGGGCTGGGCGGCATTTATCGCAGATCCCGCCTGGAAAAAGCTCGTGGGCGACCCGCAATATGCCAACACGATTTCCAAAATCAGCAACAGTTTCCTCGTACCTGCTGCGTATTCGCAGGTATAGGAGCGGGTAAATTGCCGTATGCCCGGCATTTTGTAAGTGATTTCCTGAACACCTAACTTATTCAGCATCATGTCCAGCAACAATGACAACAACCGGAGAGGGTTTATCAAGAAGTTCACCGGCGGCGCTCTGCTAACCGCCGCTTCCGGGCCCCTGTTTGCAGGCGAGCGCATTTTCTCGCGGGAGCTCCCGTGGGAGAAGCCCAGGTTCGCCGCTAATGATAACATCCAGATCGCCTGCATCGGTACCGGTATTATGGGAATGGGCGACACCCGCACGGCCCTGAAAGTGCCCGGCGTGAAGCTTATGGCCGTAGCCGATTTGTACGACGGCCACCTCGTGCGGGCCAAAGAGCTGTTCGGCGACGATATTCAGACGACCCGCGACTACAATGAGATACTCAGCCGCAAGGACATCGATGCGATCATCCTCGCCACGCCCGACCACCTGCATTCGCAGATCGGTATCCAGGCTTTAAAGGCCGGCAAGGCCGTTTACTGCGAAAAACCGATGGTGCATAAGATCGAGCAGGGGTATGATATGATCAAGGCCGCGTCCGATTCGGGCAAGGTGTTCCAGGTCGGCAGCCAGCGCGTGAGTTCCATTATTTATGCCAAAGCGAAAGAACTCTACCAGTCGGGCGCCATCGGCGAGCTGAATTTCGTGGAAGTGTATTACGACCGGCATTCTGCCCAGGGTGCCTGGCAATACTCCATCCCGCCCGACGCTTCGCCGCAAACCGTGGACTGGAACCGCTTCCTGAGCGACAAGGCCCCGAAAATGGCTTATGATCCGCTGCGTTTTTTCAGATGGCGCAACTACCAGGATTACGGCACCGGCGTGGCGGGCGATTTGTTCGTGCATTTGTTTTCGGGCATGCATTACATCCTCGATTCCAAAGGCCCGACGCGCATTATGACCAGCGGCGGCTTGCGCTACTGGAAAGACGGACGCGACGTGCCGGATGTTATGCTGGGCATTTACGATTATCCCAAAACCGCCTCGCACCCCGCATTCAACCTCACTTTGCGGGTGAATTTTGCCGATGGCTCCGGTGGCGGATCGGGCTTCCGGTTTGTCGGTACCGACGGGCAGATCACGCTCTCGGGGAATACGGTAACGGTGAAGCGGAAAAAAATGGCTGCCGCACCGGGTTATACGATCGATACATTCCCGAAAGCATTGCAGGATAAGTTTTTGGTGGAATACAACAACAAGTACCCGGCGCGCCCTGAAATGTCGGAGCCCGATATGCAGGAATACAAGGCGCCCCAAGGCTACGACGACCGGCTGGATCACTTCGCGATATTCTTCGATGCTATGCGCAATAATAAGAAAGTGCTGGAAGACGCAGTCTTCGGTTTCCGCGCTGCGGGCCCGGCATTGCTTTCCAACAAGAGCTATTTCGAGAATACGGTGGTGAACTGGGACCCAGAAACGATGAAACTCGGCAAAGTGTCCTGACCGCCCCTTTCCGACACGTAATCGCCTCAACTTTACTATCCATGATTAGAATGAATTTCCGGGTGATCGGGGCGCTGATGGCGTCCCAGATCATCTTTTTGACGAGCGCGTCGGCGCAGACGGGCCGGGGCGACCGCATCAGCGGGTCCAATTTCGAATCGCGCAGCCCGGTGCTGGCTATGCATGGCATGGTGGCTACGAGCCATCCGCTCGCCACCCAAGCGGGGCTCGATATCCTCAAAAAAGGGGGCACGGCCATGGATGCTGCCATTGCGGTGAATGCTGCCCTGGGTGTAATAGAACCTAACAACTGCGGCATCGGCGGCGATTTGTTTGCGATCGTGTGGTCGGCGAAGGATAAAAAACTCTACGGACTGAATGCAAGCGGTCGCTCGGCGAAAGGGCTTACCTACGAGGAGCTGAAAGCTGCGCTGGGCGACAGGACGCAAATGCCGCTCTATGGGCCGGCCTCAGTTTCGGTGCCCGGGACTGTGGACGGTTGGTTCGCATTGCACCAGCGCTTCGGCAGGCTGAAAATGGCGGAGCTTCTCGCGCCCGCGATCGCGTTCGCGCGGGAAGGTGCTCCCGTACCCGAGGTGATCGCCTACTCGTGGGATGTTGCCTACAAGCGCCTGAAAGAGCAAAAAGATATTACAGAATTCGACAATTTTGGTAAAACATTCCTCATCAACGGTGCTGCGCCGCGCCACGGGCAAGTTTTTAAAAACCCGGATCTGGCAGTTACCTATGAAAAAATCGCGAAGCAGGGAAGGGATGTATTTTACAAAGGCGAAATAGCCGACCGGATCGACGCCTATGCGCGTAAAACGGGCATGGCGATCCGAAAGGAAGACCTGGCTGCGACGAAAAGTACCTGGGTGGAACCGGTTTCGGTCAATTACCGGGGCTACGACGTGTACGAGCTGCCGCCGAACGGCCAGGGCATATCCGTGCTGCAAATGTTGAATATCCTGAAACGTTACGATCTCAAAAGGCTGGGGCATAACAGTGCCGAGTACCTGCATTTGCTGATCGAGACCAAAAAACTGGTATTCGAGGACCGCGCCCGCTATTACGCCGACCCGGATTTTGCAAAGATCCCGTTGCAGACCTTGCTATCCGACAAATATGCCGCCGAGCGCAGGGACCTGATCAATCCGGACAGGGTTTCCGCGAAAATCTACCCAAGCCAATCGGTACTGAAAGATGGCGACACGGTGTACCTCACCGTGGCCGACGCCGAAGGCAATATGGTGTCGCTTATCCAGAGCAATATGCTCGAATTCGGCAGTGGTATGGTACCCGACGGGCTGGGTTTCGTATTGCATAACCGGGGCAGCAGTTTCAGCCTCACGCCCGGCCACGCCAATGTGTACGCGCCCGGGAAGCGGCCATTCAATACCATCATCCCCGGTTTTGTGCTCAAAGACGGCAAGCCGTTCCTCAGCTTCGGTGTGATGGGCGGTGCCATGCAGCCGCAGGGGCATTTGCAGATCTTGTGCAACATCCTGGATTTTGGTATGAATGTGCAGGAAGCCGGTGATGCGGCCCGTTTTGCACATTCAGGCAGCAGCGAGCCGACCGGTACGGTGATGTCGGATGGGGGAAAAGTGGCGCTAGAAACCGGCATTCCGGCGCAGGTCCGGGATGCGTTGGTGCGCAAAGGTCACCAACTGGCGGATAAGGATTTTTTCGGGGGGTACCAGGCGATCCTGGTCGATCAGGCCGAGAAAGTATACCACGGCGCATCGGAAATGCGAAAGGATGGGCAGGTCGCGGGATATTGATGTCCCGGGGAACGTTTTCCCATAAACGTTCCCCGGAACCCACTTCCACTATTTCTTAGGTTCCTTCACCGCCCTGATCGGGAAATCGCCGTATTGGGACGACACGATGCCGCTTAATGTATCGCCTTTTTGCATGAAGCTGTATTTGAAAACGCCAGCCTGGCTCTCGATGGTGAATGCTACTTTTTCCTGATCGACGGTCAGCTCTTTCATCTCCTGCTTTTCGGTATCGCCTACATATCCGGTGGTTTTATTATCTTTTTGTTCAAAAGTGAAAAAGCCCGATTCGTACTCCGGGGGAACATCGCTGATGAGGTATTTCCAGGTACCGATAATATCCGCCGGCAATGCCGCATTTTTCGCTGCAATGGAAACAAATCCTATTGCGATAACCATCAGGAGATAATAATACTTTGTTTTCATTTTGAATCAGAAGTTTTGAAGTTTGAAAGACGTTCTAAAATAAAAAGAAATCCTGATTTTATTGTCTGATACCTGCCTATGAAAAAGATCCTCTGCTTTATGGTCCTGATTTTTGGTTCGTCTGTTTGCCAGGCACAGGGCATCGATTTTGTCACGACTTCCTGGGAAGAGACCCTTCAAAATGCTGAGAAAGGCGGAAAACAGGTCTTTTTGTATGTCCGCGCGACTTCCTGCCGGTATTGCCGGCAAATGGAGAAGGAGGTTTTCATCAACCAGGATGTGATCGATTACTACAACGGGAATTTTATCAGCTATAAAATCGATGTCGAGGACGGAGGGGCAGGCGAGGCACTGGCGAAAAAATACGGCATCGAGGGCTTTCCTACCTATTTGTTTTTGAGTAAAAACGGGCAAAAACTTCACCAGAGCGCGGGCGCCAAGCCAGCGGCTGATTTCATGCGGGACGGACGGAATGCCTCCGACCCTAATACAGCATTGTTTCCTATGTTGGCCAGGTACGAACAAGGCGGAAGGTCGCCGGAGTTGTTGTTCAATTTGAGCCATGCATTATCGCATTACATGGTGGATGCGAATCCGAAAGAGAAAGTGATGGAGGAATACCTGGCGACGCAATCGGCTGACGAACTGGGTTCGGAGCGGAATTTGCGGTTCATTTTTGCAGCAGATCTCGGCTTTAAGTCGCCGGCGACGCTTTATCTCCTGCAAAATCAGCAGAAATTTGTCGGCCTGTTTGGTAAGGCGGAAGTCGAAAAGGCGGCGCAAAGAATCATGACCCGCACTGCAAATATGGCTGGCCGGACCAACGACTTGGTATTGATGAGCGAACTGAGAAAGGTTGCCGTTGACCATTTTGCCGACAGCATTAAAACCCTATCGCTCTTGCAAATTTACTTTTATGGCGGGCGCCGCGACTGGCTCAACTACGGCCGGGCGACGTTACAATACGGAAGTACTGTTGGGGCAACAGATTGGCAGACCATGTACGAAACGGGTATTTACCTTAAGACCTTTGCCAAAGATCCTGAGGCATTGAAAACAGGTGTCGAGATCATGGCCAAGGTTTTGAATCTGCACAAAAACTATGAGCATTTGTGCATTTATGCCGAGCTTCAAAAGAAATTGGGAAATAAAGAGCCGTCCCTGAAAGCAGCACAGGAAGCGCTGAAAATTTCAACGGAGCAGGGCGAAAGCGGCGGTGATGCAAGGGAATTGATCAACGAGCTTACGGTTACGACCAAATAGGCAATTTCCTGATGTTTTACCGGGTTTGGGCAGTAAGCCAATCCGACATGACGGCTAATGCTTTGGGCGAAAAGGTTTCCTCAATACTTGCATATTCGCTGGGATGACCTGTTTTACTTTCCTGAAAAAGATGGTTAAGATTCGGCAAATCTTTTACCGTTCCATTTAAATTACCGCCTTCTTTCAAAGCTTTTGAAATGGCGGGGAGATTTTGCTGTGCGTCTACCTGCAAATCTTTCGATCCATTCAAAGCCAGCACCGGACAAGCGACTTTTTGAAAAAAATGCGCAGGGTTAATATGATATAAATATTGATACCACGGCCCACACATTGAATTAATTTGATGTTTGAAAAATTGTTCGGCTGTGAGCCCCGACGGGAGCATTTTGCTTGGATAATTCTTCGCTTTCGGTAACATATAAGCGGTCAGGTTGGCCCGCAATGCAACGGTGTCCGGTGAATTCTTAAGTATTTCAAGCGCTTCGTTATTGATCTTTCTAATGAATGCAATTCCCTCCTGATCCACACCGCCTGCGCGCGCAATCAATTCCATTTGCAGCGCCATTACCTCGTAGGCGATAGCGCCCGGCCCGGCCAGCGAAACGACAAAATTGACATCCCTGGATTGCGATGCGGCAATGGCCGCTACCAGTCCGCCTTCGCTGTGTCCGGCGAGCCCGATTTTATTGGGGCTAATCTCTTTTCTTGATTTCAAATAGGCAATCGCGCTTTCGGCGTCCGCGGCAAAATCCATGGATGTCGCCGTGTGGAAATGGCCGGTCGATTTGCCCGTTCCCCGGTCGTCGTAGCGCAAAACCGCGAAACCCCGGCGGGTGAGGTAATCCGCGATGATAAGGAATGGTTTATGGCCGAAGATCGTCTCATCCCTGTCCTGCGCGCCGCTGCCGGTGATCAGCACCACAGCAGGAAAGCAGCCTTTTTTATCCGGCAACGTGAGGGTACCCGACAGCGAAATGCCCGCACCGGTATTTTGAAACGTCACAGGTTCGCTGTAATAAGGATAGGGTGGTGCAGGTTCCTGCGATTTTTTTGCAACAGCCGTTTCAGATAAAAGAATATAAGCAATGCAGCATGCTATCAGCGCGAGCAATGCAGCGAGGGTAATTTTTTTATTCATGCAGCATTGGTTCTTGTTTTTGGAATTGCCGCTGTCAATTTAATGCTTTTTCTAGCGGTTTGTGGAGCGCAGAGCTGCATTCGAAATGTAAACTCGTTAAAAGATGTTAATTCGGTTCTAATGCGTGATATTTTGGGTAACGCGCTGAAATTGTATGATGTAAAGCGGGAATATCACGCAAGATAATTTTTATAGAATAGCGATAAAATGCTGTGCACCTTGTGAAATAAAAAGATCCGGACAGGCATTCAGCAGCCCGTCCGGATCTTTATGAAATTCCCTGTTGTATTTCAGGCCGCATTATAAATTTCTGATCGTTCCGCCATCCACGCGGATTACGGCGCCGCTTACATAGTTGGCGAGTGGGCTGGTGAGGTATAGCACCGCTCCCGCGATCTCTTCGGGAAAGCCGAACCGCCCGGTGTCATTGGGGATCAGGTCCTGCACGGCCTTGTATTTGATTTCATCCAGTTCGGTACCCCAGCCAAATCGGGGGGCCGCATTCACGAGCCACTCTTCCACCATCGGGTTCATGATCGCCCCGGGCGAAACGACGTTGGAGGTGATGCCGGTTTCCTTCAATTGCCGAGCCAGCGAAACCGATAAATTATGCCGCGCGGCCAATGTCGCATTGTAATGCGGTTGTTCCTTAATCGGCTGGATCGCAAGCCCGCCGCCGATATGGATCACACGGCCCCAGCCCAGTTCTTTCATCTGCGGCACGATGCGGCGGATCATCCGTACATAAGAAACCACATTGGCATTGTACACCTCCATCCAGTCGTGAGCCATAGCATCCGACCAGTTTTTGTGGCTCACCACGCCCGCGTTGTTCACCAGAATATCGATGGCGCCGCCTTGCAACGCCGCGGCGGCTACCGCATCGGCACCTTCGTCCGTCGCGAGGTCGCCGATGGCCACTTCTGCCTTGCCACCGGCTTTGATAATGTTTTCAGCGACCTGGTGGGTGCGCTGTTCGTTTCGTCCATGCACAACGACCGTTGCGCCTTCGCCCGCGAGCATCCGGGCGATTGCCTCACCCAGGCCTGAGCTCGCCCCTGTTACCAGCGCGCGTTTTCCACTTAATTGAAAATCCATTTTTGCTTTTTTTGAATGAGTAACTGATTGCGGATACAAAATTCGCCGGTCAGCAGCTGCTTCGTTTTGCTGGGAAGTTCAATTTACTTTGTTGAAAAGCGCACGGAAAAAGGCTCAGACAAGCACTGCACCCACTTGCTCGGGCTCCTGTCCGTGCAGCATGCGGTCGATGTTTTGTAAAGTAACCTGGGCAATTTCCGTCAGCGCCTCCTCCGTGAAAAATGCCTGGTGCGCCGTTACAAGCACATTGGGAAAGCTCATCAGGCGCTGGATCGTGTCGTCCTCGATAATGCTTTCCGAAAGATCTTTGAAGAAGAGCTTTTCTTCCTGTTCGTAAACGTCGATCGCCAGGTTCGCCAAATGCTTGCTTTTGAGGGCTTCTATCGCGTGGGCGGTGTTGATCAGCCCGCCGCGGCTCGTGTTGATGAGCGTCACACCCGGTTTCATGATCGCCAGGGTACTTTCGTTGATCAGGTAATGCGTGGCGGGGTTGAGCGGGCAGTGCAGGGAAATGACATCGGCCGAGCGGAGTACCTCTTCCAATGGCCGGTACTCGATTCCCGCCAGTTGAAGCTCGTGGTTCGGGTAGAGGTCGTAGGCCAGGACTTTGCAGCCGAAACCTTTCATGATCCTGCAAAATGCGCCGCCTATTTTGCCCGTTCCAACCACCCCGACTGTCTTCCCGTGTAAGTTAAAACCAAGCAACCCGTTTAATGAAAAGTTTTGTTCCCGCACGCGGTTGTAGGCCTTGTGCGTCTTACGGATGAGGGTGAGCAGCATAGCTACCGTATGCTCGGCCACGGCCTCGGGCGAGTACTCGGGCACGCGGCACACACGTATCCCGTGCAGGCGTGCGGCGTCCAGGTCCACATTATTGAACCCGGCACATCGCAGCGCAATCACTTTCACGCCCTTTTCGGCCAGTACGGCAATGACTTCCGCATTCACTTTGTCATTGACGAACACACAAACCGCCTCCTGACCATCCACGGCATTGACGATATGGGGCCCCAAATGCGTTTCGAGGTACTCGATTTTGAAACCGTGGGGACGGTTGTATACATCGAAAAACTGCTTGTCGTATGGTTTGGCGGAGAAGAACAGGATTTTCATATCGTAAAAATAGAAGATATTTAGTTTTTAACACGCTGCTCTTCGCTTCCCGAGCCGCCGACATTCCGTTTCCGCTTACCGGAAGTGCCCTTGGCGAAGTTGTATGTGAGCGACGCTACCAGCACCCGCGTGTCGGCATCGTTGTAATAGTTGGCCCGGGCGTTGGGAATGTTGAGAATGCGGCCATTGGGTTCCAGCGAACTGAACACGTCGCGGAGGGAGAGTTTGACGATCCCTTTGTCTTTCATCACCTTTTTCTGCACGGCCGCATTGACGAGGAACAGACCGTCTTTATCAAACTGTGCGCTCTGGCTGCGGGTAATGTAAAACCCGCTCAGCTCGGCGCTCCAACCGTTTTTAAAGAGAAACTGATTATTCGGGCTAATGTAGCCGTAGGTAGAACCGGTGGTGCGGTCGGGGTCGCCGGGCATGCCGCGGAAGTTGTTGCTGATGAGCTCGGCGTAAAAATTGCAGGTCCACCACTTACCTGCTTTGAGCCGGGCTGTCAGTGTGATGCCGCCCCAGATGAGCCTGCTGATATTGCCCGTTCGACTGATGAAAACATTTCCTGCCTGCTCGATTACCTCGCCCTGCATGTTCCGGGTGTAGTTGTAGAGGAGCGACAAATTGAACCGGCTTTGATAGTTGAATGACAGCTGGAACCTGTTGCCGAACTCCGGTTTCAGGTAGGGATTGCCGGCGAAGTAGGAGAACTTGTCGAGCAGAAAAACGAAGGGGTTCAGGTCCTGGTAATAGGGGCGGCCGATCCTGCGGCCATAAGAGAAATTCAGGTGCGTCTGGTTGGTGTCGAGCTTGTAGTTGATGAAAATCGTTGGGAAAATGCTGGTGTAATGCAAGGTAAACGACGAATCCGGTTTTACCGCATTACCCAACTGATGTCCGTAGCCGTTCGTATTTTCCGCACGCAGGCCGGTTTGGAGCGAAAACCTTTTGAAATCCTTGTTGAAATTCAGGTAGGCTGCATTGATGTTTTCGGAGTAACGAAAGCGGTTGGTTTTATCATAATCTACCGAAATGGTTTCCTCCTGGTGCAGAAAGTAGTTGGCCGCATTGTCGGTGCGGACGAGGCTGGTTTTAAAGCCCACCCCGAACCGCGCTTTTCGCAGCGGATGTTCGTAGTCGGTTTTGGCTGAGTAAATGGCAATGGATGAGGGGAGATCGGTGGTGATTTTTTCCTGCCTTTTAAAAGCACCCGCGCCATCGAGGAAATCGTTGATGAACGTCTGCCGGGCGCGGATGCGGTAATTAATGTAATCCAGGTCGAAGGTCAGCAGTTTCCCGGTGCTGTCGTATTGATGGCTGAAATTGAGGTTGATACCGTGCTGCCGGAAGCGGTTCCGGTCGCTGTTGTCGGCCCGGATGAGGGAGTCGATCGCGCCGGCGGCATCCCTGACCACGCTGCTCACAGGTCTCTGCTCGCGCGACTGCGTGTATGCACCCGTATACACGAGGCCCCAGGTGGTCTTTTCATTGGCATAAAAATCAATCCCGGCTTTCAGGTTGGTAGTCCGGCTTTTCGGGTAAAAAAGAGTGGTTTGGTCAAACGACGACCGCAATGCATCGTTTTCGCCGTAGTACCTCCGCCCGATATCGAGGCGGCGCCACTGGTCGGTACTATTGAAACTGGTGTTGGTAAAAAAATTGAAGCGGTTGCTGCGGTAGTTGAGATTCAGGTTCTCGTTATGCCGCCAGTATTTAGACCTTGCCGGGCTGAGCGTAATGCTGCCATTCAGGCCGCGGACTTTGTTTTTACGCATTCGGATATGGATAATCCCCGCGCTTCCGGCCGCATCGTAGCGCGCCGGTGGGTTGGTGATCAGCTCGATCTTTTCGACGGAATTGGCCGGTAACGATCGTAGGTAGGCTGCCAATGCGGCCTGCGAAAGGTAGGTAGGGCGGTTGTCGATGAGCACCAGCACACCCGGCTGGCCTTTGAGGCTGATCGTACCGCTCTGATCGACCATCACACCCGGCGCTTTTTCCAGTACTTCCAGCACATTGGCACCGGCATTCGAAATCAGCGCATCGACATTCAGTACGGTCCGGTCGATCTGGTATTCCACGAAATTCTTTTGCCCGGTAACTTTCACTTCGTCGAGCTTGATCTCGGCGGGGCGTAATGCGATGGTGCCGAGGTCGATCGTTTGCCGCTCGCCGGAAATATTAAGTTGGTTACCGCTAAAATTTTGGAAATTCATCATCACTACCGTTGTAAAGTAGCGCCCGTTTTTGATACCTGTGATTAAAAATGTACCATCCCGTGCGGTAACCACCGTTTTCACCAGGCTCGAATCCGCTGCATTAAGCACCGAAACAGCTGCGCCTTCCAATGGCGTGTTATCGGTACCGACCACTTTTCCCTTCATTTGGGCATATGCGTTCCCCAATGCCGCCAGCAGGGCAACGGCAATCCACAGGGTGGTTCTCACCCAGCCAATCGTTTTCATGATGTGATGTTAAGGTTGTGTTTCGTGACTGACAGGCATAGTTTGCCTGCCTTACCCCAGGTAAGTTTTTGGAATATGCTTGTATGGATCCGGATTAGTGGTGGCTCCCGTAGGTGAAGTCGATCACGTCGTCGGGTTTGGGAAGTACTGCATTCAGCACACTTTTGAGAACGGATTCAGGCTGTTTTACGCCGTTGATGATCAGTTCATGATTGGTGATCCTGAAATCGATATTGTTACGGGAAATTTCGATGCCCTGCCGCTCGATAGCGTCCATGATCTTCTCGTTGATCGCCTGACGCTTGATACGCATCGGATTGGGCCGGTATTCGTGCCGGTAAGTTTGCAAGGGTTGCGCTTCGTACGTTTGTGCGTAAGGCTGCCATTGTACGGGTGCCAGGCGCGCATTGGCGGAAGAATCGATCGCCAACGGAGCGGAAAGCTGGTTAAGCGGTCCTATTGTTTTTTGCAAAGGTTGAAGCGTGTCCGGCGGGGTCAGATTGGGATGGTTCGCAACTCTCGCAGGGCTTTGAATGGACTGTTTTGGTTGTGTATTTGGCTTGTTAATGGTTTGATGATTAGTGGTATTCGGCTTATTTGGAGCTTGCAGCCGGAAGGCCCCATTCTTGGGCGACGTCGCCGGGTTTTGCGTATGGCCGGTGCGCCGGATTTGCTTTGCATTGGTTTTTTGCGGACTCGCTTGCGGGCCGTCAGACTGTGCGAAAAGCACCGAAAATGTAAAAAATGCCAGCATTACCACCACTAGCACGGTTTTTTCGGCTGCTCCCAATGTCGAGTTTGTGCGTGAGGCTATGCGTTTGGCACGTTGTACCACCCCACCTTTTCCAGAGAACGCTAGTTGATATACGTCCTCATTCAACTGATACTCGCGGAATGACAGCAGGGCCCGGATATAGACCGCCTGATTGCCCGAATGCCTCAGGGCCATATCGTCGCAACAATTTTCGCGCTCTTCGTGAATGAGCCTCGAAAGCCAGAGAATGCCCGGATTGAAGAAAAAGAGGAGCTCGGTAAGACGTTGCAGGAAATTGACGAAAAAATCGAGACGACGAATGTGCGCGAGCTCGTGCAGCAGCACCATTTCGACCTGGTCTGCCGGAATGGACGTGATCACGCCCAGCGGGACGAGTATCACGGGTTTGAAATGCCCCAGTACCGTCGGGACTTTCACCAGCCCGGACTGAAATATCTTCACTTGCTGAGCAATGCCGAGGGTTCGGGCAAATGCACCGACGCGTTGCTCCCAATGGTCGCCGATGCTGTAAATCTGCTGGGTTTTGAGCTGATGCAGGCGGTAAACCCCGAGCGCAAGCCCGGACATTTTAGCTATTACCACAACAAGCCAGAGCCACGTAATCGCATAAATGTTTTGAATGAGAAACTCTGTGGCGATGCTGAGTACGTTCTGCGGACGGGATATTGCCTGAACGGCAACCACCGCGTCATTAGCCACACGGGTTGCAGGAGCGGGCGGGACGTGCGCGTCTGCGCGAACGGTGGAACCCGACTGCATAAACGCAACAGCAGTACCTAAGATGAAAAGCAAAAGCAGGCCCGTCAGCAGGTTATAGCGGATCTCCGGCCGGCTGCGGCGGGTGCATACCACCACAGCTGCCGCCAGCAATGCCGCAGCAGCACCGATCCAGAGTGAATGACCCAGCGCCACCCCGATCTGCCGGATCAGGGCATAGGTGGTTTCGGAAGTGAGCAGATTTTTCATGGCTGATTTGATTTAGGAATTCCCTTTTTCCAATTGATCCAAAACTGCCCGGATTTCGTCCAGCTCTGTTTTGGATGCTTTTTTGTTATCCAGCAACTGCATCACCAGGTTGCTGGCCGAGCCGCCGTACAAATGGTCGACAAAGCGGTCGAGGAGGAGGCCTTTCGTTTTTCGCTCCTCTTCGACCGCCTCGTAAACATGCTTCATGCTGCGCTCGTCGCGCGAGAGCATGCCTTTTTCGGCCATCAATTGCATTTGTTTGAGGGTGGTGGTGTAATTCACCTCCTTAAATGTATTCAGCTGGTCGTGCACAAAGCGCACGGTGGATGGTCCGTTCTTCCAGAGAATGGTCAGAATGTCTAGCTCAGCTTTCGTGGGTTCAGCTTTTTCGGAACTCATGGCTATGAAAATTAAGTACATACCAAAGGTACGATTAAAATCGTACGATGCAAATGGTAAGGCAAATTAATTTCAAAAGCCTTGAATGAATGCCTGGTAAGAGCCGGAAAACCTATGGTTTTTGAACCACAAATTCAATATCCACGTATTGGCTGGCACCGTCAGATGTCTTGGAGATGGGGTAGGGGTTGATCCTCACGCTGTCGGGGTTAACGAAGCCGCTTTTCGCGACTTTCTCTTGGGAGGTAATGAGTAGGGAGCGGTTAAACAGCTGGCCCTCCTTCACATCCAGGAGTGGCCGCACATGCCGGGAGAGGGTGTTTCCGCCGCCTTTCTCAGTGATGGTCACATTCTTAACCCAGGCTTGCTCTTGTTCGTGAACCTTGATGGTAAGTTCTACTTTTTCTCCGATAAGCTTTTCGTCGACATCTGTGTAAAAGAAAAGATAGCCGTCATTCATGTAGAGGCTCAGGACGGAGTTGTTCGGCGTGCCGCGAGAGAGCATTTCTTCGAACATCTTGCGATCATACCTATCACCGACCTTCACCCCTAGCAGGCCATCAAGCTCGGCGCTGGAATGTACTTTGTTGCCCGTCCAGGTGATTTTTGAAATAACCGGACCCGAATTTGATCCCGCTACAATGGCCTGCGGGTTTTCGGGAACGTTCCGGTCGGTATCGACACAGGCCGAAATGAAGATCGCGGCAGCGCAGGCGGGCACAAGCAAAAAGAGTTTTACACTTTCCATGGCTTTTGTTTTTGGTTTGTTTAACATAACTATCCGGCGGTAGAATTGAGAATCTGAAAAGGAATGACCAACGCGGTAGCCGGGCGTTCCGGTAGCCATTGCCACCAGGAGCTCCTGGTATTCAGTGATGTGGGTGTGCTCACCGGCTGCTGACAGGTCGGCCAGGAATTCGTGGACATCTCTCAAATGCCGTGCTAACTTCCGCACAAAAGGGTTAAACCAGAAAACGGCGGACACGACTTCGAAGAAAATGTTATCGGCACTGTGGTTTTGCAGCACATGGGCCTCCTCATGGCGCTGCACGCTGGCCAGTTGCCCGGGTGATAGTGAAAGCGCATGGGTGTTCAGGAAAATGTTCCTGCCGAAAGAAAATGTGGGCAGCTGGTTTTGCACCCACACATTGGCGATGGAACTGCTGCGTAGTAACCGGGCGCCAGACCTGACCGTTTTTAGTTGCCTTATTGCTCTCCATGAACGGGCGGCCATCAGTGCCACACCTGCCCCGTACAGGAGCGTTGCCCACAGCCATATGGAATTCAGTCGCGCCGTCGGGGCCGCAGCAGTTTCGACAGACTGATTCACGTCGGCTTGCAATGCGGGCAGTGAGGACAGGGGTAGTGAGAGATTCGGGACGACGCTTTCGGGGGCAAACAGCGTGCCCGTGACGTACGGGGACAGCAGCGGGAGTGACAGGCACAAGCAAGTACCACCGATGAGAATCCAGCGATTGAGCGCAAAAAATGTCCATTGCCGGAAGAAACAGGTGAATACCATCCACAATATTACGAGCGAAAGCGAAGCCGCGAGCAGCCACGAAAAAAAGGCGGGGTTATGGAGCGTCATCGGTTTTCGTCTTTTTGATTTCCCTGATAGCCTTTTCAATTTCTTCGGGAGAAAGGTCCTGCTCTTCCAGCATGAACGAAAGCACATTGCCCGAGGCTCCGTCAAAGTAGTTGGCAACGAAATTTCTGAATGTAAAGCTGCGGTAGGCCAACTTGGAAATCAGCGGGAAGTACTCATGGGTTTTACCATAAGCCTTGTAACCCACAAAACCCTTTTTTTCGAGAATGCGGATTAACGACGACACCGTGTTGTAAGGAGGAGCGGGCTCGCCCAGCCGGTCGATCACATCTTTGACAAACCCCCGTTTCAGATCCCAGATGACCTGCATGATTTTCTCTTCCGTTTTGGTCAGTGTTTCCATAGCCCAAACATAAAACGGATATTTCAGTTTTGCAACTAAATTATAAGTTATAAAACTTATTTTTCCGTTCAGCGTAGCAAAGTCTCCGTATTGTACCGGTTCCGGTACTCGATAGGCGTGAGGCCGGTGATTCGCTTGAAGATGGTCCTGAAAGTTTTCAAATCGTTATAACCGACGTCGTAAGTGACATACGCAATGTTCGATTCGCCGGCTTCGAGGGATTTTTTAGCGGCTTCGATCTTGATTCGCTGGATGTATTCGATCGGGTTGAGAGTTGTGGCGCTTTTGAAACGGCGGATGAAATTCCGCTTGCTCATGTTTACCTCGCAGGCAATCTGGTCCACCGAAATGTCGGTCTTGAACTCGCTTTCAATGTAGGTTTGCGCCCGGTGAATGTCCTGGTCGTTATGGCCGCGGTGGCCGGAGAAAATCGTGAAAATGCTTTGCGAAGTGCGGCCGTAATCGAGCGCATAGTACTTACTCAAATTAATGGCGGTCTCTTTCCCGCAGGTCTTTTCGATGAAATACAGGATCGCGCTCAATGCCGAAAAGCCGCCGCCACCCGTAATAATGGCTTCCGACTGGGTCACGACGCGTTCGGGCCTGAAATTGACGAGGGGATACCTTTTCCGCATGTCGTCCATCGCGCCCCAGTGGGATGTTGCCGGCATGCCATTCAGGAGGCCGCATTCCGCTACAAAATACGCGCCCGTGCAAAGGCTGATAAGCTGCGCCTTGCGGTGGTATTTCTGCGCTAGCCAGCGGGTCAGCCTGTCGTATTTAAGCAGCAGCTGATCCATATCGGCACCCTCGGTATTCATTGGCGGAATCACGATCACATCCGTTTCAAAATCGTCGGCCAGCGTTTTCCCGCAGTGAAACTGAACGGGGAGATTGAGCTGCACATCATGAAGGTGCACACCCACCAGGTCTATGTCAAACGGGGCTGTTTTGCCGCTCCTCACCACTGCTTCCCTTGCGCCGGTCAGCAATGCGACGGTGCTCGACACGGCCGTCAAAAGCACATCTTCATACACGATTACGGAAATGTGTCTGGTACGCATAGGTTCGCTGGTTTATTCAAAGCTATGACAAAGATGGCACAAAATACACCTTTGATTGTCATTTTTACACGCCGGTCAACTTTTCGGGCCCCGCTAGTTTTGCATTATCACAAAACAAAAACAAACTATGAAAACGATCTTTGATGCAGCCACGCGGGACGAATTGATCAGGAGGATCCAGTCACTCGAAAAAAGCAATGCGGCGCAATGGGGGAAAATGAATGTGTATCAAATGACAAAGCATTGCACCATTTGGGACGAATGGGTATTAGGCGTTCACCGACCGAAGTACAAACAGCAGGTAATCGGGTGGATTTTTGGTAGAATGGCCCTGAAAACCTTTGTGAAAGACGACCGGCCGATTCAAAAGAACGCCCCGACCGGCCGGTACTTTATCGTCAAAGAGCTGGATGGTGACCTGGAACAGCAGAAGCAAATCTGGATCCGGTGTATCGCCGCGTATGAGCACTTTTCCAATCCGGATTTCATTCATGATTTTTTCGGCAAGATGACGCGGGAGCAAATCGGGATATTTGCCTACAAGCATTCGGACCACCATTTACGGCAGTTCGGCGCCGTCGATTCCCAGACAACCCCCGGCCGTCACCAGCCTTCCGGGTTCGCTTCCCGATGAGCAGCAATGCCGATCCATGCCAATAAAAAACCACAGCACTTAGGGAGCTGAGCTCCTTTGCACTGTGGTTTTTCAGGATTGTGTACCGACTAGTTCCAGCCGTTAGCGATGTCTTTGGCCACGTTGGGATTGTAGTTTTTCTCTACGTCGGGGATTGGCAGAAGGACATTTTTGTCCTGGAAAGGCTGCTTGCCGTCACCCGGCTCGGCGGCACGTTGCGCGTTGATCGTCTGCTTGGCAATTCCCCAGCGGATCAGGTCGAAATACCGGCTTTGTTCGCCGCAAAGTTCGACCTGGCGCTCGCGCATGAGGAGCTTCATCGCGTCGGCCTGCGCGCCCAGGGATGTGTACGCGACGGCGCCCGAGCGCTTGCGTACCTGGTTGATCAGCGCCAGCGGGTCGGCGCCGGTTTTCCCCTGCTGAATTTGCGCCTCGGCCAGCATTAGCAGCACATCGGCAAAACGGATCACCTGCCCGTTGATGGAGCTTTGCGGCCCGCCGTAGGAGGCTACTTCGTTGTAATACTGGTATTTTTTCCAAACATAATATCCCTGAGGATCATCGGCCTTGAACGGAAAATCGATCGCGCCGCCTGCGCATTTCTGGCAGTATTGCGTGTCGCCGCCGCTCTCCTTGCTGCCATAGAACGTAAACTTTGCACGCGGGTCCACGTAGTTGGCGCTGGTGGCCGGGTGGGGATACTGGAATGATTTGACGGTCGTGGTAGGCACATACACATTGAACCAATCCTTGAAACCATATTCCTGCGCACGGTCGGAGTGGGTGGCCTTGCCGCCCCACGTTTCCTGTCCGCCGAACACGTAGTATTGGTTACCAATGCCCCAGTCGGTCCATTTGGCATTCATGATCTGAAAAATGTTTTCCGGGCTGCTCTGGTTCGTCGAGCTGAACAGGTTCTCATACGACGGATCGAGCGAGTAGGTGAATGGAGCGGCCGTCAGCTGCGCCAACGTGGTTTCGGCCTGTGCCCACTTTTTCTGGTACAAATAGGATTTGCCCAGCAATGCTACGGCTGCCCCTTTGGTTGCCCTGCCGAGGCCGGTGGCGGCATCGTAAGTCACCGGCAGATCGGCCGCAGCCAGTTTCAGGTCGTTTTCGATCGTCGCCCAGATCGCCTCCGCCGAGGACCGGGAAGGGTAGTTGTTGGCAACGGTGCTGTCGTAAGCGGTGATCAGCGGTGCCTTACCCCACAAGTTCACAATGTTGAAGTAGGCATACGACCGGAGGAACCGCGCTTCGGCAATGTACTGCTTCGCGGCCTGCTGGTCGGCGACGGCGGCGGGGTTCCACACACCCGCCCGGTCGATTACCACATTCGACCGGAGGATCAACCGGTAAAGGCTGTTCCACAGCTGGCTGATCTGCGCCTGGCTCGTGCCGAAGGAATAGTCGGCCAATTGGGCCATATCGCCTTGCAGGTTAGTTGTTTTCTTGGCTTCATATCCGAGCAAATCAAAAATGAAGTAGTACTCCCGTGCCCAGAGGCCATTGTGCAGCAATGTCGCGTAAGTGGCGATAACAGCCTGGTTAAGCCCTTCGGAAGAGGTAAAATAGGTTTTGTAATCGTAGGCGCTCTGACTTTCGAGATCCAGTTTGGATTCATCGCATCCGGCCAGCTGGAAAGCAGCAATCAGTCCTGTCAGAAAATATATGATCTTTTTCATGTTCACTTCAAGTAAGTTTTCTTCTAACCATTAAAACCCAAGCTGCAAGCCGCAAAGCAATGTTCTCGGCTGCGGCAACTGCTGACGGTCGTCGATACCGCGTGAGAAGATGAAGCTTCCGCCGTTCTGGGTGCTTACCTCGGGGTCATACCCTTTGTATTTGGTGAAGGTCAGGAGGTTTTGCGCTGCTGCATACACGCGGATGCTCTTGAACACCTTGCCGCCGCCAATGCCTTCGATCACGCCCTGGGGCAGGGTATAGCCGAGCGTCACGTTGCGCAGGCGCAGGTACGAGCCGTTTTCGAGCCACCAGTCGGATGGGCGCAGGTTACCGTCGCCCGTCGCGCTTTGCCCCGCACGCGGGAGCTCGGCCACATCGCCGGGTTTGCGCCATCTTTTCAGGATTTCGGTAGAAGCATTGTGGCCTGTGGATTCATTTTCAGTCACGAACTTAAATGCATTTACAATTTTCAAACCGGAAACGCCTGAAACGACCACATTCAGGTCGAAGCCTTTGTAATTCACACCAGCATTGAAACCATACACGATTTTCGGAATAGGGTTACCCAGGATTTTCTGGTCGGTGGAAGTCACCTTGCCGTCGCCATCGAGGTCTTTGAAAATAAAATCTCCGGGAAGCAGGCCCGCCTGATATTTGGTAGTGGCGTCGCCGGCCTGTTCAGCCGCTTTGGCATTCAATGCGTCGATTTCCGCCTGGTCTTTGGCTACGTGAGAAACTTCATAACCAAAAAACGACCCGATCGCCGAGCCCGCAGCCGTGTAGGTGAATGTAGGGAGGTTACTGAATGCGCCCGCCTGGATAGGCGCGGCAAACTCGCTTCCAAGGGAGTTGACGATGTTTTTGTTGTAGGCCAGGTTCGCGCTCACATTGTACTGGAACCCGCCCCGGGCCTGATCGCGGTAACCGACCGAAAACTCGACGCCTTTGTTTTGCGCACTTGCTGCATTGGCATATTTGCTGGGTTGCCCGCCGCTGTTGGATGCACCGGTACTTCCGGAAACCGGCACGCTCACAAGCAACCCTGAGCTTTTGCGGTTGTACCAGTCGACGGTAACGCTCAAACGGTTGTTGAGGAACCCGAGGTCGAGGCCGATGTCGGTCTGGTCGGTCGATTCCCAGCGGATGTTCGGGTTGGACAGCGTGTTGATCGTCGTACCAGGGTAAAATCCTTCATTCGTACCTAGTGAATACACCAGGTTACCATTGGGGGCACCGCTGTAAGTGAGTACGGATGTGACGCCGGTGGTCGGGATGGTGTTGTTACCCGTTCTGCCCAATCCGAACCGCACCTTGCCGTCGCTGAGGAAATTCAGGTTGTTTTTGATAAACGCTTCATCCACAAAGCGCCAGGCGACACCAAGCCCGTAGAAATTCCCGAAGCGGTTGTTAGCTCCGAAGTTCGAAGCGCCGTCGCGGCGGAAGCTTCCGGTAAGAATGTACTTGTCGTCGAAAGTATAGCCCAGGCGTGCAAAGTAGGAGATCACCGACGAGCGCGCATAGCCGTAGTTGGAGCCGGTAACGGCCTGTGACTGCGCCACGCTGATGTTCTGAATGGCGTCGTTCGGGATTTTAGTGCCGGTCGCATTCAGGCCCGACGAATTCCCCGGATCGAGGTAGCTGTTACCGAGCGTTGCCGAAACACTGTGTTTTCCAAACACCTTATTGTAGGAAAAGTAGTTTTCGAGCGTGTAAAAGGAATAGTTGCTGAAACCCAGCGTCGCCTGTTGCGGGTTGGTCAGGTTGTTACCCCCGGTGTAGCCGTATTGATAGCTCCGGTTCTTGCCGCCGCCGATCTCGGCCGAAAGCTGCGTGCGGAAACGCAAACCGGCAATGATATCCACTTCGGCAAAAACCTGAGGAAAGAACACAAACCCGGTATTAACGGGGTGGTTCAGGTTAATAGCCGCAAGCGGGTTGTTCCCATTGCTGAAATCGTCGACGTTGGTGGTATTGGAATAGCCGCCCGGGATTGTTGGGTCAAAAATAGGCTTGTAGGGCGCGTAGTAAACCGCGTCGGAAATACTGGCCAGTTGGCCGTCGTCCTTCGTGTAGCGGATGTTCAGGCTTTGCCCCAAATGGAAGCGGCCCAGGGTTTCGTCCAAAGCAAAACGGGCGTTCAGCCTGCTGTTGGAGAAGTTCCTGACAATGGCGTGTTGTTTGATATAACCCAATGAAAAATTATAGGCCACTTTTTCGCTGCCGCCGCTGATATTCAAATCATTTTGCGATACGAGCCCTGATCTGAATATCTCTTTCTGCCAGTCGGTACGGTCGGTGGTTACCTCCGAAGTATTGAACTTCGCGGGCAGGGCCGAATTGGTAGTAGCCGCGAAATCTTTCAAAAGGTCGATGTACTGCGAGGCATTGAGCAAATCCAGCGTTTTCCAGGCTTTGGCAACGCCCCATTGCGTATTGAAATTGATGCGCGGTGCGCCCGATTTGCCTCTTTTAGTCGTGATAATGACTACGCCATTGGCGGCAGCGGAGCCATAAATCGCTGTGGATGAAGCATCTTTCAGGATCGTAATGTTTTCAATGTCCTGCGTTGCCAGCGTGTTGAACATCGTTTTGCTGCCCTGGATTCCGTCGATCACATATAAAGGATCAACACCGGTGAAAGACCCGGTACCGCGGATGAGGATCTGGGCGTCGGAGCCGGGCGTTCCATTCGATTGCAGTACCTGCACACCCGCCGACTTTCCGATCAGCAGCTGCGAAGGGTTGGTAGCAGTAGTGGCACCGGCGTCTTTTGAAGCGACGATATCCACCGAACCTACCACATCCTGCTTCCGCGAACTTCCGTAACCGATCACGACCACCTCATTCAGCGACTTGTCGTCCGGGACCATCGATAGGTTGATCACCGCCTTGTCGCCCGCCGCGACTTCCTGCGTTTTATAGCCTACGAAACTGAATATCAGTACGGCTTCCTGGTCGCCGACCTCGAACTCGAAGTTGCCGGAAGCGTCCGTAAGCGTTCCGAGCTGAGTGCCTTTCAGGCGCACGCTCACACCTGGGAGGCCGCCGCCGTTTTCGTCGCTCACCTTACCTTTCAGCACGTGCGCCAGCATATCCCTCACCTGTTCGGAGGGGTGCCCGGCAGTTTTGGTCTGCGGTTCCTTGTTCGCCTTAAGGAGGATACGTCCCGACCGGGTCACCTGGTAGGATATCTGAAGAGGTACCAGCAATGTCTGCAATGCAGCCGCCAGTTTCTGGTTTACGACGTGGATCGCGACCTGACGCCCGGCGCGGATGGCTTTATTGCTGTACACAAATTTAACATTCGCTTTCTGCTCCAACTGGTCGAGTACCGTTGCCAGTTCCGCCTTGTCGGCGTGAAATGTAACGTTCCGTTCCAAGACCTCCTGCGCTTTGCTGACGTGCGCGGCGTACGTGAGACTGGAAAAGACGATTGAAAAGATAAGCTGGGCCAAAGAAATTCTCATGAGCAAGCAAAGCGATGCCCGGTTTTTTCGGTATCGGTTTTTTTTCATAGTTTAGAAAGGTTTTTTATAACTAATGAATACCCTGCTGCCGCATCTTGGCGGATTTCCGGCAGTGGGACAGTACTGACCGGCAGGATAGCTTTCTGCCGGTTTCTTTTTGGATTTTTGGACTGGTTTAATGCATAGGCGGTATTTAGGTGAAACAAAAATTACTTGCAGCCGGGAGCCGAAACCAGGATGCGCATTCCCTGAACCTGGTAAGAGCCGTCGTTGGACTGGCAAATCAGGTCCAGCCGGTCAAACAGCGACATATTGGTGAGGTCACCGGTAAATCTGCATTCGCTCACGGACTCGCCCGACACCACGATATCTACACCGTAAGCATCTTCCAGCCACTGAATAACTTCGGGTAATACCATGTTCTTGAAAATCGCCGGGGGCAGATCCTCGTGCGTGGAGAGCAGTACCGGCTTGTCCACGAGGCCCGTCGTCAAATGTCCGCTCTCCTCAAAGTAAGTCACGCGCTGGTTAGGGGTCAGGATGACTCCTTTGCGTAACGGGTGCTTCATTTGGGAGGCAGATTCTTTGGTGCCGATGTTTTCGTTTTCGAATACGGAGACCTTTCCGGATACCACTTCAACCTGCATTTGGCGCTCTTTTTTTCCTTTTTTTACCGAGAAACTGGTTCCGAGCACGCGCGTCACGAGCTTTCCGCTGTACACAAAAAACGGGCGGAGGCTGTCTTTGGTAACATTAAAAAAAGCGTCGCCTTCGAGCTGAACTTCGCGCTTCGAGGCTGAAAACTGACGGGCGTAAGTGAGCCCGGCTCCGGGAGCGAGGGTTACTTCACTGCTATCGCCGAGTTTGACAAGCATCGGCCGGGTGGTGTTATTAGTGGTGGAAACAGGGCCTTCCCGATTTGCTTCGAGCAACCACAGCGAGACAATTAATACTGCCGCAACTGACGCAAAAATGCGCACCACGACGGGCGACAGGCGCGGCAAAAATGCGCTGATCCTTCCGGCCGTTTTTCTTTCCTGCTGAATAGCGCTCCACATCCGCGCTTTCAGGACCGATTTTTCGCTATCCGAGAGTTCGGTTTGCGGTGCGCCGCTTTGTACCTGGTCGTACCAGGCATGGATGCGGTCTCTTTCCGCAGGAGTGCATTTGCCCTGGCGGTACTTTAAAAGCAAGTTTTCAATTTCGTCGTAGCTCATAGGTTCAGGGGTGGGTGGGCGGCTCAGGATGCTTTTTGTCTGATCCAATCCCTAAACCGTATTGATCACGGATGATCCCTGAATGTTTTTAAAATAACTGGGAAAATTTATGTATAATGAAGGCTATGAGCCGAAACTTCCTTTAAAAATACAACACCTTTGGAGGTGGAGGTCAGGAGAAAATGCTAAGAAGGAGCAGCAGAAGGGTTTCGCTAAGGTACTCGCGGACCGCCCTGGAAGCCTTCCCCAGGTGGTACTCGACCGTCTTTTCCGACAAGTTCATGAATTCCGCGATCTGGGCAACGGTCCAGCTTTCGACCCGGCTCAATTTGAACATTTCGCGGGTTTTGGCGGGCAACGGTTTGAGGCCTTCGTCGATGTTGCGAAGCAACTCGTTGTAGGCGACCTCGTCTTCGGTATTATGTTCGTGTTGGCCTGCAAATGCCTGATAGTAGGCCAGATACCGGCTTCGCGGCCCGGCCTTCCGGATGTGGTCTATAACCTCGAACCGCACGGCGGAAAAAAGGTAGTAGTTCAGCGTAGTGGTGCGGAGGTTCGCACGCTCGTTCCAGAGGCGGGTGAAAATGTCCTGCACGATCTCTTCCGCAACATGTCGCTGCCCGATTTTGTGAAATGCGGCCTTGTACATCGGATACCAGTACTCGTCGTAAACAGCGGTAAACGCCCATTCCTGACCGGCGCATAAAGCTTCCAGCAATTGCTGGTCAGTAACCCGTCCGCTATCCGACATTTCAGTGAAGAGGTGTCAAGTTTACATTTTTGACAAAGTTATATTTTTTGGTTTGATATTCACATTTTATCTCTGCCAGGTTAGCGATCATCCCAGGTAGGGGCCTCCCGGCACGCCCCATCCCCATTTAGGCATCGGTTCGTCGGGGTTCATTTGCAGGTCGTCGCTGTTTGAGTTGATAACCGCGATCCGCGTGCCCCATTCGATGTAGGCGACAAATGCGGAACGGAATTCGGGATCGTCGGGGAGCTTGATTTCATCGGCTGTCTCCAGGAGCAACGAAACCCAGCGCTGCCGGTGTTGTTCGGTAAGATGTTTGGCCAAATGCTTTTGGACCATTTTAAAATGACTGCCTTCCGAGGTGCTGTACCATTCCGGCCCACCCAGTACTTCGGCGAGGAAATGCGCCACGTGCACCTGATGATCGGGTGACATATGTTTGAAGACCGGTTCCAGAACCGGGTCTTTCAGGACCTTTTGATAGAATAGGCGGGTCAGTTTTTCAAAAACAGGCATTCCGCCGGCCCAGTCGAATAATGTGGGGATTGATGAGGTATTTGGAGTCATGGCAAATGATTGGGAAGTATTGTTTTACTTAGATAGGAACTACCGGGTGTGTCAGGATCATGTCATAGCGGTCGAGGCCCGGTGCGTAGAAATCTTTGGTGATCCTTTCCGATGCCCTTCCGATGAAACTCCCGGGCCACCATACCCCACACAAGTCCGGCAATGCCAGGCTGTTTATCGGGAAAGTAAAATCCCGCGCAAGCCGCTATTTGATCCTCTATTTCAACCACATAATAGAAAACAGGTTCTTCTTTATTTGAATTCGAAAGGCTGTTGAGCAAATCCTGAAACTCAGCCTTTTCATGATCGGCAAAAAACTCGGGATGATTGCCTTCGAAAGCCCGGATACACCCGGAATAATCGGAAGCCTGGTAAGGACGGATGGTCATTTCAGTGGTAACGGAACGTTTTGCTTCCAAAGGTATCAATTTTCCGTTCGCAGCGGGCGGTCCTTCCCAATACGAACTACTTTAAGATTTGCGGCGGCTCCGATAGCCTTTGTCGATGTTCAGCGTTTCGATGATATCCGACGGGCATTCGCTGTGCGAAGCGATTTCAAACAATATCCGACCTTCTGCGAGCGAATAGGGGCTACTTTATAGAAATAAAATTGCCGCAAGAAACGGGTTTGCAGGGGATAAAATATTGGACTGTTTTGAAGAAAAAACAAACCAGAAAATGCATCACATCAGCAACCCGTCCATTCTGTATTTTGGTACGCCCGTCGTGTTGGTAGGCACCACCAACGACGACGATACCTTTAACCTTGCACCCATTTCATCGGCGTTCTGGCTTGGCTATCGTTGTATGATCGGCATTGCGGCCCATTCAAAAACAACGGAAAACATCCTGCGGACGAAGGAATGCGTACTTAACCTTCCGTCGGTGGATCAGGTAGGGGCGGTCGACAGGCTTGCGCTCGTGACGGGAAGCAACCCTGTGCCTGCGGGGAAGGTGTTGAAGGGTTACGAGCATGAAGCGGATAAGTTCGGCAGGGCCGGGCTGACCCCCATCGCATCTACGATCGTGAAGGCCCCGCGGGTTTTGGAATGTCCTGTACACCTGGAAGCCGCGTATGTGGCGATTCATCCTTTTGCAGCCGAAACGGGGATCGGGAACATTCGGAGCGTGACACTGGAATTGAAAATTCTCCGGGTTCATTTAGACGAGTCCATCGTTTCCGACCAGAATTCCAATCATGTTGATCCCGATAAATGGCGGCCGCTTATGATGAGCTTTCAGCAGTTTTACGGCCTGGGAGCACAGGTACATCCCTCCAAGCTGGCGTCCGTTCCGGAGCAGCTGTATCGGACCAATGATACCGAATCGGCTTTGGCGGCAGGAATAATGAGTTAACGGATGTTTCTAGCTGTTCTTTTGTCCCCGTTTTGAAATGCCGGTCGTCATGAGGATAAAAAATCATCACAAAATGAAAAGGGCATTACACATTACTTCCAGTGCGCGGGGCGCGCAGTCGTACAGCCGGGGCCTGAGCGCGGCCATCATCAAAAAGTTAACCGACAGAAAGGAGATCGGCATAGTCACAGAGCGGGACCTGACCCGAATGCCACCGCCGTTTCTGGACGAAAAGCTCATCGCGGAGTTCTATAAGCCTGCCGATGCGATATCGGACGAAGGGAGGCATCTGCTGCGTTATGCCGATGCGATTTTCAGCGAAATCGATGAGGCGGATATCATCGTCATCAGCACGCCGATGCATAACCTGGGCATTTCTGCACCTTTAAAGGCCTGGCTCGATCAGCTGGTGCGGGCAGGGCTTACTTACCGGTTCAACGAAGATGGTTCAAGAACAGGCTGCTTTCGGAACAAGAAGGTGTACCTGGCGATAGCGTCGGGCGGAAGGCAGGCGTTCTGGCCGGAGGGCCACGAGTTTATAGAATCCTATGTGAAAGCGGTACTGGGTGCTTACACCGGCATTACGGACGTTTCGACTTACCGGGTAGAAGGTACCGCGATGGGAATGCCCGAAATCGACTATGGCGAAATTTTGCAAGACCTTTAATTTCAGAGCGCTTTTTATATATTTGACATTATTTTTAATGAGTCCAAATAATAAAAAGCAAATGAGTAAATTTTTAGCATTGATTTTCTGCACATTATCGGTACAAGCGCTTGCCCAGACAGGTACCATCAGGGGCACCGTCACTACTTCCGATGGCAAACCGGCGGAGTTTGTCAATATCAGTCTTGGCAAAACCGCAAGGGGCGCCGTGGTGAATGAAGCGGGGAATTACGTCCTGAACAAGGTTACCGCGGGAACCCACACAGTGACCGCCAGCTTTACAGGCCTCGTTGCGCAAACCAGAACTGTGACCGTCGAGGCCGGGCAGACGAGTTCGGTGGATTTTACATTGGCTGAGGACAACCGCCAGTTGCAGGAGGTAGTCGTCCGGGACGATAGCCGGTTGACGAACAAGGAAACCGACTATGTGGCGCGTATGCCTTTGAAAAACCTGGAAAATCCGCAGGTCTATAACGTAGTAGGCAAAGACCTGATGAAAGAACAAATGCTGACAGACGTGAAGGATGTCTTTCGTACCGCACCGGGAGTGGCCCCTACCGAATATGTCACCGGAAGCTTTGCGGTGGTATTCAGGGGGTTCACCAATTTCGACTACGCCCGGAACGGGATGGCGACTTCCGTTTACCGAACGGGGACCGAAATCGCCAATCTGGAACGCATTGAGATGATCAAAGGACCGTCGGGTACACTTTTCGGTTCGCAGGTTTCCACTTTCGGCGGGGCTATGAACCTTGTTACCAAAAAGCCCTACGCGGGTTTTGGCGGCGAAGTGGCTTACAGCATGGGGAGTTTTGACCTGAGCAGGGCTACGGTCGATATCAACACCCCGCTGAATAAGGAGAAAACGGTATTGCTCAGGTTCAATGCGGTGCAGCACCAGCAGAACAGCTCCAGCGAATACGGTAAAAACAAGCGATTTGTCATCGCACCCAGCCTGTCCTACCAGGCCAGCGAACGCCTTTCCTTCCTCTTCGATTTCGAGTATTTCAAAAGCAATGCCACCCGTTTGGCCTACACGCTGCTTTTTGCAGACGAAGTGCCATTCAAATCGGCCAAAGATATTCCGCTTGGTTTTAATCAATCGTTTTTTGAAAACGACCTGCTGAGCGATGCGCAGGCTACCAAATACTTCGGGCAGGCCAGGTATCAGATCAGTGAAAACTGGACGTCGACCACGGGCGTTTCCCACGTAAACGAGTTCCTGAACCATAGTTACCAGCCGTATGTGAACTGGATCAGTGCTGACACTGCCGTCACGAGTGTCAGGCATTTTGGCCCAAGGGAAAGGACTTATGCCAATGTGCAGCAGAATTTCAACGGTAGCTTCCACACGGGCAGGTTTCAGCATAAACTGCTGCTAGGCGCCAGTTATGAGTACAACGACGAGTCGGTCACGTACAGGATTGTCCCGCTGGACAAGATAGCCGTTCGCGGCCCTTTTGAAAAAGCGGGCCTGAGCAGGGTCAACAGCATTCTGGGGAATCCTTCGACGCCCACCTCGCGCGACGCGTACGGAGGTAACGCGCTGGGGGTCTATGTTTCCGATGTGATCAGCTGGACAGACCGCCTCTCGACCATGCTGAGCTTGCGCTACGACCGTTTTGAGCAGAAGTATGAAGGCGCGTTTGTGCAGCCGTCGCTTTCGCCGAAGCTCGGTATTGTTTATCAGGTGGTGAAAGACCGGGTATCACTGTTCGGTAATTTTATGAACGGCTTCCGTAACCAGGGGCCGGTTGAGCAGCCCAACGGCAGCCTTTTTAAGCCGAAACCGGTGTTTGCCAATCAGCTGGAAGGTGGTGTGAAAGCAGAATTGCCCGGGGGCCGGTTAGGCGGGAGCGTTAGCTATTACTACATTAATATCGACAATGCCCTGCGTACCGACGATGCGCAATACAGTTTTCAGGATGGCCAGCAGGTGAGCAAAGGGATCGAAGTTGAGCTTACCGCCAATCCGATACAGGGGCTTAACCTGATCGCAGGCTATGGTTTTAATGAAAACAGGTATGTCAAAGCCGACGCCTATGAAGGTAAGCTGGCGACACAGGCACCGCAGCATATCGCCAACTACTGGCTGAGCTACCGCTTGCCTTTCCTGGTTCTCAAAGGGGTCGGTCTGGGTTTCGGTGGAAATTATGTGAGCGAATCGTATTTGAATTCGAGCAACACCTATGCGATTCCGGCGTATCATGCTATGAATGCGACGGTATTTTATCAGAGGGATAAGTGGAAGCTTGGCCTGAAACTGAACAACCTTTCCAATGTCAGGTATTGGGACTCCGTCGGAAATCCCCAGTTTACCAGGAATTTTGTTGCCACTTTTTCTTTCAGGTTTTGAAGGCATTTTGTTGATACCCAGATCGGTAAAAAAGAGGCCGGCTGCTATTCCACTTTCGGGATACCAGCCGGCCTTTTGATTTGCTTATCGAAATGAATTTTTTCTACAATTTTTCAGTACGAATTGTGTAGATTTTTGCTGACTTTTCGCTCATGATCTGTCCATCAACTTACTGGAAAACAGGGGTAAATTGTACAAAACGCATTACGCTTTTGTATCTCCCGGTATCATTGTAAAAAGAGAAACCTATCTGAAAGCGATGAACAACCCATGTAGCCTGCTGTTACCCTGTTTACAGTGTAGGATTATTCTGATTTTTATTGTTTTGACCGCTGGCTTCACGGGATGCCGGAAGGCGGAGAAAAGTGGGCACGACGTTCAATTGAAAGCCTGGATTGACAGCCTTGACCGGACCTCGCGGATCACCGGCAGCCGGGAAGCGATCGCCAGTCTCGATTCGTTCATGGTCGCGCTCCCTCAAAAGAACATTCACGACAGCATTCTCTATTTCAAATTCATGAAGGTGCTGAGCCACCGCGATTCCACGATGGACGCTGCCGCGCTCGCCTATACCGACAGCCTGCTCGGTCTCTTCGTATCCACGCGCGTCCGCGAGCAAAACCCGATCGACTATTCGAAGGCTTTGCTGTTAAAAGGAGATGATTTGCTGAAACAGAAGGAGTATTACCAAGCCTACCGCAACTATTACAAAGGCAAGTCATTTCTGCTGTCGATGGGAGAGATATGCGAATGCGCGCGGTACAGCAGCAGGATCGCCAATATTTCGTTCAAGGAGGAGAACTATTATCAGGCCATTGAATACTGGAAGCACGAGTTGGAGGAATTGGCGCAATGCAGGGAGCCTGAGAATTTTCAGTTGGAATTTATTGAAAAACAGGGCAGTATGCGTAATATCGGCATCGCGTATATGCTGATTAATGAACCCGGAAAGGCGCTCGATTACTTTAACCAGGCCGACAGGTTTATCGCCGGGAATGCCGGGCGGTTTCCTAAAGAGCAGAATTTCATCCGGTTTGCGCGGATCGTCATTTTGAGGAACAAGGCGGAAGCCTATGCATTGAAAGGCGATAACCGCACCGCGGAGCGATTGATTAAAAAATGCCTCGAACACGATCCGAACATCGACTGGTCTATCGACGTCGAGCGGGAGTCGCGCCAAATATTGGCGCAAATTTACATTGATTCGAAAGCGTATGACAAGGCGCAGGCCCAGCTGGATTCGCTGAGGCGCTTGCCCGGTGCTGCCAGTAGCCCGGCCGCGAACAGTTTGTACCGGACTATGCAGGCCTCTATTTTCTACGGCCGCGGCGATTTTCAAGAAGCGGGGAAACTATTCCTGGCCAATGTGGAAGCGGAGCGGAACGGGAAGCTGAAAAGAAATGCGCAAAGTAAAAATAACGTCGGGCATTTGCTGCAACAGGTTCAGCGTGAGCATGAGATAGAGCTGGCTGCTCAAAAGGACGAACGGGAAGATTTGATCCTCCAATTTTCGGTACTGCTCACTTTTGCGATGGCCGTTATTGTGTACCTGATCTGGCGAAACACCCGGAAGACCATAGCAAACCTGCGTGCGGTAACCAAACTGAATGGCGTGATCACGCAAAGCAATATCGCATTGCAGGACACTGTCAATGCATTGGAAGAGTCGGAGGTGGAAAAGGAAAAAATGCTGCGGATCGTCGCGCACGATTTGCGGAACCCGATCGCCGCGATGATTTCCGGCGCGGATGTACTCTTTTGGGATCAGTCCCCGTCGGAAGAGCAGGCCATGCTCGTGAACGCGATCCAGCAGTCGGGACAACTGGCATTCGGGCTGATCGGGCAGATATTGCAATCGGGGCCGGATAAGAAGCGGATCAGCAAAAGCGAGGAAGACCTGGCGGAAATTGTGCAATCCTGTATCGACATGCTGAGCTACAAGGGAAAGGAAAAACGGCAGACGATCCACTACGATTACGAGAAAGCGATGGTGCCCGTCGACCGGGAAAAGATATGGCGCGTGTTTTCCAATCTGCTGAGCAATGCCGTTAAATTTTCGCCGCAGGAAAGTGCCATTAATGTGAATTTGAAAAAGAGTTCGAACCTGACGTTGCTCAGCGTTCAGGATCACGGCATCGGGATTCCGGATGATCTCAAAGGGCACATCTTTCTTTCGACCAATGATGCCAGGAGGGTGGGGACGGCCGGCGAACAGTCGTTCGGGATCGGGCTTTCCATTTGCAAGCAAATCGTGGAAGCGCACGGCGGTAAGATCTGGTTCGAATCCGTAAGCGGCATTGGGACCACGTTTTTTGTGGAATTGCCGGATTGACCGCTTAATAATACGTTTCCCATTCTTTTAAAAATAATAGTCTTTCAAGGGTAGGTTATGTAACTATTTGCTTTCTACATATAGAATTACTTCGAAGTAGCTTTTTGGCGCCCCACTAAATTCCTTTCAGATTGCCTTTTTCAATGAACCGTCGCATCTGCGGTGGTTTGGAAATGTATTGCCTACCTGTTTCACAAAATTTATCATCATGGACGAAAAACAACTCAGAAAATCTTTTATGGATCCGATCCTGGAATGGGCCAGGGCCAATCAGAAACCCAAAGAACCTCGTCTCAAAGGTTTGGCCAAAGGGCTGACAGACAGTTCGGCAGCCAAAGACGCGGCGGTCGAAACCGCGGCGGCCGGTGCCGCGGCGGCCGGTGCCGTCGCCGAGCCTGAGGAAATGCCGTTTGTAGTGCCGCAGCAGTTTACAGGAAAAGACTACATCACCATGCTCCTGCACGTCGATGCGGAGATCGAACACGGGCTGATGCTGCAATATCTGTATTCGGCTTACAGCATTGGCGGGCCGCAAATCCCCGAAATATACCGCGAGCGGGTACATAACTGGAAGAATATCGTGTTGGGTATCGCCAAGGAAGAAATGGGACATTTTATATCCGTCCAGAACGTATTGAAGATCATCGGGGCGCCGCTGAACTTCGGTCGCGAGAGCTACCCCTGGGATGTGCCCTTCTATCCGTTCCCCTTCACATTGGAAAAATTCACACTCCGGTCGCTGGCCAAGTACGTATATGCCGAGGCGCCAGCGGAATGGCTGAGCAGCGACGATCCCGTGGCGAAGGAAATCAATGAGACCGTGCACGCACAAGCTTCGGACCCGCACACGGTGGGAGCGCTTTTCAAGGTTTTGCTGCAACTAATCCAGGACCCGGAGGTGATCCCGGACGATGCGTTTCAGCCTGGGACTTATCCATATCAGGCCAAATTCGACGAATGGGGCCGGGGTTATACCGGCGGCGACAGGGGAAGCGTGAAGGGGAACCGGTTCACCAAAAGCCCCGATGTACTGGTGGCGCCGCTGCTCTCACGCGATGATGCCTACAATGCCCTAGAACAGATCGCCGAGCAAGGCGAGGGGGATGAGCTCGATAACGACACGCCTTCGCATTTCGAGCGCTTTTTATTCATCTACAATGATTTCAAAGCCATTCTGAAAGAAACGGGCGGCAAATTCGATCCCGCTTACAACGTTGCGACCAATCCGTTCGCGGGTGATCCCGATCATGCGGGCACGGCCTCGAACGAACCCGCCGATGAAATGGAACAGAACGAGATCACCAGCGAGGAAGGTATTTTGTGGGCCAACCTGTTCGATATCCGGTACAGGCTGCTGCTCAACTTTCTTGCCCATAGTTTTCTGCTCGATAACGGCAATAACAATGTCGGGTCTTTCACGCCGCGGGGCCTGATCATCAACTCCACTTTCGGGGAAATGTACAATTTGCGGAGCCTCGCCACCATCCTGGTACAAACACCGCTCTCCAAGAAAAGCAAACTGATGGCCGGTCCACCGTTCACGTCGCCGTACAGCTTCGACCTGCCTTTCGGGGAGCATAACCGATGGCGCCTGCACCGCGATCTGCTCCTTGCGTCGGATAATCTCATCGAAAGCCTGAAAGCACTGAAACAACAGCCGCACAGCCAGTACCTGAATGCTTTGCAGGAAATTGACCGCAAGCTGCTGGAAGCGATCGCTCAATTGATGCAGGCCGAGCTGGCCTGAGATTCTCAACATATTTAAGCCAAAAACCATTGCCGGATATGAAAATTCTAGCATTAAGAATACTTCCTCCCATTGCACTCGGGCGTCTGGGCGAATCAGACAAGCCGATGGCCGCATATGACCTTAGGTTATCCAAAAACAAACCCCTGGATTTCCGGAAAATCGTGCCGGAACAGTCCTTCCAGGTGCACCCGTCGACAGGGGAAATAACGGCTTTCCAGCCCGAACGCGTCGCATTTAAGGATGCCGAAAACCTGGAAGACAAAACCGGGAAAGCGCACCCTGTGGCCCCGTTCCTCGAAGTGTTCGCCATGACCGACGAGCAGCCGGGCCGGTTGGTACCGCTCACGGTCGATTTACTGAAAAAAGCCGGTCACGAGCTGGAAGATATCACCTGGGACGTGCAGGTGGGCAATATCAAGATATTCAGAAGGACCAATGATGAAAACGACAAGATGTATGCGAAGATCGACGACATCCGGTCGCACGAACTGAAACCTTTGCTGGCTAAATGCGCGAACTTTATCGAGGGGAAAACGCTGCCGCTGGGGTTTGTACAGTTTATAAAGCCCACGCCCGATTTTCCGGAAATCAGGTTCCGGTTTACGCCGGCCGCAGGGAAAGTTTACGGTTCGAGCCTCGTGCGGTTCAATAACGGAAAGGAGCAGGTAGATCCGGTGTTTGCCGGCCGGCGCGACGATCCTATTTTATATGATATCAAAAAAGGTAAATGGCGCGGCTATTCGGAAACCAGCACGCCTAATCCACTCTATACCAACCCGGCGCAGATATTTGCCGGGTACTCCGATGCGAATGGCAACCAGGTGAGCTGGGGGTACCTGGACGACGAATGCGATGGGTTTGTTACCGTAAAACTCACCGGGCGGGACGGCACATCGCAGTTTGCGAAGGCGCATATCAGCGCAGGCCCTCCCGCATACGCGCCCGACACGTTGCCTATCCGCGTGGTGTCCGACGAATTGGAACAAATCCTGAAAGGTACCGACGTCGATGGAGAAGTGACGATCGGGGAAGCCGAGGAAATCGTGCGCCGCGCATTCGAAACGATCCGGCTCATGAACACAGCCATTATGAACGGCAATGCCTATGAAGGCAAGCTGAATGTGGCGAGCACGATGGTACGGCAGAATACCAACGACTTCGGGCGCCTCTACGAGCCGATTATGGCGACTTCGCTAGTGGACAACATGGCGTTGCAGGTGTTGCACGAACGCGTTTTTGCTGGCCTGAGTACTGGTGCTTCGCCCTGGTTTGAAGACCTCCTGCGGAAACCCGAGGAAATCGGGGACCTCTCGGCCAAAGCCCTTCGCAAAATGCCTGCATTGATGCGCGGCGCTGATGGCCGGTCGCTCACATTTACCAAACGGCAGATCAATATGGTTATAAAAGCGGCCGCCAGATCGCTGATGCCGGATGTGGATGCCGCGGAAGTTTCCGGCGACGATCCGCTGGTCCCTTCGAACCTCACTGCGCAGCTGCATTACCGCGGCAAGGGAAACCCTGTGAGCGTGTTGCCCCGTACCGCCATCTCCAACTGTTTCCCGGGCCTCGAATTCGATTTCAGAAACCTGTGGCGCCGCGCATTCCAGGGAATTGTGCTGATCGAGAACAACAACTATGTGATCGACGCCGACGAGTCCCTCGCTTATTTGGTACATCACCGCCTGGTAGCCATTGACGGCAAACCTACCATGGTGGCCACTTCGGGGCCCATCTTTCCCGACGGCGATAGCGTGCCCCTTCGCACGGAAGCCAACCCGAACGGGGTGTCGTTCATGGAATGGTCCAATTCGATGGTGAATGTGCTGCAAAAGCAAGGGCAGCAGGTTGCGTGCTATTTTACGGCGGAACAAAGTACCCACGAGGTGGTCGTAGATCTGGATAAATTGGAAGATCCGGCCTTGTATACGAAGGTGTTGCTCACTGTTAATAAGGTTTTTGAGGGCGATAGTGCCACGCTTTCGGAACAGATTATTAAGCCCGGTGAACTTACCCAGGGACTTTGCGCCCCGTGGCAGAACGACTATCGTGAATGCGCCTGCTACTACTGGGCCGCCAGCCGCCCCGATTACGTAAATGTCGTGCCCGACGAGAAGGGACTCAGCACCGGCGATAGCTGGATGGCCAAGAAACGTACCGGCAAATACATTCCCGACGACCGCGTCAATACCCGATTACTGTCCTATGACGACCTGTTTATCAACTGGCAGGGCGAGCTCAACTTTATCGTGGAAGGAAAAGATGCACTTAACAGCTGAAATGGAACCGACCGTGGCGGTTGCGCGACTGGCCGGAACAATCGCCGCACAATCCCGGCCGAAATCGCCGTCGGCCCACCTGATCAGAGGCAGGCAGTCACAGCTTTTCATTCCGAACGGCAGCAGGTTGTATGCGGTAGCGGGCGACGTGGAGCAGAGGATCGCGCGTGCCCTCGACGCAGGCGACGAAGCGGAATTGCAGGATTTGCTGGTCAGATGCGGCTTGTCCGCGCCCGATTATGTCGATGACACGCCCCTGGAGAGTCCCAGGCTCTATGCGCTTTCGCTCGCCATTGCACAGAAATGCAATATGGGCTGTACCTATTGCTACGCCGATCAGGGTAGTTTTGGCGGGCAGGCGAAAAGCATGTCGCTGGATACGGCGCTGCGGGCAATAGACCTCCTGATGGACCAGTGCCCCGAGGGTGAAAAGGTGCAGCTGACATTCCTGGGCGGAGAGCCACTGGCCAACCGGAAGGCGCTAAGGGAAGCGACGGCATATGCAGTAGCCGAAGCCGAAAAAAAGGGAATTAAGGTGGGCTTTTCGATCACGACCAACGGAACAATGGTCACCGAAGCCGATGCCCGCTTTTTCGAGGAATATGGCTTTGCCGTCACGATCAGCCTGGACGGCATTGGCAAAAGCCACGACGCGCTGAGGCCGATGAAAGGGGGCAAAGGGAGCTTCGACTTGATCATGCGAAACCTGGGGCCATTGCTGGCTATGCAGGGGAAAATGCAGGTTTCAGCACGTGTTACGGTCACCCCTCGCAACCTCGACCTGCCGGTTATGCTGGATGAGTTTATCCAAATGGGTTTTCATAGCGTCGGTTTTTCGCCGTTGCTGCGGTCGACGAACGGCCGTGACGAGATGGGGAAGGAGGAGCTTTCGGTACTCCTCGAAAACATGATCGCATGCGGGCTCAATTTTGAAAAGAATGTGCTGGCAGGGAAAAGGTACCCGTTTTTGAACATGGTGAATGCTTTGAAGGAGATCGACAAAGGCACGCACCGGCCGTATCCCTGCGGAGCCGGGGCGGGTTATATGGGGGTATCGGCCGACGAGGAACTATTCGCCTGTCACCGGTTTGTGAATGAAGACGAGGGCAAAATGGGCAACCTGACCACGGGCATTGATGCCAGCTTGCAAAATGGCTGGCTATCGTCAAGGCATGTGAGCAACCAGAGCCCATGTATGCAATGCTGGGCCCGCTACCTATGCGGGGGCGGCTGCCACCACGAGGTAATTGCCAAAGGCCGCACCGCCTGCGACTACATCCGCTCGTGGCTGCATTATACGATACAGGCACATGAGCGGCTGGCTCGCCTGAAACCGGGATGGAACAGGTAATGGATCAAAGTTTTGAAATAGTAGTCATCGGTGCGGGGCCTGCGGGACTCACAGCTGCCATCCGCTTACTGGAAATGGGCCATTCGGTGGCGCTGGTCGAACAGGAAGCATTTCCGCGTCCGCAGATCGGGGAGTCGCTTTCGCCCGGGGTGCGCCCTATTTTTGCTTACCTCGGAGCCGGGGCGCTGCTGGAAGATCCCTGTTACCTGCCCGATATTCCGGCCAGGGTGGCATGGGGTGAAGGAGAGCCTTTGCTCGTGGAACCGGCGCAGCGCGGGGGTGGGTTAATGGTCGACAGGGCACACCTGGATGCACAGCTGCTGGCCGTGGCCGTCGATAGGGGGCTCCATGTGTTCCAACCGGTTCGGATGGTCGCATCGACATTTCAAAATGACCGGTACCAATTGAAATTGCAATCCGCGGCTGGTGATTTCCGGATCACCGGCCGCGTGGTTTTGGACGCCCGCGGGCGCAAAGCCGCGCATACCCGCGAGCATATGGCGCTGGCACCCGCGTCGGTAGCGCTGTGGACGCATGTGCCTGGGGGGACAATGCCGGGCGAGGCGCGGCCTGACGAGGCCCGGCCTGACGAGGCCCGGCCTGACGCGGCCCGGCCTGACGCGGCACGAATCGAAACGGTTGAGGAAGGCTGGATATGGGGTGCGCCGGTGCCGGGAGGCCAATATCGGATCATGGCTTTTACGGACCCGGATTCGATTAAAGGGCAAAAGCCGGCTCGCTCCATGCAGCAAATGCTTTCCCGATCGCAATTGTTCCGGTCGGCGGTGATCGATGATCGGCTTTCTGAAATACAAACCTGCCTCGTGAGCGCCTACGTACACGCACGCCCATGGGACCGGCAGTTTATCAAAATCGGCGAGGCCGCATTTACCCTCGATCCGCTGTCGTCGACCGGGGTGGAAGCGGCCATGCGTTTTTCCTTGCAAACCGCTATTGCCGTGCACACCATGCTGACCGATGGAAACCCCGGCGTCGCAAAGGCATTCTATGAAAACAAACTGGCTGACGCCGTCGCCAGCCATTCCCGATGGACTTCCGATTATTACAAGCAAGCAGCCACATCGACTTCTCTATTCCCTTTTTGGGAAAAAAGAAGAAACTTCCGCACGGACGCACTGCCGGTTGTCAATGATTTTACTGCATTGATCAAACGGAGGCTAATCCGGGAATCTCCGGCTACCCACGCAACACAACCCGCTGCCGTGCCGATCGACCCGCTTATCCGGTTCCTTTGGGACAAACCCGTTCGCCTGTCGGGCCAGCTCGTATTCAGCTCCGAATTCGCCGTCACCGGCGACCGTGTCGAAATCCGGCGCGCTTTGCAACACCCCAATCTTTCCAGGCCGCTGATTTACCTGAACCAGATCGAAATCCCCCCGCTCCTGAATGCATTGAGTGAGGGTGATACATCATACGGCACGGCGATTGAAACCTGGTGCCGCCTTGTTCCCTACAATGATGTCAAAAAGGTACTGGGATTCCTTTGGAGCACAGAGATTGTTCAGTAGTATTGTAAAGCTGCTTTTTAATCCACCAAAACCTTTTCAAACATGGAAAACCCGGAAGGATACCGTTACGATACGCTGAGCGAAGCGGTGAATGATCTGCAAAAAAGAGGATATACCCACGATTTCCTGATCGAAGACGGCACAGAATGTCTTTACTGCAAGCAACGTTCGCTCGAACTGTCACCGGACGAATTCGTGATCGACGAAATCCATCGGTTTGAAGGAATGACGGACCCGGCCGATGAAAGCATTGTATTCGCCATATCTTCTTCGCAACACAACATACAAGGGCTGGTGATCAACAGCTTTGGCGCGGATTTTGGGTACAGATCTTCGAAACTAGTCGAAGATCTGCACAGAAGAGCTCGTGGAAACTGAAAGAAAAGATATTGTATCGGGCAGTTCCGCTGAAACTTCGCTTTTCATTTTACTTCCCAGCCACTTTCTGCATATCCAGCGCATAAAAATACCCGTTGGCATCTCCGAAATACAGCACACCATCCGCCGCGACCGGGCCTGAAAGGATCGATCCCAGCGAGAGAATATGCTTTTCGGCTTGCAGGTAGTTGTCGCCGTACATATCGAAATCTTTGCGGATATGGTCGGTGTCGTCGTACACGAGCGCGTGGTTTTTCTTGCTTTCCTCTGTCTGGAAAGTTTTGATCACCTTCCCGGTGGCGGGGTCGGCGAAATAGACCCTGCCGTTGAAGCAACCGAACACCAGCTTGTCATCCATGATCAATGCCGTTGCGTATACCCGCATATTGAGCGGCATAACCCAGTTCACTTTCCCCGTTGCGGCATCCAGCGAGTAAAACTGGTGCGTATCCGAGGTCCCCACGAACAGGTTCCCCTTGTGAAGTGTAGGTGTGGCAATAACCCAGCTGCCCTTTTCTTTCATGTTCCATTTCTGCTCGCCGGTCTGGGTATTCAAGCTATAAATGTAAAAATCACGGCTGCCGAAAATCACCTGATCGTCGTCGACGTAGGCAGCCCGCTGAACTTCACCCTTGGGGAATGCAGGATCACCCAAAGTTTTGAACGTCCAGACCAGCTTACCATTCTGCGCATCGAGCACATAGAAATGTCCGTCGTAACTGCCGATGAAAACCTTGCCGTTCCGAACTACCGGTGAAGCATGTACGACGCCCCCGGTTTTGAATCGCCAGCGCAATTTGCCCGACTCGATATCAATCGCATACACCGAGCTGTCGCCGCTGCCGGCGTACAATACACGGCCTTCCGTAACGGGAGAAGACAGGTAGTAATCCCAGGTGTCGTAGTGCTGCTCGCCGCCTGTTTTGAAGGTCCACAGCAGCGTGCCCTTTTTCTTGTCTACGGCATAAATGTTGCCATCTGCGCTGTTGAACAGTACTTTACCAGGCGTTACTGCGGGCATTGACCGGATCGCTCCGGCTGTGGCGTACTTCCAGATCTGCCTGCCCGTCGCCTTGTCGAGCGCATACAAATTCATGTCATTACTACCCACATAAACGACCTTTTCGGTCACGGCAGGTTCCCCGTGGATGCCTCCCGCGGTCGGAAATTTCCATTGAAGTGGTTGCTGGGCAAAGGCCGGGACAGTAAGGATTAAACAAAACAGGAAGAGGTTCAATTGTTTTTTCATGGCCATTGAAAGAAAGGATAGGTGTGTCCGCAAGTTATATGAAAATGACCAAAGCACATTGGTACAATAAAATTTCAGGGCATTTTTGAATTCCTCGCAAAATGAGTAAAATGCACAATTATTCTATAATTATCCTAACCCACGGCCTGGTAAATGTCAGACTCTACGCTTCCGGATTCACAACTTTGGTGCCTGATCAAAGACGACGACCAGGCTGCCTACACGACCCTTTTCCGGAAATATTACCCTGCGTTGCTCGGTTACGGCAAGTCACTGACCGACCATCACGGGCTGGCGGGTGATTGCGTGCAGGAAACATTCATGGAAATCTGGCTCTACCGCCGAAACCTTGCCGTGCCCGATTCGGTGCGGGCTTACCTGCTCGCGGGCGTACGCCGGCGGATCGCGCGCCGCCTCGAACGCGACCGCATTTTCAGGCACTCGCGCGACATAGGCGAAGGCGAGTTTTCCTTCCAGTTTACCCCGCTCGATGAAATGATCTCCGATGAGGAGACACGACGGCAGGTACAACAGCTCAATACCCTGCTCAACCAGCTACCCGCACGCCAGCGCGAGGCGCTGTATCTGCGTTACCATCAGCAGCTTGATATCGACGAGATCGCCCGGTTGATGCAGATCAATCCGCAATCGGCTTCCAACCTGCTCCACCGGGGAATCAAGCATATCCGGGAAGTTTGGGTAGGAGAGATGCACACGCTAGCGCTGCTCCTTTGTGTGTATTTTTAAATTTTTTATCAAAAAAATAAAAATGGGTGAGTATCGCCCGGCGGTACTGTCCTCTCCTGCCTGAAAAACCACTACTTCATGCAGCGAGAAAGCTATACTACCGTTACGCAATTTTGTGACGATGCATTGTTCCGGGATTGGGTGATCACAGGGCGTGATCATGCGGGCTGGGTGCAATGGCTCGAAGCAAATGCCGATAAACAACGGTTGGCGCAGGAAGCGCGTTACCTGATCCTGGCGATCGGCAGCGAGGCTCCCGGTGCTACGGCCGGTGAAACCGATCAGGCGCTCGAAGAGACCTGGTGGCGGATCCACGAGCAAGAGCACCGCGTACGGCCTCTAGCGCTTGCGGGCTGGTGGCGCGTGGCGGCCGCGGCATTGTTGTTTGCACTCGGCCTGGGTTGGTATGCGTCACGCCTGCATTCGCCCGGAAGGGACGTTGCGGTAAGCCAGCCGTCGGCTGCGTTACCGGGCAGCAGGGACATCGGGATATTCAACGACTCCAAAGTGCCCCGCCTGGTGAACCTGGAAGACGGCAGCACGATCATCCTTCAACCGGGCGGAAAGCTGAGCTACCCACGGAAGTTTGCAGCACAAAAACGCGAAGTGCATTTATCGGGTGAGGCGTTTTTTGAAGTCAGTAAAAACCGGCAGCGCCCGTTCCTGGTTTATACCAATGACATTGTTACAGAAGTAGTAGGTACGAGCTTCCGCATTAAGGCGGCGGACGACCAGCCCGAGGTGGAAGTTTTTGTCAAAACCGGCGAAGTGCACGTTCGACAGATCCAACCAAAAGACAGCAAAGCGGCCGAGAATGTGGTATTGCTTCCCAATCAGTCGGTCAGCTACGTGAAATCCCTCAGCCTTTTTGAAAAACCCGAAAACAAGGATATCCCGAAACGGGCTATCGAATACCTGAATTTTGATTTCTCCGATGCGCCCGTCGGGACGATTTTCTCGACCCTGGAAAGTGCTTACGGCGTCACGATCGACTATCCCCACGATGTCTTACGTGACTGTTACCTTTCCACCTCATTGTCTGATGAACCACTTTTGTCGAAACTGAAAATCGTCTGCGAAAGTATCAGCTCCGGTACGCAGTTCCGTATGGAAGGAAACCACGTGATTGTAGAATCTACCGGCTGTAATTAATGACCCGCCTATGAATTAACCAACCTGTATACAAAAAAGAGCCGGACTGGTTGCAGCAGGCCGGCTCCTGAAATCCACAACTCCGATTGCATTACGCCCTGGGAGTGGGGTGTTATTGCCCAATTTTTCTGTCGAATCGAAACAATAAACCGTCAAATCTATGAAGAAAACTTTGACTGCCAAACGCTTATTGTGTCAACTCTTAATGAAGTCGTTACAACAAATCGTCCTTTTGATTGTCGTAGCCCAGCTGGCAGTGGCCGGACCGCTGGCCGGTCAGAACCTCCTGGAAAAAAGAGTTACGCTGAATCTCAACCGCGCTACCCTAGGCAGCGCATTACAGCAGCTGGAAAAAACAGCTGAAATCAAATTTTCCTACAACTCGCGCATGCTCCCGCTGAAATTCACGGTAAGCCTGAATGCGCAGAACGAACCACTCGCCGCCGTGCTCGACAAGCTGTTGTTACCCAACAAGATCAGCTATAAGCAGGTGAGCAACCGCATTGTATTGCGTAATCAACCCGAGGTGATCAATGCCACGGAGCCGGGCCTGGCTCCGGATGTGCCGAAGTACGCCACAGTGGTGGAAGACAGGTCGCTGGTAGGCAAGGTGTCCGGAGAAAAGGGCGAAGGCCTGCCGGGGATCAATATCGTGATCAAAGGCAGCCAGCGAGGCGCCGTAACGAATGCCGACGGCAGTTACAGCCTCCTGGTACCCGATGGCGCCCAGACGGTCGTGTTCTCCTCGGTAGGCTATATTTCGCAGGAAATAGTGGTTTCCGCGGAACGTACAGCCCTGGACGTTTCCCTGAAAGTGGACGAGAAGGCACTCGAAGAAGTGGTGGTAGTGGGTTACGGAACGCAAAAGAAAGTAAACCTCACCGGGGCCGTATCGACGGTGAATGTCGATCATATGCAGAGCCGCCAGGTGAGTAACAGCCTCGCAGCATTGCAGGGGCAGGTTACGGGCTTGCGTATCAGCCAGGGTACGGGTATGCCCGGCCGCGAGAGCGTTTCCCTGCAACTCCGCGGGGCCAGTTCCTGGGGGACCAACACGAGCCCGCTCGTGCTGGTAGATGGCGTGGTAGGTTCATTGGACGTGCTGCCGATGTCGGATATCGAAAGCATTTCGGTGCTGAAAGATGCCGCCTCGGCGTCCATTTACGGAGCGCGGGCGGCAAACGGCGTGATACTCGTAACGACCAAACAGGGAAAGAAAGGCAAGCCGGCGCTGACCTACAATATGTCGCTTCGCACGCAGTCGCCCACAGGCGTGCCCAACCAGATATGGAATTCGGGGCAGTATATGGAGCTTTTCAACAAAGCCGTAGCCCGCAATGCCGTCAGCGCGGTGCCATTTCCGCAGTCGCTGATCGACAAGTATAAGGATCCCAACCGCAACAAGGACATGTTTCCGGACTACAACTGGGCGGATGCCGTTTGGAAGTCGGCCCCGATGCAGGAGCACAATGTCGGTGTGAACGGCGGTTCCGATGCATTTAAATACAATATGTCGGCCGGGATCATCGACCAGAAAGGAGTGCTCATGGGCCATAATTACAAGCGCTTCAACGGGCTGGCCAATCTCTCGACGACGATCAACAAGTACATCACAGTAGGTACCAACGTGAGTTACATGAAGGGGAATTCGGTTTCTCCCTATTACGAAAACCAGAATTTCGTGCTCATGACCATGACCCAGTCGCCGCTCGTGAAGCCCTATCTGCCCGACGGCAGCGGCCGCTACACCGACAAAGCGGTGCCAACCGGCGTGGGCGGTACTCAGAACAACCGGAATCCTTTCTGGATCGCTAACGAAACTTACAGGGATTATGAAGACTGGCAGGCCAACGTACAGGGCTGGCTGGACGTGAACTTCCTGCAAACCGAGAAAATGGGTTTGAAATGGAGTTCCAAATATGCCTCCCGGTTTGCCGAGCAGTTCCGCAATATTTACCACTACGGCGCCGATGCCTACTATTATCTGCCCGAAAGCGAATACGCGACCGGCGGTGCTAATGTATACCAGAAGGGCACCCCGTTTGGTCCGGAAGCATTGGGCGTGACCAATGGCAACTACCGTACGCTGCTGAACACCTTCTACTCGTCGGTGAACTGGAACTGGAACCCCGACCGTCAGGATATTTCATTCATGGTAGGATACAGCCAGGAAGAACAGAAATACCGCTGGCTGGGCGGTACCCGCAGCGTATTTCCCGTGAAGAATATGTACGAGATCGACGGTATGGGCCCTTTGAACCAGACCACCACCGGCGGCTTGACCGAATGGGCTTTCCAGTCGCTTTTCGGGCGTGCTACTTACGCATTCGCACAGAAGTATTTGCTCGAAGCCAATTTCAGGTATGATGGTACTTCCCGCATTTACAAAGACCTGCGTTGGGGCTTCTTTCCTTCTGCCTCGGCCGCATGGCGGATCAGTGAGGAAGCCTTTGTTCGTGAGGGGGCAAACTGGATTGATAACCTGAAATTACGGGCATCTTACGGGTTGCTGGGTAACGCCAATATCAGTGAATACCGCGTCGGCAATGCAAACCTGGGTGAGTATCCATGGCAGGAGACGTATGTTTCTACTACCTATGCATTCAATGAAGCACTTGTGCAGGGGGTGCAGCAAACCGCATTCCGAAATCGGTCGCTTAGATGGGAAAAAACAAATGTGGCTGACATTGGCCTAGATTTTAACCTAAAAAATGATCTTATCTATGGTACGATCGACTGGTACAACAAGTTAACAACCGGTATTCTTGCAGGAGCAATTATTCCTGCCAGCGCCGGTATGTCTGCACCGGTTATCAACTACGGTACGCTAAGGAATTATGGCTTAGAATTTGAATTGGGGCATAAGGGCAAGTTTGGTTCGGTGGAATACGGTCTCAACGGGCAACTCTCCGTAAACCGTAATAAAGTAGTCAAGTTCCCCGCGCCGGCATATAGTGATCGCATTATCAAGGAAGGTTTGCCTTACCGTGATTACTATTTGTATGAATACATCGGTCTGTTCAAATCCGAGGAAGAACTCAAAGCGGTGGTTACGCCGGGTAATCCGCAATTGGGTGATATTAAGTTCAAAGACCAGAACAACGACGGTAAAATCGACGGCGACGACCGCATTCGCGTGAAAGGCGCTTACCCTGGCTTTATTTACTCTTTCGGAGGAAATGTGAGATGGAAAAATTTCGACCTCGCGGTGTTCTTCCAGGGTGTTCAAGGCCAGAAAGTCAGGACCTATTTCTTTGGAGAGGATCCATTCTCGCAGGGCTCGTCCCCGCATCCCAAGTTCCTCAATGCCTACGATCCCGTCACAAACCCGAATTCCGACGTGCCGGCCATCTACGGCTGGGGATATGCGCCTATGACCGGCGGAACGGCCCAGAACTCGACGTATTTCCTCAAAGACGCGTCTTACCTGCGCCTGAAAAACTTGCAGATCGGCTACACGATCCCGGCGTCGGTTACGAAAAAGGTAGGTATCAATCATCTGAAAGTGTTCGTCACAGGCGACAATATCCTCACGTTCACCAAGTACCCCGACCTCGATCCCGAACGCGCGGGAGACGGCTGGCATGCACAGTATCCGCAGCTGAAAGTGTATTCAGTAGGCCTGAACCTGAGATTCTGATTGGTATAAAAGATGTCATTTGATTTAAAAGATATACACCATATGAAAACTTTTCTGAACCATATTCTCTTGCCGGCTTTGTTCGTAGCCACGCTGACGGGTTGCAGCGATGATTTTCTGGATAAAAACCCGCCGCAGGAAATCGCCGCGGGGCAGTTCTGGACTTCGGAAAGCGACGTGCAAATGGGCCTGGCAGGATGCTATGCCCGTTTGAAAGGCACTTACCTGACCTGGCACCGCAGCTATTTCGATGCAGCAGCCGACAACGGCTGGGCACAGCACTACGGTGATATCCGCCTCATGCAGTCGGGTACGCTCGATCCTGCCAACTCAGGTGCGCCGCGGGCGCTGTACACGTCGTGCTATACGGGCATTGCCAGCTGTAATACTTTTCTCAAAAATTTCACGAAGGTGACGTTGCCCGACGCGGCGGCCAAAGCCTACGAAGCCGAGGCGCGTTTCCTGCGGGCGATGTTCTATTTCGAACTGGTGCAGCATTGGGGTGGCGTGGTGATTTACAAAGAGGTCCCCTCCGATATCGAGCAACTGAAAATCGCCAAATCGACCAGGGAAGAGGTGTACAAATTCATCGAGGAGGACCTGAATTTCGCGGTGGCCAACCTGGCCGACGATGCCTACAAATCGGGCCATGCCGTGAAAACCAGCGCCAAAGCGTTACAGGCGCGTATTGCATTGTTTCAAAGTAAGTGGGATGATGTGATTTCGCTGACGTCCTCCATTATCGCATCGAACAAGTATTCGCTGGCGACCGACCTGGAATCTCAGTTCATTAAAGGAAAAGGTCAGGCCTCCTGCCCGGAGAT